>Ga0137365_10004236_pt1 | contig 11510 bp, 16 predicted proteins | sample SagtaG_9_FD_104799 | JGI IMG/M metagenome (GOLD analysis project Ga0137365, IMG submission 104799) | Vadose zone soil microbial communities from Sagehorn Ranch, Mendocino, California, USA - Sage1_L_40_16 metaG | ecosystem: Environmental > Terrestrial > Soil > Vadose zone | place: USA... | reverse complement strand
GCCAATAGAAGCAAGATGGAGCGGATGGATCGCCTGCAATCCCGACATTGGCAGGGATGGAGACGCTCTGCCCATTGATGTAGACAGAGACGTGCGCATGAATGTGAAAGGCGCTTTGTTCCAGCTGATCACAGGAAATAGTGTCTATGGCGGGATAGGCAGGGTTCGCAGGTGTTTGGCTCTGGGAAATAACGAGATAGATGATGCCAGCGACAGCTAACACGACTGCAGCGATGATGCCGGCCGTGGTCATGCGCTTCATGCGAATAGTGCGCCGCCGCTCTACTTCACGCCGTTGCAGTTCCTCCTGGCGTCGTCCTTGCCGGGTGCGTTGACGCGTACTTTGCTTACTCATGGATCTGTCTCACCTTTCCACAAGCATGTCAAGATTGCTTGTGCGATCACCGAGGAGAGAGCCGATCACCATGGGAGTCTGGATCGTGACCGCTTCCCGGCTGCCCCAGAAGCATCTGGCCCGCCGCAGCCTTTCGTCGAACAACCCCCACAGGGATAGTTTGCTCAGTGCATTGCAATACTATTGACGATAGTACCTTTGACAATTGTATCACTCTCCCCTATACTATAGTCAAGAGTAGTACCGAAGTCAGACAACGCTTTGGAGGAATGATACGCATGCAATACATTTTATCTCTCCTGCCTGTGCTGGCCTGCCCGGTCGGCATGGGCCTCATGATGTGGCTGATCATGCGCCAGGGAAAAGAGCAAATGCCACCTGATGCTTCTCCGCAGCGGGAGGACAGGCCAGTGGCTTCTCCACGGGCCTCGCCTGTAACCTCGACACCCATGTCCTCGCAGCACACCTCTCCCTTCAAGGCCATCTGGGACTGTGTGCAGATGTGCCTGAACTGGAGAGTCCTGGTCGGGTTGGCGGTCGTGGGGCTGGTCGTTTGGGTCGTGGTGCCGCAGCTCGTGTTGGCGGCTCTGCCGCTGCTGCTCATAGTCGCGTGCCCGCTTTCTATGTTGGTGATGATAGGGAGGATGCGAGGGGGTCAGCCAGCACAAGCGAACCAGCTCCCTGCCGAGGGTCGAACTCGCGACGAGCACGTAACTGAGCTACGATCCCGCTTGTTGAGCGTCCAGGCAGAGCAGGAGGCCATCGCTCGCCAGATCGTCGAGATCGAGAGCCCCGAGCTCCCGGTCATGTCTGAGGCTGAGGCAGTCGCCCGTGGAGCTGACGAACGGAGCCGGACGATCAGGGAGAGGTAGCCGTTGGGGAAAAACAGAGGGCGTGATGCACTCAAGCACGTGTCTGGTGAAAGGAAATGACCATGCAGCATGCAGATGGTTTGCAGAAACTAACGCGAACTGCCTTTCTTGCCACTATAGCACTCGTGATCATGACCGCGACCGTCTGGGGCATCAGGCTATTTGCGCTGTCTCACAACCAGGCAGTCACGCAGTCAACGAACCCGGCGACCTATGCCATTGGTGGCTTTCCCATGACAGGTAAACTCGCGCCTGACTTCACCCTCACGGACCAGTTCGGTCACTCAGTCACGCTGTCTTCCCTGCGCGGGCACGAGGTCGTTCTGGCTTTCATCGACTCGCGGTGTAAGACCCTCTGTCCACTGACTGCTGAGATTATGTATAATGCCAAGGTTGCGCTGGGAGCCTCGGCGGCTAGCAGGGTTGAGCTGGTTGCCGTCAATGCCAATCCTACTGCCACCAGCGTCGTTACGGTGCAAGCCTGGTCTATCGCGCACGGGTTGTTGCATCAGTGGTTCTTCCTCACAGGCACGGCACAACAACTCTGGTCCGTCTACCACTCGTACAATGTAGCTGTCCAGGTGAACTCAGGCGGGCTCGTAGCGCATGATCCAATCACGTTCATCATAGACGCCCAGGGGCATGAGCGGCTCTATTTCGAGACGCTTGACTCAAGTAATAAGTCCGATCTTAGGGATCAAGAAATCGGGCTAGAGGCTGGAATGCGGCAGTGGCTACCGCAGCCATAGGAATCGAGTGAGCCACGGAATGATGAAACTGACAGGGAGATGTAGGAATGTTTCCTGTTGCCCCATGAAAGTTGTGAAACGGAATGAGTAGTAGCATTTTCTTTGGCGGCTCAGTGCTCGCTGCCGTGATCGCAGGTATGATCGCCCTGTTCGCGCCCTGTTGTATCTCGGTCATGCTCCCCGCCTACTTCGCGAGTTCTTTTCAGAACCGCCGCCTCCTGGTGGCGATGACCTTTCTCTTCGCCGCCGGGATCGCGACGGTTATCCTGCCGATTGCGATGGGAGCATCGGTGCTGCGGCAGCTCCTGACAGCCCAGCACACGGCTGTCTATATTACGGGGGGCCTGCTCATGCTGGCACTCGCGGGATATGTGCTGCTCGGCGGGCAGCTTCATCTCCCGATGCCGGGCCGACGGGCCGGGGGCAAAACCGGGGTCCTCAGCGTCTACTCGCTCGGCATCTTTTCCGGTGTAGCGAGTTCGTGCTGCGCGCCCGTGCTTGCTGGGGTGATCGCCCTCTCCAGTGCGGTTTCTTCGTTCTGGCTCGCGCTAGTGCTTGGCTCGGCCTATGTCTTCGGGATGGTCATTCCGCTGTTCGTCATCGCGCTGCTCTGGGACCGCTACGACTGGCGGGCAAGCCGCCTGTTCCGGCCCCGCGCATTCGCCTGGAGGTTGGGTCCTTTCACAAATACGCTCACCGCAACGAACCTGGCCAGCGGCATCTTGCTCGCGCTCATCGGGGGAGGTATGTTGTGGATCGGGCTGGCCTACTCTTCCATGCCGCCATTGGCGGACTGGCAGATACAACTGTCCGCGAGCCTGCAACATGTCGGCCAGGTCATGACCAACGCCCTCGCCTGGATTCCGAACTGGATGGGCGTGCTCATCTTCCTCGTCCTCCTTGGTGGGCTTGCCTGGTACGCACTCAGGCAAATCGGGGCGCGAACAGACGATAGCAAGGAAGCAGCAGAAGCACCAGGAGTGAGCGAAGCTGCTGAAACGGAAGGATCACAAGTAATACAGGAGGAGCCAGTTGAATACTAAGACAGCGCAGAACGAAAAGGGCAAGAAAGGCCCGGCACCATCAAAGAAAGCCCCATCACCGCGAAGAAGGATGGTGCGCAGGAGGCGGGGTCTCAGAGCTGGCATCATCGCCGTGATCGTCGTTGGAGTGGCAATCATCGCGCTGGGGGTAATCTTCTTTGTCAACAACTCGGGTGGGTCGCCCTCAAGCGGATCGCCCACGAGCGGGCCATCGACAGACACCAGCCTGGCTGGTAAATACGCCTTTCAGGTAGGAAGTCCAGGCGCAGGTTCGCAGGCCCCACCCATCACGCTCCCATCCACTGCTGGGGGTACGTTCGATCTCGCTTCGCTGCGCGGCAAGACCGTGCTGCTCTATTTCCAGGAAGGGCTTACCTGCCAACCCTGTTGGGACCAGCTCAAGGATATCCAGTCGCACATCGACCAGTTCCACGCGCTTGGCATCGATCAGGTCGTGAGTATTACGACCGATCCGCTGGGTGCGCTGCAACAGAAGGTGGCAGACGAAGGTCTCTCCATACCCGTTCTTTCCGACCCGGGTCTGACAGTCTCGCGGGCCTACACAGCGAATGGATACGGCATGATGGGCGCGAGCCGCGATGGGCATACCTTTATCGTGGTAGGGCCTGATGGCCTGATCAAGTGGCGGGCCGACTATGGCGGCGCTCCGAAATACACGATGTACGTGCCAGTTCCGAATCTCATCGCCGATATCCGTGCGGGGCTCAGTGGAGGATCATCGTAGCACCATGAACGTCCTTCTGCTCACCCAGCAAGACTGTGCGTTCTGCACACAGGCTAAAGAGATCCTCGCCCGCCTCTCAGCCGAATACGGGTTCTCCGTCTCGACACTGGACGTGAATTCGCCCGAAGGGGAGGCCCTGGCTGTCCGCAGTGGCATCCTGTTTCCCCCAGGCATTTTTCTGGATGGTGAAGCTTTCTCCTACGGCCGACCTTCTGAGCGCCGACTGCGGGGGGAGATCGAGCGGCGACTCAGGCCGGTAGTAGGTGGCCCTAACAAAGAAAGTTAGCGCTGTGGTGGCATCTCTTGTTCTTGTGGGTACTGTACTTGTGGTTGTTCGTACTCATCTTTTGGCTGGGAAGAGTCGTACTGCCTCCTACCTTCTCGATAGGTTTCTGGCCTTTCAGGTGGCTGATATCCTTGCTCATAGGAATCCTGTCGCGGTGTGTAAGGCATCATTGGTGCCTTCTGCCGGTTCAGCCAGCGTACAAGAAACCAGATAACTACCGTCGCCAGGACAATGAAGAGCAATGTTCCTACCACCATCCAGAACATCATGGTGAACATTGCGAAGCCGCCCATCATATATATGTACTCCTTCTCTCTATGGGGAACAACTTACATAAGGTTGCTTTGGATAGCAATGGGGGGATCAATGCTGATCCTCGTCATCGTTCCCTTCAGGATAAGAAAAACGCACTCCATGCTTGTTCCCCTACCATTGGCAATGGTATCCTCTTATTATACCACTATCACTAGTACGTTTGATAAGGGTATTCCGGTTCCACTTTCTCTCGTGTAGCCTCTTCGTGAAGAGACTCCGGCTCATGGGCGAAGTGCCTGGAGCACGATGTGCGGGGCAAGACCACCTTTCAAGCGACGCACGTGCGTGATAGCAAACCCTGCTTCCTGCACGGTCCGCTCGGTGTCGCGGTTCCAATGGCAATTCCCGAACAGGCGTGTTGTCAAGGGGACCAGCCCATCTTGCAGACGTCCTACCCAGGCGCTTTGCGAGCGCACATGCTCGAATAAGAAGAGCGTTCCCTGCGGTTTCAAGACCCGTCTGATCTCCTGCATGCCCTGCGCAGAATCCTCTACCGAGCAAAACACGAGGGTCACCACCACACTGTCAAAGGAAGTATCAGCAAACGGCAAAGCCTCAACGGACACCTGAGTCAAGCTGATTGGAACAGATGCCTGCCCCACACGTTCTCGCGCATAGGCCAGCATGGCGCTATCCGGTTCAATCGCTTCCACCCGCTCGACCCGTTCTGGATGGTACCAGGAAAAGTTCAGCCCGGTCCCTGCTCCCACCTCCAGGACGACTCCATACGCTTGTCCTGCGGTCTCCTCTCGGAGTGGATCGGTGAGACGGCGCTCAGAACCAAGACGAGCATATCGCTCATAGAATGCGGCAAAGCGCGGATGAAAGATCTGAGAGGGCTGTTCCTGCTGGGTTGTTGTCGTATCACGCTCTTGGGTCATCTACTCTGCTCCTTCCCTTTCTCACAAGGCTTGAGGGTGTATGCTTTACTAACATTAGGGCTCTTCCGAGCTTTTGCTGGTGCTATGGATGCATCTCGCCTACAATGTTGGCGGACGAGCCGGACGCGGTAAACCACAATCTGCCAGCAGAATCGAGGGTGAGGCCATAGGGAGCGCTGGAGGGCAGAGAAAGCTGAAAGAAGGTGTAGCTGGTATCCTTCGACGAATAGCGAACGAGCGCGTCAGCGCCGTTGTTCACGAACCAGACGGCTCCGTCGTACGCAACGACCAAGCCATAGAGCGCTGCCGGATGACCTGCAACCGCCGGTACAGGCAGTTCTATCACCCTGCCAGTCGTACTGTCAATTATGCCAAGCTTGCCCGGCACAATTTCAGTAAACCAGATGCGACCATGAGCATCATGCCCCATCGAGAAGACCTGCGCCTGCGGATCAGCCAGATGGTAGAGCGTGACGTGTCCTGTGGCAGGATCGAGATGACCAACCGCACCACCGCTAATGTAGCCGAACCAGACCTGCTCATCACCTGTTACCGTGAGGCTGAATGGAGTAGCGGCTATACCTGCGCGAGGTGCGGGTACAGACCACGTTTGGATCGCGCCGGTGGTTGGATCCAATTGCCCAATCTGCCCTGCCGAGACTCCCGTAAACCAGAGCTTGCCTGAGGCATCAAACTGGAGATCCTGCGGCCCCATTAGGCGACCATTGCTGGTGCCGAGCGGGAAGACGCGAAACGTTTGCTGTAGTGGGTCAAAACGCCCGATATAGTTTGCGCCCTGTTCAACGAACCAGACGTTGCCATGTGTGTCGATGACCGCAGTCATGAGGCCATAGTTCCCATTGGGAGGCGCCCAGGTACTAACCGCCTCTGTGTGTGAATCGAGCCGGGCGAGGCGATTGGCATACATCTCGCCAACCCACAGGTTTCCCTGGGCATCCACCGCCGGCTGCATGAGGCCGATGTTGGACGATGGGAACGGATAGAGGTGGGTCTGTGCGGTACGCACCAGGACCCTGGCCGGAGGTGTGGGCGTCCCACTCATTGTTGTAGCGGGAGGCGTGCCGAGTTGTGCGATGTTGGCTTGCTGCTTCAAGGTGGCAGCACCGTTCGAGAGTGCCAAGATGGTGACTACACCGAGCAGCAGTATGAGCAGCAGGAACCAGGCGTCACGTTGGCGGCGAGCCGACCAGCGGGCAGATCGTTTGTCTGCATGAACAACGTCATGTATTTGCGATTGAGGAGGCTGTGTCGCATCCGGCTCCGCTAGAGCGTGCTTCTGCTGATGTGTGTTCCGTGGCTTGGTCTCAGGAATCATGTTCCTAGCTTCCAATCTGCTCAGGGTACGGATCAGCTGCGCGCAGTGACCAGCCATGCCAGAACCAGTCGATGGTGAACACCTGCTCACAGACAATATGGAGTCCGGCTCCTACACAGAGCGCCCGCGCCTCCGCAAGGGTATAGGCGCATCCATGTCCCCCTTCAATCCACCGTATCAGCCGCTCAAACACTGCCCAGAGCCATGCGGGCTGGCGCCGTGCGAAATCTTCTAGCACCAGTTGCCCCCCAGGAGCCAGCAGCCTTCCCCATCCCGAAAGGAGCGCCACCGGGTCTGCCATGTCGTGCAGCGCGTTGGTGCAGGTGACCAGGTCAAAGGTGCTCGGTGGGTATGGCACGTTCGCTGTCCCGTCACCATTGACCTCTACCCGCTCCAGCCCCACCTCCGGCCAATCCTTGAGGACCTCCCGTGCCTGCGCCAGCATATCCGCGCTCGCATCTATCCCATACGCCTCCATGCCGGGCACGCGCTCGAGTAATTGCTTGAGCAGGAGACCTGTTCCACAGGCAACGTCCAGCATTCGCGCCGGGCGTCCCAGTTGCTCTGGCACACGCTGCAGCGCGGCAACGTCAATCATCGCCATCGCTACCCCAAGCGTCTTCTGCGTGTATGCGCCCCAGCGCCTGTTATAACGTCGCGCCCCGCTTCCACGATAATACCTGCTCGTCTGTTGCTCTTCCTTCCTGTACATGGGACGTTCTATATGTATTGTAAGAAACCATAGTACACTCGTCAAGAGTACGATCATGAATAGTAGGTTTGCAAACGAGCAGACCTCTTGAGCAAGCTGACATCCTTTCAGCTCCGCTGCATGCGGTAAAGGGATAGACAGGCAGCTCGCTCCCACGTACTCGACGGTTATCGAACGAGCAAGACGACGGCTGCGACGAGCACAAGCGCTGCCAGGGCCGCGGTGACCAGCCCACCCAGTCTCGTCTTGCGCGGCTCGGCGCGCAGATGCAAAAGGCCTTGTCGCCCCAGGGTGTAGGCCGCCAGCCCGGCAACGAAGAAGGCGCCGCCTGCCGGCCCGTGACGCAAGACCGCCACCAGTACCAGGAGCCCCAGTATCCCCGCGAGCGCCAACTCCAGCAGCTGGGTGGGGATACGACGCGCTCCCACGCGTTGATCGGATGACCACACTCCGAAGCCTGATGCCGTCGGCGGCCCTCCGCAGCAGCCAGCGAAGAAGCATCCCACCCGGCCCACCGCCATGGCGACCAGCAGACCCGGAGCCGTCACGTCGAGAAAGACTCCGACCGGCACGTGAAGCGCCGCGAGCATGATCACCGCCGCCACTGGGGCGCTGGCGATGAACCCCTGGATGCACCATCCGTCCAAGAGATGCTCGCGCCGGTGAAGTACCAGGTACCACACTTTCGCGCCGGCGATGCCGACCGCGATGGCGACCAGTGTCACCGCCCACCAGGGGCCGAGCGCCAGATGGTCGCGGGAAATCACCAGAGCCTGGAGCGCCAGCGCGACGGCCATGCCCAGCGTCACCATCGCTCCCCAAATGCCGGGCAGGATCCCCGGCCTCAGGGCGAGGGGGGTCAGACAGGTTCTCATGGGTCCGGCCGACCCCGAGGACGGCACCCACCTGTGCCACAACCGAGCGACTGGTCCGCTGCGTCCAGCCGCAGGGGTCGTGTTCCCTTGCTCCCGCGATCCCCGCGCAGGAGTCGCGGACCCCAGCACCTGCGTTGTCACGACCCACTCGCCTGGAGTGATGCCGCGCACACGCGCCGTGAGTGAGATCGGGCCACTCCCGGGGACGACCTCCTCGATCGTCTCGTCGTGGACGAAGCGATCGCCAGACTGCACCCGCCCCTTCACATCGTTGCGGCGCCCGGAAAACCTGACCGTGACAGGATAAGGCTTCGGATGCGGGGCAGGATCGAACCAGTACGTCACCACCAGTATCTCCTGTGTCGCACTCTCCCACAGGGCCGTGAACCCACCGGGCGTTCCGGCCGGGGTGCCCGACTGGACGACATCCATGCGCGGCGCCCCATCTCCTGCTGGATGCATACGTGCCGGAGATCTACGTGTTCTACGTGTCATGCTCATCATCTCCTCTTGCTGCTCTTCGCCCGCTTAGCATATGTTGAGCCCCACATATGACAGTCACCCCATCAACAGCAGGTGGCAGTCCTGCCCAGTCCTGTCTCACAGCATGCACATCTCTAGCAGCTGTGGAATACTCCTGCTTGGTCGATTATCCTACGACTGCCAATAGTACCTTCTATCATTGTACCTCTACCACATGTACTTTGACAAGTGTACCAGAATATCCTATACTAGGGGCAGTTGGAGAAATAGGCCCGCACCAACTGTCGCCGTGGGATCAAGAAGGTGAGCGTCTCTCTGGTTGGGCAGCGAAGTTGGGTGATCTGGGTGCGAGTCCTCTACGTCTCAGAGATGAAAGAGAGAAACACCCATCCAGTGCTGTCGTGAGGAACGCTGGGCTTTTGCGAATAGAGGAGTTGCGAAATGGCTCTTGAACCCGATATCAGCGTGTTCCGGCCTGATCGACCGGGCGTCCGCAAGGTGCTCGGCGATCTAGAGGCCGAGATCATGGAACTCATCTGGGCGCGTTCGCCTGGTCAGGGCACCCTGGTGCGCGAAGTGTTTGAAACCTTGTATGAGCGCCGACGCATCGCCTACACGACGGTGATGAACACCATGACCCGCCTGGCGAAAAAGCGCCTCTTGCGCGTGGAGAAGCAGGATCAGGCCTATGTGTATTATCCCAATTTTACCCAGCAGGAGTTTGTCTCACGTTTCATCGAGCGTATCCTCGAGGATCTCTTTGTCAATTTCTCTGGCGCCACACTTGAAAGTCTGGGGAAACTGCCCGATCAAGAGGCTGCTGCCCATGCCTACGAGCTGTTAGACGAGATCACTCGCCGCCGTGCAGAGGAGGAGGGCGAGTAGTGCATACCTTGCTGGGCCTCTCAAGTACCCTGCTAGTGGTCCTGGGAAGCTACCTGACATTCGGTCTGTTGCGCCGTCTCGGCGACTGGTCGCAGCGGCGTGCGGTCCAGTGTTTCGTGCTTGCAGTGCCAGTGGTGAGCCTCGGACTTGGTCTGGGTGGACTGCACCACTTCGCCGGTCGCGCTTGCTTGCGCGACGCTCCATCCTGGGACTCCCTGCTCGGCGTCGCCCTGCCAGTCGGCATGGGGTTGATCGCCCTTGGCGCGCTTGCCTGGGGAGTAGCACGACTCGCGCTTATGCAGCGGGTCGTCGCCCGCCAAAGCATCTCGGCTGGCTCACAACTCCAAGCGCTCGCCGATGAGCTGGCGGAACGGCTTGGCACAGTGCGGCCTCGTCTGCGGCTCTGTGCCTCTGCTCGACCGCTGGCGCTCACGTGCGGGCTGTTCCGACCGACGATCCTGCTCTCGACCTGGATGGTCGAACACCTCGACCGACGCGAGCTTGAGGCGGTGCTGGCCCATGAACTGGAGCACGTGGCACGGCGCGACTATCTGGTAGTCTGGCTGGCAACGATGCTGCGCGACGCCTTCTTCTACGTGCCAACGAGCTGGGCAGCCTACCGCCAGCTCCAGCAGGAAAAAGAGCTGGCCTGCGACGATTTAGCCGTCGGTGCCACCCATCGACCACTGGCCATGGCAAGCGCACTGGCGAAGGTCTGGCAACACGCGGTCGGCGGAGCACAGTTCGCCCAGTTCGTGACCGCGCAGCACCTGGTAGGGGAGGGTGAGTCGATCAATGACCGCATCGAGCGGTTACTCACTACACCTGGACCAGTAGTAAGCAGGCAGCGCTCGCGCATAGGCACATTGGCTATGAGTCTTCCAGCACTGGTCGGGCTGCTGCTCCTGGAGGCAGCCAATGTAGCCTTCATGCTCGCGCTCATGGGATGTGGTCCCGCCTTGCTGCTCGGGAGACTGTTCTAAAAGATGACCGTCACGCTGCGTGAGATTACGAAAGACAACTGGCGTCACTGTATTGCGCTCGATCCTGGCGAAGCCTCCAAGGCCTTCATCCCTTCCAACCTCTATGCCTTAGCTGAATCCAAGTTTTCGCCATCTTTTGTCCCACTAGGGATCTACGTGGAGAGTGTGATGGTCGGCTTTGTCATGTACAATACCCAAGTAGAGGCTGATGGAAGCTACAGCATCTACAGCATGATGGTGGATGCCAGGTACCAAGGAAAAGGGTACGGCACCGCGGCACTGCGGCTGGTCATTGAACGACTGCGCCAGCTACCCCATTGCACCATGGTCTCCCTTGAGTACGATAGGGCAAATGAACAGGCAGCGCGCTTCTACAGCCGTCTCGGCTTTCGGAAGGTAGCCGAGAGCGCAACAGGGGGCGAGATTGCTCATCTCCACGTGACATAATGACAAGACAGAAGACGTTTCAAATCGTTCCTGATCTTCCCCTGACATCGTCTAGCACCTCTAACGCCGATGCACGAGCCGTGAAATGGGGCTCGTCATGAGGCTGTGGCTCGTGTCGCATTCCCAGAGTCGTTTTCCCATGCCACTGATGCACTGTCAGCCAGATGACGATTGCCAGCAGCAAGGGCAGACTGGGAGAACCGCCACGGTATGCCTGTACCATTCCCGCCATCATCTGCTCCTTTCATCTCTGTAAGGACATAGTTCCCGACCGATTAGAGACGTGTCCTTCCATATTGTAGCACCGTCTTTGCGAAATAGCTACTACCCTTGGTCGTACTCTTGACGATTGTACAGTTGACGCCTATAATCCACTCTGTAGCCGTGTCGAGGTTGAACGGTAACATGATGGAAGGCCCTAGGGTTGCTGCACAGGCCGCTGTGTAACGCGCTACGTAATACAGGGGGAAGAGGAAAAATACCTTGAAGAAAGATCGGATGAGATTCATGATGTCCCGCTTGCATATCACCGCTGCTCAGCGT
>Ga0137365_10004232_pt1 | contig 11516 bp, 12 predicted proteins | sample SagtaG_9_FD_104799 | JGI IMG/M metagenome (GOLD analysis project Ga0137365, IMG submission 104799) | Vadose zone soil microbial communities from Sagehorn Ranch, Mendocino, California, USA - Sage1_L_40_16 metaG | ecosystem: Environmental > Terrestrial > Soil > Vadose zone | place: USA... | reverse complement strand
GGTCCTTTGTTCGGCCAGGAGAAAGATGCAGCGTATCGCGCTTGCGACGCATTCGTTCTGCCGTCATTGAGCGAAGGGCTGCCAATGGCGGTGCTGGAAGCGTGGGCGTACGCGAAACCGGTGTTAATGACACCGGAGTGTAATCTGCCCGAAGGGTTCGCTGTCGGAGCGGCGGTACAAATTGGAACGACTCCTGGAGAAATTGCCGCTGGCCTGAAAAAACTGACTGAAATGAGTGATTCCGATCGAACAGCAATAGGTGGTCGCGGGCATGCACTCGTGGCGACAAAATTTTCATGGCCTCGTATTGGCGAACAGATGCGCTCGGTTTACGACTGGCTGCTCGGCGGCGGGGCAACACCGGAGGGTGTAAATTTGATCCTCTGACTGGAGCCGGCTTATTGTGGACGGCAAAATAGGCACATTATGGAGGAGTATTTGAGACCTCTCGGAGTGTCGCAGAACAGACTTGCGCGGTCGTTGGGCATTACGCCAAAGATCATTTCCGAAATTGTCCTTGGAAAGCGAAGAATTTCACCAGATGTCAATTCGATTTGGCAAATTTTTTAGCCAGTCGCCTCGCTTCCGGCTTAAGCCGGCGCGTAAAATCAAGGGGCGCGAGATCGCTGAATGATGGCGGACGAATTCAAATTCGCTTCTGCTGATGCTGAGCACACTGCTCAATATCTATTGCCTGCGGTACTACGCATTCTCGCGGGCGAAGGCCAGGCTGCTAAGACGAGTATTTTTGATCTTGGCTGCGGAAATGGAGCAACGGCCGAAATTCTTCAACGACACGGCTATGAAGTCGTTGGAGTCGATCCATCGACGAGTGGAATCAGAGAAGCGCATAGCGCCTATCCGAATCTGCAGCTCTTTGTGGGCTCGGCGTACGATGATCTCGCAGCGCGGTTCGGCAGATTTCAGGTCGTGCTCAGTCTCGAGGTAGTTGAACACGTTTATTATCCGCGCAAATTCGCGGCGACCCTTTTCTCCTTGGTCAGGCCGGGCGGTTTGGCCATCGTGTCTACTCCTTATCACGGATACCTAAAAAACGTTGGGCTGGCGCTCAGCGGAAAACTGGACAGCCATTTCACAGCTTTATGGGATGAGGGGCATATAAAATTCTGGTCGATTCTGACGCTAAAAGAGCTGCTAATCGAAGCTGGATTCAGCGGAATATCATTTCACCGCATCGGAAGGATTCCAGTGTTTGCCAAATCGATGATCGCAGTGGCGCGACGTCCACAAAATACATGATGCCGTTCGGCGTCAGGCAATCATGATCTCGGTTGTTATCCTGACATTGAATGAGGAGCTAAATCTTCCTCGTTGCCTCGAAGCAATCTCCTGGTGCGACGACGTGCTGATCGTGGATTCGTTTAGCTCAGACGCGACATTAAAAATTGCTGGCGAACATGGAGTCCGCGTCGTCCAACGGGCCTTCGATAGCTTCGCCGGGCAGCGCAATTTTGCAGTCGAGCATTGTGAGTTGAGATACGAGTGGATTTTTCATTTAGACGCCGACGAAGTGATGACGCCCGATCTATCGGCGGAAATTCTCGGATGTATCGCCGCGACTGACAAAGATGCCTACCGTGTCTCATCGAAGCTTATGTTCCATGGCAAATTTTTGCGCCATGCTGGTCTTTTCCCGTGGTATCAGGTCCGACTTGGTCGCCAAGGCAAGTTGCGGTTTACGCAAGTCGGGCATGGTCAACGTGAGCAGCTCCCATCGCATACGATCGGCACGTTAAAGAATTCTCTGCTCCACTTTCCATTTGAAAAAGGGCTTGACGATTGGATTGAGAAACACAACCGATATTCGACGGCTGAAGCACGGCAAAACGTTTACGGCGCCGCTGATGACGACTTTCCCATCTTGGATCTTCTGAGTATTGCAACTGACCGCCGCCGCCGAGCCGCCAAAAAAATCTTCAGGCGGTTACCCTGCAGAACAACTATTCGATTCATCTATATGTACCTGTTTCGGGGCGGAATTCTGGACGGCAAGGCCGGCTTTATATATTGTCGATTACTCGCTTGGTACGAATGGCTCATTGTCTTGAAAGAACGTGAGATAAGAGCGCGCGCACGAGATAAAACGTAGCGATGATCGGCGGTGGCGTTTTGAACCTTGGTCAAATCTTTGGTCCAGTCGCAGTGAGCGTAATCATGGCGCTTTGGATCGGTCTGCTCATCCGCTGGTGGGCACAAAGAAAATCGCTGATGCGCTTGGTGTTGTTCATGCTTGGCGCCGGTCTTACCTTCAACCTCGGCCGAGACATTACCCTGCTGGTGCCCTGGCCCATCGTCTTTGCATACTGTTTTGTTCGCCTTACGGAGATCTGGGCAATGAGGCGCTCTCCGCAACTGCCGCAATTGACAACCGTTGCTCCCGCTACCGCTGGGCCGGTGCACGTGTAGCTCGTGGGCTGAGTCAGTGAAGCCGCTAAAGCTATAGCGCCTCACTGAATTCCGCGCGGAGCGCGGGCTCGCGAAAGCCTTCGGAGTTGGAGTGCGGCGGCGCTCCGCTGCTTTCAATCCCTGCTCCGAACGCGCTGCGCATTTTTTTGCGGCAGCTCACGACGCAGTCCGTGTGGGAACTCAAAAAGTGTTCGCCCTCCCCCACAGCTTTAGCGGGACAGCCCCGAAAGCTTTCAAAAGTGACGGCGAGCGAATTCACGCCCTGATCCGGTCTTTACATAGCGCTCAAAACGGCGAGCTTTGGCTTCCGATCGGAAGGCGATTGCGGTCTGAATCTTCCACGGTCTATGCTTCGATGTATGCGGGCATTTTCCTCGGTTGTGCTGGCTCAGCCGTGCATTGAGGTCGCGCGTTACACCGCTGAAATGCAGGTTTTCGTTAGTTTCGCTGACGAGGATATAAGCGTAGTAGAAGCTGTTCATCAGAGCGTCTCACCGGCAGCATGATGGGGAAAGAATGCTGGCCTGCCAAACCGTAGCCTTTGAGGCGGGGGAGAGATCTTGTCAGTAACAGTCCGCCCCCGTTTCGACTCCGGCGTGACAGCTTCCGCTTTTCGTGCCTCAAAGCGAAGGCTGGAGGTAAGGGGATTCGAACCCCTGGCCTTCTCATTGCGAACGAGACGCTCTACCAACTGAGCTATACCCCCGTCGTCGGCAAAGAGATTAGCACGCCCGGCAGATTTTTCATCAAGGCGACCAGTTTGCATTTTCTAGCTTAAATGATCACCGGCTGCGGCCGTTGAGCTCAATAATACGAGTGATGCGAAAGAACGATTGCAGCGGACGCTTTCGCGCTTAAGGTGCGCTCTCTAATTCTTAGCATGCTCCAAATGATTCTTGCTCAGGCTCAAAGCGCCGCGCCTCAGGCAGTCCCCGGCGGCGGCATCGGCTCTTTTTTTGTGCCGTTGATTTTCATTTTCATCATCATGTATTTTGTGATGATCAGGCCGCAGAAAAAACGGCAGCAACAGCAACAGAATTTGATCGCAAGTTTGAAGACTGGCGATCGGGTGGTGACCAACGGCGGCATTCACGGCCTAATTTCGAATGTCAAAGAAAACACCGTACTAGTGAAGGTGGCTGATAACGTAAAGATCGAGATGGAGAAATCGGCCATTACAAACGTGGTGAAAGAGAGTTAGGCTGCAGATTCGTTAAACCGTTGAAGCGCTACCGCCTTCGCGCGAGGGTAGGGCGTGGCGATGAAGAGATGAGCAAATCGAAAATCGAAAATCGAAAATCGAAAATACAATGACCCCCGCAATTACATTTTTTATCGGCCTGGCATTGCTCGTCCTTTTCGGGTGGTACTTCGCCACTGATCACGGGCCGCGGAAACGTCTGCTCGCGATGACGCTGATGCTGTTGCTCGTCGTTTTCAGCATCGCCACGATCTGGCCGCCACAGAAAAAGATTGCACTCGGTCTCGATATTCAAGGCGGCACCTCGTTCCTCATCCGGCTCGTGCCTGGCGACAAGCCGATCACGAAAGGAATGCTCGACCAAGCAGTGGAGGTGATTCGGAAACGCGTGGATTACTTCGGAGGTGGCGAACCAATCATTAGCCCGGTCGGCGGCGATCGGATCCTGGTTCAGATTCCCGGGCTGGACACCGCGAAGATTCAGGAAGCGCGCGACCAGCTCTCGCGCGTGGCGAAACTCGAGTTCCGTCTGGTTTATCCGGATAATGGGGAAAAGTTGAAAGCCATCGATGCGGGCAAGGACGTCATTCCGCCTGAGTACCGCATCGAATCATACAAAATGCAGCGTGAGGGCGAAAAGCCGCTCGAAGAACGGCTGCTGGTAAAGAAGAAAGCCGACTTATCCGGCGATCGTGTTTCGGGCGCGGGCGCCTCCTACGAAAAAGATGGCTGGGTAGTTCATTTGCGGTTTGACCCCGAAGGCGCCAAGAAGTTCGGCGACATTACTGCCGCGCATGTTCATCATCGCTTTGCGATTGTGCTCGATGGGTTGATCCAATCTGCGCCCGTAATTCAGGATGCAATTTACGGTGGCGACGCGCAAATCACAGGAAGGTTTACTGAGGAAGAAGCGCGCGGGCTGGCGAGCGTTCTCGAAAATCCGCTGCAAACACCCGTCAGCATCGAGGAAGAGCGCAGCGTATCGCCAACCCTCGGACTCGACTCGATTCGCGCGAGCATTCTCGCCGGCTTGGTGGGACTGGTCATCACGCTCGTGTGCGTGGCCATCTACTACAAGATTCCGGGGCTCGTCGCAGACGTTGCTCTGATCGTCAATCTCATTCTGCTGATGGGCGCGCTGACGATGTTTCATTTCGTCCTCACATTGCCCGGCATTGCGGGCATCATCTTGACAATTGGCCTTTCGGTAGACGCGAATGTGCTGATTTACGAGCGATTGCGCGAGGAAATGGCGCTCGGGAAATCGCTCAAGGTCGCGTTGAACACTGCCTACGAGAAAGCGTTTAGCTCGATTTTTGACGCCAATGTAACTACGCTGATCACGGCGGCGATTCTGTTTTGGAAGGCCACCGGGCCGGTGAAGGGCTTCGCCATCTCACTGTCGCTCGGCATTCTGGCGTCGTTGTTCACGGCCCTCATCGTGGGCAGGAACTGCCTCGGCTGGCTTGTCGATACAGGACGAGTGAAGCGGATCTCGATGCTGCATTTAATTTCAGCGCAAAACATCAATTTCCTCGGCAAAGGATTTATCGCCTGCATGTGTTCGCTCGCACTGCTCCTTGCCGGCGCGACTGCCTTTTATCTCCGAGGCGAAAGAAATTTTGGCGTCGATTTTCGCGGGGGCGACCTGATTACATTGAGCGCGCCCGGTAAGATTGACATCGGGCAAATTCGCCACGCGCTGCAGCCAATCGGGCTGGCCGATGCGTCGATTCAGGAATCAACACAAGGCGGCAAGAGTTACATCACCGTCCGCACGCCGCTGAACACCAGCGATAAAGTGGAAAAACAAATCATGCAAACGATCCCGAGCGCGGGATTTCACGTGGAAGGTTCGGAACGTGTCGGCGCGCTGGTTGGCGGTGAGCTGGCCAAAAGCTCGTTGATCGCGCTCGGCCTCGGCATCCTGGGCATTTTGATTTTCGTAACGTTTCGTTTTGAGCTTTCCTTTGCGGTAGGCGCGATTGTCGCGCTGTTGCACGATGTGCTGATGACGGTTGGGGTGTTCGCGCTTCTCGGCCGCGAACTTACGCTGACAATGGTAGGCGCAGTGCTAACCATCGCCGGCTATTCCATTAACGACACCATCGTCGTGTACGACCGAATACGCGAAGGCCTGGCTGGCGGGCGGCGTGGAACGATCGAGGAGATAATGAACTCGAGCATCAACCAGACGCTCAGCCGCACGATTCTTACGAGCACAGTTACACTTATCCCGATTCTCTGTCTGTTTTTGTTCGGCGGTGCGGTGTTACGCGATTTTTCCCTCGCCATCATCATCGGAGTCGTTGTCGGCACATATTCCTCAATCTTTATCGCTTCACCAATTGTGTTGTGGTGGTCGCGCGCTCGCGGCCGCGGTGCTGCTGCGCTCCGCCGCGAAGTAACCGAAAAAGCTACGACTGCGGCAAATCCTCTCGCCCAGCGGTAGGAAACAACCAGTTGCCTTCGCTATCGCAACCGTAATTAGGACGGCCGGCAAAAGAAAGCTCCTCAAGGATTTGCAGATCGCGGTAAACGTCTTGACAAAATCGAGCGGAAACCGCTACGCTCGAGCTGATATGCGCGGGCTGGGTCGGGTTCAGGTAATCGCTGCTGCTGCTGGGGCGATCCTATTCGCGCGATCGGTGCTCGCCAACGATTGGCCATATTATCAGCATGACGCCCGGCACACGGGCGATTCGAATGCTGTTGTGAATCCGCCAGCACTTGCGTTCGCGTGGACAGCGCCCCCGCCGCCCCGTCGACTACTGGATATTCAACACCAGTGATTGTTGGAAATACCATCTATGCGACGCAGGAAGGTATCAATGGATCGCAGACAAAGGTTAGCTCGTTCGATCTAGCGACTGGCGCAATTAACTGGACTTACAGCGGCAACTTTAATGTCCCGTCGCAGGCAGGCATTGGCGGTGGTTTTGTTACGTTTGTCGGGTCCACTCTTTCCAATTCGTTGTTGTACGTGCTGGACCCATGACAGGCACGCTTCGCTACACCGTGCCCATTCCAGAAGGGCCGGACTCGCTGATGCCGACAGTTGTCCAAAATCCAATTAGCGGAAACGTTACTGCCTTTGTGGCTGATGCTGGACAAGTGAGCGCTGTCTCGCTCGGACCGGTGAGCGGATCGGTGCTCTGGACGCAATTTGGCCTCTTCGGTGGCCAATCCATTCCAACCGTTGTCGGCAGTTCGATTGTTCTCGTTGGACCAGGTCAATATTACGCTTTCGATCAAGCGACTGGCGCGGCGAACCACTTCTGGTCGGGCGGGGTTGCTGGCGGCGGAGGCACCACCGTTGCCTATGACGCAGCGCGCCAGCAGTTCTATGTGCTCGAAGATTATAACGACCCAACCCCGACGCTCTCGGCTTACCACTACACTGATAATGCCCACATTACGTTGTTGTGGCAACGCACCGGCGCAGGCGTTGGCGGTGGTGGCTCGGCGGCAATCGGCACAACGGGCAAGGTCTTTTCCGCTGGGAACAGCATGATCTGGGAGTTAGATCCCGGCACCGGGACAACGCTTCGGTCCATTCCGGGTTCATTCGCAAGTGGCGTGACGCCGGCACTGACGAACAATGTTCTTTGGATCATCGGCGAGGATCAGGTGTTCGCTTACGATCTGGTCACGTTGCAATTATTGCGAGCATTTAACGGTTCGCGCGGAAGTCTGAATACGGCCTACGACAGCCCCGGCGCATTCGCCGATGGTTATTTTCTGCTCGATTACGGCCGCAATTACGGCAGCCACAGCTTCGACGTTTACAGAGCCCCGACTCCGACGCCTACACCGACACCGGCGATCCTAGGCAACATCAGTACGCGCGCGTTTGTGCAGACGGGCGACAACGTGATGATTGGCGGCTTCATCGTCCAGGGGAGTATGCCAAAGCGGGTCATTATTCGCGCCATTGGTCCTGAGCTTGGCGAGCCTCCCTACAATGTTCCCAGCGCATTGTCGGATCCGACCTTGGAACTGCATGATGGCACTGGAGCTTTGATTGCCTCTAATAATAGCTGGCAGCACACAATAATCGGCGGGATTATTACCAGTAACCAAGTCCATGAGATAACAGCCGGCGGCCACGCTCCGCAGGATCCAAGGGAGTCGGCAATCATCGCGGATCTGCCAGGCGGCAGCTATACGGCGATCGTGCGGGGTGCAAATAACGCCACTGGGGTGGCCCTTGTCGAAGTGTACGACCTTAGCCCTGACACTAGCTCAATTCTTAGCAACATCAGTACTCGCAGCTTTGTGCAGACGGGCGACAACGTGATGATTGGCGGTTTCATCATTCAAGGGACCGAACCCAAGAGGGTGATTTTGCGTGCCATTGGTCCTGAGCTTGGTGCGCCTCCATATGACGTTCCGAACGCATTGCCGGATCCGACATTGGAACTGCATGATGGTACTGGAGCTTTGATTGCCTCCAATGATAACTGGCAGCACACAATAATCGGCGGGATTATCACGAGTAATCAGGTGCACGAGATCCAGAACAGCGGCTACGCTCCAGGAGATCCAAGGGAGTCGGCGATTATTGCAAACCCACCACCAGGTAACTACACCGCGATTGTGCGCGGCAAAAACAACACGACCGGGGTTGCTCTCGTGGAAGTGTACGATCTGCATTAATTTCAGCGGAGAACTCTTCTGCCTGCGTAATAGGAAAAAAGCCAGAACTGCCGCGAATCCTCTCGCCCAGCGGTAGAGGCGCCTGACTTCGACCGTCTTTTCCCGGCAGATTTGACGAGCTTAACGGTGCCGAGTAGGCTCGGGCTCGCCGTTTAGCCACTATTTAAAGAGCCAGGAGTGATTATAGATGCCAGAAGTGATTGTTCGTAAAGGTGAACCCGTCGATCGCGCGTTGAAGCGGCTGAAAAACAAGCTGGATGCAGAGGGTATTCTCGAGGAGGTCCGCCGTTTGCGCGCCTTCGAAACGCCTTCGCAAAAGCATCGCCGCAAAGCAAAAGCCAACGCCAAGCGCGGTAAAATGAGGTTTCGGTTTAATCCATCGTAACAAGGTTAAAATGTTAAGAAGCTAAAACGTTGGGCCGAGGCAGTAGTTCTCGTTGTAACGATTTAGCTTTTTTACGTTTAACTTTTCTTAGCGTTCTTCTCTGTAAAAAGTTCCCTGATCGCCTGCACCAAGCCATTAATATCGTGCCGGCGTGCCTCGACATCGACTTTGAGCCCCTGATCGCGCACAGTTTTTGACGTGATCGGCCCAATGCTGGCGATTCGCATTCCCTTCGGCCAGGGGAGGCCAAGCGCCAGAAAGTTTTCTACGGTTGAAGAACTGGTAAACGTGATTAAGTCGGCCCCATCCTGCACTAGTTGCTGACGCGCGCCGCTTGTATCGCGCGTCTCCGGAACCGTCCGATATGCGGATGCTTCGTCCACGAGCGCTCCCAAACCAGAAAGTTCCTTCGGAAGCGTGTCCCGTGCTTTCTCCGCGTGCACAAGGAGAATCCGCAAATTTTCGATGCTTCCCTGTTTTTTGAATTCGCGAACTACGGCTTCCGCCACGAATTCTTCCGGCTGCAGATCGACATGCAGGTGAAAGTCTTTCACGCGCTGGGCCGTGGCGGGGCCGATGGCAGCAATCCGCGCGCCGCCGACCTCGCGGGCATCATCGTACAGCTTGAAAAAAATATCGAAGAACGCTTCAACGCCGTTTGCGCTTGTGAACACGATCCAGTCATACATGTGCGCGTCCTGCACCAGCTCCGCGAATTCGCGTAAATTGCTCGGCGGCGCAATGCGAATGGTTGGCAACTCAATCACGTAAGCGCCTAGCGCCCGCAGTTCGTTGCTTAACACGCTCGCCTGTTTTCGCGTGCGCGTAACAACAATTCTTTCCCCCAGAAGCGGACGCTTTTCGTACCAATTGAGACTATCACGCAATCCGACGACTTCTCCAAACACCGCCACCGCCGGCGCTCTGAAATCGTTGGCTACGGCTTTTTGAGCAATGTCGGAAAGAGTACCTGTGAGCGTTTCCTGTTGGCCGGTGGTGGCGGAGCGAACAAGGGCTACTGGCAAATCGCTGCGCACCCCCTGCTTCATCATTTCGCTTGTGACGGACCCGAGACGCTCCACACCCATCAGCATGACCTGAGTTCCACCGAGTTTGGCCAGCGCCGCGTAGTCGATTGCACCTTGTCCCTTTGTTGGATCTTCGTGGCCTGTAAAGAATGTCACGTGCGAATTATGCGCCCGATGCGTCATTGGAATACCTGCATAAGCGGGCCCGGCGATGGCCGAGGTGATTCCGGGAACGATTTCGAATGGGATTCCCTCAGCGGCAATCGCCTCCGCTTCTTCCGCTCCCCGGCCGAACACGAATGGATCCCCGCCCTTTAATCGAACGACCTGCTTCCCTTCGCGTGCTTTCTCGATCAGGAGCGCGTTGATCTCCTGCTGGTTTAATTGCGATTCGCCTGCTTCCTTGCCAGCGTAGATAATTTCTGCGTCCTCTCGCGCCCAGCCGAGTATCTCTGGATTTGCCAGATGATCGTAAACGATCACGTCCGCATTCTCGATGCGCTCCTTTGCGCGCAATGTCACCAAACCAAGGTCGCCTGGCCCTGCGCCAACCAGATAAACCGTTCCTTTTTTACTCATGCTCACCCGCCAAGCCGGAGCGTTGCGCGAAGACTGACACTCCTAATCGATTCAATAGCTCCGTCGCTAGCTGCTCGCCATCGTCAGGGGTGCCTTCCACGTCACCTAGACACGGCTCGACCACGCCGTGCATGAAAACCTGCGCCCGCATTTTCATCTTGCCGTCACTAATGTTTGCAAGAACGCCTACTGGACAATTGCAATCACCCTGCAAGCCACGCAGAAACTCTCGCTCCGCCCGCAAACAAAGCAATGTTGTGCGATCATTTATGAGATCGAGAATTGCCTTTGTGCATTGATTATCGGTGCGAACCTGAAGGGCAATGATTCCCTGACCGCCTGCCGACAAAAAAATTTCGGGTGGAAGAATCTGAAGAAAAAATTGGCTCCCCTCAAAGCTGATTTCAGGGCGAGTTGGCGACAAGCCCAGACGTTCAAGGCCCGCGCGAGCTAACACGATTGCGCTCCACTCGCGTTCGGCCAATTTTCGCAATCGCGTCGGCACGTTGCCACGAAGACCGACGATGTGGAGGTCCGCACGTTTCCAGAGCAGCTGATGTTTTCTGCGCACGCTGCCGGTTGCCACTGCCGCACCCTGTGGGAGCGCAGTGACACCGCCCGGATGCTTCGAAACTAGCACGTCATCCGTGGAAGCGCGGGGAAGAACTGCCGCGATTTCCACGGCCGGGCTTGTTTCGCTTGGCAGATCCTTTGCACTGTGAACCGCGACATCCACGTCTCCGGCAATAAGCGCTCGCTCGATTTCGGCCGTGAACAACCCTTTCAGCCCTGCGCGAGGATCGACAACGCTGGCTTTATCGCCTTGTGTGGCGATAACTTTGGTCTCCACTGTTACATTCGGTTGCGCGGCTTGAATCGCTTTCTCGACCAGTCGCGCCTGCGCGCGGGCAAGCTCGCTGCCGCGTGTCCCCAGCACGACCTTTCGAGTTTCGGCGGTCATAGACCGCCGCTACAGTTCCGAGGCACGCAGCGAATCCCCGAGCGAGGGATGCTCGGTACTTTGCGAGGCGCGACTCAGTCCTTGAGAGATTGAATCAACAAAATCCGTGACGTGTTCAGCAATAATCGCCTCCGCTGCGGCGACCTGCTGCCGTCTCATGGCGAGCGATTGCTCCGCGACAGATCGTATCGAATCAATGTCGTAAAGATAAACCCCTTCCATCTGATTTACGGTGGGATCGACGTCGCGAGGCACAGCGATGTCGATGATGAAAAG
>Ga0137365_10004230_pt1 | contig 11516 bp, 10 predicted proteins | sample SagtaG_9_FD_104799 | JGI IMG/M metagenome (GOLD analysis project Ga0137365, IMG submission 104799) | Vadose zone soil microbial communities from Sagehorn Ranch, Mendocino, California, USA - Sage1_L_40_16 metaG | ecosystem: Environmental > Terrestrial > Soil > Vadose zone | place: USA... | reverse complement strand
GATTGCGCCGTCTCCGATCGGGATCGTCCAGAAGACGCCGTTCCGCTCGGTGCCCACGATCGCGTAGTCCGTGATCGAGGCACTCGCCGGATCGGACTGGAACGAGAAGCCGTCCTGATGCGACGACCACTCGATACTCGCCTTCGTCACGACGAACTCGCCGGCATATCCGTAGTCCGGCTCGTTGGCGTTTCGCCTCGACTGGATGTCGAACCAGCGAACATCGAACGAGACAACGGCCGGTACCGACGTCGCGGGATAGAGCGAGTTCACGAAGTCGTGGAAGTCCGGGATCGCCATGTTCTGCGCAGCCAGCCTCGCCCGGCCCTTGCCGGGGTTCACGTCGATTGCGCCGTCTCCGATCGGGATCGTCCAGAAGACGCCGTTCGGCTGGATTCCCGGGTTGTAGTCGTGGATCTGGTTGGTCCCCACGGGACCGTCGTAGATGTCCAGTCAGACGAAGGCGAACGACCCGTGCCTGACCCGGCCGTCGTCACCGACGTAGGTCCCCTGCATGAAGCGCATGTCGGTGTTGGTCGTGTACCGCGTCTTCGCACCGGTGGCCGTGTTCGTACCGGTGCCCGCTCCGTCGATGATCGAGTAGCCGATGTGACCGTTGAAGTCGGTGATCGAGATCGGCTCCGAATTAGCGGGCGTGAGTACACCCGGGGCCATCACGTGGATGACCTCCGGGAACGGCGGCACGGGGAGGCCGAGGTCGGCCGGATGGAGCCCGCCGGGTATCGGCTTCGGACTGGACGGTGCGTTCTTCGCGCCGGCGACGGCGGGCGCGAGCAGGCTGAAGCCGGCAAGGGCCCCCAACGTCCCCGCAGAACGGGTGAGGAACTGGCCGCGAGTGATCCCGTTCGCCGCGGCTCGTTCCCAGAAATGTGTGTGGCCGGCAGGGGGTCCGGCCATAGTCGCAGGAATCCTCATACACCCCTCCCCTTTTCGTGAGGACTACGACAAGGTACTCCGTTCGCGACCTTGGATACAAGCTGTCGATGGTCCGTTTTAGAGACGCGTAAGGTCTCCGCTCGGATGGTCGTCTTCGGAGCGATCGCGCCTCACGGCGACCCAGCGTTCGTCGACGGCTCGCCGACGAGGCTCGCCTTCGAGGAGCTCGCGCGCCGCTTCTCGGACTCGCACCCCGGAGTGACGGTCGTGCTGACCCCGCACAACGTGCACGTCCAGGGCTCGTTCGCGGTCGTCACCGCGGCGACGATCGCCGGCTCTCTCGTCGAGCAGGGGATCGACCTCGCCTGCGCGGTCGATCGGGAGCTCGCGGACGAGATCCTCCGCTCGCTCCAGATGCACGGGCTGCCGGCAGTCGGTATCAGCTTCGGATCGAACGACCTCGCGCTGGCCGAGATGCCGATGGACTGGGGACGCTCATCCCGCTCTGGTTTCTCGGCGGGCAGGCGGACGAGCCGTGTCCCGTCGTCGTTGTCAGCCCCGCCCGAGACCTCTCGCTCGACGACCACGTTCTGGCCGGACGGGCCATCGCAGCTGCCTGCAAGGGGAGGCGGGCTGCGGTCGTCGCGAGCGCCGATCACGGGCACGCGCACGATCCCGAGGGCCCGTTCGGCTTCGATCCCGCCTCGGCGGAGTACGACGCCCGCGTCGTGGAGCTCGTGTTCGCCAACCGGCTCCAGGACGCGCTCGCGCTCGAGACGATCGTGGAGGCGGCGAGCGCCGACAGCCTGTGGCAGCTCGTGATGCTCCATGGCGCGCTCGGCGACGACTTTCGGGCCGAGCTCCTCTCCTACGAGCGGCCCACGTACTTCGGGATGCTCGTCGCCGCCTTCGAGCCTGTCTAAGAACGCGCCACAGGCCGCCGACTGGCGGCGAACGCCAGCACGGGGAGCGAGGCCGTAGCGAGTGCCGCACCGGCCCAGAAGGCAGCGGCCGGACTCACGGTCTCCCAGAGAACGCCTGCGACGACGCTCGCGACGAGCAGTGCAGCGCCGACGAGCCCCGCGTAGATCCCGTATGCCGTGCCCGCCATCGGTCCGTCGACGTGATCCGCGACCCAGGCCTTGAGCACTCCGTCCGTGGCGGCCACGTACACGCCGTAGAGAGCGAAGAGCGGCCATACGGCCCACGACTTGCCGGCAAGTGCCAGACCCGTGTAGACGAGCGCATAGACGGCGAACCCGCCTGCGAGCACGGCGGCCCGTGGGATGCGGTCGGAGAGAGATCCGAGCGGCCAGGCGAGCCCCGCGTACACGAGGTTGTAGAGGGCGTAGGCCAGGATGACGAGAGTCGCAGAGAGCCCGAGATTAGACGCGCGCAGGAGCAGGAAGGCGTTCGACGAGTTCCCGAGCGAGAAGACGACGGCGGCCGCGACGACCGGCCAATAGCCGGGACGAAGATGCGGCTCCCGGGTGAGCGTCTCCGCTCGTGCAGGCGCTTCGCGGACGCGCCGGACGAGGAGCACCGCGAGCAACCCGGGCAGCACCGAGATCCAGAGCACGTTCCGCAGGGACACTCCGCCGGCGAGCAGCGCCGCCGCAACCAGGGGGCCGATGGTGGCGCCGACCGTGTCGGCGGCACGGTGGAAGCCGAAGCTCGTGCCGACGAGCTCCGGCGCAGTCGAGTCGCGGATGAGCGCATCTCGCGGGGCGGTGCGAACCGCCTTGCCCGTACGGTCCGTGAGGCGACCCGCGAGAACGAGGCCCCAGTGCGTCGCTGCGGCCACGGCCGCCCGCGAGACGGCGGTCAGCGTGTAGCCGGCGGTGATCCACGGGACGCGCCTTCCGCCCGCCCGGTCCGAGATCCAACCCGAGAGCGCACCCAGCCCGACCGCGACTCCCTCCGCGATTCCTTCGATCACTCCGAGGACCGCGACCGGCGCTCCGAGCACGCTCGTCAGGAAGAGCGGGACGATCGGATACGCGAGCTCGCTTGCCAGGTCGTTGACCAGCGAGACGACGCTGACGGCTCTGACGTTCTCGGGAATCCTCGCGGCGCGAGCGATGACTCCTCTGCCATGAGCCACGCGCGGAGGATACGCGCGCCGGAGACCGAAGCAGGGGGTCCCATGGCGGCACGCCGGAAGAAGAAGCGGCCGCTTCGCCCGCGCCTGCCGGCACGGGTCAAGCGGCGGAGCAAACGGACACGCTCGACGCATTCGAGCGAGCTCGTCGGGCTCGCGGTGCTCGCAGCGGGGCTCGTCCTGTCCACGATCCTCTACCTCGGCCTCGAGGGAGGTTCGGTCGGGTCGTGGGTCGCAGGCGCGCTCGAGGCCGTCGTCGGCGATGCGGCGTACGTCCTGCCGCTCGTGCTCATCGCGACCGGCGCCCTACTTCTCGCCCGGAGCCCGTTGCTCGACGTCCGCCCGTTCCGGCTCGGCCTCGGAATCGGCGTAGTCGGCCTGATGACGCTCCTCGGTCGCGACAACGGCGGCTGGATCGGGTTGATCGTCGGCGGGGCGCTCGCGCGCCTGCTCGGGGAGACCGGAGCGGTGATCGTCGGGGGCGCGATCCTCCTCGCGGGCGTGCTGTTGATCACCGGCGCCTCGACGGGCGCCATCCTGCAGCGCACGGGTCACGTCGTCCGCCGCGCCGGGGCGGGTGCCCGGCGGGCGTTCGACTGGGTCTCGTCCGAGACACAGCCGCATGACGACATCGTCCTGCCCCCCGCGCCGGAGGGCTTTCCTGCGCGACGACTCGTCGACGGGGCGGAGGCGTACCCTGACGTGGTCGGCGCGGTGCCGTCCGGGGAGCAGCCGCTGCTCGCCGCCGGCGAGCCGGAGGGCGAAGAGCCGAGCCTCGAGGCGCCCTTCGAGACCTCCTCCGAGCACGCCGACTACCGGCTTCCCGATCGCCAGATTCTCCGCCGCTCGCCCGCGACGCCGGCGGAGACCGGTGACACCGGCGCCCGCGTCGCAGACCTGCTCGTCCGCACCCTCGCCGAGTTCGGTGTGGACGCAACGGTCAGCGGGCAGATCTCGGGGCCGCGGGTGACGCGTTACGAGCTTCAGCTCTCCCCCGGCACGAAGGTCGCGAAGGTGGCCGCCCTGAAGGACGACCTCTCTTACGCGCTGGCGACGACCGAGATCCGCATCCTCGCGCCGATCCCCGGAAAGCAGGCGGTCGGGGTCGAGGTGCCGAACCTCTCGCCGAGGCTCGTCACCCTCGGGGACATCTACGACACGCTCCCGGCGACCGCGAGCCCGCTCGCGGTCTGGCTCGGCAAGGACATCTCCGGAAATGCGATCTGGACCGATCTTGCCCGCATGCCGCACGTCCTCATCGCGGGAACGACGGGGTCCGGAAAGTCGGGTTGCATCAACACGATCCTCACCTCGATCCTGCTGCGCGCGACTCCGGACGAGGTACGCATGATCCTGATCGACCCGAAGCGGATCGAGCTCGGCTACTACGAGTCGATCCCGCACCTCCTGACGTCTGTGGTTTCCAGCCCGAAGGAGGCGGCGACCGTGCTGCACAACGTCGTCACCGAGATGGAGCGCCGCTACGAGCGGCTCTCCTTCGTGCGGGCCCGCAGCCTGCCGGAGGCAAATCGCGCGCTGCGCTCGCGCGGAGAGGCGCCCTTGCCCTACCTCCTCGTCGTCATCGACGAGCTCGCCGACCTGATGATGGTGTCGCCGCAGGCCGTCGAGGACTGCGTGATCCGGCTCGCCCAGAAGTCGCGCGCGGTCGGCATCCACCTCGTGCTCGCGACCCAGCGTCCGTCCGTCGACGTGATCACCGGGATGATCAAGGCCAATGTCCCCTCGCGGATCGCGTTCGCCGTCTCGAGCCAGACGGACTCGCGGGTGATTCTCGACACGGCCGGAGCGGAGAGTCTCCTCGGCCAGGGCGACATGCTCTTCAAGCCGCTCGGCACCTCACGGCTGCAGCGGCTGCAGGGTGCATACGTGACGGAGGAGGAGATCACGCTCGTCGTCGAGCAGTCTCGCGCCCAGCGCGGGCAGGATCTCGACGAGTCGCTGCTCGAGGCGCCCGAGGCTCCCATGGGCGAGGAGGACGGAGAGCTCGACTTCGACCCTGACGAGGATCCGCTCCTCGACCGCGCGATCGACGTCGTCGTGCAGACGCAGACCGCCTCCGTGTCGCTCCTGCAGCGGCGGCTCCGCGTCGGGTACACGCGCGCCGGGCGCCTGATCGACATGCTCGAGCGGCGCGGGATCATCTCCGGATACGAGGGCTCGAAGCCGCGACGGGTGCTCGTCTCCGAGGCCGAGCTCGACCGCGCCTGAGCGCCTGGCTGGCGTTCCTTTACATACTTGTGAAGCCGCCCAACTTGCGGTTAGATCAGGCGTCCCATTTCGGCGCCAGGTCACATTTCCAAGGAGGGCAAGTGAGAATTCGCACAATCATGGTCGGGGCGGCGGTCGCAGTTGTCGCGGCAACCGCTCTGGCCATCAGCTCGGCGGGCTCGGCGAGCTCGACCAAGAGCAGCGCCAGCAGCTTCACGATGGCGATCGTGACGGACATCGGAAGCCTGCAGGACCGCTCGTTCAACCAGCTCGCCAACGAGGGCCGGATCGCGATCGGAAAGAAGCTCGGCATCAAGACCCGCGCGATCGAGACGCATTCCTCGGCGGAGCGCATCCCGAACGCGCTCGCCGCATGCCGGCTCGGGTACAAGATGATCTTCGAGGTCGGCTTCTTGAACTACACGGCGCTCAATGCTGTCGCTCCGAAGTGCCCGCAGGCGCAGTTCGCCGGCATCGACCAGCCGTACGTGCTCTTCAGCAAGAAGCCAAAGAACGCAGCGGGGGTCGTCTTCACCGAGGAGCAGGGCGGCTACCTCGTCGGCTATCTCGCAGGGCTCGAGATCAAGAAGGAAGGCGGGAAGCAGATCATCAGCGCAGTGGGCGCGAACAACGTGCCTGCGATCGTGCATTACATCAGCGGGTACATCCAGGGCGCGAAGAAGGCGGATCCCGGCATCAAGGTGCTCGCGAACTACGCGAACGATCCGACCTTCAACGACCAGGCGAAGTGCCACGAGACGGCGCTGAACCAGATCCAGCGGGGCTCGCGCGTGGTGTTCCAGGTCGCAGGTGGCTGCGGACTCGGTGCCCTCAAGGCGGCCAAGGAGAACAAGATCTGGGGCATCGGCGTCGATGCCGATCAGCGTTACCTTGGCCCGTTCATGATGACGAGTGCGCTCAAACGCGTGGACACGGCCGTCGAAGACCTGACCAAGCTCGCCTACAAGGGCAAGCTCGCCACCAAGAAGGACTACGTCTTCAGCCTCAAGAACAACGGCGTCGGGCTTGGATCTGTCAGCCCGAAGATCCCGAAGTCGTTCGTCGCGAAGACGAACGCGATCGCAAAGCAGATCGCAGCAGGCAAGATCAAGGTCAAGAACCAGATCAAGTTCTGAACGCGTTCGCGGGGGTGGGCTTCGGCCCACCCCCGTAGAATCGCCGCCGATGAGCGAAGCGGTTCCGGTTCTCGAGCTCCGAGGCATCACGAAGGAGTTCCCCGGCATCCTCGCGAACGACCACGTCGACTTCGACCTCCGCCGCGGCGAGGTGCATGCCTTGCTCGGCGAGAACGGGGCCGGCAAGTCGACCTTGATGAACGTCCTCTACGGGCTCTATCGCCCGGACGAGGGCGAGATCAGAATCGGCGGCAAGCCGGTCGTCTTCCATTCGTCCAAGGACGCCATCGAGCACGGGATCGGGATGGTGCACCAGCACTTCATGCTCATCCCGGTCATGACCGTGGCCGAGAACATCGTGCTCGGCGACGAGCCGAGCGAAAACGGAGTCCTGCTCGACTACGGAGCGGCCCGAGGGCGCGTTCGCGAGCTGTCGAGGAGCTTCGGCTTCGCGATCGACCCGGACGCGCTCGTCCAGGACATCACCGTCGGACAGCAGCAGCGAGTCGAGATCCTGAAGGCGCTCTACCGAAGAGCCGACATCCTCGTCCTCGATGAGCCGACCGCGGTGCTGACACCGCAGGAAGCGGGCGAGCTGTTCGAGATCCTGCGCACGCTCTCGCGCGAGGGCCTTTCGATCATCTTCATCAGTCACAAGCTCAACGAGGTCCTCGAGATCGCTGACAGGATCACCGTCCTGCGCCGCGGGAAGCTCGTAGACACCCTTCCTGCGGAAGGGGCAACCGAGGCGGGGCTCGCCCGGCTCATGGTCGGCCGCGAAGTGCTGCTGCGGGTGGAGAAGACGGCGGCCACCCCCGGTGAGCCTTTGCTCAAGGTCGTCGATCTCCACGTACGGGACGAGCGCGGGATCGAGAAGGTTCGTGGCGTCTCGTTCGAAGCACACGCCGGCGAGATCGTCGGGCTCGCGGGCGTCGACGGGAACGGGCAGACGGAGCTCATCGACGCCCTCGCGGGCCTGAAGCGGCCGGAAGCGGGACGCGTCGAGCTCGCCGGTCGTGACGTCACGCGCGACTCGGTTCGGGCTCACTTCGACGATGGGTTCGGGCACATCCCTCAGGACCGGCAGCGTCACGGCCTCGTGCTCGAGTTCTCGATCGCCGAGAACGTCGCGCTGCACGAGTTCCGCACCGCTCCCGACTCGCGTCTCGGCTGGCTGCATCCGCGAACCCTGATCGAGCGTGCGCGGAGGCTGATCAGGGAGTTCGACGTCAGGGGAGGAGGACCGGAGACGCACGCCGGAGCGCTTTCGGGCGGAAACCAGCAGAAGGTCATCCTGGCCCGCGAGATCGACCGCGACCCCCGCGTGCTCGTGGCCGGGCAGCCGACGCGCGGGCTCGACGTCGGAGCGATCGAGTTCGTCCACCGCCGCCTGGTCGAGGAGCGGGGCGAGGGCAGAGCGATCCTCTTGGTCTCGCTCGAGCTGGACGAGATCCTGTCGCTCTCGGACCGGATTCTCGTCCTGTACGAAGGCGAGATCGTCGGCGAGTTTCCTCCGACCGTATCGGAGGAGGAGCTCGGCCTGGCGATGACGGGCGGGATGCACGCGGAGCACGCGGCTTGAGCGAAACGGTACGACAGCTCCCTGAAGAGCAGCTGCCGGTCTCACCGAGCACGCTCGAGCGCTACCGGATCCTGCAGAAAGCAGGCGGGCTCGTCGCTCCTCTGCTGACGGTTGTGCTCGCGTTCCTGATCAGCGGCGTCGTCGTGCTCCTCACGACTGGAAGCGTCGTCGACACCGCGAAGACCTACAAGGGGATCTTCGACGGCACCGGGCTCGACTGGTTCTTCCACGTCGGTAGCTATCAGATCGGTGTCCCCTTCACGAGCGCGCGGGTGTGGTTCCCGTGGAACACCAACGACATCTCCTCACAGGCCGCGGCCAATCTCGAGCAGACGCTGCTCCTGTGGACAGCGCTCGTGCTCGTCGGCCTCGCGGTCGCGTTCGCGTTCCGGTGCGGCCTCTTCAACATCGGCGGCCAGGGTCAGTACCTCGCCGGCTCGATCGCGGCCGTCCTCGTCGCAACCGAGCTCCCGCACGTCGTCGACCTGCCCGGGGTCCTCCTCATCCTCGTCTCCGTGCTCGGCGGGATGCTCGCCGGGGCTGCGCTCGCGGGCATCGCCGGAATCCTGAAGGGGACGGTGGGCGCGCACGAGGTGATCACGACGATCATGCTCAACTGGATCGTCATCTGGGTCGGGTCCTACCTGTTCGACGTCGGAGGACCGCTGCAGACGAAAGCCGCGGGCGCGGCGGGCGCAGTTCCCGCGTCTACCGACATCCCGGACAAGGCGCAGATCCACGTCTTCTGGGGCGACCCGCTCTTCCAGGGGCTGGACGTCGGGTTCTTCGTCGCGATCGCCTCACTCGTCGTGTACTACCTCACCCTGAACCGCACCACCCTCGGCTACGAGGTGCGAGCCGTCGGACACAATCCGGAAGCTGCACGGTACGGCGGCATCGGGGTGGCCCGTAACTACTTCCTCGCCATGGCGATCGCGGGAACCTTCGCCGGCCTCGCGGGAGCTCTCGATCTTCTCGGCTGGAAGTTCCGCGAGGACATCACCGACATCCAGAGCTCGTCCATCGGATTCATCGGCATCGCCGTCGCGCTCCTGGGACGGAACACGGCGATCGGCGTCGGGCTCGCGGCGCTTCTCTTCGCGGCGCTCCAGACGGGGACGGCCTCGCGCAGCCTCGATCCGAGCATCTTCCCGCCCGAGCTCGCATCGAGCCTGGCGGTCATCATCCAGGGCCTCGTCGTGCTCTTCGTCGGCGCGGACGTGATCATCCTCCTCGCGCTCGGCTGGCTTCGGCGAAGACGTCCACAGAAGGCGGCAACGGCGACATGAGCCGGCTGCCTCGCGGGGGGCGGGCGATCGCCTGGGCGGGCGTCCTCACCGGCGTGCTTGCGGGTCTCATCGCGCTTCCGCCAATCGAGATCCGGAGCGCGGCGGCACCGGTCGTCGTCGGCCTCGCGGCGCTGACCGTCGGCATCGGGTCGTGGATCCGCGGCGAGCGTCGCATCGGCGCCTATGCGGTCGCGACGGGCGTGCTCGGGCTCGTGATCGGCTACCTGGCGACCCGCTCGAGCGTGGACAAGCTCGACGCAGTCGTCGTCTGGGGGGCGCTTTTCGCGGCCATGCTCCGCTATGCGACGCCGCTTGCCTTTGCCTCGCTCGGCGGGCTCTTCTCGGAACGGTCGGGGGTGGTCAACATCGGCCTCGAGGGGATGATGCTCACGGGGGCCTTCTTCACCGTCTGGGGAGCGGACGACACAGGCACCTGGACGCTCGGGCTCGCCATCGGAATCGGTGCGGGCGGCCTCATGGGGCTCTTGCACGCGTTCTTCTCGGTGTCGTTGCGTGCGGATCAGATCGTGGGAGGGACCGCGATCAACTTCCTTGCGCTCGGGCTGACGACTTACCTGTTCGTCAAGCTCTACGGCTCACAGGGGACTCCGAGCAACATCTCGACGATCCCAGCTGTGCACCTCTCGTTTCTCGGCCACGGTTTCGTCGGGGACGTGTTCGGGAGGCTCGACCTGCTGATCTGGGTTGCAATCGCACTGATCTTCGTGGTGTGGATCGTCGTCTTCAAGACACCGATCGGCCTGCGGATCCGCGCTTGCGGCGAGCATCCGCGCGCCGCCGACACGGTTGGGATCAACGTCTACGCCGTTCGCTACGGCGCAGTCGTGCTGTCGGGGATGCTGGCGGCGGCTGGCGGCGCCTTTCTCTCGCTCGGCTTCAACGGCTCCTTCACCCCGAACATGACGGCCGGCCGCGGTTTCATCGCGCTGGCGGCGCTCATCTTCGGCAACTGGCGGCCGTTCGGCGCCGCGGCGGCTTGCCTCCTCTTCGGCTTCGCGAGCGCGCTCGGGGTCGCGCTGCAGACATACTCGCTCTCGATCTCGACACTCTTCACCGCGCTGCCGTACGTGATCACCCTGATCGCGGTCGCCGGGGTCATCGGACGCTCGATTCCGCCCGCTGCTGTCGGCCGGCCGTACGTCAAGCAGTAGCGGTGGTCTCCCGTGCAAACGGCGCCGCGTGGGCGTCCCTTGTCGCAGGCGTCGCCTCGGTCGCGACTTTGCCGCTCGCCGTCTACCTGACGCGCTTCATCGAGTCGTACCGGCTCCTCGACGCCGGGTACGCCATTCCGGTCGGGGCAGCGCTCGGCGTGCTCGCGATCGCTCTCGCAAGACGGGCGAGACGCGAGACGGCGCTCCGGCTCGGACGGACGGAGACGCGCGTGGGAACCGCCCGTGCAGGGCGCCTTCTCGGCATCGCGGGGCTCTGCGTCGCGGCGGCGGCCGTGGTCTCGCTGGCCGTCTACGAGCTGCTCCAGAGCGCCGGCGGAGGCGGTTTCTAGGCGCTCGCGGGCGAGTCTCTAGAATGCCCCGCGCGTGTTCGACATCGGCACCACCCTGAGAGACGCCCGCACGAGACAGGGCTTCGACTTCCCCGAGCTCGAGCAGCTCACGAAGATCCGGCCCAAGTACCTGCGCGCGCTCGAGGACGAGCGCTTCGACATCCTCCCGGCGCCGACGTACGTCAAGGGGTTCCTCCGCTCCTACGCGGAGGCGCTCGGCCTCGACGGGCAGCCGTTCGTCGACGAGTACAACTCCCGCTTCGCGGTCGGGGAGGAGGAGTACACGATCAAGACGCGGCGGGTGCCGACTCGCCGGGCCGAGAGGAGCGGGCGCGAATCCCGCATCGCGGTGCTCGCGCTCCTCGGGATCGCGATCCTCACGGCGCTCGTGATCGCGGCGTGGCGCTTCGGGGGAACCGGCGATCAGAACGTCCCCGGCCTCGCGCTGCAACGACAGCAGGGCGCCGTGAGCGGCACTCACACACGCGGCCACGTGCGGCTCTTCGTGCGCGCCGTCTCGGGCAGCTCGTGGATGGAGGTGCGGTCGGGCTCGATGTCCGGACGGTCGCTCTACAGCGGGACCCTCGAGCAAGGCCAGCACAAGCGCTTCGTGGGGCGGCAGCTGCAGCTCACGCTGGCCCGGCCCGGGAACGTCTCCGTGAGGCTCAACGGCAACCGGGTCGAGCTGCCGGCCGGTACGGCCTTCGTCGTCACCTCGCGCCGGATCGCCCGCGCCACCTCTTGAGCCGCCGTCCCCGGG
>Ga0137365_10004225_pt1 | contig 11518 bp, 15 predicted proteins | sample SagtaG_9_FD_104799 | JGI IMG/M metagenome (GOLD analysis project Ga0137365, IMG submission 104799) | Vadose zone soil microbial communities from Sagehorn Ranch, Mendocino, California, USA - Sage1_L_40_16 metaG | ecosystem: Environmental > Terrestrial > Soil > Vadose zone | place: USA... | reverse complement strand
TGGTGTAAATTGTGCCCGGGCCGGGGTAATCGTGCCGAGAAAGATCGCGGCGACGAGCGCAGCCTTCATTCCGCGATCTTATGGCAAGGCGAGACCCTGTCGAGCCGTGACGTTCGCCGTTGAACGTTGAAAGTTGAACGTTAAACGTTGAACGTTCTTCCGGTTGAACATCGAAGATCCAAGATCAAACCCCAAACCGGGCGATCACGTTGGTATCATCGACGTCTTCGCGCACGACCCGAAGACGGACGAAATCGTGCTCGTCATGAATGAGCCGCGGCCATGGGACGGCTCGGAGGAGCGACTGCATCAGTTGCAGGAAAAGTTCAACGCCTACGTTTCGTTCCTGCTCGACGGCGAACTGGCCGAAGCCCATCCCGATCTTGTCGGCAAACCGGCGCGAATCGAAATCCGCTGTGAGGACATGCCCGACGACCGCGCCGTCGAATTGCTCGGAATGATTCACGACCAACTCGCGTTCCAAAATATTAAGATGGAAGTGGTGGTGGGTAGGGGCGGTTCACCGGAACCGCCCGCGGGCGACTCCGAGCCGGAGGGGCAAGGTCAATCGCCCCTACCTAAGATCGACAATTAGTATTTCAGAAACGAAACCACCGGCGTCGGCGTGAGCTTGTCCCGGCCATGCAAAAATTCGAGCTCGATCAGGAAGATCGCCTCGACCAGTTCGCCGCCCACTTTTTTGATCAGCGCCGCCGCTGAGGCGGATGTTCCGCCGGTCGCCAGCAGATCATCGATCAAAATGACTTGTTCGCCCTCGGTGATCGCGTCGATGTGCAATTCCATTTCCGCTTCGCCATATTCGAGCGAGTATTTTGCGCTCTCGGTTTTGTATGGGAGCCGGCCTTTTTTTCGGAGTGGAACAAAACCAACGCCCAATTCGTAGGCCACCGCCGATCCAAACACAAATCCGCGCGCATCGATCCCGACGATCTTGTCGATCTTTCTTCCGCGGCATTGGTCGAGAAAAACATCGATCGACGCCCGAAAAAGCGCGCCGTCTTTCAAGATCGGCGTGATATCTTTGAACACGATCCCCTTCTTCGGAAAATCGGGCACATCCCGCACACCGGTCCGCAATTTGTCGATCATGTCGGAAGCCATCGGTTCGCGATGCTAGCGAGCCGCCCCTAAACGTCAATCGCTGGGTACTGTAGCGGCGGTCTATGACCGCCGGGTCGCTACCTCTAAATATTTCCAAAAAAATCGAAAATTTTCGAGAACTTCGATTTCCAGATCCCGTAGTCGTTTGTATGAGCAATTATGACATCACCAAAGGACGCTGTGCCGATTGGGCACAATGGCTGGAAATCGCCTCACCGATTCCCGACGTCTTCGAGTATTCAGGAGAAATCAATGTGGATGAGGCCTCCAGCGCTCTTATCCTGACGACGTTCGCATCAAACGAGCGGTTCCAGCCGCTCGGTCACGGAGTCAAGATTGCGATGCTTGATCCGAAAGGCTGGTCGCTGACTAACGACGAAGACTCGAGTGAGCGCTTCATCTACACACATGATGGTCAACCGCATCTCGCGATTATTACCAACCCCACGCCTGGACGTTGGACACTTCAAATTTATTCGGAGGGAGAATCCGCTTTTGCGGTGAACCTATGCGTATTCAAAACGTTGGCGAGCGCGCCCGATGTCGCAGCATCTGCTTCAGCATCTGGTCCGCCGCGGTTGCGCTGTGGCATTTGCAAAAGCGTGACCAAGGCACTGGCGCTGGCAATTGTTGCTGCGGGAACGTTTAAATTACTTCCTGCGGCGCTCGTAGCTGCCGTTGCAGCCTACCTTGGACTGGCAAAAGCTACTGCCGAAGCCTTCATCAACAGCGTTCTTGGCGATGGGGTAACAAAAATAGCCGAGAAGCTTTGTAAAAGCATAGGGCTTTGTTAGCTGGCGTTAGGACAATCCCTGCCTGATGAAAAATTCTCGAGAACTTTGATTTCCAGATCCCGTATTGGTTTATGTGAGGACAAATTTACCCAAACGAACCGCCGCCCCCAAATCCTTCCAAGCCGAACCTTTATTTGGTTTGTTCATCCCTCTCCGCTCGCTGTCCCATCCGGCGGGCGGGAGTGGCTTGCCAACAAATTCGAAAACCAACATCCTTGCGCAAATCCGGTATTTTCCCTCGCTCACCGGCGGCAAGCTCCGGATCAGACCGAATGATTCCGTAAGACTTTTGCCGAATAATTCGGCACAGACCTCGTTAGGCAATTGCAGGGCGCACCATTTCGCCGGCAGAACCGGCACCAAAAAAACGATAGGAGACGAAATAAAATCATGTCTATAGCAATAGTTGGATACCAATTTTTGTATATTGCACCGGGAGGAACTGTAGGTCTTTTTTTGCATGGCTTCGGTGCCGATCAATTCGCGACGTTTTGCGTCACGCCCTCCTCGGGCAATCGCCCTGGATTCGAACCGCGAGCCCAACTAACGATTGGGGATGTTGTTCCTTTCTTCGGCACAATCGGGCGAACTACCTTTATCACTAATACTTCAGTATCAAACGGAGGCCCTCCCACGCCAGCCGTCGCACTAATCGTGCTAATCGAAAACATCCAGCGTTAATCTCCATGAGCAATAACACATATCATATTTGGTATAGAGGCGATGGTGTCATCATCGCCATCGGAAGACCGGGAACCCACAAAGATATAAATCTTAGTGTCCAACCAGTCCCTGAACCGGGCCACGATATTTTGAACGCAGAGGTGTCTCCCGATTTGGTGCATACTTTGCACACTACACACTGTGTCGAGATAGCGACGAAGACTCTCATGCCGCTTACGCCAAAAGCCTGCAATGACGCCTAACCATGCGATGCAGCTCAACTTGCGAAAGCATTCGGAACTGACCATGCCCTGCGCGCCCTCTCCGCCCGGTGTCCGATCCGGCGGGCGGGAGTGGCTTGCCAACAAATCCGAAAACCATCATGATTTCGCAAAACTTGGCCGATTAATTCGGCCCAATTGTCGTTAAATGCTGAGCCTTCCTCGTCTCCTTCTCTACGCGGCATCTCTGTCCATCGCATTGCCATTTTTCGTAGACGGTGCAATTCCTGATTGGCTTTCGGCGCCAAAGCCAAAATTTCCAGCGAGTGCCCTTAAGAACGGGTCCGAAGGTTCAGTCAAGCTTCAGGTCGTGCTCAGCAAAGATGGACGCGTCACAGAGACAACCGTATTACGGAGCAGCGGTGATTCAGTCCTAGACGCGGCTGCGCAACAAAGTGTCTCCAAATGGAAAATGAAACCCTCTGCCATCAAACCCTCGGATCTTACGAAAGGACGCGAGACGATCGTTCAGTTTAGACAGGAAGCTCCGATTGCCTCCGTTTACCTCGACAGGAAGGCCTATTTCAAAGATTGGAGGGACGCGGATATCTGGATGTTTGCACCTTTTCCAGAATACTCACGTAACGCACGTCGCCAGCACCACACCGGAACGGTGATCGTGGGGGCGATAATTGGCAGAGATGGGCGGGTGGCTAGCCTTCAAGTGTTGCACAGCTCAGGTCATGCTGACTTGGACGAATTCGCGGTCAAGGCGGTGGGTCTTTGGCGAGCACACAAACAATTTTCAGGCAGAAAATGTGCGATTCCTGTCGATTTTGTAATGGGTAGATGAACCTATTGACCTTGCAATAATGCGGTATTTTCGCTCGCTCACCGGCGGCAAACCTCGGATTAGGCCGAATAACTCGGCACAATTCTCGTTAGACCCATGAGCAAATCGCGTAGCGAATTACACGACGCCCTTGTGCACATTCGCTATACAATCGACCAATTGATCTCGACTATCTATTGGACTGCGCTTGAGAAGAGGCTTCAACTCGACGTCATGCAGAAAGCCATCTTTGCCAACGCTTGCATTGAATCGAGCTTGGTAAGCCTGAGAATTTTGAACGAGTTTTTCACGCCGGAGAAGACCAAGGAGAGAATAACAGCATCTCAATATCCGGACTATCGCACTCCAGGTCGTTTTCTCTCGAAATCCGATCTCCAGCGCCTTAACGACCATCTTGCTCATCTCACTTGGCGTCGACTGAACGAACCGACTGCTCAATGGCAACATCATCTTTTCGTATCGGCGCTTGTCCCCTGTCGGCACTTTTTGCAGTATCTCTTGCATGACTTTTTATCCACAGCTGACCCGGAGTACGCTCCGGTGTCTCAAGAGCTTTATGCAATCGATCAATATTTGAAGCGCATGCGTATGGCCTGACCAAGCGCTGCAGCCAACCGCTGGCCGTTTAGAAAATTACAAAGTGAAATTAGAAAGTAGAGAGTGGAGGCGAAAGCGCGGTTCCGCCAGCGGTAACTGAGCTCCTTCTCGTTAGGTCTTCCGATGCCGACGTCAATTGTTAGCCGTATCGCGGTCGCCACACTTTGTCTGTGGGCTATGCATGTAAGTGCAGTTGCGGTCGCTGCCGAACAGACTGATGCCAAAAAAAGGTTCACTAAACTCCTCTACGATCGCATTGGGGCTCAGTGGTACGCACGAGTTAAAGCGCATCGAGATGAGTTGGCGGTCGGCAGCGTGCACGTACGTCTGGTACTGTCGTCGCAAGGCATGATTCGTGATTTACGTGTGTTGTCAAACACATCCAATGAACGCTTGGCCATGTTGGTGCTCGATGCGATAAAACATGTCAAGATACCTCCGCCGCCTTCCGAACTTGTCAGCCACGGCGAGTTTGAAAATGATTTGACCTTCAAAGTCTATGCAAACTAGACTTAACCAATCGATGCAGCCAACAGAAGAAAGTAGGAAGTAGGAATTAGAAAGTGGAAACTCGAAACGAAGCTCGCTCTCGCCAGCGGTGGCTGATCTTGTTCTCGTTAGACCTAACTCGTAACCACAGATGGCAACTCTCTCTTACTGCGATTCAGCCGAAAAAGTCCTAGAGAAAGCCGGCGAGGCGCTAAAATACACGGACATCGCCACAAGAGCGATTACGGATGGATTACTTCAGACCGACTCGCAGACTCCAGCGGTATCGATGTACGTATCGCTGCGGGCGGAGATCAAACGCAGGGAACAAAAGCAAGAGAAACAGCGATTCGTGTTTCAAGGGAATGGTTATTTCGACTTGTTCAGCCGCGCACGGGGCGAGCCCGCGAAGAAGACGCAGTCAGCACTCGATCAGATCAAGAATTCTAGGGAAGAAGCTATTAAGGAGTTGTTCAACCGTCTTACCAGCGGAGAGAGTGGAGCACATTTTGAGGCCATGGTCGGTGACTTGCTAATTGCGATGGGCTACTCCGAAGTAGAAGTCATCGGGGGCAAAGATGACCAAGGCGTGGACATTATTTGCTCGAAGCGGGACGGGCTCTCTGTCACTCGCTATGCTATCCAGTGCAAGTGCAAGAAGCTCAGCAATCAGATTGGTCCAAAGGACATCAGCAACCTGCGGGATAACCTGTCAAGTTACCAATGTCAGCAAGGTATTTTCATCACGACAACAAAGCTCAACGATGTCGCTCATCAAAAGGCGAAGGAAGCTGGGAAGGAACCTATTCAAACCATCGAGCACGAGGAGATTCTGAATCTGTTCGCAGATCATGGCATCGGCATCCGCCAAGAGACTATTCGCTATCACCAGATCGATGAGTCCCAATATGACTTTCTCCGCATACCGAAGAAAGCCTAAGCATTCACTGCTCCCGTTCTAGAAATCAGAGGACAGATGGCAGAGATCAGTTTCGGACGATGTCGATCTTAGCTAGTGTGATTCAGCCGGCCGCCACTTGCGCCTGCGAGAGCCGTGGCTGAGATTGTTCTCGTTAGGTAGAACAACTCATGTCACGTCGCACTATAACTATAACCCTGCTTTGTATAGGTTACGTCGTCGTCGTCATCACCTACGCGATCGTCACCCCGAGGTTCTCCGCAAGCCTGCCCGTTGGGGCTGGAATTTTTGGAGATATGTTCGGCGCCTTCAATGCCTTTTTTACTGGTCTTGCTTTCCTGGGAGTTATTTACACGGTTTGGCTTCAGAGTGCGCAGGTTCGAATGCAGTCAGAAGAACTTCGCCTCCAGCGTCACGAACTGGAGCAGATGCGACTCGAGCTTGCGCGGACAGCGACCGCTCAAGAGAAATCCGAACGGGCGTTGAGCGCACAGCTCCGCGCTTCGACCATTTCGGCGCGTCTTTCCGCTCTCCCTCTTCTGATTCAAGAGGAGATTAGTCATCTTGAGAGTTACCATCGAAGCCAATTGGGGGACAACAATCCTGCATCTTTAACTGCAGGGCAGATCAACCAGTATGTCGCTCAATTTGAAAAGATAGAGGGCGGCGGCTCGTCGGAACAGTGTTTCTTACGTAACATGAAAACACTGCGCGACCTCAAGAGAGATTTACAATCACTTTATGATCAGATCAAAGACCTATCCGTCTAACCAGGCGATGCGGCCAGAAGGAAAGTAGAAAGTAAAATTCGAAGATAGAAAACGTTTGCGATGTCGATCTTTAACCGGCTGCCTCTTGCGCCTGCCGGAGCCAACGCCGACGAGAAAATGCTAAATCGACTTCGCTATAGCTTGAAGCTCCTGGCACGATCGAGGTCGTGGCGTTTCAGCCGAAACACGCTGATGCAACGGCCATCCGGTTCTCTGGCGACGTTCAAATGGCGCGGGCACAAAATATATTACCGGCCGGGGACGTCGGACGGCGCCATGATCTATGACACGTTGATCAAGTCGGAGTATTCCCTGCCGGCTTCGCTTCAGCCAAACGTGATTGTCGATGTTGGGAGCAACATCGGGGGCAGCATCATCCACTTTCATCGTCTGTTTCCATCAGCCAGGATCTATGGGTTTGAACCGCACCCGGAAACTTTTCAGATCCTGGAACTGAATGTGTCGCGCATACCGTCAGTTTCCGTTTTTAACTTCGGTTTGAGCAATTCAGACCAGAAGCTGGAGGTTCCATTCAAAGGGACTGACTTCAGTGTGTTCAGCACCGATCAGTCAGGCTCGCTGTATAAGAATGCGCCGGTGGTGAGCTGCGAGGTAAGAAATATCGCCACTGCATTGCCGGCATTGGGGATCGACAAAGTGGAGCTGATCAAGATCGATTGTGAAGGCGCTGAGTACGATATCCTGACTGCGCTTCCACAGAACTTACTGGCCGGCTGCAAATGGATTGTCGGTGAGATTCATGACGACAAAGGTTTTGAGCTACTGGCATTTTTGGCGTCGAAGTTCGACCTGGACTTTCGGAAGAAAATGTTTCGACCCCAATTTATATTTCATGCGTGCAACAAGAAGGCGATCGCCGAATTGAAGGGGACTTTCCGGCGTTCGAAGTTGCAGCGCTAAGCAGCCAGAAAACGTTCAACGCTCAACGTCCAACGTTCAATGCGCCGAAGCGCCGCGCGCAGGATTGCCAAGCCCAGGGCGTGATCTTAGAATCGTTGCGCGCAATGGATCGACAGCTTCTCATCATTTCGACCGTTTGTTTCCTCGCGGCGGTGGTACGCACGACGATGGCGTTGCGCGCGGGAGTTTTTCGGCCGGGGCGGTTTAATTTTCTCGCGATCGGGCTGGGATTTATTTTTCAGACGGCGTTCTTGTCGATCCGCGGTCATGCCCTGGGCCGATGCCCGCTCACGAACTTGTTTGAGGTTTTCATTTTCCTCGCCTGGGCGATTGCGCTGATCTATATGCTGATCGGGCCGGCCTATCGACTTTCGCTGATGGGCGCGTTCACCGCGCCGCTGGTTTTTGTCATTCAAACATTTGCTTTGCTCGCCAGGATCGACAATTTCCATCCGGCCCGGTTGCCGGCGAATCCGTGGCTGGAATTTCACGCCTCCTTTTCGCTGATCGCTTACGGCGCGTTCGCGCTCGCCTGCATCGCGGGCGTGATGTATCTCGTCCAGGAACGCCAGCTCAAGACGCATCAGTTGCGTTCGATCTTTTATCACTTGCCGCCGCTGAGCGATCTTTTCGCGGCAATCACCCGGCTGCTCTGGTTGGGTTTTGCGCTTTACACGCTCGGACTGGTGAGCGGTTTTTTTGTCGGGCAACCATTGCCATGGGCGCAAGTTATATGCGCGATCGGCGTCTGGCTGCTTTATGGCGCGATTTTGCAGGGCCGGCATCTGCGCCGGCTCGCACCGAAACGGGTGGCTGCGCTTTGCATCATTGGATTTAGCGCGGCGCTTTCACTTCTCTGGGGAATCACTTTCACCGCCCAGATTCACACGCCATGAATCTTTTCTGTGTCGGCCTGAGTCATCACACTGCGAACGTGGAGACGCGCGAACATTTTGCCGGTCATGCCGAGACCGATTGCGTTCTGCGCGGTTGCGGATGTGTGGAAGCCTTACTGTTAACGACCTGCAACCGGGTGGAAGTTTACGGCGCATCGGAAACACGTGTATCGACGTTGGATATCGCCCGTTGCCTCGCTCGTACGATCGACAAGCACATCCCGCCTGATTCGGCTCCGTTTTATCGGTACGAAGACGCGCAATGCGCACAGCATCTCTTTCGCGTCGCCTCCGGGCTTGACTCGATGGTGGTTGGTGAAACCGAGATTCTCGGCCAGGCGAAGAAAGCGTATGAATCTGCGAGAAAATCGGGCGCGGCAGGGCCGTATCTGCACCGCTTGTTTCAACGCGCGTTTCGGGTCGCGAAACAGGTCCGAACTCGGACTGAAATCACGCGCGGCTCGGTCTCGGTCGGCTCGGTTGCGGTCGATCTGGCCGAGAAGATTTTTGGCGACCTAGCGGGGCGCAAAGTTCTCGTGCTCGGCGCGGGCGAAACGAGCGAACGCACGGCGCGCGCGCTGGTCACGCGCGGTGTTACCGATCTGCGCGTGAGCAATCGTTCGCTGGATCGCGCGCGGGAACTGGCGCGACTCGTGGGCGGTCTCGCCATTGGGTTCGATGACTGGCGGGAGCAATGCCGCGAGATCGACATCCTGATTACATCGACATCGTCCGAAACGCCCTTGCTCACGCCGGAGAATCTTGGACCGATGTTGCGCGAACGGATCGACCGTCCGCTTTTCATTATCGACATTGCGGTGCCGCGCGATGTCGATCCAAGGGTCAATGAGATGGATGGCGTTTATCTTTACGACATCGATTCGTTGCAATCGGTCGCGCAGCAATCGCTCGCGCTGCGGCGGCAGCAGGTTGCCGCGGCGGAAGCAATCATCGCCGAACACGTCGCGGAGTTTGGCAAATTGATTTCGCGCGGATTGAATCGCGCATCGCGAGATGCCGAAGATCCGCCGGTCGGCGAGAGTCCGCTGCGCACGTTTGAGCTGTAGCGGCGGTCTATGACCGCCGAAAATCGAAAACCGCACCTGCAGCGCCTCGACTTGGTATTTGAGCGCTCGCCAATCTACTTCGTCACAGCCTGCATGCAGGATCGACGCAAACTTCTTGCTACTGCGGCAATCCACGAAACGTTTCTGCGCTTTGCGCGGGAAGGTCCGGCGCGCGGGGCATGGGTTGGAGCATACGTGCTAATGGCCGATCATCTCCATGTGTTCGTCGCAACCGACGATGAAAAGATCACGTTATCGGATTGGATGAAGTCTTTGAAGAATACCATCTCAAAGGCGCTACGATTAAACGGAGTTGCCTTGCCACATTGGCAAAAGACATTTTTCGATCACGTGCTACGGAGCGACGAGTCGTACTCAGAAAAATGGAACTATGTTCGCGAGAATCCAGTGCGGGCGAGGCTTGCCAGAAAGGCGGTAGACTGGCCGTTCATGGGAGAGATCTTTTCGTTGGAATATCGCTCGGCGTAATGCGGTTCGGCGGTCATAGACCGCCGCTACAGAAGCAATCATGAAACCTTCGCAGATCGTGATCGGGACGCGCGGGAGCGAATTGGCCCAGGCGCAGGCGCGCTTGGTCAGCGATGGGTTACGTGCGCGCTGGGCGGATTTAGCGGTCGAGACGAAAATCATTACCACGTCGGGCGACGAAACTAATCGTAAGATTCGAGACGCAGTTCAGTCAGCAGGACGAAAAGGATTATTCACGGCGGAAATCGAACGAGCGTTGCTCGCGGGAGATGTCGATCTTGCGGTGCACAGTGCAAAAGATTTACCGAGCGAATTAACGGCCGGGACGGAGATCGCGGCTGTTCTTCCGCGGGCGCCGGTGGGCGACGTGTTGATTTCAATCATGCCTTGGGACCTGCACTCACTTCCGGCGAATGGAATCGTCGCCACAGGCAGCGTGCGGCGCAAACATCAGCTCCGCTGGAAACGCCCCGACTTGGAGATTGTCGATCTTCGCGGCAACGTCATGACCCGGTTGCGCAAGCTCGCGATCGACCAATGGCACGCGATCATTTTGGCGAGAGCTGGCTTGGAACGGCTCGGCCTCGAGACAAAGGAGAAACGTGTTCGTTTTGAAGAGAGCGAATTTTTCATCGAAGTTCTGCCCCAAGAATTTTTTTTGCCGGCTGGAGGACAGGGTGTGATTGCGATGCAAGTGCGCAGCGGAGACGATCGCGCCAGGATGCTGGTCGAGCCGCTGAACGATTTCGATACGCGGCTCTGTTTACGAGCGGAGCGCGAATTTTTGCGCTTATTGCACGGCGACTGCAATCAACCAGTGGGAGTTCTGGCGATGGTCGATGGAACGGTCATGAAAATTCGCGGCCAGGTTTTCGATCTCGAAGCGACCACGCCGCGGAAAGGGTCAATTGAAGGGCCGAGCGAAGACGCGGAACAGCTGGCGGCACGCTTGCTGAAACGAATTAATGGAGAGTAAGAATCGAGCACGAGCATGAGCACGAGCACGAAAAAGGCGGGCAAAGTTTATCTGGTCGGCGCGGGGCCGGGGGATCTTGGGCTGGTTACGTTGCGTGCCAAAGAATGCATCGAGCAGGCGGACGTGATCGTGCACGATCATCTGGCGAATCCGGAAATGCTCGGCTGGGCGCGAGATGAAGCGGAAATTATTTACGCGGGGAAAAGAGCCGGCGAGCACGCGCTTAGTCAGGAAAAAATCAACGCGCTCCTGGTCGAAAAAGCGCGCGAGGGAAAACAGATTGTCCGGCTGAAGGGCGGCGATCCATTTGTTTTCGGACGCGGTGCGGAAGAAGCAAAAGCGATTGTCGATGCAGGAATTGGTTTTGAAATTGTGCCGGGAATAACGTCGGCCATCGCCGGGCCGGCTTACGCCGGAATTCCGGTGACGCATCGCGCGGAAAATTCGCACGTTACGTTTTTCACCGGCCACGAGGGCGCGGAGAAAACTGAAAGCGCGATTGATTACGCGGCGCTGGCGAAACTCGGCGGGACGCAAGTGATGCTGATGGGCGTGGAGCGAATCGAATCGATCGCGCGCGAAATGCTCAAACACGGTGTACGCGAGAATTTGCCGGTCGCGCTCGTTCGCTGGGCGACGACCGGGCGGCAGGAAACGCTCACGGGAACTCTCGAAAACATCGGCCGGCGCGTTGTCGATCTCGGCTTCGAAGCTCCGGCTGTAGCGGTTTTTGGTGAAGTC
>Ga0137365_10004223_pt1 | contig 11519 bp, 9 predicted proteins | sample SagtaG_9_FD_104799 | JGI IMG/M metagenome (GOLD analysis project Ga0137365, IMG submission 104799) | Vadose zone soil microbial communities from Sagehorn Ranch, Mendocino, California, USA - Sage1_L_40_16 metaG | ecosystem: Environmental > Terrestrial > Soil > Vadose zone | place: USA: California... | reverse complement strand
TTCCACTTAACTGAGGTACTTAATATACAACTCGATTGCCAAATATACGAAAGCAAGCCCGCTGGTGAGTGCCCAGATACCGAGAAGTCGTAATCTATTCGGCTCAATGGCTAATAGCTTCTTGGCTCTCTTCAGAGATTTCTCGCCTTGACGGATTCGAAGGTAGACCAAAATTAATGCATCCAACGAGAACTTTGTAAGTTGTTTTTTTATAAGATTCATCCAACTTTGATAAAAAAGCACTAAAGCAAGTAATATATAAAGTCCAAAAGTAAGCTGATTAAAAGTTTTGTAGTTCATTTATAACCTCCTATGTTTAGCAGCTGTGTCTCCATAATAACTCATAGAGCTATGACTAGGAATGTAAAACTGAAAATAATCAGCAACGATATATCAACTTACCCCGGATGCTTTACTTTCTTCCAATACCTCATTAACCCGTCTGCACTCATGCCGGGGGGATTCGCCAGTTCATATGATTCCAACACACCCTCACTCAAGCCCATCCTTTCGGCTTCAGATATTGTCCGTTCTGTGAACGCGCCGCGTAGTTCTTCAATCGTTGGGTCGGATGGCATCACTTCTTCCATCCAACGCTCGGCTTCATCCAGTTTCTTGTCCACTTCGTTCAACTGCCATTCCGGATCGTCATAGATACCGAAGTGAGTCGGTGCGATGCGCGCGAAATTTTCCTTGCGCAAGCGCTTCAGACTTTCATGCCAGCGTTCCAGATTTAATTCGGGTGGTACCATGGGGATGCGCAGATATTGATAGCCCGGGATCCGGACTCCGCCCACATCACCGGAAAAACAAATGTCTTCGAACAAGTACGCGTAATGATGCTCGGCGTGACCGGGCGTGTTGATAGGAACAAAGCTCAAGTCTCCAATCTTTATTTCTTCCGCATCTTTCGGGATGACAAGTTGATTCTCGGGCACAGGCAGGAACTCACCCCATAGCACATCCATCTTATCGCCATAAATACGAGCTGCACTTGCCAGTAACTTCTCGGGATTGATCATATGCGGCGCACCAACAGGATGCACGTAAATCTGCGCGCCCTCGCGCGCTAGCCAGCCTGCCGCGCCGGCGTGATCAAGGTGAATGTGCGTGAGCAGAACATGAGTCACATCGCGGGGAGATAAACCCTCTTTTGCCAGACTCGCTTGAAGCGACGCGCGAGTCGAGCCGGGTCCGCTTTCGATGAGCACCACCGCATCTCCACTCGCGGGTCGAATGAGATACGATGCGATAGCGTGTGGGCGTCCCTGAAAATTTAAGTCAAGTGTGACAACACGGGTCTGCGCCATGAAACCTCCTGAGAAAAAGTATTGATTGCAAAACTTGAAAGTGTTTCCGATAAGTCAGCTTCGCAGTAGACTCGGCACACAGGGACTTTCCGTTCTGCTAGGGATTTCGCCAAGTCTTCATTGCTCACGTAACTGCCGAAAGATTGCGACATCAACAAAACGACGACGGGCCGCAAGTTGCGCCGCTGCAGGCTATCCACACCAATCAATAACTCAGACCAGATCATCGGCGTGATGAGGATCGCGCTGCTACCTTGAGGCAACTGTCCAAGTTGTGCGGTGACTAGACCTGGCAATGTGAAATTACTTTCTGCCTGAAGAAACGCAAGTTCTTCAAGAATCTTGGCTTCCTGACGTTCGCTTCGTTCAGCAGGAATGACCTTATAGGTTTTGCCGGATGCGCTCACAAAGCCGACCGCGCGGCGTTGCCCAATGAAGTAGCGCGCCAGCGAGGCTGTGATACTGATTGAATACTCCAGCGTGGATGGAGGTAATTTTACCTTGCGGCGTTTCAAAAGAAACAAATCGTCAGTAGGAGGGAGATCATTATATTCACCGGGCTTCGCAATATGGACAGTTTTGTGTGTGTCGAGGAACAGCCATACCTCAGCTTGTGGATCTTGCTCGAATTCCTTCACCATCAATTGGCCACGTCGCACACTAGTGGGCCAATGAATGCGCTTCATTGGGTCGCCGGGCACATATTCACGGATGCCCGCGGCGTGAGGAGTAACATCAATTGACTTGCGCCGGATCGCCTTGCCGCCAGGCAGTAGGCCGGGTGGTGAAAGAAACTCCGCGACGGGGAAGAGCATCGGCAAAACGATCAATGAAGCAGTCGCTGGGAAACTTTTTGAAAGACGAAAAATTCCGAACGGATCGCCCGATGTGATCTTGGTCGGCCCCAGGTTGAATCCACCGCGATTGGTGATCCAGGTTCGGGCCGTATAAATGCGCTTTTGCTTCGCGCGTAAAAAGGTCAACACGCGCGAACCGGTCGCGTATGGGATCGTTGTCTCATTCGCAACTTCCAGCCACAATTTTGGCAGCTTGCTTGTATTGGAAATTTCAAAATGCTCTTCAAAAATATCGCCTACGCTGGCTCGTAATGAGCGCGCCTGCCGTTCCACTCTTATGCCGCGTAACCCAGTAACTGTCAACAACCAGGCGATCATAATCAGCAGTGCGCTCAGATAAAGGAGCCTAACGTAGACTGTGCCACCGTTTACCGCTGTTCCAATTGCACCAACAGCAAGCATGAGAAGAACGAAAACTCGTCCGGGCGTCACTTCACCTTGACCTTTTCCTGAATCGTAGAAGTCTGATAATCTCCACCGGGCACTGGGGCGCTATAAACAATTTCCTGCACAATACGATCTGCACTCAACTCCCGCAAGCGCGCGGCCGGCGAGACAATGATGCGATGCCCGAGCACCGGCACTGCCAGGGCTTTGATGTCATCTGGTAGGACATGGTCGCGGCCTTGTAAAGCGGCGCGCGCCTGTCCAGTTCGGAATAGTGCTAAACTACCACGTGGACTTGCACCGAGATACACATCCCCACTCTGGCGCGTGCGCCCTACCAAGTCAATGATATAACGCTGGATCGCGGGAGAAACATATACCTGGCGAATTTCTTCGATGGCATTCAACAGATCCTTTGTCTTGACGATAGAACCCAATGACTCAATTGGATGCCGAATCTGCTGCGCATTAAGAATCTTTATCTCTTCCGATTGACTCGGATACCCCAGGCGCACGCGCAGAAGAAAACGATCAAGCTGGGCTTCGGGCAAGGGGAACGTTCCTTCATATTCGATTGGGTTTTGCGTAGCAAGGACCATGAACGGCTTTGGAAGTGGATATGTCACACCATCGACTGTCACCTGATGTTCCTCCATCGCCTCCAGCAGAGCAGCTTGTGTCTTAGGTGTGGCGCGGTTCACTTCGTCTGCGAGGATGATCTGTCCCATAATAGGACCTGCTCGGAATTCAAATTTGCGCGTCTCTTGGTTGAAAATGGACACGCCCGTGACGTCGCTCGGAAGCATATCAGGCGTAAACTGGATTCGATTGAACGCGCAATCCAACGATTTTGCGAGGCTACGCGCAAGCATCGTCTTTCCCACGCCAGGTACATCCTCGATCAAAACATGTCCCTGGCATAGCAAACCAATGACAACCAACTCCACAGATTGCGTCTTCCCCACGATCACTCGCTCAAGATTACTGACAACACTGTCGCCAAAACTTTTTAAGTCAGTCATGCTGATTCCTTTCCCGATTTCTGTATTATGCAAGGATGACCCTTCAAAGCCTGCTTAAGTCAAGCCATGCCAAATTTCTGCATAATCTGTTGTTTCTTAACGCAGAAAATGGGTCACCCCTACTTAATTACCGCCCTGATTGTACGAGCAATCCAAGTGATGAGCAAGTGCATAATACCCCTCTGAAGAGGGGTATCAATAGAAGGCGCAGAATTTCCCAATCAAAGTCAAAATTTTTTTATATGAGTAGGGCATTGTGATAAGTGTCGTAGCGCAAGATACCATTCGAGTGCTATATAGCATCTTGCGCCACAGATCATATAACTTCAATTTGACCTTTACCTTTATATGAAGATCAAAATTGCTGAATGAAGGTTCCTGGTTGTCTAGCATTCTCACAAACATCGTGACTGCTATTAGAAAAAGATATTGACTCAGAAAACGTTTTCTTGTACAATGAATTTATTGAGAAAACGTTTTCTCAATAAATTCCATCTATAAATAATATATGTCTATCAAATTAGAAGATATTGCCAAAGAAACTGGTTTTTCAATCTCCACAGTTTCTCGGGTTCTCTCGAACAGCACTTATCCGGTTTCAGAGCAAATCCGTGAGAAAGTGATTCAGGTAGCCGAGATGATGGGCTATGAGCCTAATATCGCTGCTCGAAGTTTACGCACAGACCGTACCAACACCATCGGGATTATTGTTGATGATTTTCTTAGTCCCTTTACCCCTCCCATCGTACGTGGCATACAAGATTACTTGAATGAAAACGGCTTTCTGAGCTTGATCGTCAATTCAGATTGGGATCCAGACCAGGAGCAAGCTGCGATCAAAACGCTTCTCAGCCGGCCGGTGGACGGTATCATCTTTGTTGAATATTCTCACCAGACCACCAGTGATGTGTTGGAACGATCGAACAAACCACGTGTGTTTGTTCACCGCTTGTTTAGTTCACCCATTAAAAATTCTGTGGTTCCAGATGATTATTATGGCGCGAGTCTAGCGACAGAGCATCTCATTCACCTCGGACATCGTCGCATTGGATATATTAACGGTCCGGAAAACTGGCATACTTGCCGGGCGCGTCTTAGTGGTTATCGTGATACGCTGGCCAGTCATAACCTGCTATTTGAGCCGTCGCTGGTGCAGCCTGGCGATTGGGAGATTGAGAGTGGGTATGCGGCTGCTAAAAACTTCTTACATCTTGCTGAGCGACCGACAGCAATCTTTGCAGCCAATGATCTAATGGCGCTGGGCGCTATTTACGCGATCCAGGATGCCGGACTAAGTGTCCCTGAAGATGTGGCAGTGGTGGGCTACGACAACCGCAACTTTACAAAAACAGTGAGGCCCAGAATTACAACCGTGAGTATGCCCGTGATCGAAATGGGAGGAGTCGCTGCCGAACTGTTATTGAATCAAATTGCTGAGGGCCGAAAGGAGGAAGAAGAAATCAAAGTCAAAGGTCAATTAATCATTCGTGAGACGTGTGGCACTCCCGAAGCCAGCCGAACACAACAAGAGCCAGACTCTCGAACACTCTTCAGGCGAGTGTTATTCAACAAGCAGCCCGAGGATTAATTCGATTTTTTCGCGGAGCTTGGTCATGGAATGGAGGTGAACGAGAATCAAGATATTTCACCTGTCTCAAATGATATCTGTGAATGTGTAACTTCACAGGAATTGCTATTACGAATTCCACAAGAAGGAGAGAAACATGTCGCAATATAGCAAGATTTCACGCCGAGACTTTATCAAAATGGCGGGGCTGGTTGCAGCGAGCGGGACTCTGGCGGCTTGCGGTGTAAAAGCCACCGAGGCGCCTATCGCCACAGAAGCAACGTCTATTGCTACAGAAGCGCCGACCATGGCTGCTACAGCAGCCCCTACTGTTGTCAAAGGAGGCAAGGTCCGCATCGCGGTTGGTGGCTGGGCGGAGCAAAACATAAAGGATCTTCTGGCAGTTACTGAATTTACCAAGAACTCGGGCATTGATGTTGAGGTTGTGCTCAGGACGGATACAAAAGAAACGGAGCTCTCGCGCTTGACGAGTGCGATTCAAGCCGGCGACACTCCGTACGACATCCTCGACTTCGAAGATGAACTGACCACGACCCTCTCGCAAGCTGGCTACATGTTGCCCTTGAACGACTTGATCTCACAAGAAATATGGGACGACCTCTCACCAGCCATGAAAGCCTACACTGATGTGTGGAGCACTTACAAGGATGAAGTATTCCGCATGATTCACAACTGGGAAATGCCCTACTGGTTCTACCGCAAGGACTGGTTTGATTCTAAGAGTGTGGAAGTTCCTAAGACTTGGGATGATGTCAAGCCCTTGGGCAAAGTTTTCACCGATGAAGGGGCGGGCGTGTGGGCCTCCGAGGATGGGCTCATCAAAGGCGCATTCCTGAATGTCTATTTGGCTTGGGTCACCTTGCAAGCCGGTGGCAATCCATTCGACGTGGGTCCCGAATACCAGCAGGCCCTCGAATATATTCATGATCTGATGTACACCAGCAAGGTGCTCAATCCAGCTTCTCTGCAAAAGGACTACAACCAGCAGAATGGCGACTACGTTGCGGATAAAGTAGCCTTTATGAGGCAGTGGCCATTCTTTGGGGATGTGGCGCGCAGTGACGACAACAAGGCCTGGTTCAGTGAGGACAAAGTTGCAATTGCTCTCCCACCAGTTGGACCAGGAGGCGCGGGTGGTTCCACATACGCAGCAGGCTGGGGTTGGGGCATCGTCAAGAATTCCCCCAATCTGGACGCGGCGAAAGAAATGTTCAAATTCCTGGTCTCCAAAGAGACCGCAGTAGAAGCAGTCAAAGTTGGCTTCTGGTTTTTGAACGCCCGCAAATCCGTCTTGGCTGCTGCTCCAGCTGATAGCTGGCTGGTACAGGCACTAAATATGTACACCGATGCGAATGTGATTGGCGTACGTCCCCATCACCCGCAATTTGTGGAAGCGTTGACGATCCTCGAAGACACGGCGGCGGCTTATCTGACGAACCAGATTAGCCTGGAGGATTCGATGAAGCAAGCCAAGGATCAGTTAGCAGCTCTGAGCTAGACACAAGCGAAACAGTGTCTGATCTTCTCCTTACCTGGATGGGGATATCGGCTCCTCATCCAGGTACCCACCGTGTCTTTTATGAAGGATCGGCCTCAGTCAGGTTTCGATCCAGACTCTATTCTACACTATGTAAAGAATACAAAAGGAAAGTCTATGGATAAAGCAATAAACCTATCCGAGGGGAAAACTGTTACGGTCTCATCGCGGACTTCTTTATCCAGAATGACACGTCGGCGGTATCTGCTGTTCATTTTGTTGGTCGCGCCGGCATTTCTGTTGCGACTGATTACTGCGGCGTACCCGATCTTACAAACTATTTATCTGGGCTTTACCAATCTCTCAATCCTTAAAGGGACGAATGATTTTATTGGTCTGAAGAATTATTTGGCAATGGGAAGCAACATTGGGGTACGGAGTGCTACAGCTTTCACGATTGTCTTTATCCTTACAACCACGATTTTGGATTTGGTCTTCGGAATGCTGATTGCGCTGCTACTCAATGCTAACTTCCGTGGACGGACGTTTGCGCGCACAATCAACTTGATCCCCTGGGCGATCCCAACAATTGTGGCGGGTTATGCCTTTAGATGGCTGCTCGATGACCAGTTCGGACTCTTACCATTTTGGACGACGCAGCTGACTGGTTTGCGTCCGGCTATTTTTATCAATCCCCTCGCCTCACAAATTGCAGTGATTTTGGTGCATGCTTGGAAGGATGCGCCATTTATGTCCATTATTCTGTTGGCTGGTATGCAAGGGATTCCTGAGGATCTGTATGACGCGGCCAGAGTGGATGGTGCAAATGGCTGGCAGCGTTTTTGGACCCTGACAGTCCCGCTTATTATGCCACTAACCATTACCATGGGATTGTTCAGGCTGGTATGGTCGCTCGGTAGTTTCGATTTAGTCTACGGTCTAACCTTCGGTGGGCCGGGTGTGTCCACTTCGGTGCTGGCTTTGCAAGTTTTCCGCGAAGGCATCTTATTCTTTAAGTTTGGTTTTGCATCAGCCATCAGCGTGATCTTGCTTATTCTAGTGGCCATCATTGGCGTAGTTGGACTGTGGTTATTCAGAAAATCTGAAGTAACCTATTGAGTCTGGAGATGAACCATGACCATTAGCAAACCACCTATCAACCTATCTTGGCGCCGCACATTGACCTCTGTCCCGCTGTATCTCGCCTTTATTGTATTCACGATTTTGGTTCTGCTGCCAGTCTATTGGATGACACGGTCAGCTTTTGCTACCTCCACTGATTTGATTAAACTTCCTTTGGTTTATTTCCCCCAGCCAACGCTTCGAAACTTTGCCACTCTATTAGAACAAGTTCCTTTTGGTCTGTACCTCCGTAACTCCTTGCTGTTCGCTATATCCACTACGCTGATGACATTAATTGTCAGCTATTTGGCGGCGTATGCATTTGCCCGCATTCGCGTTCCGGGTAGCAGCGTGCTACTCTTGATCCTGTTACTTTCGATGGCATTGCCTGACATCGGCACGATTGTTCCACTTTATCGGATCCTTAAAACGCTGCATTTATCAGATAGTATTGGCGGGATCACCCTGGTGTTGACCAGCACATTGACGCCTTTTACGGTGTGGGTGCTGATCTCATTCATCAAGCAGGTACCGTATGAAATCGAGGAAGCCGCTATCCTCGATGGCGCCTCACTGCCTCAGATTCTATGGCATATCCTCCTTCCAGTCACCATACCGGGTCTGGTGACGATGGGACTGATCAACTTTGTGAACGCCTGGAATAATCTGTTGTATCCGCTTTCATTTACGACCTCTCCCTCTGCCAAGACCCTGAGTGTTGCCATCACTGAAATATATGCTGGGTATTCCCCATGGGGCAAACCATGGGAATTAATTATGGCAGTGGGCGTGACCATGACAATCCCTATCGTCATCTTAGTTCTACTTTCTCAGAGGTCTATTGTCCGTGGTCTTACTGGTGGGGCAATCAAATAGATTTTTATTAAAAATGCAAATTCTTTCCCTCGCTATTGTAGAGGCTCCAGGAGATCAGCATGGCGGACGCGTTAAACAAAACCACAGGCCCCGTTGACAATTCACATAGTGCCCATAGCTCTTATAAAGTTTTGTTGAATGGAGCGGTAAAGTTTACAAACGGCTTTTGGGCAGAACGCCAAGCTGTGAATCATCAAGTCAGCTTGAAACATGGCTATGCCATGCTAAACAAAGCGGGGAATCTTCACAATCTTAAAATGGCTGCGGGGCTGGAATCTGGCACATATCGCGGCATGAATTTTTCGGATGAGACGGTCTACAAGTGGCTGGAGGCACTGGGTTGGGAACTCGGTCGGTCGCCGGACGGTGATTTACAAGCCTTGGCTGATGAGGTGATTTCCCTGATCGCTGCGGCTCAACAGCCAGATGGTTATTTAGATAGCTACTATCAGGTAGTAGAGCCAGAGCAAAAATGGTCTGATCTCGATTTCAGTCACGAATTATATTGCGCAGGTCATCTGATTCAGGCAGCGATCGCATTTGAACGCGCAGTGAACGATGACCGCTTACTTAAAATTGCCTGCCGTTTTGTTGACCTGATTGCGTCTGTATTTGGTCCCGGCAAAAAAGAAGAAGCGTGTGGACATCCCGAAATCGAAATGGCTCTGGTGGAATTATCCCGTTTAACGGGTGAAGAACGCTACCTACATTTAGCGCAGTTCTTTGTGGATCAGCGGGGCAAAAATAAAATGCGGGGACTAGGAGCCAACGGACCGGAATATCATCAGGATCACGTGGCGGTTCGAGAGGCAGCAGGCGTCGCTGGCCATGCCGTGCGCCAAATGTACCTAGCAACGGCGATAGCGGATCTTTACATGGAATCTGGTGAACAAGCTCTGCTGGAAACCTCTCACCGGTTATGGGATGACATGACACAAGGGAAGATGTATATTACGGGCGGCATAGGCTCACGCTATGATGGCGAATCGTTTGGCGAAAGCTATGAGCTTCCTTCAGACCAGTGTTACTGCGAAACCTGCGCGGCCATTGGTAGTTTCTTTTGGAACTGGCGTATGCTGCTGATCACTGGTGAAAGGCGCTACGCCGACCTGATGGAGCGGTTACTCTATAACGGGATTTTGAGCAGCCCAGGTTTGGAAGGCGCTAGCTTTTTTTATGTAAACCCACTGATGCTCCGTAATGGCCGGTATGTGCGGCTGTCCGCCAATCCACCCGAAGAGCACCAGGCTTCTGGTCGACCAGAATGGCATAGTGTGGCTTGCTGCCCATCGAATACGATGCGCCTGCGTGCCAGCTTATCCAATTATTTTGCTACGAGCAACGAGACAGGTATTCAAATTCATCAATACAGTAAGATGGAAATCTCTGCCCAGCTAGCGGAACGGATTCCGGTTGCGCTCACTGTTGAAACAGAATACCCATGGGATGGACATGTCAAAATCGCTGTGAGAGAGACCAGCAACGAACCATGGAAACTTGCTTTACGCATGCCGAGTTGGTGCGAGAAATTTTCAGCGAGTGTCAATGGACATGAGGGATACGACGACCTGCAAAAAGGATATGTGATCGTAGAACGGAATTGGAATGTGGGTGATGTCATCGAAGTCGAGTTTGATATGCCTCCATTCATGATTGAAGGCGATCCACGAGTTGACAGCATACGAGGTTGTGTGGCATTACAGCGCGGTCCCATCATATACTGCTTAGAAGAACAGGATCAAGAGCAGAGAGTCAATTTACTCGATGTAGAGATTGATCCATCTGAAGGATTGACCAGTCATTGGCAGGGCGATCTACTAGGCGGTGTGACGACTTTAGAAGGGACAGGGTATCAGTCAGATCGATCTGACTGGTCAGCAGATGGACTTTACCGTCCATTGGCTACAAACAAGGATAATGAATCCTCCGATCAAAAGGTGAAATTGACAGCCGTCCCATATTACGCTTGGGGAAATCGGGGCTTGATAAGCATGCGCGTGTGGATTCCACGAGTATCTTAGATACTTGTTAGTTATTTAGCGACTCTCGATCCTCAAATCGAGCCAAGCCATTTCTTGTGGGGTCAATTGAATTTCACTCGCTTCAATGTTCGCTTTAAACTTCTCACCACTATGTGGACCTACTACCGCGAAGATATTCATAGGTTGATTCATTACATAAGCCAGAGCGACTTGAGCAGCGTTGAGCCCTTTTTCGGCAGCCAAAACGCTCGCACGATCGAAACGTTGAAAGTTTGCCTCGCTCGCGTAAGTTCTCACAGCTACCTCATCCCATTCTCGCTCGCCGAAGGTCTGGAGGTTATCGCGGCGAAAGCGCCCCGAGAAGAATCCGCTTGCCAGCGGAGACCAGGCGAGCATGGGCATTTGTGTTTGTTCATACCACCTTCGTGCGGTCGCCTCGCCAGGACCGCTAATCGATAGGCAGAGTGGCCATGGCTCATCCAGCGACTCAGCCAGGCTGAATTGCGGACTGCTTGTTACAAACAGCTGCAGACCATTCGCTCGCGCATAGGCATTCGCGGACTCAATTCGCTGGTGAGACCAATTCGAAGCGCCAAATGCACAGATATGACCGGCTTGTAGATGTTCATTCAATGCGTCAATGATCGGCTCAAGTGGAAGATCAGGGTCATCGCGGTGTAGTAGATAGAGGTCAATAGTATCGGTTCTGAGGCGCGCTAGAGAATCGTGCAGATCTGAGGCGATATCGAAAGGTGTCATCCTGCGGCGATCCTGGGAAGGAGCGGCCCCTTTTGTGATGATGACAATCTTCTCGCGCAGACCTCGTACTTGCATCCATTTTCCAATAATACGCTCGCTGTCCCCGTTGCAATATACATGGGCGGTGTCAATCGTGTTA
>Ga0137365_10004221_pt1 | contig 11522 bp, 3 predicted proteins | sample SagtaG_9_FD_104799 | JGI IMG/M metagenome (GOLD analysis project Ga0137365, IMG submission 104799) | Vadose zone soil microbial communities from Sagehorn Ranch, Mendocino, California, USA - Sage1_L_40_16 metaG | ecosystem: Environmental > Terrestrial > Soil > Vadose zone | place: USA: California... | reverse complement strand
TCGATCTCTTAAAGTGGATAGATGAATAAGTGAGGCGGGGGCATATCCATAACACCAATATTTTGAAAAGAAAGAAGGAGTGACAACACGTGTTGGAACAGCAAAAGCAGGCTTCTCAGGGAAGTGCCGGCGCGGGGAAGTATACCCAGTTAGAAGGGATTCGCCAGAAAGTTTTCATGGATAGATATTCCCTGAAGGATCCTTCAGGGCAGCCATTGGAGTTTTATCCAGAGCAATTGTGGGCAAGGGTTGCGCGGGGTATTGCCTCAGTAGAAACGACGGAGGAGAAACAGACATACTGGGAGAAGCGGTTTTACGAGGCGCTCGCTGACTTTCAGTTTGTGCCAGGGGGACGTATCCTGGCGGGCGCCGGCTCGGGCCACCAGGTAACATTTTATAATTGTATGCCGCCTGACCAGGAAGTGCTTACAGCAGATGGTTATCGACCAATTGCCGAAATCAAGATTGGCGATCTTGTGGTGACGCATCGCAATCGTCTGCGTCCAGTAGTGCATAAGTTTGAGCGCGAAACTGAGGAAACACTCTACATCATCCGACCTAAGAAAGTGGGCTACGATGATTTGCGCGTGACAGGTGATCACAAAGTATACATTATCCGTTCAGAGTGGGTTAACAAACATAAGTCACGTGATGGTCTGCATTTGCTGCATGAGCCAGATTGGATTCCAGCCAAAGAAATTAAACCTGGTGATTACGTTGCAGTCGCACATAACGGCGAGGAATGCCCTCCCAACATAATCTCCCTCCAGGATTACGTCCCAGAATATGAAACGAAGGACGGCAAGCTCTTTAAGGCAACCACACGCGGCTATCACGGGCATGTATCGGATTGGGGAACACACTGCAAGATTCAAGATCGCTTGGTTCTCGATGGAGAACTGTGCTATCTGTTCGGACGCTGGCTTGGTGATGGTTGTGTGACCCATCGCACAGGCACTGATATTCCATCCGGAATCAAAATCGTTTTTTCCCTGGATGAGAAAAATGAAGCTAAAGAGGTTGCTCGAATTATCGAAGCCAAGTTCGGTATCGAAGGCTCCATCAAGTTGAGCAGCACAGAACGCTGGTATGACCTGTGGGTGAATTCCATGCCCATTGGAGAGTTCTTTAAGGCATTTCTCGGTTGCTACAGCTATGGTAAGCGGCTTCCCGACCAACTTATGCATTTGCCTGCCGAACTCACGCTAGAATTGTTGCGTGGATTGTTCAGCGCCGATGGTTACTTATCTGATAACAAACTCGGCATAGCGTTATCGAATCGAACACTTGCTGTCCAAATTCACCAGCTTCTCCTGCGAATGGGATATTTATTCTCGATTCGTGAAAATACGCATCGCTTAGGGCGTGTGCCTGCCTACCGTGTTCAGGCTACTGCAAATGAGTGCGCGCCGCTCTTTGAGCAATTCTTCGGCGTTCAAGCACCTGAGCATAGCATCGATTTGAAATACTACTTTGAATACGATAACCTCAAGTGGGTGCGGGTCGATGAAATTGCTGTTGAAGATTATACTGGCATCGTGCTGGATATTGAGGTTGAGGAAGATCACTCGTTCATTTCAGCCGGTATCGCGGTCTCAAACTGCTACGTTATCCCCAGCCCTGAAGACAGTCGCCAGGGGATCCTCGATAACTTGAAAGTTATGACTGAGATTATGGCGCGTGGTGGAGGTGTCGGCATCAACCTTTCAACGCTGCGCCCGCGCGGCTCCTATATCAAGACCGTCAATGGTACAGCCTCGGGTCCTTGTTCCTGGGCCCAGCTCTACTCGGTGGCAACCGGGGATGTGATCCAGCAGGGCGGATGCTTTGGTCTTGACGAACGCATTGCCACGGACCGTGGCTTAGTTCGGGCAAAGGAGCTTGCCGATCGTTTGGATTCTGGAGAAAGAATTCAGGCACAAACCCACAAGGGTTTGCGCCCCTTTACACATGTTTTCCGCAATGGAGTCAAGGATATCTATGAAGTGACAACTAGTCGTGGTTATCAGGTAAGGGTAACTCTGGATCACAAAATGGGTGTGTTGCGCGATGGCGAGATTGTAACAATTCCCCTGCGCGAACTTGAAGAAGGGGATGAAATCCTGCTTCTATTGGGTGAAGGAGTAGAGGAAAATACCTCACTTGTATCTCTCCCATCTAGTCCATATAGTCGATCCAAAATGAGTACAACTCTTAATGAAGAAGTAACCTTACCAACCCATCTCACAACGGAATTAGCCTACTTGCTAGGTTATTTCTACGGAGATGGATATGTATTGCAAGGCAGGAAAGTCACCTGGCAGGATGATAAGGGCATTTCTTTTGCCGTCTCGAATACACAGCCTGATGTCCAAAATCGTCTTGTTTCTTTGCTCAAAAGCTTGTTTTCTATAGAGGCAAGAATATACACAGGCGATGGAGCATGTACTAACATCGCTGCCTATTCGCGTCTTCTCGTGGAATGGTTGCAGGAAAACGGTCTCCTCAAGCAAAAAGCTGCTGCCGTCCATGTTCCTGAAGCCATTTTTCAGTCACCTCCCGCAGTAGTTGCGGCTTTTATCGGTGGTTACTTTGATGCCGATGGCTGCGACCGAGGTAGAAAGGGCGGTTATGGATTTGACAGTGTGAGCCGTGAAATGTTGGAAGACATTCAACTTCTCCTGCTTGCAAATGGCATTGTCTCCCACATTTCAACTCAGGATCGTAGCAAAAACGGTTGGTTGCCAATACATCGCCTCATTGTAACAGGTGCACAATTCAAGGAACGCTTTAACAAGTTCATTGCTATCTCCATTAACAAGGATAAACAGCGCAAAGGATTACGCAGTCATCACAGCAACTACCCTATGGAAGTACGGAGCCCATTAGGGATTCCCGGCCGGTACTATCAAGGTCTCTTCGATTCCACTAAAGAACGAGTGTCACATTACGCACTCACAAGAGTTCGCGAACGTGTGCTAGCAGCGGGCGGAGTAACAATGGTAGAGCGGCTTGATGCTCTTCTGGGCGTACTACCTGACGCTATTGTTTCAGTGAAACTACTTGGTCCTTCACAAGTTTATGACTTTGAGGTAGAAGATGTCCATCTGCTATCTGGTGGAGGTATCTACACTTCCAACTCTCGTCGTGGGGCTTTAATGATCATGCTGGATGATAACCATCCCGATATAGAAGAGTTCATCACGGTGAAACGCACCGCCGGGAAGATTGAACATGCCAATCTTTCGGTCTGTATCTCCGATAAGTTCATGGAAGCGGTGAGAGAGGATGCAGACTGGGATCTGATCTGGCAGAACGAGGTTAAGAAAACGGTTCGTGCCCGCCATCTATGGGACCTCATTTGCAAGTCAGCATGGGAGTCGGCAGAGCCTGGCATGGTCTTCATGGATCGCTATAACAAAGAGTCGAATACATGGTATTACGAAAATATCAGATGTGTGAATCCATGCGTTACCGGTGATACTCTCATTTACACAAATCGAGGATTGATCCCGGCGGCAGAATTAGCAAAATCTGGCTTGCCCATCACCGTTGTATCACCCAACATTACTGTGAAAGAGTTAGCCCTTGCTGGATATGCAAGCGAGCAAGAGAGTTCACAAGCCACAAAGACATCTCCAACCAGAAAAGTTTCTCTGCGACCCGCGAGTCATGTCTTCTCTACCGGTATCAAACAGGTGTATCGTCTCCAGACAAAAGAGGGATATACTGTTCGCCTAACCGGAGATCATAGGATACTGACTACAAGGGGGTGGAAAGCGGCACAAGACCTCGTTGCTAGTGACAAAATACACCTGTTGCATGGTGCAGGTGGCTTTGGCACATCAGGTAGCGAAGATCTGGGGCAAGTCCTGGGATGGTTGATCGGTGACGGATATCTGAACCGGCAGAGCCAGCAGGGCAAATCCTGTGTGACACTCTCATTCTTTGGCAGCGAACAAACAATCGCGCCGCGCTTCGCAGAGGTAGTCAACCGACTGGTTGGGGCATCAGAAGTCAATCTGAGAACCCGCAATTACTATGTTGGTGTGCAAAAGATCGCGGACCGCAAGGAATCGCGTGTTGAGTCTGTACGATTGATGCGCCTCATTGACCCTGAACTGCTTGAGAACAAACTCCAGGTGCCTCCATCAGTATTACGCGGCGCACGTGAGATGCAAAGGGGTTTCCTCTCAGCGCTCTTCTCAGCAGATGGCTCGGTGCAAGGAACGCAGGAAAAGGGCTTTTCAGTACGCCTCACTTCAATCAGCCAGACATTGCTCGAAGGCGTCCAGCGATTACTGTTGAACTTTGGCATTGCATCATGCATCGCCAGGAACCGCCGGACTCCAGCACTACGCAGTCTGCCAGATGGCAAGCACGGTCAGGCATCTTATGACTGCCAGGCGTACCACGATCTTATCATCTCAAGTAGCAACTTACAGCCTTTCGCGGATTGTATAGGCTTCCTCATACCAGAAAAGCAGCTGAAGCTCGAGTCTGCATTACAAACTTACTCTCGTGGGCCATATCGTGAAGATTTCTTCGCAACTTTCGAGAGCCTTACTCCTGATGGTGAAGAGATGGTCTACGACCTGACAGAACCGGAGGTACACCAGTTCGTAGCAAATGGGCTCGTTGTGCATAATTGTGGTGAACAAGGCCTGCCGCCCTACGGCGTTTGTAATCTAGGAGCCCTCAATCTCTCTGCCTTCGTGAAGGACGGCCAGATGGACTGGGAACGACTTGCCGAAACCAGTAAAGTAGCGATGCGCTTCCTTGACAACGTGATCGATTCCAACGAGTACTTTATTGAAGAGAACAAACAGGCGCAACTTGGCACACGCCGCACGGGGCTGGGAACGATGGGCCTTGCTGATGCGCTGATCAAGATGAGAGTCGCATATGGCAGCGAGGCATCAGTCCCGTTGATCGAGCGTATCTATACGACTATTCGTGACGCATCTTATGAGGCATCCTCGGCTATAGCGGTAGAGAAAGGTTCATTCCCCCATTTCGATCAGGATAAGTACCTGCAAGGGCAGTTCATTAAGCGTCTACCCAAAACAATACAGAAAAAGATCAAGGAGCAAGGTATTCGCAACGCGGTGCTTTTAACACAGGCTCCAACAGGTACAACGAGCCTGCTATCGGGCGTTAGTTCGGGTATCGAGCCGGTATACGACTTCGCGATGGTGCGGCGTGACCGCACAGGTGAACATATACTCTATCATCCGCTGCTCCAGGCATGGCGGGATGAGCACCCCAACGAGCCGACACCAGGCTATTTCGTTGCATCCAACGATCTCACGCCGGAAGAGCATGTACGAGTGCAGGCTACAGTTCAACGCTATACCGATTCTAGCATCAGCAAAACCGTCAATGCACCCAACAACCACACGGTGGAGCAAGTGCAGACACTCTACCGCCTGGCTTATGAGATGGGCTGTAAGGGTATCACCTATTACCGCGATGGGTCGCGTGATGCAGTTCTGACTCGCGTGGAGGACGAGAAGAAGGCCGCTGCCCAGCAAGAACCACAGGTAGAGCCGGTTGTATCAATTCAGCAAGGTATCAAGGCAAGGCCAGCGGTTGTGCAGGGTTACACCCGCCAGGTGAGTGCGCCTGAAGGGAAGATCAATGTCACAATCAATAGCGACGATCATGGACCATTGGAGGTATTCGTCAACGTTGGTAAAGCCGGGAGTGACATTGCTGCCCTTGCTGAAGCGTTGGGCCGCCTGATCTCACTGAACCTGCGTGTGCTCAGTCCACTCTCCCAGACTGATCGCGCAAAGGAGATTGCAGAACAATTGCGCGGTATCGGTGGCAGTCGCTCAGTTGGCTTCGGCATGCAGCAGGTACGTTCTCTGCCCGATGCAGTGGCGCGTGCGCTGGAGATGCACCTGGAGGCGTTGGAGGCCGAGCAGAAGGAGGTGGACAAGCCAGCAAGTGGGACCGACAGCAACACTTCGAACAATGGAAATGAGGCACATGTCGAAGATGCGGCGCCACCCCTCAGTTTGACCCATTTAAGCGTGACGGGTAATCTTTGTCCAAAGTGTGGCTGTAATACCCTCGTATACGAGGAGGGTTGCCGGAAGTGCTATAGCTGCGGGCATAGCGAGTGTTAAATGCGATGTAGCTGGAACGGCTTGTAGTGACGTTCCAGGCCGATAAAGAGAGCGTCAGGGAAAAGACACATGTCTTTTCCCTTTCGTATTCATTCAGCCTGAACAGTCCCACCCCAGGCGTTCACGCCTGGGACTACTGGCTCGCTGCGGTCAGGGCTTTTCGAACTATGGGAGTATTGCCCCCATAGTTCGAAAAGCTCTGGGCCGCGCAGCATGCCGCTGGAACAGGTTCCCTAACATATGTTACACTGTTAGGGAACGCTTATTCGATTCAACAAGGCTGAGAAGGGAGTGAACTATGACTTCCACACCTGCTCTCATCCAGGGCCATACACTCACCTACCAGCAGTCCGGTCAACCTGCCCAATTGCTGGTGGAAACCTCGGAGTGGTATGTCTGGCTCCGTACGGCCTCGACTTTCACGTTTCACAGTGAGCAGGGTACCTTCACAGCTCGCAAAGAGCGCGCTGGCAGCAGACGAGGGGGCGAGTACTGGAAGGCCTACCGCAGGCGTCACGGCAAGCTCTACCGTGTCTATCTGGGCAAGTCAGAGGAACTGACACTCGAGCAGTTGAAGTCGGTGGCAGTGGTGCTGGCCAGCAAGGGAGAAGGGGATAGCTCGCTCGACATGCCTGGTCTGCGAGGAGGAACCAGACCGTCCTCTGAGGCTTCCTCCATGACGAGTACTCATCTGCGGCGCACCACAGGAGACCATTCGCCACAAGAAGCGGGTCTCTCGAAACCATGGCTCGCCGGTCTCCCAGTGCCACTCACGGCATTGATTGGTCGCGAACAGGAGGTGTGGGTGATCTGTGACCTCCTGAGGCAACCAGAGGTGCGTCTGCTCACCATCACGGGCACAGGTGGTGTCGGCAAAACACGCCTTGCCTTCCAAATTGCGCAAGAGTTGCTTGATGACTTCGCAGATGGGACCTATTTCGTCTCGCTTGCTCCTCTTAGTGATCCAGGTCTGGTTCTTCCCACTATCACTCAGACGTTCGGGCTCAGAGAAAGTGCCGATCACACACCGCTTACGCTTTTGCAGGCGTATCTACGAAACAAACATCTCTTGTTCTTCCTTGATAATTTTGAGCAGGTGGTGACAGCGGCTCCGTTGTTGGTCGAATTATTGCGCACCTGTCCTCATCTGAAAATACTGGTCACCAGCCGAACGCTCTTACGTGTCAGTGGTGAACATGAGTTTCCCGTTCTCCCACTGGCTGTTCCCGACCTCAAGCAGCTTCCGGAGAGTGAAAGCCTCTCGCACTATGCTGCGGTAAACCTCTTCCTCCAGCGTGCCCAGGCGCTCAAGCCCGACTTCCAGCTGACCTCTACTAACGCTCGTACCATTGCTGAGATTTGTGTGCACCTGGATGGGTTGCCACTAGCCATTGAACTGGCCGCAGCTCGTATCAACCTGCTCACTCCTCAAGCCTTGCTGACACGGCTCAGCCAGCGATTGCAGGTGCTGACGAGCGGCACCAGAGATGCACCAGCGCGACAGCAAACACTGAGAAATACCATGGAGTGGAGTTATCATCTGTTAGATGCAAGCGAACAGCGACTTTTCAGAAGACTTTCTGTTTTTGTCGGGGGGTGCATACTGGAAGCGGTTGAGGCGCTCTCTGTTGAGCTGGATGGGGAAGCGGGACCAGTGCTGGATGGCGTAGCTTCACTTCTCGACAAGAGCTTGCTGCAACAAAGGGAACAGGGGGAATGGGAGCCACGTCTGATGATGCTAGAAACGATCCGTGAGTATGGGTTGGAGTGCTTGACCGCGCATGGGGAGATGGAAACGACACTCCAAGCGTACACTGCATATTATCTGATGATAGCAGAACAGGCAAAGCCGGAGCTACAAGGTCCCCAGCAAGACATCTGGTTGGAGCGACTAGAGTGGGAGCATGGAAATTTGAGAAAGGTCCTGGGTTGGTTGCTGGAGCAAGAAGAGATCGAAAAGGCCTTACGCTTGGGTGTAGCACTGGCCAGGTTTTGGGAGGTGCATGGTCATTTGAGTGAGGGATACCAATGGCTTGATCGGGCACTCTCGAGCAGTCAGAACGTTGCGGCGTCCTTGCGGGCCTGGGGACTCAACGAAGCAGCCTGGTTTGTTTGTTTACAGGGCAAGACCGACCAAGCAGAGAGACTCTTAAGCGGGAGCCTCTCGCTATTTAGGACACTGGATGACAAACGAGGCAGCGCTCTCGCACTTCGTAGACGGGGGATCGTTGCTCGGATGAGGGGCCAGTATGGAGAGGCAGGCTCGTTGGCACTGGAGGCCTTGCTTCTCTTCAAAGAGGTGAGCGACAGGGGAGGTGTTGCTCACGTGCTCCTTCTGCAGGCCTATCTCGCCATGGATCAGGGGGAATATGTGAAGGCAGGCTTGTTGCTTGAGGAATGCCTCTCAGTGTTTGTGGAGTTGGGTGATAAGAGGAGAATGGCCCTTGTATCCGTCTATTTGGCTCATGTGATCTTTGCTCAAGGCGATCCTGCTAGCGCACAGACCCTGGCCGAGGAGAGTCTTGCACTAGCGAAGTCGCTAGACGACAAGGAGACTATGGCTCTCGGGCTCTCCCTCTGTGGGAAGATAGCCCTTCGCCAAGATGACGTTGCCACAGCTGGCTCGTTGTTCGCCAAGAGTCTGGCGAACGCAAGGGAGAGGGGGCACCAGGGGCATACAGCCGAGGTACTCTCGCTTCTCGCCAGGACAGCTACCTTTCAAGGAGACTATGTGACGGCACGAGTCCTGTTTGAAGAAAGCTTGGCGTTATGCGCAGAGGTAGGCAAAGAGGTAGGCAAAACAACCTTCGCAGCATGTCTAGAAGGACTAGCAGACTTGTTCTTGTGCCAGGGAGAGAGTGTGTGGACAATACGGCTCTGGGGCATGAGCGAGGTCTGTCGCGAAAAGACAGGTGTACCTATGGCGCCCATCGAACGTCCTGACTATGAGCACTCTGTAGCTGCTGCTCGCAGCCACCTTGGGGAGAGAGCTTTCGCCGCCACATGGGCCGAAGGCCGCAGGATGACGCTCGAACAAGTGCTCGCCGCATTCACGGCTTTGCCTCCACCAATCGCGGCAAAACCAGTGTTGGCTCCTCCAACCATGAAGCCAGTCATCTCCCCCGATGGACTCACCACACGGGAAGTCGAGGTATTACGCCTGGTAGCACAGGGGCTGACCGATGCTCAGGTGGCCGAGAAGCTAGTGATTAGCCCCCGTACGGTTAACAGCCACCTGAAGTCGATCTATAGCAAAATTCAGGTGTCCTCACGCAGTGCTGCCACAGTCTATGCCCTTGCGCACCATTTAGTGTAACCAATCGTTTATCTTTCTCCCCAGCTTCTTCGCAAACCATCTCCCCAATTCTACGAAGATGCTCTCATCATACCTCTTTGCCATCCTTCCAAAGATACCTAATCCCAATACGTTATTCTAGGGATGTGCTATTGCCTTGCGCCACGTATACTGTGAGCAGTGGCCGAAGATGATGCAGCGACCAAGATGAACGACGATCACTCAGAAGGAACATGGAAAGAAGACGACCCATGACCAAGCTCGCACTGGTTGGGTAGCTGGGGAGCGTTGCCAATCCCCTGGCTACCCGACCTACACTAGTTGGCAGCAGCCTCGATCACCACCAGGTGTGGTTGTCATGCTTGCTTCTGTCGTATCGCAAGGTGAGCGCAAAACTATCCACTGGAAAGGAAGCTCTCACCCTCACAGCAACAAGGAGCACTTATTATGCCTCATCCAAGATCAGCCTTACAGGAGGTCAATCCCTTTCGTTCACTGCTTGACAAGCGGAAGCTGTCTCGGCGCACTTTCTTACGGGATATGGCAGGGCTTGCTCTCACAGGAGGCAGCCTCATCCCATTGGCCACTGCGTGTGGCCTTGCTCCCAGTACTTCTCCCGCATCCCAGCCCACCACTTCTCACGCTCTCGGAACGACCATCTACACCTATCACGGTCATGGTGGAGGTGTGCATGCCGTCGCGTGGTCCCCTGACGGCAAACGGATCGCCTCTGGCAGTGATGATAAGACCGTGCAGGTGTGGGATGCGGCAACTGGAGAACACGTACTCAAGTATAGCAGGCATTCTGATGGTGTGACTTCTGTTGCCTGGTCCCCCGATGGCAAGCGGGTGGTCTCCGGAAGCCATGATAACACAGCGCAAGTGTGGGATCCGACCACTGGCAGGAACAGCTTGACCTATCGCGGCCATACCGCATCTGTGATTTCTGTTGCCTGGTCCCCCGATGGCAAGTGGGTGGTCTCTGGGGATTATGATACGACAGCGCAGGTATGGGACGCGGCGGACGGTAGACAGGTCTCCACCTATCGTGGGCATCTTGGACCTGTGTATAACGTGGCCTGGTCACCCGACGGCAAACGGATCGCCTCGGCCGGTGAGGACAACACGGTGCAGGTGTGGGATGCCACGACAGGCAGTCATGTGTTTACCTATCATGGCCACCATCATGTTGTCGAGGCGGTGACCTGGTCACCCGATGGCAAGCGCATCGTCTCGGGCAGTAAAGATAAGACCGTGCAGCTGTGGGACGCCACGACAGGCAGTCATGTGTTCACCTATCATGGCCACACTGATGTTGTAGAGGCGGTGGCCTGGTCACCCGATGGCAAGCGCATCGCCTCCGGGGGCGATGATTCGACCATCCAACTGTGGGATGCTGCCACTGGATCCAGCATGTTCACCTATCGAGGCCATGCTAATCTTGTATGGGCTGTGGCTTGGTCGCCCGATGGCAAGCAGATTGTCTCCGGGAGCGAGGATCTCACAACACAAGTGTGGCAAGCCCAGTGATGGTGGACGAGAGGCTCCAGATGGGAGAGAGTACTACCCTCTGGAAGAAGTACCTGCCTTGAGTATCTCGTCCTCTTGGTCGGCATCATTCTCCATCATAAAAAAGCTAGCCTCTTCTTGTTATCCAGTGTCTCCTTGCCGGTCGGTACAGGCAGATGTCAACAAAGGGAAACCATTCCAATGCATGGCAACGGCCACATTGGCCACTCAACGCTTCCATATTGGACAGCGTAAAGGCCATTCACCTTACCTGGTTGGTGCCGAGCTGCATACGGTAATACCTATCCCACAACTTTTCACTGAGAGCATTTAGTAACTCGATGGCCAATTTGCTATTCCCACTGCCATTTGGGCAAAGGACACATTTGCAACCCCATATAATGAATGTTAAAATTGGTGTAGCTGAGGCGGCCTGTAGAGCCAATGCAGACCGAAATAGACGGCGATTGGGAAAACACGCATGTGTTTTCCCTTTTGCTTTCATTCAGCTTGAGAAGCGGCCTAGAGCAAAAAGCGGAACGCTTACGAAAATGGGAAAGCTCTGACAGGCCCTTATACAGGGTCGTTCCTGACCGCTTTCGATG
>Ga0137365_10004216_pt1 | contig 11532 bp, 10 predicted proteins | sample SagtaG_9_FD_104799 | JGI IMG/M metagenome (GOLD analysis project Ga0137365, IMG submission 104799) | Vadose zone soil microbial communities from Sagehorn Ranch, Mendocino, California, USA - Sage1_L_40_16 metaG | ecosystem: Environmental > Terrestrial > Soil > Vadose zone | place: USA... | reverse complement strand
TATTCCGCCGGAATTGGCACCCTTCCTGCAACATTGCAGGTGGGTTGTCGGGTTTCATCGGGCCGTTTCCCTCCACCCCTCTTGATGAGAGCAGATATTGCTGCGTATGTTAAATTGTAAGGGTACTTCTTATTTTAAGTAAGTATACGAAGAAATACACATAAAGTCAAGGTTTTTGAGAAAGAAACAAAACATGAAGCACATTCGTTTCTCACTCGTGGGCTTCGGCGTTGTTGGTCAGGGATTCGCTGAGCTACTCATGACTAAACATGATTTTCTAAAGCAATATTATGGAGTGGATATAACTCTGGTTGGTGTTGCTAACGCCCGTCATGGCTTTGTTTATCATCAAGATGGGCTGCATATACCTTCATTATTAGAACTTGCAGCGAAGAAAGTTCCGTTGACAGACTATCCAGGGATAACACATTGGGAAAGTGCATTGGAGGGGTTACAAGCTACCGCCGCAGACATACTTGTCGAGGTAACACCTACGAATTTGCGTGACGCGGAACCAGGTATAAGTCATATTCGCGAGGCTCTCTCAAAGGGCATGCATGTGGTGACCGCGAATAAAGGGCCTGTAGCCCTGGCTGCGACTGAACTTTTGACACTGGCGCGTCAACATAGAGTACAGATACGTATGGAGTCAACGGTTATGGCGGGCACACCGGTTATCAGCACGATTCGCGAGGGAATGGCTGGAGCACGAGTATGTGCCATGCGAGGCATACTCAATGGCACTACGAACTATATCTTGAGTGCGATGGCTGCTGGTCATGACTACGTTGAAGCGCTTGCGGATGCACAATTAAGGGGATATGCTGAAGCAGATCCGACTGCCGATGTAGAGGGTTATGACGCTGTAGCCAAAACCCTCATATTAGCTGCACTTGTATTTGGTTACACGCTTAAACCAGAGCAAGTAGCACGTCGAGGCATTTCATCAATTACCCGGGAACAAATTCAAGCAGTTTGCGACCAGGATAGACGAATTAAACTCATCGCTTCATTACGTTTGTTACCTGGCAAGGGTGGGCAGAAGGAGACTCTTGAAGCTCATGTTGAGCCAACCGTATTGCCCCTGACTGATCCGCTGGCTCGCGTTGATGGTGTAATGAATGCGATCACCGTGCAAGCAGACACTCTCTCTGAAGTTACTATCATTGGGCCAGGAGCAGGACGCATACAAACGGCTCAGGGGTTGTTGGCGGATGTACTCGCATGTTTTCAATAGGAAGTTCAGGGTCTCCGAATGCCTGGCTTATAGTTAACATCACCATAAATTTCTGAAAAATTTTGAATTATTTGAACAGGGGTTGACAAACAAAGAGATAGTAGTGTATCCTCAGAAACAATGAACGATATAGAGGACTCCGGCGATGTTGCTGTCGAGGGCCTCTATGTGACCTTCATAAAAAGAATGATTTAAACAGATCAGATTTCGGAGTAGCACAGTGATAGCAACGTGGAGCGCAACGAGACTGCCAGCAATGTTCGTTGGTAAAGACCGCGCACAGCGTATGCACTTTTACATGCACTCTATGTGTATGGCGACTGCTGCAACTGCCTGCATCATGATTATCGGAACCGGCGAATTAACGTCGGTTTCTTTATTTGTGCTACTGCTCATCGTCGTCCTTTTCCTCCTTGTAAGCCTTTTGGTAGTAATTGGCCTCATCCTTAGCGGCCTTACCGGACTTGTACTTGTAAGTCTGGTAGGGCTTACAGGAGGGCTAGTCCCCAGCGCAGCACAGGGAGATTAAGGGAGCAACGGAGCAACCACTACAAAGTAAGTAACCTGACAAAGAGGACCTCCCGGTCGGAAGGTTCTCTTTTTTTATTGTCTTTATTTATGTCTCTTATGCAGCTTGCCAACGCTGCATGCGCAGCTACTGCTACGCAGTCAGGCAAGCTAAAAGGAGTCATGTTTATTGCAAGGAGGAGCTATGAAAGTAGCTGCAACGATTACTCAAAAGCTAGAGGAAGCAACAGTTTACCAGGCTCATCGATCCTCTGAGGCCAGGGAGGCGCGTGAATTGACAGGCAGTCAAATTCTTTGTGAGGCATTGATGCGCGAAGGTGTTGAACTGATGTATGGCTATCCTGGCGGCGCTATCATGCCATTCTATGATGCGCTTACCTCCTATCCAGCTTTGCATCATGTACTGGTGCGGCATGAACAGGCGGCTGCGCACGCAGCAGATGGTTATGCTCGTGCAACGGGCAAGGTCGGAGTGTGTGTAGCAACTAGCGGCCCGGGCGCTACAAATCTTGTAACAGGGCTGGCCACAGCATACATGGATTCTACGCCTATCGTAGCCATTACAGGTCAGGTGGCGCGACCCTTTATCGGGCGTGATGCTTTCCAGGAGACAGATATCCTGGGCGTAACTCAACCGATCACCAAGCACAATTTCCTGGTACAGCGAGTTGAAGACCTGGCTGACATCGTACATGAGGCTTTCAGACTTGCTCGTGGAGGCCGTCCCGGCCCTGTGGTGATTGATGTTCCAAAGGATGTGCAATTTAGCAAAACTCTGTATCGTGCTTCCGCATCAATCAGCTCGATCGACCATTTTCGTGCTTCACGCGCCCCTCATCCTTCGGCTGAGGTCATTGCCAGGGCCGCAGCATTGATTGCAGGTGCGCAACGTCCACTGATTATGTCAGGCCATGGCGTTATCCTGGCGAATGCTTATGCGGAACTGTATGCCTTTGCCTGAAGACCAATATTCCGGTGATTACCACGCTGCTCGGCCTCAGCGCTTTTCCTGAGACACATCCCTTATCTTTAGGTATGCCCGGGATGCATGGCCCGGCGCATGTCAATCGTGCTATAGGATCAGCCGACCTGGTTATAGGTGTGGGGCTGCGTTTCGATGACCGTGTTACTGGCAAGGTGAGCGAGTTTGCTCCACATGCTTGCTTCATTCATATCGATATTGATCCCTCAGAAATGCACAAAGTAAAACGTGCTGCTGTGCCGATTGTGGCTGATGCCAAAGAAGCCCTGGCGCGACTTATCGAGGTAAGTGAGCCAGGCAATCATAGTGAGTGGATTCATCAAGTGCGCAGTTGGGAGGCCGAGGATAGCGAGCGTAGCGCAAGCATTCAACGCAACCAGGAGTATCCCGATCCAACAAGTATCCTGGAAGCGATACGCTCGGAAACGAATGATGAAGCCATCATAGTCACTGATGTTGGACAGCACCAGATGTGGACTGCGCGTTATTACACCTGGACACGTCCCAACAGTCACATTACATCGGGTGGCCTTGGCACCATGGGATTTGCGCTCCCCGCTGCTATGGGCGTCAAGATGGGCATACCGGACGCTATGGTGTGGGCTGTGGCCGGTGATGGGGGCATTCAGATGAACATTCAAGAGCTCGCCACACTGAAACAGGAAGGAATTACAGTGAAAGTGGCGATCATGAACAATGGCTATCTGGGAATGGTGCGTCAATGGCAGCATTTCTTCCACAACGGCAACTACTCTGAAACGCCAATTACCGGTCCTGACTATATCAAGTTAGCCGAAGCCTATGGATTGATCGGCATACGTGTCACGAAGCGTCAGGATGTGGAGGCGGCAGTTCGCAAAGCTATGGATACAGAAGGGACAGTAATTGTTGAGTTTGTGATTGAATCAGAGGCAAATGTATATCCGATGGTTGCACCTGGAGCAGCAATAACGAACATGATTGAAGAGAAGTCGGAAGAGAGCACGCATCATGACTGATCAAATCCAACAGGGTGAGGTTGTAGGGGCGGGGCTTGCCCCGCCCTGGCCCCCTAATGAACGGTCAGGTCAGTCCGATGCCCCGGAGGATACTGCTCGACCTCCTAATGAACGGTCAGGTCAGTCTGATGCCCCGGAGGGTACTGCTCGACCCCATACGATTGTTGTGCTTGCGCACGACAGGCATGGTGCGCTCGATCGCATTGTAGGCGTACTTCGTCGCCGGCGAGCCAAAATGGAAGCGTTTGCGCTTGGCCGTAATGAGCTGCCAAATGCAGTGCGTATCACGATCGTGACGAATGACTCTGAAGTGGAAGTAGAGCACTTAGTTGAACAACTACGCAAGATCGTTGACGTTCAACATGTCGCAAACCTGTCATCAAAACAAACAATTGCACGCGAACTGGTATTGATTAAGGTCAACAGCGCTGAAGCGCAGCAAGCCAGTGAAATTATTGAGCTTGGTCATCTTTTCGGCGCACATGTGGTTGATGTAACGCAACAGACAGTTACCCTGGAAGTGACGGGGAGCGAAGAAAAGGTAGAGAAGTTGGTGAATCTCTTACAAAGTTTTGGTATTCGTGAACTCGCTCGCACCGGTTGCGTAGCGATGACGCGTGGAGAAGAAGGCATATAGAAAGGGACGCGATATTTCGCGTTCAAGAAAGGAAAAACGTTCATGACACATATCTATTATGATACGGATGCCAACCTGGAACTGATCCAGCAGAAGCGTGTAGCTATTGTCGGCTACGGAAGCCAGGGTCATGCTCATGCGCTCAACATGCAAGATGCTGGCTGTAATGTAGTCGTGGGCCTGCCTGCAGGCAGCAAAAGTCGTGAGAAAGCAGAGGCTGATGGCATAGCGGTCATGACACCAGCCGATGCCGCAGAGCAGGCGGATGTCATCATGATCTTGATACCCGATCAATATCACAAGGAAGTATATGAGCGTGATATTCGACCGGGATTGGCACCGGGCAAAATGCTGATGACAGCGCACGGTTTCAGCCTGCATTACTCGCAGATTGTACCCCCGACAGATGTTGATGTCGCGATGGTAGCGCCTAAAAGCCCTGGCCATATGCTTCGCCGCCTTTATACAGAGGGCGTAGGTGTCCCTGCATTGTGGGCTGTTTTCCAGGATGCCACGGGCAATGCTGAAGCGATAACTCTGGCGTATGCGCGTGCCATTGGCTGCACGCGGGCAGGTGTGTTAAAAACAACCATTGCTGAAGAGACCGAGACCGATCTTTTTGGCGAACAGGCAGTTCTCTGTGGAGGCATCACCTCGTTAATTCGTGCTGGTTTTGAGACCCTGGTAGAGGCAGGCTACCAGCCAGAAGTCGCGTACTTTGAATGCATGCATGAGATGAAACTTATCGTTGACTTAATGTACCAGGGCGGAATGAGTTATATGCGCTACTCCATTAGCGATACCGCCGAGTTTGGCGATTATGTTTCAGGACCGCGCATCATCGATGCACGAGCGCGCGATGAAATGCGCAGGATATTGCTTGATATCCAGGATGGAACCTTTGCCACACGCTGGATTCTTGAGAACCAGGCCGGTCGTCCCAGTTTCCAGGCAATGCGCCGATCGAATGCTCAGCACCAGATTGAACAAGTTGGTAGTGAACTGCGTGCCATGATGCCATGGCTCAACGCGGGAAATAAGAAACCGGAAATTGCAGAGAAGAAAAATTAAGAATCAAGGACCAGGAGGAATCAAAAACATGACAGAACCTGCGGTAGTAAGAATTTTTGACACCACGTTGCGAGATGGAGAACAGTCTCCTGGAGCTACTATGACCACCGGGGAGAAGATTCAAGTTGCACAGCAACTTGTACAACTCAACGTGGATATCATCGAGGCAGGCTTTCCGGCAGCTTCTCCAGGTGATTTGTTAGCGGTGAAAGAGATTGCGCGAACCACTGGCGGTTATGACGTCGCGATTGCTGGACTTGCGCGGGCCAGTGTCAGCGATATCGATGCAGCGTGGGAAGCAGTTTGTGATGCTGAACGGCCAGTGATCCACGTGTTTCTGGCAACCTCCGACATTCACCTCAAACATAAGTTTAAGATTGATCGAGAGGAAGCACTCCATCGAGTCAAAACTATGGTGAAATATGCGCGGGATCTCTGCCCTACTATTGAGTTTTCCGCAGAGGACGCCACTCGCAGCGATTGGGATTATCTCTGCCTCGTTTTTGAAACGGCCATCAAGTCAGGTGCAACAACTATCAACGTACCTGATACGGTGGGGTACACATCGCCGCAAGAATATGAAGCGCTGTTTCAATACCTGCGCAATCGCGTACCGGGTATCGAAGAGGTAGTCTTGAGCGCACATTGTCACAACGATCTGGGCATGGCAACTGCTAACACATTAGCGGCCATCAAGGCCGGAGCGAGACAAGTGGAGGTTACTATCAATGGGTTAGGGGAGCGAGCAGGGAATACTGCCATGGAAGAAGTTGTGATGGCATTGCGAACGCGACAGGATTACTTTGGCAATGTTACCACACGCATCAACACACAGGAGTTTCTGGCAGCAAGCCAAATGGTGAGCAGACTCACAGGGATTCCAGTGCAACCCAACAAAGCTATTGTGGGCGCAAATGCTTTTGCTCATGAAGCTGGCATTCACCAGGATGGCATGTTGAAAAATCCACTGACCTACGAAATCATGACTCCCCAATCAGTTGGCTGGCTAAATACGAAACTCGTGATGGGCAAACACTCTGGGCGACATGGCCTGGATGCACGCTTGCGACAATTGGGTCATAAACTCGATGCGGAGCAACTCAAAGTTGCCTACAGCCGCTTTATTGCCCTGGCGGACCAGAAGAAGCATATCACCGACGCCGACCTGCTTTATATCGTAGAGAGTGGTATGGAAACTCCAGCCGCTGTCTGAGGCCGATGGATTGGTGCGGTAAATCGGCCCCTACAGACCGTTCAGCTCGTTCAGTAGGGGCGAGGTTTATCCTCACCCATTATTGAGTTATTGAGCATAAAATGAAATGTAAATCCTCGATTTATCGGGGAATTGGCCTATACTGTAGACCCCTGATTTATCAGAGGGCGAGCGAAGCGAGGAGAATTTGTGTGACTCAAACTGAAGCCACCGCATCACTACAAAATAGTCAACCGGCGAAAGCAGAAGCGCCGAAGATTCCGGTACTTAGCCCTGACGAAGGCTATGCCTATTTCGAGGGTCAGATTGTACCCATGAGTGAGGCCAAAGTGAGCGTCGCGACCCATGCACTACATTATGGCACAGCTTGCTTTGAAGGCATTCGCGGCTACTGGAACGAGCAAAAGCAGCAATTGTACCTGCTTAAATTGCGTGAGCATTATCAGCGTATGGCCGATTCATGGAATGTTATACGCATGAAACCGAAAGAATCGATTGATGATCTGTGTCATATCACGGTCGAGCTTGTAAGGCAGCATAGCTATCACCAGGATGTCTACGTGCGTCCCCTGGCATATAAGTCATCGCGCACCATTAAACTTACGCTCAGTTCTCTGGATGATGCAGTCGCTATCTATACCTTCCCGATGGGGAACTACGTTGACATCAGCGCGGGTCTGAGCGTCTGCACCTCATCCTGGAGGCGTGCCAACAGTAACGCTATGCCTGTACGAGCCAAAGTTACTGGAGCTTACATCAATAGCTCCCTGGCCGTGGATGATGCTATCGCTGCCGGTTTTGACGAAGCAATCTTGCTCACCCATGACGGCACCGTTTCAGAGGCGAGTTCGTGCAACATCTTTTTATTGCGCAATGGGAAACTCAGCACACCTGCGCTTTCGGAAGATATACTCGAGGGGATCACGCGCAATGTCCTGATCGATATGGTGCAAGATGAATTTGGTATAGAGGTCGAGGAGCGGCGCATTGATCGCACCGAACTCTATTCCGCTGATGAAATCTTCATGTGCGGTACAGGGGTGCAGGTTTCACCGGTCACCAGCGTAGATCGTCGCCCGGTGAGAACTGGAAAACCAGGTCCAATGACGATGAGGCTGCAAGATCTCTATCTCGCCGCTTGCCGTGGTGAAAATGAAAAATACAAAGACTGGGTAACACCCATCTATGGATCTTAGGCAATTGGAAACGACGCTGGCGCGTCTACTGCTTCGCAGTCATCCAATTGAGAAGAGTGTACTAAGTGAGGAATTGTCATGCGTTCAGATCAAATAAAGTTAGGCTTTGAGCGGGCACCACACCGCGGACTACTGCGCGCAACGGGTGTGGTGGGAGAAAATGATTTTAACAAGCCGTTTATCGCCGTTTGCAATTCGTATGTTGATGTAGTGCCGGGTCATGTCCATCTGCAGGCTTTTGGGAAACTGGTCAAGGAGGCGATACGTGCAGCGGGCGGCGTGCCTTTTGAATTCAACACCATCGGCGTAGATGATGGTATCGCGATGGGCCATATCGGCATGAAATATTCGCTACCAAGTCGCGAGTTGATTGCTGATTGTGTAGAGACGATGGTCGAGGCTCACCGTTTCGATGGGATGGTCTGTATACCCAATTGCGACAAGATCGTACCTGGTATGCTGATGGCTGCCATGCGAGTTAATATTCCTACGATCTTCGTCAGTGGTGGACCGATGGCAGCGGGTAAGCTGGCCGATGGTCGGACTGTTGACTTGATCAGTGTCTTCGAAGGGGTTGGCGCATATCAGGCGGGCAAGATCGATGACCGCGAATTATTAGAACTGGAACAGCAAGCTTGCCCAACGTGTGGTTCGTGTTCGGGCATGTTTACCGCCAACTCTATGAACTGCCTGATGGAAGCATTGGGCATGGCACTACCGGGGAATGGCTCGTCCCTGGCGATGAGCGAGGCGCGCCGAGAACTGGTTCGTGAAGCGGGTCGCATGCTTATGCGCTTGATTGAAGCCAATCTCACACCGCGCCAGATTGTCAACGCTGAGTCTATCGATAATGCCTTTGCCCTGGATATGACTATGGGCGGCTCGACCAACACGGTGCTGCATACGCTGGCATTGGCACGAGAAGCCGGAGTAGAGTATTCCCTGGAACGTATCAACCAGGTAGCAATGCGCACGCCCCACATCTGCAAGGTCAGTCCATCAGGGAAGTGGCATATGGAAGACGTCGATCGCGCAGGTGGTATCAGCGCTATTCTGAAAGAGCTTTCCAAAAAGCCTGGCACGCTCAATCTTGATTGTCCTACCGTGACACTCAAAACTCTGGGTGAAAATATTGCCAATGCAGAGATCATTGACCAGGAAGTGATTCGCCCATTTGATGCACCTCACAGCGAGCGGGGAGGGCTGGCTTTACTCTTCGGCAATCTTGCTCCGGATGGCGCTGTTGTGAAAGTTAGTGCGGTCGCTCCCTCGATGATAAAGCATTGCGGTCCTGCACGCATCTATAACTCACAGGAGGAGGCCTGCGCGGGTATTCTGAATGGGCAGGTACTACCAGGTGATGTCGTCGTGATCCGCTATGAGGGGCCAAGAGGCGGTCCTGGTATGCAGGAAATGTTGGCGCCAACGGCCAATATTGTAGGTATGGGTCTTGGTGAAAAGGTCGCGCTGATCACGGATGGGCGTTTCTCTGGTGGCACGCGTGGTGCCTGTATCGGCCACGTTTCTCCCGAGGCGGCGGCTGGTGGGCCGATTGCGGTGCTTGTAGATGGCGATATGATCAATATTGACCTGGTAGAAAATCGGCTCGATGTTGATCTCAGTCCTGAGCAGATTGCGCAACGCCTTGAGAAGATCACTCCACCGAAGAAACACATCAAAAGCCGCTGGCTGCGTCGTTATGCCTCGATGGTGACTTCCGCAAATACGGGTGCTGTGCTGGCTGAGGTTTAATATGGAGTTGTATGTATGCCAAAAACTATGTTTGAGAAGATATGGGACGCTCATGTCGTACGTGATGCCCCCGCAGAATCCACCATTTTGTATATCGATCGACACCTCGTACACGAGGTGACATCACCGCAGGCGTTTGCTGGTTTACGAGTCGCTGGCCGCACGGTACGTCGACCTGATGCCACCATTGCGGTGCTTGACCATAACATTCCAACAACTCCGGGACGGCGTATGCTGGATGTGGTGGATGATGCGTGTGCGGAGACTATAAGGACACTGGAACAAAATGCACGAGATTATGGTATTAACCTCTTTCATATGTCTCATGCACTTCAAGGTATTGTACATATCATCGGACCAGAACAAGGATTGACGCTGCCAGGGATGACGGTGGTGTGCGGAGACTCGCATACCTCGACCCATGGTGCACTTGGCGCGCTGGCCTTTGGCATCGGCACCAGCGAGGTCGAACATGTGCTGGCCACCCAATGCCTCTTACAACAGCGGCCCAAGACGATGCACATCCGCGTAGAGGGCACGCTGGCTCCCGGTGTCACTGCCAAAGATCTGGCGCTGGCCATCATTGGCCAGTTGGGGACCGGCGTGGGCACCGGCCACGTCATTGAGTTCAGCGGTTCGACCATTCGCCACCTGTCGATGGAGGGACGCATGACGCTGTGCAACATGGCCATTGAAGCCGGTACCCGTGCGGGCATGGTGGCTCCTGATGACACCACCTTTGCCTACCTCAAAGGACGGCCCTCTGCACCTCAAGGGGAGCTGTTTGAGCAAGCAGTGGCAGCCTGGCAGCAGCTTGCCAGTGATCCCGGTGCCCGCTTTGACTCAGTGCATGACGTCAACATTGAGGGACTGGGACCACAAGTCACCTGGGGTATCAATCCGGGCATGGTGGCTGATATCACTGGTGTCGTGCCGGACCCTCTTGAACAGTCTGATCCCGATAAGCGCAAAGCGTATGAACGTGCTCTCGCCTATATGGGTCTCACACCAGGGCAGAAGATCACCGAGATCGCCCTGGACACGGTGTTCATCGGCTCCTGCACCAATTCACGGTTGGAAGACCTGCGCCTGGCAGCACTGTATGTCAAAGGTAAGCATGTTGCGCCACAGGTGCGAGCGCTGGTCGTGCCAGGCTCGACGCAGATACGAAGAAGAGCCGAAGAAGAGGGGCTGGCCGACATTTTCCGCGAGGCGGGTTTTCAGTGGCGCGAGGCAGGATGCAGCATGTGCATCGCCATGAACGGGGATCAGCTCTCCGAGGGGGAGCGCTGCGCCTCCACGAGTAACCGCAACTTTGAGGGACGGCAGGGACGAGGAGGACGTACCCACCTGGTCAGTCCCGCCATGGCCGCTGCCGCCGCTATCGCTGGGCATTTCGTGGATATACGAGAATTGATGTAGCGAACTATCATGCTGAGCACATTCGCTACGCTCAGTGTAAACTCCGCGAAGTATCTGTCGTGAGGGGCAGCGAGATGCTTCCCATTCGCTTCGCTCAGGGCTTCGGCTCACGCGCTCAGCATGACAGTGGTTGGCAACGTAGGAAAGTCCAGCCCTGTCATGCAACCGAGGTCGTTTGTTGTCCCCAACTATGGTCGAAACGTGAGAGGCGGAAACGGTCTAATGGAACTGGTGGATGTGTGTCACAGACCAGGCTACTCAACATTTCCCCGAGCAGTAGACCAAATTTGAATCCATGCCCTGAAAGGCCTGTAGCAAAGATAACTCGAGGATCGGATGGCAGGCGGTCGAGGATGAAAACTTCATCCGGGGAGACATCGTACATACACGAATCGATGCATGCTAGCTCGGCATGGTTGAGCACTGGCAAAAGCTCTCGTAGTTGCCTGTTGATGCTGGCAATCACTTGATCGTCTGGAGGAGTGACCTTGTCCGG
>Ga0137365_10004214_pt1 | contig 11533 bp, 7 predicted proteins | sample SagtaG_9_FD_104799 | JGI IMG/M metagenome (GOLD analysis project Ga0137365, IMG submission 104799) | Vadose zone soil microbial communities from Sagehorn Ranch, Mendocino, California, USA - Sage1_L_40_16 metaG | ecosystem: Environmental > Terrestrial > Soil > Vadose zone | place: USA: California... | reverse complement strand
GGCATCTACAAAACCTCTACGCTACGTTGACCCTTTTGGTGTTGATGTACGGGGGTAGTATAGCAGAGTGAGGGGGAGTTAGGAAGAGGTTTGGGAAAGCGTGTGTTAGCGTTCTATTTAAGCTTTGATTTTATAACCAAAACTTAACTCAACTATAGTACATTTCTCCCATTTTGTCCGCTAATATTAATGCTAATTAGCAAATAGTTGTTTATACGATGTTTATAAACATTAGGCTGTCAAATCATTCATGTTTAGCGCCTAACATTAAATTGCAACACGATCTCTCATTCTCATATGTCTCCTAGAAAGATATGAACATAAATTGCCGATCGAAGTACCTCACTTGCCCTCACTACATACTCAAGAGCCTACACTGGAAACGTTACGAGAACCCATACAAAATAATGCTGCATCCATTCAATCATCGCGTCTGAAACACTTGACATTGGTAAAACTCAATCCATCGAAGCCCATGTCAGAAAACTTCGTGATGCTTCCACATCAAAGGTCATCTAACACTCAACGGCCACAATCAACTCAACGTTCAGGTGCTCCAACAATGTCAGTGCCACAAATTCTCTCGGGATTTACACCTACAAGCGGATATCCGGTAACACCCCTGCCGCCTAAGCCGAAAGCGCCTATGGTTGATCTTCCAACGACACCACTCCCATCAACTCAGATAACGCAACTTCCTCATATGCCGATAACGCCAATGGTTGATCTTCCGACAACTCCACTTGTACGCGTCATACGGCACCCTCTGCTATCAATAAAAGAAAGCAGCAAATACCAGGTTGAGCAACTCAAAGTTATGAGCCCTAAAAAGCGAATACAATACCTCGTCCTCATGTTCATGTGGATCGCGGCCAATGTCTATTTCTGGCATTGGTGGTTCAATCCTAACCACGTTGGGAATCTCTTGCTTTATGGGCTTATGTCTTCCGCATTACTTTATAATGCAACCATTCTTCCTTCGTTCTATCTCTTCTATTTAGGCCAGATGCGGCAACCCAGACCAGTCGATGTTTCGAGGGTAGAGTATGCTGGTATCCTGAATAGAGTAGCTGTCGTGAGTTTAACGGTACCTGGCTCCGAGAGCCTGGAATTTGTGAAACGACAAATGATTGCGATGAAAAATATTCGTTATCCTCATGATAGTTGGATACTGGTAGATAAAGAGCACTCTCCCGCAATCCAGGCGTTAGCAGAAGCTCTAGGCGTTTTCTACTTTTCTAGACACGACAATGCTCGTTGGGGTGAAAAGCGAATAAACTTCTGGAACCAGAAATCTCCGCCCTTTAAAGCCAAGACAAAAGCGGGTAATGTGAATAGCTGGATAGATGCCTATGGGGGCCTCTATAGCCATTTCACGCAATTAGATATTGATCATATTCCTATCCCATTATACTTGAATAAAGTGCTGGGTTTCTTCCTTGACCCAAAGGTGAAATGGGTGCAGGCTCCCAGTGTTTATGGGAATCTAGAAAGTTGGACGGCCAGAGGTTCAGCAGAACAGGAATTTGTTCTGCAAGGGCCACTGCAGATGGGCTTTTTTGGTTTCTGTCACACACCTTTCATTATTGGCAGCCATTGTACCTATGATATGAAAGCAATTAAGGAGATTGGCGGATTTCAACCTACACGAGCTGAAGACCATCTTGATACAGTCTTTCTGGCTGCGAAAGGCTATAAAGGGGTCTTTCTCCCCGAGGTTATAGCGGTCGGTGACGGACCTGAGAATATTGAGACATATGTTGGCCAGCAATTTGCCTGGGCGTTCTCGATGATTCAAGTGCTTTTTAACTATACCGCCAGGTGTATTAAGCGTTACACTCCGCGGCAAGCCCTACAATTCTTGTTTGTTCAGACATGGTACACGTTCTGGTCGACAAGTATGTTTCTGCTGTTTATATTGCCGATCCTGGCACTTTTTACAAACTCTTCCATAGCGCATGAAAATTTCTGGCAATTTCTGCTGCATTTTTCGCTGTTGACCGTAATAGCCTTCATGATCTGGATATGGAGCCATCCCTGGCATCTCCCAAAGAACGTCAAGCTTAGCTGGCGTGGTATAGTATTGCACATTGCACGCTGGCCAATTGTGCTGAGTGCGCTGGTGCAGGTTTTACTGAAAGTGGAGAAGCCATACATGATTACGGTGAAAGGGCTGCAACACGGTGCAAAAAGACCCTTCTCGATGGCTGTGCATGTTCCCTACTTTATTTTGATGAGTCTGGCTCTTTTTGCTTGTTGGTTTTACCTGGTGGTTTATGGCCAGAGTGCTGCTCAGGGGAATCTCCTGTTCGCTCTACAGGGAGCCCTAATTTTCCTACTTGCATATGCCGTTTCGGTTTTAAATGATCTGACTGAAATCGCACAAGAAGGAGTATCTTTTACTCAGTATCTTTTGATGCGAATAAAACCTTTGTGCACGCTTTTATTATTTTTAACGCTGATGATTTGGACGGCTTTCCTATGCGCTGGACACATTTATCAAGCTATTATTTTCAAATAGAGACATGTATACTTCCGAGGGATAAATGAAATCTTCATCTCGCTTGCTAATACTGCTCAGTGCTCTATTGATTGTGATCATCATATTAATTACTATTCCTTTCATTCGAAAAGAGTGGGCTAGTTTTGCTCCAGGTACATCAACCATAGATGCAATGAGGACTCCATCGCCAACCATTACGACGGCTACTTCACCAAACACGGTTATAGTGAGTGGTCAGCAATGGGGCAATAGCACATGCTATATCGGTGCAACAGAAGGGAGCAGTCGCTTTAATATAGCCGATTTAGAGGATCTCGGCATCAACTCCTATCATATGTATGGAGGAATGTCTCGTTGGGAAGCTCAAAATGACAGCAGTATCTATGGCTCTCCAACAATAGAGCAGATAAAAGCTAATCCCAACGTCATTAATTGGAAATGGTGGGATAACATTATGACCAATCCACCCAATAGTAGCGACTATTCGTGGGAATCTCCTCCTCGCTGGCAAGGAAATGCCCGTTCGCTCTTGAGCGAATTGCAAGCTGCACACATTCGCATTCTACTAACTCTGCGGAACCGGGATGATCAACATAATCCTACGTGGTCACCTGATCCTCCTCAAACCGCTGCCGATTGGAATGAATGGTGGGAACATGTCTTTGCTACAGTATACTGGCTTGACGTGCGTAACAATTATGGCGTGACCGATTTTGAAATTCACAACGAACCGAATAATCCCGGTCAAGGGTGGCTACCCGAAGCAACGGAGACACAGTACTATACTTTCGCCAGGTACACCGACGATGCTATAAGTTATGTGTTTCATACCTACTTGCCGGGTCGTAGCTATCATGTGTATGGACCAGCAACATCGAACAGTAGCTGGCCCATGGACGTACTTCACAATATTCCTCAGTATTTCGATAGCATGGATACTCATGTATACGAAGATTTTCGTTACGAGGTAGAACGAGTGCATAACTGGATGAACCAGGCAGGATACGCTCAAGAGCCGCTGTGGGTTACCGAATGGGGAAGCTACAATCATCAATACGCTTCAGAGCCATTTGGTGTTAGTCTGATTAACGACATGATATATGGTTCTTATCCCGGCAATGATTATATCTATGGGAGCGACATCTTCTCTTTGTACGATTTCAGTAAGAACGCGACAGGGCTGATTGATTACAAGGGGAATCACCGGGTGGATTACTACGCAATGCGCATGGGAATACGTGCGCTGCAAGGTTGCCGCCCTACTTACCAGAGCATTACCGGTAATAAGAACCTTCTGGCTATCACAACATTAGATGAAAATAAAGACGTCTACTTGCTTGTCACCAATCGGAACAACAGTACCTCGTATACAATCCATATCGATCTTTCCGCACTATTGATCCAGGCTACTGGTATCATTTGGCAGTATGATCACAACCACCTGGATACAATTGTTGGTAACCTCTCATTGGAAAAAGGGAATGTCACTCTCACCATCCCTGTCAGCGGCGCAATTCTAGTTAAATTCTTCCATTCTGATTAGAATGTCACAATCGTATTACAGGTGATTGAGAGTGATTTAATGATATACAGAGTATTTAGCAAGTCTCAGTTGAGTACAGTTAATCTTTGGTCGGGGTCTTTCTTTTGCTCAAGTACATTATATACTATACTTTGCTAAAAATGCAGTTCTTAAGCATGCATATATGAGAGTGTTTTCAATCCTATATCAAAATGAGTTCGCGCTCGACCTGACCAAACCGCTGGTCGGCGAAACGCAGGAAGATGAGGCCGAGGACGGGGACGGAGTATTCAGACGATTTGAGGTGAGGGAACTCGAATGCTCACAATTTGATGGTGATTGCTGCCATGATCGGCTCGGTATGGTGCTCAGTGAAGCGCTGCTCGGCTTTTTGGAGATTGAGCGCGCTATTGATAAGAGCGATGTGCGAGAAAGCCTGCGGGTAGTTGCCCAAGGCCATGTTGTCCTGGGTGTCGATTTCCTCGGAAAATAAGCCTAAGCGTCCTGCATAGCTAAGTAGACGCTCGAAGAGTGCCCGGGCTTCGGTCACACGTCCTTGCATCGCAAGGTTATCTACGAGCCAGAACGTACAGATCGTAAAGGTTCCCTCACTTCCAGCCAATCCGTCACGGGAGTTGTACCGGTAAACGAACCCCTGCTCGTCTGTGAGTTGTTCGATAATGCGTTGGACCGTTGAGCGCATACGCGGGTCGTCCGGGGAAATGAAACCAACCAGAGGTAGCAACAGATTTGCGGCATCCAGGGCCGTATCATCGTACGACTGAGTGAAAGCCCCGAGCGACGTATTATATCCACGCGCGAGGATCTCAGTACGAATCTGCTCGCGGACAAAACACCACCGGGAAAGATCGGCCTCCAGGTGCAGTTGTTGGGCCGCTCGAATGCCACGATCGAGCGCAACCCAGCACATGACTTTGGAATACAAGAAATGGCGTGGGCCGCCGCGCATTTCCCAAATACCGCTATCAGGCTCCTGCCAGTGGTCACACACATGCTCTACCAACATACGCATCATCTCCCACATAGAGCCATCCAGTTCCTCACCACAACGCTCAAAACCCCCTTGACGCCGGTAGAAATGGATACAATCAAGTACTTCTCCGAATATATCCAGTTGTTTTTGCCTGGCTGCCCCGTTCCCGATACGTACCGGGCGAGAACCACAATAGCCGCTGAGATGTGGCAGTTCTCGCTCGAACAGGTCGCGCTCACCTCGAATACCATACATAATCTGGAGGTCATCACCGCTCGAGTAAGAAAGGCGGCGCAGCCAGTGAGTGAACGCTTGAGCCTCTTCTGTATAACCAAGAGAGCCTAATGCATAGAGCGTAAAGGTGGCATCGCGTAGCCAGGTGTAGCGATAATCCCAGTTGCGTACCATCCCTAGTTCTTCAGGTAGAGAAGTGGTCGGCGCGGCGACAATGGCTCCTGTCGGTGCATAGGTCATCATTTTCAGAACCAGTGTACTGCGCTGCACCAATTCGGCATATGGACCCCGATACGTGCTACGTGCCGCCCATGTTTGCCAGCAGCGCAGGGTTTGAGTCAACGCTTCCTCAAAGTCACACTCACAAGACAGGTTCTGCGCAAGCGCACGTGCCACTTGAGCAGTAGGGGCCATGCCCAAAGCAAACAGCAGGCGCTCACCCTGATGAAGTGTTACCTGCGCGATAACAGCGGGGTTTATTGCCTGAGCGTCTTGCTCGACAGTCATAGAAAATGAAGGGAATCGATGCGTGCCTACAATGGCCAATCCCAGGTGTTGTTCTCCCCCGGAAATGACGACTCCTGTATTCTCCGAGACCAGGTAGGCTCTACTTGATGCAGAGGCATAGTGCGGAGTGGCCTTCAATACCATCGTAATTGGCAGTTCACCGCGTGTACACTCCACAATACGTACCAAACAATAGCGTGCCTCCTCCTCTCCTGTGCGGGAAATATCATTCTTCTCCTGAAATGGAAGAGCGCTCAATGTTTCTACAGGCATGAAATCGGTAAGCACAACTTCACCAGCAATGCTGGTAAACCTGGTCTGAAGAACATTACTCTCAGGTAGATAGCGTTGCAAGCCAGGAATGGTAGTATCGGTTGGTGCAATCTGAAAGTATCCACCATGTTGTGCATCAAGCAAACGGCAGAAAATGGCCGGGCTATCAAAATCTGGGAGGCATGCCCAATCCACTGACCCATCTGGTGCTACCAGCACCACTGAACGACAATCGCCAATGACACCATAGGAATTGATTGGTTGGTACATACGAGTATCGGTATCTATTTCCGTATCTAAATCTGTTTTCAGGTCGATCATATTCGACGCTTCCTTATAATAACTGTATAATGATTGTTTTTAGTAAAGTTTTTTATATAGAGCAGTGTTCTTTGCGAGAAAGACACTCATATTGTCCCCATCCTCCCCACTACTTTGCCAGCTTTTATCTCCTATTTAATGTATACCTGAATATGGTGAAAAATGCAGTTGAATAGCCAATACAAGGGATATTAAATACATCACAAAGCAACTCATCTTCAAGAGGCTCGTCTCGGCACAAGACCACTTTTCGCTCACACTTACACAAATAGTAGCCGATTTGTATAAAATAATATGTGGGAAGTGATAAAAAGCTTGTAAAAAGTTTGTATGGTTAGCTATTTACAATCCGCTACATTTTTTTCTGAAGAAGACCATTCAAATGATAAGAGATAACGGGTTTTGGGAATATTTTGCCTCCACAAATCATGGAACAGGGGATAATACAAAAGGTATAGGTTTTAGCTCATTCTGAGGCGCCCAGCGACTTGTCATTCTGAGCGCAGCGAAGAATCTCGTGGTTCGACGCACCAGGCCAGATTCTTCGCTGCGCTCAGAATGACACCAACCGGCGCTGTCATTCTGAGGCTCCCAGCGCTCTATCATTCTGAAGCACCCAGCGACTTGTCATTCTGAGGCGCAGCCGAAGAATCTCTCTCGCTGCCCTCCCTCAGCTTGACCCTAACCGGTACAAGGATTTAATCTAAGCGCTCATGTAAAAAATGTCGTATAATGCTGTATTGAAAGAGGAAAATCATCCCAGAGATAGCCCTTTTACTGTTATGATTTCTTTGATTGGAGGCATCCCATGAGTAAAAGAACCATCGGCATCTTCTTCATCGTCAGCGTAATTATGGACCTTATTGGTCTGGGCTTGATCGTCGGAGGTCTTGTTGGTAGTACCTATACTACTACCAATAATGGATACTCAACTAGTGGACAGATAACGAGCTTTGGCAATCAGTCACTGTTCATTGTCGGCGTGATCATTCTCTCTCTGTCGGCGATTCCGTACCTGATCGCCTGGATCGGCGCGCTGGTCAACCTGGCTCGCCTGCAACAATGGGTCTGGTTTGTTCTCATGTTAATCTTTCAGTGGATTACTTTGATAGTTTATCTGATCGCTGGTCCTACTACGCGTCCTGGCGTTCCGCAATATGCACAATATATGCCGCCACAGGGCTATCCTCAGCAGCCACAGGGCTATCCTCAGCAGCCGCCAAACTATCCTCAGCAGCCGCAGGGGTACTCTCAGCAGCCGCCAAACTATCCTCAGCAGCCGCAGGACCATCCTCAGCAGTAGGATGATTTGCTGGCTCTTCTTTGTTTACGGGAGGGTTCTGGATGGATATTCTGTTGACCTGACTAAAGGCCGTTCAGTGAGACGTACTCCAAAGAGGAGGCAAAGAAACTTTATATTTCCTTGCCTCCAATCTCATTAAAGAATCTCCAGCCACTCGATAATGGTCCAGCCCGGGGAGTAGGTCGTGCTGGCAAACTGGTTGATATTACCTTGCCTATCCGTATGATAGAACTGGGCCAGCCCGCTATTGCCGTTGTAGAAGAGTAAATCATCATCGATGGAATCTGGTCCCACGACAGGAGGAATAACAACGATATGCGTCCAGCCAGTGGAATAGGTTGTGCTGGAGAGCTGTTGTATGCCACCACTGCCATCCGGCCTATAGAATTGGCCCAGCCCACTCCTACTGTTGTAGAAGAGCAGACCAAAAGTACCGGGAACGATGTGTGTCCAGCCGGAGGAGTAGGTCGTGCTCGAGACCTGGTGGATGTCGCCTTGCCTGTCTATATAGTAAAATTGGCCAAGGCCGCTCGTGCTCTTGTAGAAGAATAACGCCGCGGCACTAAGTTGGTTAGTGAAATCGCCTCCAAGGATGTGCGTCCAGCCGGTAGCGTAGGTTGTGCTCGAGAGCTGGTTGATGCCTCCTTGCCCATCCGTGCTGTATTTCTGTGCTAGCCCACTCGTGCTGTTGTAGAAGAGTAACTCGTTGCGGGGTCCTCCTGGCGTAGGGAAAGGAATGATGTGCGTCCAGTTGGGGGAGTAGGTTGTGCTCGAGAGCTGGTTGAGGTTTCCATACTGATCCAATCCGTAGAATTCGGCTATTCCACTGCTGTTGTCATAAAAGAGAAGTGTCGTGGAATAGCCTATATAACGGGGAACGATGTGTGTCCAGGTTGTTTGTACGAACGAGATGATACTGAGTTGTGTGATGCCGCCCTGGTCATCTAAGTTATAGAGCTCGCTCAGTCCTGAATTACCATTGTAGAAAAGCAAATTCAAGTAAATGTCTCCTTTCTTTCCTCAGTCAATGTGGGGTACCCCAAACTGCTCGTGATTGCTTTGATTGCCGATGGATTACGTACATATTGTACTACACCTGCAATCTGGTATCTCAACCCTGAATCTGAGATCTCTCCCTTTTGTGGGTGTCATGAGGTCTTCATGGCACCCACAAGGCCCAATACATTTCAAATACGAGACCATCTCGCTTTGTCATCCTGAGCGCAGCGAAGGATCTCTCGCCGGGCAGCCTGCAGATCCTTCGCTGCGCTCAGGATGACACTCCGCCGCTCAACGCTTCCTTGACCCACGTAGCACCGATGCTGCAGATCCTTCGCGGAGTTTACACTGAGCGAAGCGAATGTGCTCAGGATGACACTCCTGCATCGGCTTCGGTTGACTCGCGAAACTTGTTATTTAAAATGTATTGCCCACAAGGCCTGTCAATTACCTCCTGGACTTACATGCGGACAATCAGACAGGAAAGCTGTCCCAAAAAGGACAGTTCAACCCTCTTTATTTGTGACGACCAAATATGATGGTCATGATGACACCGTATCTCCTCAGAGAACGTAACTACTTATAGAAGGAGAAGAAACATATGGCAACAAAAAATCAGGCCCCAAGGTTTGTCCGTGTGGCAAATGTTCTGACCACGACACTGTTGCGCGCGGGCGTGCCGCTCGTCGGACCAGGCCTCGTCATTGGAAACTACCCCATGTACCTGCTCACTGTGCGTGGGCGCAAAAGCGGACAGCCGCGTACGGTCCCGGTAGCGATTATTGAGCGCAATGGGAAGCGCTATGTGGGCTCCCCGTTTGGAATAGTGGATTGGGTGCGCAATCTGCGGGCAGCGGGAGAGGCCATCCTCACGCGTGGGCGTCGTGCTGAAACGGTCAACGCAAGAGAACTGCCCAAAGGCGAGGCGGCCCTCGTTTTGCGAGAAGACACCAAAGGTGGCAATCCTTTCGCTCGTAACTACGGCGTCACCGCGGACTCGTCACTTGAGGAGTTTGAGCGTGCAGTGGTCAGCCATCCGCTGTTTGTGTTGGAAAGCAAATAGCACAGGTGGTCAAGTATTCTCTGTCCTGACCATTGAGATGGAACAAGGGCAGATTCAGGCGATTCGCATCATTGACCTGGCTCCATGGCTATCCAGTTTGACCTGCTTCATGATCTCGTAGCCATGCTTCTCACCGCTGGCGAGCGCGAGCAGGATGTAGAATACCGCTGGTGTCAAGGGCGTGAGTGTCGTCTTATCTGCGGAGAGGCACGAAAAGTCTCCTGCCTCTTACTGACTACGCACGAGTAGGACGTCAACATCAGACTCGTGGGAACACCATAGAATCATGCCTGCAGAGGCGTTTCCAGGCATGGAAGCCTACCTCGCCATCTCAGCAGTATTGCCTATTCTACCACAAGGCGCGTTACATAGAGCTTTTTATGCATTCTTACCTCCAGCTCACTGCATCGACGAACACTTTGGGGCTGAGATTTGCCGTGCCAGGGTTATTGAATTGCACACCCAATTGACGTAACTGACCGCTGACAGCCGAGGGTAAAGTAAATGTCAATTGGTTCCAGGCTCCTGGAGCCAATCGTGTCATAGCATCAGCATCAAACCAATGATACTGGTTATCCATGACAAAGATCTTCGCCCCGAGATTCATGGTAGGAGTTGCTGGCATATAGACGTAGATGGTGACAGTCTGACCTGCATGTGGGTAATTGCTGAGATTTGACCGCCCGACTGAGACGAACGGAAAGTCACCCGGCGCCTCATTCATGAGTGAGATCTGTAGCGAATGCTTACCATCCTTAGCAACAGTTGTACTGTTTTGAACTGAGAAAGTCTGGTCACCTTGACCTCTCCAGCCATCCGTGCCACCATCTTCAAACGTGAAGGACGAGTACGACGTAGGTATAGGTCCTGTTGGAATGGGAGTACCACCACTCGGAAGTGTGGGCTGTGGTTGCGGTCGTCCTGGAACAGTAGTTGGCGCGGGGGGTGGTTGTTGACCGCCGAGGATCATCTGTTGATAGATACCCTGGAAAGCAATGCCCTGCGCTGTAGGAGCATTAGCGCTCGTGATCATTGGGATGGCTGTGTTGGTGCTTGAGTATTGCATCGAGGCAAAGATGCGATTGGCTGCCAGCGTTTGCAGCGCCATACTTGTCCAGGTCGACATGAATGCGCTGTTGTTGTTTTTGCCATCATTCGGTACCGCGTTGGGCGCGTAGTTCCATTCGGTAATCATAATGGGCAGCGCTGTACCTATGGCCGCTATCATTGCGGCGCGTGCATTGCTGATGTGATTTGTCCAATGAGCAATATGTGAGATACAAATCGAACTGGCCCATGAATCATCGCAAGTATATTCGTGCCAGCTTACCTCATCGGGACGTGGATTAGCATGCTGCAAAAAGGTCGTAAGGTAGGTACGATCATACTGGAAATTGACAGGCCCTACAAACTGCCCTTGCACCGCGAGGCGCTTGAGCTGTGGAACAATGGCATTCCACGAGGCGGTATAGCCCCTGGCATCGACACCGAGCAAATCTTCTTCGTTGCCATATTCGTAATACACCAGGTTATTGCCGAAGATGTGGTTCATGTCATTGATAACGCGCGAATCGTCTGCCAGCACGGTAGGGTCAACTGCCCCGCGTAGCACCACAAGTGGTATTGCCCCTATATTTTTGATCGCCAGCGCGGCCGCGATTTCTGTAGCCTCAGACAAGCTCGAACGCACAGGCATACGAATGATGCGTGTATGCATTTGTTGGAGCAGTGTGCGGGTCGCCGCAGAGGTTAACACCTGGTCATTGCTATCGAAGAGACCTATGTTCGTACCAAATAGAAGTGGTGAGACGGGC
>Ga0137365_10004205_pt1 | contig 11548 bp, 14 predicted proteins | sample SagtaG_9_FD_104799 | JGI IMG/M metagenome (GOLD analysis project Ga0137365, IMG submission 104799) | Vadose zone soil microbial communities from Sagehorn Ranch, Mendocino, California, USA - Sage1_L_40_16 metaG | ecosystem: Environmental > Terrestrial > Soil > Vadose zone | place: USA... | reverse complement strand
GTTCGGTTTGGAGATCGGAATTCTTCTTTGCGGCGCGGTCCTCTATTTGAAACGCAACCGCGCGATCGCGCGGAAGATCGGCATCATCGTTTTCGTTGCGTTGCTGGTCTTGATTCAAACAAATAACACCTTCGTGCGCCGACCGCCCTCTTCCGATCGCGCCTTCGCGATCACGGCGCTCATCTTCTACACGGTTTTCGCGGTCATCGCGTTTCTCCTCGAGAAGCGACGCGCAATCTCTTCGTGATTTTCCATCGCGCTCATCGCTTCGGCGCGGATCGAAGAAAACGTCGAACCCTCCTACATAAGACCTTTGGCGCGGCCGACGTTTAAGATCAAACTCGAACAAGGCATCTAACCGCCAATTACGCCGCCTAGGATGTCCATAATGCAATGAGCGATCGTTCCCGGGATAATGCTACGGCGCCACGCTGCGACTGATCCCAAGACGAATCCGATGACCACGATGACGACAACTGGTTTCCATCCCTGATAAAGATGAACAGCACCGAAAGCGACGGCTTGTAAGCAGACGGCGACGGGGAGTGAGCCAGTGAAAGCCCAGAGCTGGCGTTGCAGGTAGCCGCGATACGCGACTTCCTCACAGATGCCGCCGGTAATTGAAAGCACGATCCAGCCCGTCGATTCAGCGAAGTTTGTCGGTAACATAAATGCGGTGTCCGGCGACCAACTGCCGAGCAGAAAAACAAGCGCGCGCGTCGTTACTACGACTAACACAATGGTCCCGATCGCGAGAAGAAAATCCCGGGTGCCGTCACGCCAGGTGCTCCAGCAGCGACCAATGATATTCATCAGACCGTTGCCATTTGCGCGTGCACCTGCAATCACGTACCAGACGCGCAGCAGTTCCATCGTGATCAGAGCTCCGTAAATTAGAAAGCGGTGACCACGGATGGGCGAGAAAGGCTGCGCCATGAGCCAGCTCGCGGTGGCGATGGCCGCCAGAATCAGAAAAAAACCGTACAAATGACGTCGGGAGGCAAGCCGCGGCACGGAATTATCGTTCACGTGGAAGCAAGTAACAGAATTGTAATTATCCGAAAGGCAAAGCCTATTCCGCTCAGACGCACAAAGTATCGCATCTTTCTGAGCGGTACCTGTTTATTGCGGTCTAACAAGTTATGAGGAAAATTATTCTTTCATTGATTTGGGTGGTCGTGGCCGCGATGCCAACGTTAAACGCTCAGCAGGCATCGCCTAGCCAGAGCACGGCTACGCAACCGACCTCGAAGCCCAAGGCGACAGGGACACGTCCTTTTCCGCAGCCAAGAGTTCAGCCGACACAAGCCACAACAGCAAACAACAATCCTCGGCGTGATAAAACAACCCCTAACAATCCCGGGCATGGGAAACCAACCGATAACAATCCCGGGAATGGTAACACGATTGTTAACAACGTTGGGCGTGGGAAAACCAACAACGACAATGGCGACAGTTACGCGGAGGCCATGCGCCGCTACCGGCATGAACGGCACGACCACGACTGGTGGAAGCAACACTATATCGTTATCGTGCTGGTCGGAGGCGGTTATTATTATCGGGACTCCGGATATTGGTGCCCGGCGTGGGGATACAATCCCGATTATGAGCGCTACGATTACGACGGCCCCATTTACACCTATGGCAATCTGTTGCCTGACCAGGTAATCATCAACGTGCAGAACGCCCTCAAAGCGCTCGGCTACTACACCGGAGACGTCAACGGCTCCCTGGGAGTTAACACTCGTCGCGCCCTAACCGCTTACCAACAGGACTACGGATTGGATGCTACGGGTGCCGTGGATGAGGCGACCGTGCGCGCGTTGGGATTGATTTAGCGATGCGGGAGCCCGAAGGCGGGATCAGGAAACGCAGGAGCTTACTTCTGAGACTTCGAACGCAGCGAATTCGTTAACCGAAACTATCCGATTGCGGATCCCAAAAGTCGCCTTCTAAGCCGAGGCCGGCGAAAATGGAACGCATCTCATCGGGCTGCGGACGCCGCGAGTTCTCTTGTAAGCGCGTCGAATACCAAGTCGTCGCGAGCGCCCATAGCTGGTCCATCGTGACGAGCGGCCGCATGGGATAACCATGGGCGGCGCACCACTCCCGAACCCGTTCTTCCGACCGGAAGAAAAGCATGTTGCTTCAGGTGAAAACAATGTCGTCCCACCACTTGGCCGCGGGAACAAGGCAATGAAAAAGCCAGCTGCAGGATGGCGGACCTTCTAACCCAATCTCCAGTGAGAGCGGTTCACCGGATTGTTCGCAGCGCGAATGAACCCGGCCAGGGCGATGCAGCGCCGCCGGTATCCCAAATGAATCCCAGGCGCAGTTAGCGAAATAGTTCGTCTCATCGACGATTACGACATGTTGGGTCGGTACGCCCGAAAATGGGGGAGCCATCCGAATGGATACTCCATCGGGTTCCAACACCAAGACTCGCTGGGCGCGCAGCCTGAGATAGGCCTCGCGAACGCTGCTGACGTCGGCGCGAACGCGTTCAGCTACACCTTGCAGCGACGGCCTCTGCCCGGTCTCGGCGAAGTGCCGGTAAATCGCCAGTTTCGTCGGCGTATCGAAACTCATGGGTTATCTGAGGTTAATCAGGAATGTGTAATCTGAAAATCGCCGATTAAAGCCCTCGTCATCGACGCCGATGAATCGCACCCGTATCCGAAAGGAAGAATTAAGATGTCAGAGATCAAAACTGGAAGGTCGACAATCAGCCCACGGTGTTCAGACTAAAGACTGATGTTCGTCGGGCATTACGGCGTCGCGTTCGCAGTCAAAACGCCGCGAAATAAGATCCCGCTCTTGGTTTTGTTCGTGGCCGTGCAGCTGCTGGATTTTTTGTGCGCCCCATTTGTTTTGCTCGGGGAGAAAAATAGGGTCAAATCTAAACATTTGACATTTGCTTCGTGAAACACTGAAACGCTGGAAGGGGAAGCTGGAGAGAAGTGCGCTCCGCTGTGCGTTGATCAAAAGGTGAGAGCTGATGGTTGTCTCCGTTTCCTCCCTGTAAAATCCGAGACTAAATTCGACGTGACGTTTTGAGCGGAGGATTGCAGGCTGCGGTCATGGGCCGTTTTCTCCTGTTGATATTCGCCGCGTTTGTTTCGACCCAGAGCGCGTGGGCCGGCGTGGCGGACGCGTATTTGAGTGCGTATCTCGAAATGTTCCCAACCCGCGCGACGCAGGCGGGTAACCACGCGTCTGACAACAAGCTGGAAGATTTTTCGGCGGAAAAGCTGGCGCGCTGGGTTGAGGTTAACCAGGCGGAACGCGACCGGCTAACGAAGCTGCTGGCGGCTTCTGATTTGTCGTTCGACGATCGCTTGGACGCTGAAGCGTTGCTCGCGCAGGTCGAACGCGAACTGCACGAACAGATAGTTCGGCGGCGGCCGCAGCGCGATCCGCTCTACTGGTCGGAGGTCATTGCCAACGCGGCCGTGTTTCTCCTGGTGCGCGATGATTTGCCGGTCACGGAACGACAAGAGCGGGTTCGCGCGCGCGTCGGTCTGTTGCCGGCGTTCGCTCGTCAGTGCAGTGCAACCTTTGCGCGGGCGAAGAACGACGAGGTTGCGCCGGAGCTTTGCAAGATCGCGGTGGGACAGTTGCGCGCGACCGTGACGTTTTACCGGGAGGGATTTGCGCGAGCGGTCGGCGACAATCCAGAAGCGCGCGACGAAGGCGCGAAGGCAGCCAGGGCGATCTCGGAGCTCGCCGATAACATCGAGAAGCTTTCGCAAAGCGCGACCGGTTCACCGAGGCTCGGCCGGGAATACGCGACGACGTTTCGACTAGGCACCGGGATTAACGAGCCTGTGGCCAATGTTTTGAAACGAGCGACCGCGGATCTCGCGGCCAAGAGAACTGAAGCTGCAAATTTCGGCCGGAAGGTCTGGCGCGAATTGATGAAGGACGAGGAGCCGCCCGCGGACGACGCCGTTTTGCTGCGCAAGCTGTTCGAACGCGTGGCCGAAGACCGCGATACGAACGAAGAAACCTACGCTTCACGCTGGAAGGCAGATGTAGTCGAGATCGAAAAGTTTGTGCGGAAGAAGCGGATCATGACGCTGCCTGATCCGCTGACGCTGGTCGTCGACCGGGCGCCGGCGTACTTCGTGGGTCAGAGTTTTGGCGGCGTCTATCCGGCCGGGCCGTATTCGCCGGAAGCAAAGACGATTTTGTTTCTGCCGGTGCCGCCGCCAGACGCGACGGCCGAACAGCGCGAAGAATTCTTCCGCGATTTTAATCGGCCGTTCAGCCGGATGATTGTGCCGCATGAGCTGATTCCAGGTCATTACGTGCAGCTCAAGTATGCCGCGCGCAATCCGCACAAGGTGCGGGCGGTCTTCCCAGATCCGGTTTACGTCGAAGGCTGGGGAACATTTTGCGAGCGTCTCCTGCTGGATCAAGGCTGGGGCAGCGCGTTGCCGCGTCTGGCGCATCTCAAGAAGCAGCTCGAGAACATCGCTCGCACCATCGTGGATATCCGGGTCCACACCGGAAACATGTCGCGCGAGGAAATGGTGCGGTTCGTGAAAGAGGAGGCGCTGCAGGGCGATCAACTGGCCAATAATATGTGGACCCGAACCCTGACGAGCTCACCGCAGATCACGACCTATTACCTCGGCTATGCGAAAGTCACGGAGGTTTACAACGCCGCCCGGACCGCCGAAGGCGACAAGTTCGACCTGTGCCGCTTCATGGATGGAATGATGGAGCTTGGGCCGGTTAGGTTGGAGCACTACCTCGAGCGCGTGCACAACATCAATTCTGGTAAACCGTAAGTTTTAGGTTTTGCGAACCAAAAGGGGGAGTGGGGCGAACGTTCCCAAGCTTTTGCTCGCCTTCGGAATGGCGGCCGCTACGCTTCCAAAGATTCAGGGTCCTATGAAAAACGTTTCAATCGCCTGCGTGACTGTTGTTCTGTTGATTTTCCTTCTTTCCGGTCACGCGACCTTTAGCGAACCAACACCCTCGCCAGCGTCGCCCGCGACCACAAATTCTCTTCCGCCTGAGGTCAGCAAAAAGATCGACGACGCAGCCACGAAAATGCTGAGCGACAGCGGCGTCCCGAGTGCCTCGATCGCGGTGGTGAAGGACGGAAACCTGGCCTACACCAAAGCTTACGGTTTAGCCGATATCGCATCGCATCGGCCCGCGTCGACTTCGATGGTTTACAGTGTTGGATCGATCAGCAAACAATTCACCGCCGCATCCATTCTTTTGCTGGCCGAGGAAGGCAAACTCTCGCTTGATGATCGCGTCGAGCGCTGGCTACCCGACCTTACACGGGCGAACGAAGTTACGATTCGCCAGGTGCTCTCGATGACTTCTGGTTACCAGGACTACTGGCCACAAGATTATGTGATGCCTTCGATGATGAAACCAGCTTCGCCCGATGAGATCTTGAAAGGCTGGGCGCAAAAGCCGCTCGATTTCGAGCCGGGAACGAAATGGCAATACAGCAACACGAACTACGTCGCCGCCGGCGTGATCCTGGAGCGACTTGGCGAGATGTCTGTAATCGGCTTCCTGCACCGCCGCGTCTTCGATCCGCTCGGAATGAAGAGTGTCTTCGATTGTGATAGCTCGCCTCTGCCACCCGAAGCGCCGACTCGCTACCATCGCTACGGACTGGGCCCGGCGCGTCCGGCGCCGAAGGAAGGAAAAGGCTGGTTGTTTGCCGCAGGCGAGCTGGCGATGACGGCTTCCGATTTAGCCAAATGGGATATCTCGATGATCGACCAGGCAATCCTGAAACCGCAGTCTTATCGCGAGATGGAAACAGCGGAGCTGCTGAAGAATGGCGCCAGCATTCAATACGGTTTGGGCGTCGGTGTAAGTTTGGTCAACGGTCGCCGGGTGCTTGCTCATGGCGGAGAAGTCTCAGGGTTCACGGCGCAGAACGTAGTTTATCCCGACGATCGTGCTGCGGTCATCGTGTTGACTAACATGGATGCAAATCGAGCAGGCGTGAATCTGGCGAATAAGATCGGCGAAATAATGTTCGCCCCGACTGACAATCGTGACTCGCTGGCAAAAGCCAAAGCGATCCTGGTTGGTCTCCAAAAAGGTACGATCGATCGCTCACTTTTTACCGACAACGCCAACGCTTATTTTGATAAACAATGTTTGCATGACCTTGGGAGTAGTCTCGCACCTCTCGGCGCCCCTACTGACTTCGAATTGGTCAGCGAAGGATTGCGCGGTGGAATGACTGCGCGTCGTTATCGGGCAAAATTTCAAAAGAAATCCCTGGGAGTTAGCACCTACGCGATGCCGGACGGAAAACTTGAGCAATATATTGTCTCCGCGGAGTGACGGTCACGGCGAGAAATCACGGAAGACAAAAAGTAAGAATTAGGAATTAAGAATGGAGCGCGTGGGACGCGCGACCCACCTTCGCCGAGGCTACGGCGCGCCAAGCATAGAAGGTAAAGTGACGAGGGTAGGAGTGAGTGAGCGGGGAGCCGAGCGAGTTTCAATTAGAACTGCGCCGTATTTGGACACGCGTTGATTTATCCCAGGCCAGTCCCCAGTCGCGCATCGCTCTCAACACTCGGCCAAGTGCTTTTCCTTTTTTAGTGAGGCGATAAGCCAGGCGCTTCGTGCCATCTTCGGCAGGGATTTGTTCAATGATGCCGCGCGCCAGCAGGCGTTCGAGTCGTTCAGTCAGGATGTTGGTGGGAATGCCTTCGGGCGAGGCCGCGAAATCTTTGAAACGGGTGCGGCCAAAAAAAAGATCGCGGATGACAAGCAGGGTCCAGCGGTCACCAAAAATGTCCAGCGAATACGCCACCGGACAAGGTGAACGCCTCGGCGCAGGGCCTTTTTTCGCTCTTTGATTTCGACGGGTAACGGGCATAGCTCAAGATGCCATATTATTTACTTGCAATCTACAAGTATATTACTTGCATTTTGCAAGTATTATTGAACATAGTCTTCGAATGACGGTCAACTAAAGATGAAAGGAAGAACATATGAACATGAAAAGTGAAACTATGGGAAGCATCACAGGAAATGTGGCTTCGGAACTCAATATCGGACGTTCAAGCGTGAGATCAGTCGTTTTTGTAGCGCTGGCGCTCTGGTTTGGTATCGTCTTTTTGCTTGCCTCTCAACGGGCATTCGTTGGGAGCGCGAATTCCCCGCCGCTGCCAATTTTCGTCGGCGTCGCAATTCCTTTGGCACTGTTTTTAGCAGCGTATTTCAGATGGAAGTCGTTCCGGGACTTCATTCTCGGCGCGGACCTTCGATTCGTGGCTGCGATAGAGGGCTGGCGGTGGGGCGGCCTTGGTTTCCTCTCATTGTATGCAAATGGTATTTTGCCCGGACTGTTCGCTCTTCCGGCTGGGCTCGGGGACATGGCGATCGGGATCACCGCACCCTGGATCGTGATTAGCCTGGTTCGCAACCCGTTATTTGCTGGCAGCCGACGATTTGTGATCTGGAACATTCTTGGGATCGCTGACTTCGTTGTGGCCGTGTCAACGGCGACCCTATCTTCGGGCGCTTTCCCCGGAATCATTGCGCTTATTGGCAACGTCACCACCAGCCCAATGACACGATTACCCCTGGTGCTCATTCCGACGTTTATGGTCCCATTTTTTACCATGCTGCATCTCACCGCTCTTTTCCAAGCGCGGCAGTTAGCCCGTTCCGGGAAATCGATCTCGCTCCGCTAAAACAAGGACGTTAACAAACAGGTCGCGACCCAATGCTTTTGTGGGTGCGCGACCAAGTGCGGGAAAAGACCACGGGGTCGCAACTAAAACACTTAACATTTGCGCTGTCACGGACGTGATCCGTGAATCGTTCCGCCTTCGCCGAAGCTACGGCTCGACAAGGCGGCGTGACAGGTGGTTGAGAGTTGAGAGTAAGCGCGAACCAACGACGTTCATGAGGTGACAGATAAAAGGAGCTTAACGAACCTGAATAGCATCAACTAAACTATGGCAATGATTCAGAAGGCTCTGATCACCGGGTTCGGAGATGAGTCGAAGATCACAGTCGTTCAAGAGGAGATCCGAGCGCCAGCGGCTAACGAGGTGCAAGTGGAGGTGGAGTTTTCCGGCTTTTCGGGCGCGGACATCAATATGCGCCGCGGCACTTATCCGATGCAGAAGAAACCGCCGTTTACGCCAGGCTACTGCTTTGTCGGCCGGGTAACTGCGAATGGTTCTGGAAGCACCAAGTTTCGCATCGGCACCAGAGTAGCTTGTCTATCGATCTACGGAGCCGAAGCAGAGCTGATTAATGTCGCTGAGAAGTATCTCGTGTCAGTTCCCGAAGGTGTCGATTCACAACAAGCGACCGCCGTGATCCTGGATTGGAGTACTGCCTACGGCATGGTCATGCGCGCCGCACGCGTCGAAGCTGGCGACAAGGTATTTGTTCATGGGCTTAGTGGCGCCGTTGGCTATGCACTGCTCACGCTTGCGAAAATGCAAGGAGCTACAGTTTACGGCACAGCTTCAGGTCGTAAACATCCTGAGTTAATTCAGGCAGGAGCTACGCCTTACGCTTACTTGGATAAGGAATGGATCAGCGCCATGCAGGCGACCGGTGGAATGGATGCCGTCTTTGACCCGCTTGGATTCGAGAGCTGGGATGAGTCTTACTCCATTCTAAGAAAAGGCGGCGTGTTAGTGGGCTACGGTCTTAACTTGCCAGCTTTGTCCGGGACTGCTCCGCGCCCCGCGCTGCCTGCTGTTATCAAGCTGCTTGCAAGGAACCTGGTGTTCTGGACAGGCAAAAGGACGAAGTTCTACTTCATCAGTCGCGACTCGAAACATTTCTTTTCTGACCTAGAAGCGCTTTTCGACTTACTGCGAACTGGCAGACTTTCAGTGCCGATCAAAGCGGTGATTCCGCTGCGGGACATTCAGCGCGCACATCGCGAATGGTCGCAAGGTGCCGGGATAGGTTCAATCCTGATTCAGGTTCGCGAATAACGAAGAGGTAAATGTCGGTCGCAGTTTGGGGTAGCTCTTTGACGAAGGTCACACTGTGCGGCGCCTTGAAACGCGCAAACTCGCACAACTCACGCTCGTCTGCGCGCGCCTTGCTTGAGAACAACAAAGGCGTGCGGCGCCTCACCCTGCCGCTACAGCACAAGACGTAGAGTTCATCCATCGTAAGCGGCTTATGATGGTAGCGTCTATGGTAGTGATGAATTGCGGCGAGCGGTTTACGATCGCGGTAATATGAAGGTGCTAATCAGTTCCATTGCGATTGTTCTCTCGATTACTCCAGTGATTTGCGGACAGGAGGAGAGCGCGTCGCCGCCAGAGGAAGCGAAGAAGTATCCGGAAGTTCCGAAGGAATACGAGGTTGGCGAGGACACGATTTCGCCGGATGGACGATTCGCGATTCTTTATGAAGTGCGAGGTGAGGATTCAAATGTAGATCCAGGGCTACCCAATTTGCTCGTTCGTCTCAAACCGTACGCAGTGTTGAAAGAAATCGAAACCGGCGACGGTGTTACTTGGAAGGGTGGGCGCGGCGCGGCGGACGCGAAATGGAACGGCAGCGATTGGGTGGCCGTGTGGCATCACAGAAAATGGGGCGACGAAGATCTGGTTGTCTATCAGATCGCGAACGACAAAATCAAACGCGAAGAGAAGATCTGGCCGGACGTGGTAAAATATTTCGATCGCGACTGGCAGAGCCGCTATTTAAAAAAATATCCGATGGAAAAGGACAGCTACACGTTTAGGGCGGACAATCCGCACGTGGTGACTTTTGAATTCAAGTACCACAAGTTGTTGCTGAATATTTTTGCCGAGAACAGACCGAATCTCGCCCCGGGCCCCCATTGGAGCGCGGAACTGCATGGGATCTGGGACCTCGACAAGGCGAAGTTCGAGAAAGTCGATTTCAAGCCGGGCGAGATCAGTATTCGGAAGCCGGAAGAGTAGAGCGTCGGCGAGGCTCTCGTCATTCGTTAATCGCTTCGATTGAATGAAGTGCCCGAGCTTCGCGCGAGCAAACTCGCAAATTTTTCTGAGCTCGTTCACTCCAACGGCTTCAACTCGCCGAGCATCAGCGAAGTAAGAAGGAAGAAGGAAAAAGGAAGAAGTAAGAAGTAAGAGGGCAGAATTAAGAACTAGGAAACGATCGAATGGTGAGCAGGCCCTTCATTAAAGACGATGTCGATCCTCTGGAGCGTAGCGCGACGGAAAGCGTTTCATCGTCCGCGTTTTGTGGAAATGGAATCTATGATTCGTGCCGCTGACCAGTCATGGTGATTGAAACTATTTTGCGTCGGGTTTCAAAGCTTGCCCAAATACATAACGCCAACCGGTAGGCGTCCGAACGTAAGTCTCATTCAACCAGACTTTATAATCGAACGGGTTTTGGTCTCTCGTGCCTTTGATTCTCAACAGCGCGGTAACAACAGCCGTGTCGCGCCATATTCGCACTTTCTGGGTGCCTTCCTCCACCTCGTGGTACTCGTAGATCGTCCGCTTTTCTCGAGCTTCTTTGATCAAGTCAGCTTTCGTCAAAGAAGCGCCGCGGTCTGTTACCAAAACAAAGTCATCGGCTAAAATCTCATCCATTATTGCGATGTCATTCGCCTTAACTGCGGCTTGGTACACAGCATCTAATCGGGCAACGGTTTGTGCGTCCATAGTTCGCGGCGGCTTCGGTAAATCCAATGACCGCGCGGAGCGCGATCGCAGAGAATCGTCAGACCGGGTTGGTGTTGGTACGGGTGTGCTTCGGACATCAGTTTGCCTGGCTTGTTGCTCCGACGGTGGGGTCGCCATCTCCTGCGCCGCCAGGGTGGCTGTCTGCGGTGGCACTGCGGTTTGCGGTTCTTCTACAATTGGCGGCGGGGTCTGCTCCGGAGCTGGCTCCGGTGTGGCTGGTGCAGACAGTGCGCTCTGGAGTTCGCGTGACCGTTTGCTGCGAGGGTGGCGTGGGGTCTGTTCGGCCCTTGGGGTCGCTCTCAATCTTGGCGTCCGAACCGGGGTTGCGCTTTGGCGAGGGCTTGGACGATTAGCTCCGCTGACAGACGTTACCTGCAATGTTTTTCCATTCGCATCGACGTAAGCGACAGCGCCCTTGAATTTGCCTCGCACCATTCTGCCTGAGTAACGGTTAATCACGACCGCGTATCTTCTAGTATCCAGAATGTTGGAGCCAGTCACGATTGTTGGCTCAACTTTATACCACGTCAGTGTGCCAGAGCCAGTTGCGAACCCCTTCTTGTCGCGCTTGCCGGACCACGTTGCCTCCTCGCCACGTTCAGGTGAATCATTCCAGACGAATGTTTGCCCGTCTCTCGTGCGCTGATAAGAGCCGGCGCCGTAAGCGACGCTCGCGAACAGAAGGAGCGCGCCGCAAACAAAAAGTGATCGGATGTTCATGCCAAAATGTTCCCTCCGGGAGTGTTGCCATCACTTCTACTGGTTACCTGATTGAGATACAACAGGGTTACGCAGGTCAAGCATATTCGAACTCCGCTTTGGATCGGCTGGTAAATCTAGGGCCGAGGCATTTTGGGTCTAGACGCAGTAAAAGGAAGAAG
>Ga0137365_10004194_pt1 | contig 11563 bp, 11 predicted proteins | sample SagtaG_9_FD_104799 | JGI IMG/M metagenome (GOLD analysis project Ga0137365, IMG submission 104799) | Vadose zone soil microbial communities from Sagehorn Ranch, Mendocino, California, USA - Sage1_L_40_16 metaG | ecosystem: Environmental > Terrestrial > Soil > Vadose zone | place: USA... | reverse complement strand
TTTGCGCATCATATACTAGCTTACCGAAGGAAGTAAGAAAATATTTTCCGTTTCTTCTAATCACTAGATCAGCTTTTACTAATTGGGACATCCTTGAATAATATTGCTTGCTCCTGAGATGAAGTGTACTTATAAGGATTTCACTAATACTTCTTTCTGAGTTAGCGCTTGCAATAGCTCTGAAGAGAAGCAAAGACCTTTCATCAGAGATTGCACTTAGAACATCAATTGTAGTTATCACTTTAATACAAGAACATCACTTGACACATGCAGAATAAGCTTGCTTGTAAAATGTTGGTATTATTAGCCACATAAGGACTTTCATTGAAAAACTTCTCTAAACCACATAATAATGTCAAATCGGACCGATGCAAGCTCATTAAGCTGAATCTTTCTTTTTATTGCGGTTATCAACCCGTTATTATTATCTACTTTACTCTTAACTTGGTTCCAGTCCAGCCTAGCTAATGTAAGCATTGACAAAAAAGAAGCCACTAGTATTCTCTTCCCAAATGTATTCTCCAGGATCATTTTGCGCATGACACATGACAAACCACGACATAAAATGCAGTGGTTTCTTGAATATATCTTTCAAAGCTTCATTTTAGCGAATGTAGGGATGACTTCCACTGCTATTAGAGCCATCAGTAGCCTTAACGAATTTTCCCAATATTTATTCAAGGTTTTGTCTATGGTATTGGTAAATATTTTCAACTATTGAATTCTTGTACTAGAGTGTATCGAAGCTATTACATAAAACTAGAAAATAGGAAATTCTATGGCTATAGGAAATTAGCTCCGTCTGCTTCGCTCGATATTATTTGGCAGTTATCCGATTAGGTAATTAGACACGAACTAACTATTAAGGTAGATCAGGCTATAGATTTCAGCATTACGATAAAGGATTGGTTACCTAACAAGTATCGCTTTGAGTTTCTTGTCCTCTATTAAGTTGTTAATTGCCTCCACTCGTTCGACCAGTCCTAGATCGTCAGACTTTTCAATAGCATCAATTGCCTTAAGTTTGTAATAATCCTGTTCAAGAAGGTTTTCTATTTTCATATAATAGTCATAGACTATTTTTCCAAGTGATGTTAGCTTATATCTCCCGTTATTCCTTTCGACTAATTCAGTGTCTAACAACTGCCTCAGCCGACAATAATACCCCCTCCTGCTCAGTTTCAATTTTGTTAATGACATAGCAGACAAGTCTTCACCTTCCCCTACTGATACAATACTTCTTAAAAGTGCAAGCGACCCCCAATCAGACACACTTTTCAAAACTTGATCAACTGTTAGCATTTTTGTTTCAAATCTCAAGTGTATCAGATTCTTAATTAATATTTTTAATTTAAATTATTAAAAAAACAACAAAGAGACTCAAATGTTGTTTTCTTCAGCAAATAATGAGCTCTAATGACCGCTGCTAGCCTTTTCCAGTCCCTCAGTTTCTTGTTTGGGTTATTTTTTGATTGAAGCTTCTATTACAGAAAAAAGAAATCACAGATGCTTAGGTCAGCACTTTCATTATTTCGTTATCATGCTAGTGTTGAGTGTTGCCCTAAAAAACTGTTCCTAAGCGGATATCGAATCTATCCTTTTTCTGCTTTTTTTCCTCAATTACATTCAATTATACGTCATTGTCATGATTCTGAATAAAATACATTAAAAATCCATCCGTGGTCAATCTTTTCTAATATTCACACGGAAGATTTTATTCTATATCTGTTGATTTATTTATTGATTGATCAAATAAAAAATGATATCTCCAGTTGATGTTCTAGGTGCAATAGCAGATGATAAGTCTCTGCTTCTATTCCGAGCTATTGCTTCTTCTGACTCAAAAGTGAGCAGTGATACTCTTATAACTGGACTACATATCACGAAAAAGCAATATTATTCAAGGATAGGTAAGTTGACTAGAAGCAAGCTAGTCAATAGAACGAGCGGCAAATATTTCCCTACGAGCTTAGGTAAGATTGTATATGAAACTCAAAAAATTATTGGAAAGGCTATCGCTGATTACTGGAAACTTAAAGCGGTTGACGGACTTCAAAATTCTGATTCTGATCGAATGCCAAAAGAAGAATATGACAAGGTCGTTGATGCTTTAATTGACAACGACATGATCAAAAAGAGCTTAAGAACGAAAAGTCGCATTCCCCTCGAAATAGTGTGATAATGTCAGGCCATTCTCTTTGTAAAGAATATTTCATGGTTTCCAAGCGAATAATCCTCCCAAGCCACATAAGCACTATGTCCAAAAAGTGCTATAGAAGGACATTCAGAAACGCCTAAATTATGGCTGAGATTTATAGTTGCCGAACCTACAAAGTTGTCTCCTTTATTGGGGCTAGTTTTAAAGAAAATTTCTTCGTCATTTAACTTCTGATTATTACCATCAAACGCCTTGCCTTGCCATGCTACGTATAGCGAATTCGCTGCTTTAGCGATCTCTACGTTTGACGGATTAATTACATTTTCAGCAATCAAAATAGGATCGGTAAACGTATTAGCATTATCAGAGCTTTTAACAAAAAAAATGCTTCCCTTGGGGTCGTTGTTATTTTCGGTAGCATTCGTAGCTACGCCCCTGCTGGAAAAGAGAAGGGAAGAAGGGTGACTTGGTTCTATTTCCGACCAAACAATATATACATCCTTTTGAGATGCAATTATTTGTGGCTCACCAAATTTTTCAAGGGCATTTAGCCTTCTTATCTTGCTGAAGCTATCACCATTATTGATACTCTTGGTGAATAATATCCCTCCTGTTCTTCCTCCTCCTACTCCTCCATCAGATCTGGTCGTATTACTGTCATTATTATTCTGGGCATCTCCCTGTTCTACATTCCATACAACGTAGGCAACATTATTTCCACCCGCCGCTACCTTGGGATAGGACGAAACTACTGCATTATCGCTTATCTTTACAGAATCACCAAAAGTAGCTCCTCCATCAGAGCTTGCTTTAAAGAAGATACTGGTCTTTTCTCCTAAACCATCATGTTCTTGCCACACCACATAAACATTATCTCCAAACGCAGATATCTCCTCGTTATATGAATCTCCAAGAGTATTGCTCAAATTTAGTACACGGCCAAAGCTATTCCCTCCATCAGTACTCTTTGTAAATAAAATTTCCTTGTTAGAATAGGTATTATCTTCCCATACTACATAGATATTGTTGTCTGTCGTGGCTATTTGTGGATGCTGAGAGGCCCCTGTGTTATTGCTCAAGTTTAGGATTACGCGATCCTTACCTTCAAAGATCTTGTCATCTATTTGTTTATTTACTGCCTGTGCTTGTGCTGCACTTTTTGCAAATAATATATCATAATTATGCGCATCTGTTGAAAAGGTATTGTCTTCCCAGACTACGTAAATATTGTGTCCAGACGAGGCTACCTGAGAATAAACTGAATCTCCAGTGTTATTGCTAATATTATTTACGAGGTTTGAATTGTTAATGATATCCGAAAAAGTAGTGCTAGGTTGAGAGGTTGCTAGTATATTTGGGAAAGAGCTAGACATGATAGCTGAAAACAAGAAGAAAAACCATAATAAGACAACTAATAAAAGGCGTGGCTTCGTAAATGGGAGTTTCATCTTAACGTGTCTATGAACCTTTCCAACGGCGTTTACCATATAAGTATTTTCTTTTCAAAGGTTTTTAAATTATAAGGCTCTCCATTTGTATTGTAGTAAGACAAAAAATTGGTGAACCACCTCCGAACTAGAAATTTCAGTTATCACGAATTTATTATCTTGTTTACCCTTCTAACAAAATCTTCATTAAAAATTGGTTTCTTGATAATCGAGGAATCTATGTCGAGTCTTGGGAACCGTTGTGTTAAGGCTTGAGTATCTACTTCGTAAGCCGTGATAAAACATACCTTGACTTTATCGTCTATATTCTTTAGTTTTTCATATAACGCAAAACCATCCATCCTGGGCATTCTAACGTCGATAAGCAACAAATGGTATAGATCAGCTTTGAAATTTGATAATGCCAAAAAGGGATCGTTGAATGTATCAACTTCAAAGCCACTATCTTGCAGGGTCATACCGAAAACCGAAGTAAGATCAGGTTCGTCATCTACGAGCAATATTCTATTTGTCATTATTCATATATTCACTAAACAACTATTCATCGGCATTCTTTCAACTATTCGCTGTTGCTCCTGATGATTAAATTCTACTAATGATAGCTTGAATGGCGATTGACTTGTCAAGGGGTTAATTTCAATTGTTATTTGATTGGAAGATATAAAAACAGTGTGGCACAATAGGGAAGCGACCAGATAATTTGCGCCTTAGCGGCGCATTAATGCCTCAATGTGTTATAATGTCACAATACCATACTAGACTAAGTTGAATTACCAATAATAATGATAATATAGATATAATCATTTATCAATATCGACTGACTCTCCATTCTGATAATTTTTGTCGTCGAGTATCATCTCAACGATTTTTTCTGCAACTTCTTGCGGGCTTAGCATCTTATTTTTGTTTAATAAATAAAAGCTACAGGGACATTGACAAATCAGGCATTCGCCACCAAGAAGAGCTATCACCAGACTGCAGCTCAATCTTGTATCAACGAAAATGCTAGATGTCAGAACCTTTTAGGCCAAATACAGGGACACGATAACGCAGGAACTGTCGTAGGCAACCAACCATAATCAAAACACGACTACATACATATCCATAAAGTAATGATACGGATGTCCCCAAAGGACTCCAATCATATTTTTTATTGATTTCAAATCCAAATCTGCCAAATGATTTTTATTAGCATATACGACGTTGTATTTCACTTATACACTCAACCATAATGAATTGGTTGTATCACTATTCTTATCTTCGCGGATGAACGCCATGCTTGTCTTGAATGCACATTAATCGTTTATACTTATCAAACCGAAGCTGCGCAATGTTTTTAGGTTCATACCAACTGTTATAACAAGTATAACATTTCATATAAAAAGCCAATGAGATGGTTTTTTAGTTTGTTAGCCTATCTTCTTGGTTTGTGAGGGTATCACTGATATTACTTGTCTAAGAATGAGAATTACGAACAACTGGACGGCCATGCCACGGCTGGTGGAACAAAGAAATATGTAGATTATGCCAGAGGTAGAGGAAAACCAGCTGCTCATTTTCGTTTGTTTGACAACCTCCACTTATCAAGTATAGGAATGGGAACATATCTTGGAGAGCTTACTGCAGCTGACGACAACGCAATAGAAGAGGCTGTATACAGGTCGATAGAGTCAGGAGCAATAAATGTCATTGATACTGCCATAAATTACCGAAGCATGAGGTCGGAGAAGAGTATCGGTCGAGCTTTATCTCGATTGGTAAAGGATGGAATTATTTCAAGGGATGAAGTCTTTGTTTGTACAAAGAACGGCTACATAACGAATGACGGAGATTACCCTGCTATAGATGTAATGGAATACATGCACAAAATGTACATCTCGACAGAAATTATAAAGGCAGAAGATATAAGCTCTGGCTATAATGTACTTAACCCAAAATACATTGCGCGTTGCATTGATAAATCTCTGGCCAACATGCATATTAATACTATTGACCTAGTGTATATTCACAACGCGTTTGAAAGCTGGCATGGAGATGTCAGTAAAGAGGTATTTATGAATATGCTTACAAATGTCTTTGAGGTTTATGAAAAATACAGGGCTCTCAATAAAATTCATTATTATGGCATGGCTACATGGACCTGTTTCAGGGTAGATCGCGAAAACACCGAGTACCTCTCATTAGAAGACGTAGTGAAGTGTGCCGAAAGAGTCGGTCATGGCATTAATCCTGATAGAGCACAAGTCGAAGACACAGTCGACGCAAAGAGAGGAGGTGCACATATGTTAAAGGAAAACGGGGAAAAATTAAGGATACAATCAAAGCAAGCGCAGCATGGATTTCGATTTATTCAACTCCCATATAATCTAGCTTATAGCGAGGCTCTCTTCCTCAAAAACCAGCGAGTGGGCTCTCAAAATAATCTCACTATATTAGAAGCTGCAAACAGACTGAACATCGGAGTGTTCACAAGTATACCATTATTTCAAAGCCGATTGCTAAACGCCACCATCCCTGACTACGCTGGCTTGACTGATCAGGTGGCAAAAATAATACAGATAATACGCTCAAGCCCATCTGTTATTGCTCCCCTTATAGGCCAAAAAAGGCCTGAACATGTAGAGCAAAACCTCAAAGTTGCTAATCTTCCACCGCTGAACGAATTACAGTACAATAAAGCCATTCAAACACTCCTCAAGCAAGACTAGGTCTTATAGCTGCTGCAGACCAGAATCCTTCCTCTCAAACTATATTCGGTATTAGATGGGATGGAACGGAAAGCTTCGATGATATTCTGACCGTAAGTGGTTCAGGGTTACTTTGTAGAATATTGCAATGACTTAATTGATATGGAAAAAAAGTACGTTTTTGGTTAAACCTGACATTAAGACTACGATTTAGGAACAAGATAGATGGATGGTAATTGATAGCGCCGCTGAAGTCAGCCTAAATCAGCATTCAGTGCCAACAGATAACACATGTTTTCGTTTCTTTTCTTTTTTTATATTTTTAAATTGGCTCTTTGCAATACAAGGGATTTTGAATCAGCAAAATAACTCTTTTTCTCTAACACTCCAAAATTTTCCAAGCTATTCAAAACCATATCGGGTGTTGATAAGATGACGGAGCTATTTTTTATTGCATTGTTTCTCTTATTGAAAGGGCGGACAGAAAATTATAGTTCAAAAAAAAATAATTGAGACTTCAGATCTTCAAGTGTCTCTTCTAGTTCATCCAAGAGATTGGAATATCTTGATACAGGCCATTGGGCAAAACACGTCGAATAGATATAGGCAATGCTTTTGCTTCAATTTCAGCGATTGCTAATGAAACTGAATCTCTTACTTCTGGCGGGATTTCGATAAGGGACGGAGCTCCCAAGGAGAGTTGAAGCGATCGGGCACCAGTTATTCTAGCTTTCTCAAACCGTGTTAGCCCAGGAGGACCAATAAGTACAACGGTTCCATCTGGGGAAACTTCCTTTAGCTCAAAATTAATTTCTTCGTAACTGACTACTTCATCTTCAGGCCGGCCTGATTTTTTGATAGGCTCAGCGGCAGCACCACCTCCTTTGGCCTGTTCGAGATGCAATTTTGCTCTAGTGTGAGCCACAGCTTTAGGACCACTTTTGGGTTTTTGCTTAACTGAATGAGAGGACGAGGAACTAGCTGTCGTCTTCTTCATAGTTTTTTTTTGCTTGGAATCTGCCGTCTTTCCTGCACTCTTTTCTTTAGTGTTTGAGGATTTTTTTTTATGAAATTCGTTACTGGCAGAATGTTTAACCACCAAGAATAATGCAAAAGATAACAGATATCTAATTAAATGTTGCGAAATTTGCAAAGGCCCAGAAATAAGTGTTCTGATTTTTTGTTTTCACATGACCGTGACTCATGCTAATCTTTTACGAGATAAGCGTTCTCATTTCTCAAGTTTTAGACTAAGAAAATTCGTTTAATTTCTTAGTTCTTTCCATTGCTTCAGAAAGAGCCAAGAACAAGGATTGGTGCAAGCCGATAAGGTTCTAAAAAAATATCGGAGCAAACAAGTATCCATGCTAAATGCGCTTCCGATCTTCTATTATTTTGACGATATATCGAGACCTTAGTTGTGTCATAGTTTACGGTTGTTCAATCGACTTTGCGATTTGTGTTTTATTCTCAGACGTTTTCTAATCCGAGGAAAATAAGAAATTAAGTTACCGCCAGGACACACTTTTTCGCAGGCATGTGCTCTACATAACATAATTTTGTTGCGTAGTTTATTATATGGTCTATACTTTGTTGGAATTAAGAGACGACATGAAAACAAGCCAAAATATAGGATCTGTCTCAAGGCTCACTCTTACTTTGGAAGTAGTTGGGAAGGGAACTGCTGAATGCGAAATTGTACGCCATCTTTCACCTCTTACTATTAGCAGGATTTTGAAGGCTTTGCCATTACGAGATAGAGTGCACCGTTTAGAAGATAAACTGGTTTATATTGAAACAGGCCTAATGATAGGAGCCGAGAAGCAGCGAACACAATTCAAGCGCGGAGATGTAGCTTACATGACATCTAATGCCTCGCTATGTGTTTTTACTAGGGACTCGGCTGCGTCGCCGATGAATCCATTGGGCATTATCAAATCTAAATTAGATCTCCTAGAAGCAACAAGGACAGGAGACGTAATTGTTCTTAAATATCCTGATAATTGAAATTATACTCTTTCTTCACTGGCATTTCCAATGAAAAATCTCATATTCACTATTAATCATCTAAGGATTGTAAATAGACAGAATTATCTATTAAGTATAGCTTTAGTCTCTAACAATTCTATCTATTCTATTTCACTGAGGTGGTTTTATAACTTGATAAACTCTGTGTCCGCTATAGCCTCCTGTGCTTTTCACGATACCTTTAGCTTCCAAAGACTTGATGTAAGCATTGGCTACAGAAATCTTCACACCTACCGCTCTTGCGAAGCCCTGGATTGTAAGAGCCTTCATATTCTGCAATGCCCTTTTACCGTGAGATTCCTCTACCAAAACTGAAAGCTTCTGTTTTGACTGCGTTTTGCCCCCGCCGCCGCTAGCACTTCCTGTTCCTCCTCCTTTTTTGCTGTCTCCTTTCTTTTGAGCTTTAGCATCTGCAGCTGCTGGTCCAGCTGAGGAAGCAGTTTTCTCAGAAGATCCAATCGGTTTTTTCTTTACTCCTCCCATAACGCCTTATTAGAAAACTACTACCACTTTATAATCTATAGGGGTAATATTCAAGAAATGCCAGTATGAAATTAAAGAAGCCGGACACAATGCTTCTATACTTTTTACTTAAATGAATTTAAACAACAATTGCAAAATTACAGAGTGGATTTTTCCACTATTGTAGACACTTTTGAACAAATGGACCAGACATCTAGTAGGCTTGCTCTAACTGAGTTCCTAGTTCGTCTTTTGAAAAAAACTCCGATCGATATCATAGATAGGGTAATTTACCTAATTCAAGGCAAGCTTTATCCTGATTATGAAGGAATTGAGCTAGGTCTAGCCGAAAAGATGGCTTTACGTTCATTAGCTAATTCTATTGGTATCGATATCGCTACTTTGGTAGAAGTTTATAGGAAGACCGGAGATATCGGAGATTCCGCTCAGGAGTTAATGAAAAAAAAGAATCAGACTACCCTTTTCGGAGAAAAGATGACGGTAGAACGAGTTTATTCAACTTTTGACAAGATAGCTAGAACAGCCGGTCCCGGCTCCCAAGAAATGAAGATGAGGCTTGTCAGCAGTCTTCTAAACGACGCAACACCAAGAGAAGGTCGATATATAATGAAATTCGCAGTAGGAACATTACGTCTAGGTATAGCAGATTATTCAGTTTTGGATGCTTTGGCATTAGCGTTTACTGGTGACAAATCTAATAGACGTATTCTCGAAATTGCTTATAATGTCTCAAGTGATCTCGGGGCCGTTGCTAAGCTCTTGGCTACAAAAGGCTTAGAATCCGTAAAGTTACTCCAGATTACCCTCTATAAACCTGTAAGGCCGATGCTAGCAGAGCGTGTTAGTACCGCAGACGAGGCCCTGGATAGAATGAATAATTCTGCAGCTTCTGCAGAGTACAAGCTTGACGGCGAAAGACTACAGATCCATAAAGGCAAAGACAATGTCCAATTATTTTCAAGAAGGCTTGAAAAAATTACAGATCACTATCCTGATGTCGCAGAGGCAATAAATTCAATTCGCAATGTTAAAGGAATGATACTAGAAGCAGAAGTCATAGCAGTTAATGCCGATACCGGAGAGTTTCTCCCATTTCAAGAACTAATGCATCGCCGCAGAAAGTATGGCGTAAGGGAAGCTGTGGAGAACTATCCCGTTGTCATAAATATTTTTGATGTCTTGTATTTTAATGGAATTGATAGGACAGGCCTTACTTATCAAAAACGTCGAAAACTAATAGAGAAGATACTGGACAGCTCGAATAACGAATACATGAAGTTGGTTCCTCAAATCATTGTCAAAAATACCGAGCAGGTTGAGAAGTTTATGGCAGATGCCATAGAAAAGGGATGTGAAGGTATAATGATAAAACAACTTTCAAGTACATATAGAGCGGGCGCGAGAGAATTTGCTTGGATAAAATTAAAACGTGAATACAGAAGCGACCTTGCTGACACACTTGATTTAGTTATTGTCGGAGCTCTATACGGAAGAGGACGTCGGGTAGGAAAATATGGTGCACTTTTGCTTGCAGTTTACGATCCAAAAGCTGATCTCTTCAGAAGTACTTGTAAAGTAGGAACAGGTTTCACAGATCAACATCTTCAAGATTTGTATAGCAATTTAGAAAAACACATAATTACGCACAGGCATGCACGAGTAGATACAGGAATGGAAATGGACGTATGGTTTGAACCAAAAGCTGTTATAGAGGTGGCTGCATCCGAAATAACTTTAAGTCCTTCGCATACTGCAGCAAAGAATTCTATAAGAGAAGATTTTGGCCTTGCATTAAGGTTTCCAAAATTTACTGGAAAAATTAGGTATGACAAGAATCCTGAAGATGCAACAAATGTAGAGGAGCTAGTTTCGATGTATAGAAGCCAGAGAAGGTCACCAAAAGGAGAGAGTTAACTGTAGTCTAGAATTTGCCTTTTTGTTGAAGGCTCGGCTCTCTAATCTTATTGTTATCATAATTTATGTATGATCTATGACGTCCATTTAACTGAGCATGTAGGATAAAGATCAACTCAACCCACAATCTAAGTTTGTTAGTTGTATCGATTTCTTTCGAATCAACAAATACAGATTTCAAAGATCTTAATAATGTACATTTTGATTACATATGAATCACAAGGGAGCTTTTTGCGGAATGCATATAATTCTGGTGGGACTCTTATATCAGGAACAAAAACGACGACTAAAAAAATATCAGTGTTGCTTGGATCTTTGGTAATCATTATGATGTTGTTATATGGTCCCTCTATAGTCGTTAACTCACTTGCCTCTTCTCCGCTTAGCTACAAGGCAAATACTTCTGGCGATAATAGTACAAATGGAACACTACCAAAGGACCAACAGAATCAACACTCCTTCTCTATACAGCCATGCGATAAGACTCACCCATGTGTGTCATCCACAGGTCCAACGTAAAAGGTATATGATCTAGCCTGCAGAGCTGTCATTATTCATGATTATAGTAGTACTGACATTGGCATTATAAGCAATTTTCTATTTCGGTATGATTATGAGAGTTTTGTCATGCGGAGTGATTGAAAAATATAGATCTGTTGCAATCACCAGAGGTTCAAATTTTTGTCGCTTTTTAATCTAAATTGTAAAGAACCTTATGTAATCCGTGCTCTTTCAAGTGGTTCAACTATTATTACCAGTTTAAAGTTGGTTAAGATGTCCTTGCATCTGTTGCGTATTGTTACTTCTGTGATTCCTGCTAGATTTGATATATCTACTTGTAGAAT
>Ga0137365_10004191_pt1 | contig 11564 bp, 12 predicted proteins | sample SagtaG_9_FD_104799 | JGI IMG/M metagenome (GOLD analysis project Ga0137365, IMG submission 104799) | Vadose zone soil microbial communities from Sagehorn Ranch, Mendocino, California, USA - Sage1_L_40_16 metaG | ecosystem: Environmental > Terrestrial > Soil > Vadose zone | place: USA... | reverse complement strand
GGTCCGTTCCATTTAAAGGAAATACCCCTTTAGCTATTGTTGCCAAACAGATACAAGAGCCGTTGCCATTGCTGCACCAGTTAAACCCGGCTATACCACCTGCTGTAGATAGCATCATACAAAAGGCCACAGCAAAAAGGCGTGAAGACCGCTTCATGACAGCGGAAGCTATAGCGCAGGCACTACGAAGCAGCCTCAAGTCACCAGAATTTCACATAAGTCAGGATGAAAGCAGTATTCCCACCATTTTGTCGTCACCGACACCGGCCACTGTTGATGTGGTTGCACCAGTGTATGACACCCCCTTACCTACAGCATTGGCAGCAAACAGTGGCTCAAAGCACCAGCGGGCTGAACCCTCGTCTGGAAGCTTCTCACCACCAACACCAGTTTATCCTGTTACTACTCCCACCTCCCAACATCCAAACATAGCTAGCAGGCAGCTCTGGCTCCTTTTTCTTGGTATCCTCCTGGTTATCGCTCTTGTCATTGGTGGAGTCCTGGTCGGTTTACAACTCAATCGAGCAACTACCCCGCTCTCAACAGGAAGCTTCACACCTCAGACCTTCCTACCGACAACCGCGCCAACTTCTGGATCAACTGTTACCGCAGCACAGACAGCTGTCCCTACCACGGCTCCAACCTCAGCTCCCACCACGACACAGGCAAACCAGGTACCGAAAGGAGTACCGCTCTACGCAGCTTCCCTGCCTGGTGCTCCATGTGATCATAGCGGGGGGCAGTGGGTCAATTACAACCAGTCGGTAATAGTTTGTACATCGACAGGAACGGAGATCAGCAATCATCAGAGCAGTCTGGCAGGAACACTCCTCATCAACCTCCCCAACAACGCAGTTTTTCCTGCGAATTATGTTATTGAAGCGCAACTACAGCAAGCTCCCTCTTCTAATGTTGATTTCGGTTTCTATTTTCGTAACCAACCTGGCGCTGCCCAGGGAATCTATACGTTCCTGATCCATCAAGATGGCTCGTGGAGTGCGTATGTCTATAACAATACCACTGGCGAGCCGACTCAAATCGCCAGAGGCGGAACAATCGGTGATGCGCATGCATCGATGACAGTAGATGTGGCCGTGAACGGCGGTAACTTTACGTTTTATGTGAATGGCAATCAAGTCGGTTCTGCTAGTGATGCGACATACAAACAAGGAACTGTAGGCATCGCACTCGATTCCGGAGGCACTCTCATTGCCAGCAACTTCGTGCTCTACACGATCCAATAACCTTGGATGAATTGCCTGAAGTCGATCGCACCTCAGGAGCGCAGACATGCTATTTTGCAGATATTGTGGAAACAAAGCGCCGGATGATGCCATGTTCTGTGGGAACTGTGGAAAAAGATTCACGCTGCCGTCGTTTGAACCAACCTCCATCAACAACATATCACAACCCGTTCCATCAAACAGCCAGAAAGCACAGGAGTCTCACCCATGAGCATAACCAGCCGTCTCGTCAATCGATGGATGCATTTGCCACCCGCCCAAACCCAGGATATCGTAGTCACGCGCAATATTCCTATCCAAATGCCTGATGGCGTCATACTGCTCGCAGACCATTACGCCTCTCGCAACGGTATCAGACAACCTACCATCCTGATCCGCTCTCCCTATGGACGGAGGGGTTTATTTGGTGCATTTTCAGCAAGCTCCTATGTCGAGCGCGGCTTCCAGGTGCTTGTCCAGAGTTGTCGTGGCACAGCAGGCTCCGGGGGCGAGTTTAGGTTTGCTCGCAATGAACACGATGACGGACTGGCAACCATTGAGTGGATTAAGCGGCAGGACTGGTTCTCTGGCGAACTCGCTATGCTCGGCGCAAGCTACCTCGGCTTTGTGCAGTGGGCCGTAGCCGCTGATGCAGGCCCTGAACTGAAAGCGATAATCCCTCAGATCACCACCGCCGACTTCAACCATTTTCGCTTCCAGGGTGGCTCGTACACCCTGGAGTCCTCTCTGGGCTGGTCAACCATGATGGCCAGCTACGCCTCCACTGGTCTGGGCATGAACATGCTTCTTGGAATGTGGGGCCGCAATCGCAGGCTCAAGAAGGCCTACAGGCACCTCCCTCTGAACGAAGCCGACCGTATTATCATCGGTCGATCAACCCGGCTTTACCAGCACGTCCTCGAACATGGTCCTGATGATGACTATTGGAAACCTGTCGACTTTAGTTTGCGTGTTGGAGAAGTGACCATCCCTATCTACCTCATGGGCGGTTGGTACGACATCTTCCTCGACTGGCAACTCAAAGATTACCAGGCCCTGCGTGCAGCGGGACGAAATCCCTATTTGCTCATTGGCCCCTGGGTACACGGGGATATCTCCAGTTACTCCACGATGACACGTGAAACCCTGACCTGGTTGCAAGCCCATCTCAAGGGCAACACAAGCAAACTTCGCGAGGCTCCGGTTCGTCTTTTCGTAATGGGTGCAAATCAGTGGCGCACCTTCTCCGACTGGCCTCCACCTGCACAGAACGAGCGCTGGTACCTGCAGCCCGAAGGCGCGCTGGCTCCCACGCCACCTCCCACATCGGAGCCAGATCGTTATAGTTATGATCCCGCCAATCCTACCCCTGCTGTCGGGGGAAACTCTCTCGGGTCAAGGAAGCATATGGGGGTAAAGGACAACCGCAAACTGGAGGCTCGTGCGGATGTGCTGACCTACACAAGCGCTGTACTCGAGCATGATGTGGAGGTCATCGGCCCCGTCACAGCCGAGCTTTACGTTCGCTCCAGCCTGCAACATACCGACTTCTTCGCCAGGCTATGTGTCGTACAGCCATCGAGCAAATCCATCAACCTGTGCGACGGCATCTTACGCCTGACCCCCGATTGTGTGGTTCCGCAAGCAGACGGGAGCTTATGCATCCAGATCGACATCTGGCCGACCGCCTACCGCTTCCGCCGTGGTCAGCAGATTCGCATACAGGTCTCCAGCGGTGCGCATCCCCGCTTTACCCGCAACCTGGGGAGCGGAGAGCCACTCGCCACAGCAACAAAACTGCGAGTCGCTGAACAGAACGTATATCATGATCCGGAGCATCCTTCGGCTATTTTGCTTCCAGTAGTACAAGCATAAGCGTAATAGTATGCAGAGTGAACTGCTGCTCATCAGGTGGTGGCTCACATTTGCATTGGAGGATTTCATGTCGCTAATATCTAGCATCCGCGACTTCTGCGATGAGTCACATCGCTATAGGGAACTTGCTGAAGTTATAAACAGGAGAAACATTGAGATCACTCTCTGGTCTATGCTAGGGAGTATTTTTATGCAAATAACCACAAGATAAAGACAATCGTGTTGCCGCTTCACAGTGAAACTAAACTGCTATGCAATACTGCCACTGTTTGCTATACTGGCCTGAATGAAATCATGTTGTAACAGAGGTGGCGCAATGAGAGCAAGGTTTCGTTCATGGTGGCAGAAAATAAAGCAACATCCATTCATCGTTTCAGGAATTATAGGGTCTATCGTCCTTATTTTCTCAGGATACTGGTTTCATTGGTCGTGGACTGGTTTTAATAAGACCTTGTGGGATTGGATGCAATTACTTATTATCCCTATTGCACTTGCGCTCGTAGCTATTTGGTTCAACCGTAATGAACGCAAAAATGAACAGAAAATTGCATCTGATAATCGGCAAGAAGCTGCACTGCAAGCGTATCTAGATCGCCTCTCAGAGTTGCTCATGAAAGAAGGGTTACGCACCTCCAAGCCAGAAGATGAGGTTCGGATTGCTGCCCGCGCTAGAACACTAACCATATTACGTCAACTAGATGAACTTCGGAAAGCAGATGTGATTAAGTTCTTATATGAGTCAGACCTTATTAGTGTCGATGCTGATAAATGTGTTATCGACTTAGCAGGAGCCAACCTTCGTGAGGCTTTTTTCTTTTTAGCCAAACTGAGCAGGGTCAACCTCATCGGGGTGGAACTTGACTTTGCTGAATTCTCAGTTATTGATCTCTCTGAGGCTAATTTAACTGAGGCCAATCTCGTCGGCGTCGAGTTTTTTGAAACTGACCTCAACAAGGCTACACTTTGCAATGCTAATCTCTGCTATGCGAAGCTTGATGAAGCTGAACTTAGTGAGGCTAATTTCAGTAAGGCACTCCTCAATAGAGCCGACCTGAGCGGGGCTGATCTCAGTGAGGCCAAGCTCAACGAAGCTGACCTTAGCGAAGCCAAACTCATACGAGCTAATCTTGGAAGAGCCGACCTGAGTGAAGCGGACTTAAGTAGAGCAGACTTAAGTGGGGCAGACCTAAGCGGAGCTATTGTCACCACTGAACAACTGGCTAAAGCCAAATCACTCAAAGGCGCAACCATGCCTGATGGTTCTATACATGAGTAGCCAGCTATAGCTTGTATTGTGGCCCACCTGTGCCTGTGGTAACTGGCAGAAGATAATATCACCCGAAGCCCAATTCTGCCTGTTCTGCTTCTGCCTGTTTGTATACTTTTTGCGCTTCGTCCGTACTCCTTTATGTCTGCTTATCGACTGAAAGAATCAGTTATCTATATGATCGCGACGGAATACAAGCCTCCACCAGCATGTGCCATTTTTTGCGTGAAATCCCCAACCATCAGAGGTTAGCTTGGTTATAAGTTCATCCAAAGCATCTCTAGACTTGCTCCCTTCATCGGGCCAATCGCCTTTATTTGTCGGGTGGGTCCCAAATGTCTTCGTAGACCGTGCCACTACAGTACCGCTGTGAAGGCCTACTAATCGTGCCTCAAAAAAGCTCTTACCTCCTATCCAGCCGCCACTTTTACTGTCAATCTCACAGAAATCACCCTGCGGATCAGTTGCGTAGGTGCCTTCACCAGAGAATTGGTTCAAAGCATCAAATCCTGTTTTTTCGTAAATGAATTTCCAAGGATCACTCATTATCTTTCCCTCTATTCGTCTATTAACTGATCGTGTACGGTACAATACAAAGCTTTTCGCCATTTTAGATCACCCAGCCTATCATTGAGAGCTTTCCTTTTCCTATTTTCTTGAAAAAGCGCTCTATATGAAAGGTAAAAGTAGGCTATTAGCAGAGGAATACCTGTAGAGACCAGAAGTATATATACTACTACTGGTGTAGAATCACGTTCTGGGGCATTTCCTACTGCGAGATTGATAAACATCCATATAATCAATCCGATGCCAACGAGAAAGATTTTGATTTTTTCTTTCTCTGGCACAGGCGCGAAGAAGACTAGTATTGGCCAGAACCCAATCCATGGAGCGCATCCCCACAAACCAATCTCTCTGGGCATATCGTATAATCTTTTCACGCTGCACTGGTCGCTGACGCTGTACTTGCTACAGCGTAACGGTTCTGTTTGTATGGTAACTCCTTTTTTGTTGTTCAACTGAAACCGACAATAGAAATCACAAGGCTTAGCGGAAACGTTCTCTTGCAGAGCGAAGCTCCAACTGTGCGGGGAAATAGTCCTTTCTTTTGGATGTGATGAACCTTATCAGAAACAACTGTCAATTATTCTTTTCAGTCTCTTTTGTTGCTTCCCGTAGGTTCAAGGATGTTGTGGTAATTCTTTGTATTACTGCTCTTACTCTTGTGGATTAAGCAAGAGATACAGGAGTACAGGTATAGCTGCGCTAATAAAAGAAAACCATAGCGCCAGCCTCCATCCAGGTTGATCTCGTTTGTAGGTAAGGTAGAGGCACCATATCCAGGCGATGGCCAGGAATATGAGACCTACAATTCCCATACCAGCCATAGTATTGGCTAAAACGGGGTTAGTTGCGCGAAACCAATCCCCCGGTGTGAAATACGGAGCGTAACTCGATGGCAAGTTTGCTTGATATATAGCGATACCTAAGCCTATCAGCACTACGGAGAGAGCGAACATGATACGTGGAATTAGGATATTTCCCTCAGGTTTCATCGCCTTCTCCCCTTTCGTAGAGCGGACACTTGTCTACCTCAACAGTACCATTACACAGGCAAAATAACAAGGTTTTGGAGTAGCAAATTACACAATAAAATGATAAATCGCAACCGATTTCGAATAGCGTTTTTGAGGGAGTGGTAATGTTTTCAAGTAACAAAAATACAGAAATGCTAATCAACACTTTGCCCTGTGAACGCTAAATTGATACTATCCAACCCACTCATTTTTCATCGAAATAGTATATTTGGTGATGAAACCCTTGCCATCTGAAAAGCTCTATGATACTGTTGAGGTAGATGAAGTTTTCATCTTAGATTGTATATCAAGAGCAGAGCATTCGATCTTTATTAACCTTTCAAGGAGTAGAGAGATGGCAATTTACTGTATGCAATGCGGCAAGGAACTCCCTGACGATGCAAAATTCTGCTTGAAATGCGGCAATCCAGTAGGAAGTGCTGTGAAGTCAACACCACAACCAGAGCAGAAATGGGAATATTGCGAGATTGTTTGCAAGGCCGGCGGCTTTTCAGGCCTCAAAAGCTATTTTATGGCACAGGCTACAGGGTCCCACGGGGTGTATATAGCGGCGCGGTCGACAAAAACATTCTATGGCATTGACGACACAGGTGGGGATTATCCAGATACTCAGGCATGGGGTGGTGAGAAAAAGGCGAAAGCGGCTTTGGATGAGATGATATCACTGTTGTCCGCAGATGGGTGGGAGTTAACTGGAGAGAAAGGCTCATGGTGGCAATATAAATATCGGCGCCGAGAACGCAGTTGACCTAGATGAGCTTTGGCAATAGGTTTGATATTCTGTCTCAGATAACCCTGCTAGAACCGAACAGCGTGCCTTGCTATCGCTACTCAGTAGACCAGCCTAACCAGCGTTTTTTCTGATGCCCAGTGACTTTCTATTGTCGGTTTATCGAACAGAAAGAAGATCACCTACATGAGTTGTTGCTTAATGTTGCTCCTTCTTTACGTGCTGGTTTCAGGCATAGGAGGAGTTGTTCTAAGCATTCTTTTAATAGTAGGTGTTCATCTGACAGGACTTGATATCTCACTTGCGCCTGTATTGTTTATTGTGGGCATCATATTCATTATTATAGGTTTCATAGGCTTAAAGCGAGTATTGTCTGCCTAGATAAGTAAACCGACACAAGGAGTACGGACGAAGCGCAATGCGCTTCACGCTATTTAAGCGTTACCATGTACTCCTTTTTTCATGTTTTGACCAGGTTTCCATTATCGGAAGGAAGAAGAAAGGAATGTCCTTTAATGACTGATTAGGGCGGCTTCCGTTCCTCAGAGTATGACTTCAAATGGAAGAATTCATCTACAGCCAACGCAAAGAACGTAGCACTATTTTGAATGTATCTTCTGCTAAGTCCGCACTGGCATTACGCCAGATCGTCCAAATAATTGATGGTGAATCATAGGGGCGCAAAACATACACCCTTTCACCATGACGATGAGCAGGGCTTTCATAAATAGCTCGTGGAAATTTCATCGCTCGCTCCCCGACAAGAGCCCATTCCATCGAATATCGCCTTACGAGAGGAGATACCTTTGAAGGACCTCTCATAAGCTTATTCATATCCTGCTTAATGAATTCGTTAAGGTCATTGCCTCGAAAGTTGTACCCTTCCTCTGTACGATCCCAGCGTGTTACTGAAATCTGCCAGGGGTAATTACCAAAATCGACAAAGCGACTGGTATCCTGGACGCGATTATACATAACATCTAGGTCTTCAGGATAAGAAAGACTTAGGGGAAATCTCGGATCAGTAGAAGAGTATCGTTTGAAACCACGCAAGGAGTAATCTGGCTCTAAAGTGAAATCTTCCATCAGGGACTTCCTTTCTTTACCTACGGCATGCAAATTGAGGAAAAACACATCGGTTTTGTGGAAAGTATACACAACATTTAGTAAAAATACCATTCTTTTGAAGCAAATTTAATTGAGGAGTAAGAAAATCGGTAATCTACACAATGCTATCGCTTATCCATCTCAACTAATCATGAGAATACAGTGGGGGTGTTTTCGGTGATCGGTTTCATGCGTCACCCGCGTCCATAAAACTTCATCGGCGGTATAACAGAAGTTAAGTAAAACTCTATAGGCATTAGGGGCATGTAGTCTCTTTTTTCTGAGGGACATGTGTCCTGGTGTATACTTTCTTACATGGAACACTCACCCGCACTTGAGATATATATGTTACGGCGATTATTAGAGTATACACAGAGCCATAAAGACGGGTTTACTTCATGGAATGATGTGTTACTTGTGCTGTGGTTGGTGTGGTTTTCTGTGCTATAAAGCTCTTCTATAAAGTGCATTGTGCTGCATTTTCGGAAAAAGAAAGATAGCGCGTTTAGATATGCGTTTTTTAGCATCATAGTATAGCGTGAGTGTCATCAAAATGAAAAAGAGCTATAAGAGAGAGATTTGATTTTGAAGCATGTCAAAACGTACATCCTGAACGCTAATAGAATAGAAGAGTTAATAATAGCTCATATGACTAGATAGTCTCTGCCATAGTGTACGTAGCTAAAAATATAGGTTGTATGTTGTGTGAGAAGCCGCGCTCCCTAGTTTTGCTTCAATCGTCCCTAGCTTTAATTTGGTGTGCTACTGTCGGGTAGTGTCCTGTACGACACGTAGCTATAGCCTGTGGAGTCATCCTACATAGAGGCGTTACGTATTAAAGTCTTGACGTTGGGCCGATTGCAAAAGAGATATAGCCTGTGCCACCAGCCAACAACTACAACCATCCTACAATGGGTACTGCATGGTGAAGTAGAGTGATGATGTGTGAGAATAGGCAGTTGAAGATGGCATTCTGTAGGCTAACAGTGTAGGACATGTGTGCCAAATTAGGTTCCGTTAAGTTTCATACAACGATGTTGAATATATTCTATAAATATCAAACCTTTGAATAACTTGTCTTTCAACCTCTGACCATTTCTTCTGCATCACAATCTTTCACATACAAAGGTGTCCTCTTTAGCTCGATTAGCCTCATTAATGCAATTTAAAGTTACACGTCACAGCGTATGTACTATAAGCTATACGTTCTAATACTAACGCTAGCATCCAATTCTGCAAATCCATTCGTTCTGATACACTTGGGCTAAACGTACGAGGAGTACTGTGCAAGATACGACTGAGAATTAAAGAGGTTGCTGAAGAAAAAGGCATAAGCATAGCTAAACTCGCACGGAAAGCTGATTTAGACTCTAAAACCGTGTAGCGCATTGCAAACGATCCGTATGCAGAAATTAGCACTATCACTTTAGGTAGATTGGCAGAGGCACTAGGAGTATCGGTGAAAGACTTAGTTGAAGATGCTCCTTACCCAGAGTAGTTATTTCTAGCGTGTGTTCCTATCTCCATTTACTTTATAGTAATATTTTGTGTATAGCCTGGACTTGAGCATTTGCAAGGAGTGCTAGCCATGTCAGAGGCCATTGATATTTTCTATTCCTATTCCTATTCACATAAAGACAAAACACTTCGTGATAGACTTGATACTCATCTAGCTATGCTAAAGCATGAAGGCTTAATAAACCAATGGCAGGATAAGTTTATCTCTCCCAGTCGTGAGTCAATCATAAACTACACATCTCAATTCTTAATGGAGGCATAGCTGATCTTAAATGCTCATCGTACCTTTTGTAAGAGTTTACAAAGCTCATCTCTCATCCCCTCAAAACATACCCTCCACCTACCCAACACGCACAAACCCCTCCCCCGGCCGATAATCAGGCGACTGATGCCGAAAATACGTATTATAGAGTTGAGCATATTGACCACCCTGGCTCATCAACGCATGATGATTACCTTCCTCGACAATCTTGCCACGATCAAGAACGATGATGCGGTCCGCATGTCGCACGGTAGAAAGCCGATGTGCGATCAGTATGGCAGTCCGGTGCTGCAAAACCAGGTCAAGCCCTTCCTGGATTTGTGCCTCAGTTAGTGGATCAACACTCGCGGTCGCTTCATCCAGGATGATGATCGATGGAAAAGAGAAAATGGACAAAGCAAGATGAAGGATTAGTACATGTATTCTACCCTGAACGAGAAAACTATTCTTCTCTTACCTCAATCCGTCCACGATACTTCCTGCTTTGTGGAAACCAGCACCGTCCCTGGGATATATGCCAGGCCCAGAGGCCCGACAGCGTAAGCTGGTGTTTCAACACCAAATCCTCGCAATGTGGCTAAAGGGCCCTCATTAGATGGAAACCCAGCTAACGCGGTTGCCTGTTCATTAGGAGGGAGACCTGCATGTCCAGCTTCTTCATCAGGTCCGCCTTCCTCGTTGAACGTCATGATGCGTCCATCAGGAAGAGGGATCATCTGAATCGTTCCCTCAACGATCTGCACCAACTCATCAATCTCGAAGTGATCGCCGTTGGCTGGGTGAACTTCCTTGCTTGTCCCATCAGGATAGAGTATCAGTGCCATGTTCATTCGTCCTTTCTTATTAACTTCCAGATATTCTCTATCGGCCAACGCCTTGCCCATGCAGTCTCAGCTTCGTCCCGGTAGGTGCTGGCCACACCCTCAGGAGGCTGCGGCTCGATCAGATATTCCACCACGAAGCCCGACCGCCGGAAAAGGCGAATCCACTCACCATAGGTCAATTGGAAATTCACCTCGTCCTCCCATTCCAGGCGTCGCATCCCAAAGTAGTCGTTAACTAAGTGATCGGTAAGTTGGTCCGTCTTGACATCCTGGCAAAGAAACTGGATCGGCGTGCCAGTCGCGAAGGCGAAGAGTCCACCTGGCCGCAGCATACGTGCCGCCTCCGGAACAGTCCGCTGTGGATCACAGAAAGTCATGGCTCCCCAATCGCAGAAGACAATGTCAAAGCTGGCGGCGTGTAATGGCACGTCTTCGGCATTGGCCTCGATCAGTGGGAAGTCAACTTCTGCTTCATCCATAAGTCGTCGTGCGTACTGGAGTTGCCGCGAGGAGAAATCAAGGCCAACAGGTCGTGCGCCACATTGTGCGAGCGCAATAGACCAACGAGCTGCGCCACAGCCCAATTCGAGAATATCCCTCCCCGCCACCTCACCAAGTACCTGTAGTTCTTCTTCTGGAATGCGCCACATGCCCCAGGCCATTGCCTTCTCTCCTGAGAGCGCTAACGCGTGACGTTGTTCATACCTATCACTGCTCGCCTCCCACAAAGCTCGGTTCTTACGAGCGTGTTCGGAGAGTAAAAGATTGGGATGCTGGTTATCTGAATGAATGGAATCGCTCATCACTGCTCCTCCTCACCGCTTTTAAAAAGATATCTTGCCGCACAATCAGTGCCATAGGAAAATCTCATCTGCGAGGTTGATCGTGTATTCATTCTATCACCCTGATGTCAGTTGATAACGCTTCAAGCCTTTTCTTTTATCCAGTTCAAACAAAACGCCATGCAAGACTCCTTCACCATAGGCGCTTCCTGGATTGATACATACAGTCTTCCCGATTTTAGCCGTACCTCGTGACTCATGGATATGACCATGCAATGCAATCAAAGGCTGGTATTTCTCGATCAAGGCGCGCACAGCTTCCGACCCGGCAGGTCCCATCAACATAGAGCCGCCTTGAATAATAGGACTCAGATTCTC
>Ga0137365_10004189_pt1 | contig 11568 bp, 7 predicted proteins | sample SagtaG_9_FD_104799 | JGI IMG/M metagenome (GOLD analysis project Ga0137365, IMG submission 104799) | Vadose zone soil microbial communities from Sagehorn Ranch, Mendocino, California, USA - Sage1_L_40_16 metaG | ecosystem: Environmental > Terrestrial > Soil > Vadose zone | place: USA: California... | reverse complement strand
CGGTGGGTACAATAGAAGCCCTCGGAGTGATGTAGTTGGCCGCTGTGGTTGACTTCATCATCGCGCCCAAACTCCGGACGAATGACGATGGCCGTGTTCCGGCCGAAGTAATCGAAGATATTCGGATATGCCGGGCCGTCATCAAGCCATTCGTGTCCTGTGAGCAACTCCCGGAAAGCAGCGTTATGGGACGCGATTCGCTCGCAATGGTCTTCCTCAAAGACAAAACCCTCACTCGCTATTTTCCGGATATTCGGACACAAGGAGTCGTTTTCGTAATAATCCTTTTTGCGTGCCCCGCCCCCATTTACGATAAAGATCAGGTGCTCGGTGTGGCGGGGGCGGGCCGGCGTAGCAAGCGCGCAGCCGGCCGCGCCGAGGGAACTCTGTTTCAGGAACAACCTTCGATGCATTCGAGAACTTTTCAATCGGCGAAAGTAGCGCGCCATAACTCCATATTCAACCTAGGTTTCACCGATTGCCTTGCGGTTTTTGCATGACTCACGTTAGTCTGTCGGCGTTGGTTTGGGTTTTCTATCACTGTTCGGCTAAATTAGCCGTGTAACCTGAAGTATCTACATGACGTACTGGTCTTATGGATTTTGATCGCGAGCTCATTGCTCGCGCGAAGGCGGGCGATCGATCCGCTTGCGAGACCATCGTGGATCAATTTGCTCCGATGGTATTCCGGCTGATCAGCCGGTTTTTTCGCACACGTGAAGATGTCGAAGACCTCGCTCAGGATGTTTTTTTGAAGCTCTTTGCTCGGATCGATCAGGTGCGTCCCGACGAGAATTTTCCGGGTTGGCTCGCGCGGGTGACGGTGAACACCTGTTACGATGAGTTGCGAAAGACGAGACGCCGCAAAATTGCAATGGAAAGCTACGGTCCCGAAGCCTTTGGGGCCACCTCGGTTGCGCCGCATGAGCCGGAGTCGTTCGGCAAGGCGAAATTGGCGATCCAACGTTTGGATCCAAAATTGAGGATTCCGCTGCTGTTGAAAGAAGTGGAAGAAATGTCGGTCGAAGAAATTGCTCGAACAATGGGGCTGACACAGACTAATGTAAAGGTGCGGTTGTTCCGGGCACGGAAGAAGCTTGCGAGTATGTTGGACGAAACTGAGCGTGGGGGGACCGGACGGGAGGTAAGAGGCCGCGTAGCGGTGTACCGAACCAATCCGGCCGGTGGGCCCGACGCTGAAAAAGTGCAGCGCGAACCGAAGAGAAGGGGAAATGAATCAACTTAGACGTTTTTTCGAGTCCGAGAAAAAGAGAGTCTTTGAGCCGGATGCTTATTTTACAGACCGCGTGATGGCGCGGCTAAACGAAGCTCCAGCCTGGGAGTACGGAATCTGGGAGATCACCCCGCGCTCGATGCGGCCGGTAGTGGGCATGGCGCTGGCGCTGATTGTGTGTTTCATTTTTGTTGAACTTTTGATTCCGCAGATGCCGCAATACGGGGTTGTCGAATTGTTTCTCGAGCCCGAACAAAGCGCAGCCGACAGCTTCGTTTTTAACGACACAGGTGTTCCGGCCAGAGAGGTCGTGCTGCAGCAGATGATCGCACCAGAGGAGCAAAAATGATTGTGCGGTACTTGAAAGCAAAGGTTCTGGTTTTCGCCGTGTTTTTCATCGGGATCTCCACCGGCATACTTATCACAAATTTCTACACCACTCGTGTGGCCAGTGCCCCCGACACCGCAAGTTCGCGCGTCCAACGCGCAGAGCGCGATATCAACAAGTTCTATGACTACTTGGGCCTGAATCTGTCACAGCGGGAACAGATGCGCAAGATCGGCGAAGATTGCCGCCGGGAGTTCAGACAGTTGCGCGCAGAAAACAAGCCCAAATTCGATGCGATCCGCGAGGCATCACGAACAAAGATTCGGGCGCTTCTCGATAATGAACAGGAGAAGAAATACGAAGAATTTCGCCGCAAAGTGGATGAGCGAAGGAAGAACCAGGATAGCGACGACTTCTATCGAGATGGTGGTGGCCCGAGACTGGACTAGGACCCGGTTGGAGGTCATTTCATGCGCCGTAATAGCCTCGCGCTATTACTAACACTCCTTGCCGTCACGACGATCTACGGACAATCCGCAAAAATAAAAGGCCGTGTGCTGGACTCTACCGGATCGGTAATGCCGGGAGTCCAGATCAAGCTTTATCAGAACGATAAAATCGTCAAAGAAGGAACCAGCACCGGCACGGGAGAATTTGAGATCTCAGCCGAACCGGGCGACTACAAGCTGGAACTTGCCGCTCCGGATTTCAATACGTACACGGAAATGGTGAAGGTCACGTCCGATATGGGACCTCTTTCCATCACCATGGCGCTCGCACAAATCGTGCAGGACGTCGAAGTGACCGAAACCCGCAACGAGATCAGCATCGATCCGGACTCGAGCCTTCAAACGACCGTTCTGGGTAAAGATTTCATCGAGGCCTTGCCGGATAACGAAGACGAACTGACGCAATATCTGCAAGAGATTGCGGGCTCCCGCGGTGGCGCGGGCGGCAACGCCACTTTTGTGATCGACGGATTCACAGGTGGCCGCGTTCCTCCCAAGGACCAGATTCAGGAAATCCGAATCAGTAATAATCCGTTCAGCAGCGAGTTCAGCGGTGTTGGGTACGGCCGGACGGAAATCATCACAAAAGCGGGCACGGGCGAGTATCACGGGCTATTGAATTTCGAGTTCAGGAATCAGGCGCTCAATGCGCGTGATCCCTTCTTTACGACTAAAGACGGATCTCCTGCGATTAAGCCGCCCTCAGAAACGCATAATTATCAAACCAATTTTAGCGGTCCCCTCATTCGGAACAGGCTTTCGCTGAATCTGAACGCTCGCCATTTCTTGAACGAAAACACCTATACAATTCGGGCCATCATTCCCGGCTCGGACGGCACGGGACAGAACTTTTCCGCGCCCGTTGTGACGCCCAACAGGAACAAAAACCTTAATGCCCGCAGCCAGTTCGCGATCAACAAAAACAACACGCTGTACGTCAATTACCAGAATCAGCATCAGCAACGGCTGAATCAGCTTTTCGGGGGCCCGACAACGCTGGCCGATCGCGCTTCCGACAACGTCGTCCGCAATTCGGAATTTCAAATACGAGAGACCGCGGTTCTGACGAAGTCGCTCGTGCATGAGGCCCGATACGAATACCGGAAAGATTTTTCGCAGACCACGCCGCGGGCGGCTGCTCGAGCGATCAATGTTCTTGATTCGTTCAACGGCGGAGGCGGGCAGAACAACAATCAGAGTAACAACCGGAATTCCGAATTCAGCAACTTGCTGATGTATTCGGGCGCGAAGTGGACGGTAAAGACCGGTTTCCAGGGCGTCTATCGCATGGACCATTCTTCACAGGAGAATAATTTCATCGGAACGTTTACCTTTTCGAGTCTGGACGAGTATTTGGCGGGCACGCCTCTGCAGTTCACCCAAACGCGCGGGAATCCGCTTCTGGACGTGAATCAGTTGGAGACGGCGTCGTTTATCCAGAACGACTGGAAAATGACGAAGAAGTTCAACCTGTCCTTCGGCGCCAGATATGAAGCCCAGACCAATATCAGCGCCTATCACAACCTCGATCCTCGCATGGGATTCGCCTATCAACTCACAAAAACACTGGCACTGCGCGGTGGTCTAGGCATTTTTCATCAGAGACTCGACATCGGAATCGTCGAAGGTTTGACGCGGCTCGATGGCACGAGGCAGCAGCAAATCGTCATCTCGCATCCTTCGTTTCCGGACCCATTTTTGTTCGGCAATATTTCCGCAATACCGATCTCGCACCGGACGCGCGCTTCGGATTTGGTTCTGCCGTACACGACGGACGCATCGGTCTCTTTGGAAAAGAGTCTTCCAAAGGGATTAGCTCTGACGTTTTCCTGGTACGGTAATCGCGGAGTGCACTTGTATCGCAGCAGGAATATCAATGCCCCGCTGGTGCCCGGCGGTGAGATCCTAGATCCTTCTCAAGGTCCCATCTTCCGGTTGGAGTCCACGGGTAATTCGAGATCGAACAACTACAGTATCGGCTGGCAGGAACAGCTTCGGAATAAATGGAACCTGCGACTCTTCGGTAACTACACATTGGGTTATACCAACAACGACAGTGATGGTTGGCAGAGTCTGCCCGTCAACAGCTATGACATGCATTCCGAGTGGGGCCGTTCCGGATTCGATACGCGGCATCGCGTTTTCACGGGGGCGAATTGGAACATGCCCTTGGGTCTGAATTTGACGACGCAGGTGAACTGGGCTTCGAGCCGGCCCTACAACATCATCACAGGCCAGTCCTATTACAATGATGGCGTCATCAACGAACGTCCAATCGATCCGCTTACCGGTAATATGATTCCGCGCAACAGCGGCGTCGGAGCCGGGCTCTTCAACATCAATTTGAACGTACAGAAGACGGTGAAGCTGAAAAAAACAGAGCAGTCACCTGCGGGCACCAGAGCCGGTAACGGAGGCCCCAATGGTGGCAATAATTTCGCTGAGCCGCAGCGCGGCGGCTTCCCTGGTGGTGGTTTTCCGGGTGGCCAGCGCGGTGGTCCCCCCTTCGGCGGGCAGCGCGGAGGTTCTGGCGGGAATCGCGGACCCAACGGAGGATTCAATCAGCAGAACACTGTGCCGACGATGACGTTTCGAGCCCAGTTCCAAAACCTGCTGAACAATGTGCAGTATGGGAACTACATCGGCACGATGACCTCACCTTTTTTCGGACACGCCATCAGTACTGCGCGCCCGGCACGGCAGATTGAACTTGGTTTGAGGTTCAATTTCTGAGGACAGAACTATGAGAAAAGCAGTTTGGGTCTCCGCTCTTCTGCTCGCCGCTACACCTCTTCTTGCGCAGGAAGAAGAACCTCAAGCTCCGTTTGCAGGCGGAGGGGGCGGCGCTCAAGTGTTCTCCCGAGTCGATTCCGTCAATCCGATGGAACAGGTCAAAGCCTTCCTTGCAAAGGCAAGCATCATGCTCAATTCCGATCAGGAAAGGACATTGAGGCCGGCGGTTGAAGCTGCCATCAAGCAACTCCAGGACATCAGCGACCGTTTTGCCGCTCGCGGTGAACGCCGCGGTCGCGGTGATACCGCTGGTACTGCCGCTCTGGTAAATGGTCCGGCGGCGCAAGAACTGAAAAGGATGAATGACGATCTCATGGCCAAGATCAACTCTGTCCTGAAGCCGGACCAGCAGGCCGCATTCAAGAAATTCCAGAATGACGAGATCAAAAAGGGCGGAGGATTTGCTGCTCTGAAAGTGGTGATGGAAGAAGCCGGCGCGCCGCTGACTGCCGAACAGGAGCCGCAGATTCAGGGACTCTACAGTGAGGACACCAAGCAACGGGCCCAGCTCTTCCGCGAGGCGCAGGGCCGTCCGGATCCCGCCAAAGTCGCCGATCTGGAAAAAGCCACCATGGCCAAGGTTGCGCGGCTTCTCACTCCTGCCCAACGCAAAGCCTTACTCGATTCCCGCGCGCGTCAGCAATGACATATCGGACATTCAACAACCAACTCGGGACACCGTTCCAGGCACAGTTTGGGCTCCGGTACTTCTTCTAAATGACAATTGACTGTTGAACATTGAACAATGAACATTTTTCGGCAGAAATGTCCATTGTTCACTGTTCAATGTTCACTTGTCATTTTCAAGGCCGTCTATAATGCAGAATGCACTACTTCCAGTACCAAGCCGGCGAGCTGTATTGCGAAGAAGTTCCGCTATCGCGGATTGCCGCCGATATGGGTACACCCGTATATGTCTATAGCGAACGGACACTCGAACGGCATGTTCGCGTTTTCGACGACGCTTTTCGATCCGTACCGCACCTGATTTGTTACGCCGTCAAAGCCAATTCGAACATCAATATCCTTCGGCGATTTGCCGAGTGGGGAACAGGTTTCGACATTGTCTCTGGCGGTGAATTGTTCCGAGTCTTGCGCGCGGGCGGTTCTGCCGAAAAAGTAATCTTTGCGGGTGTCGGCAAAACGGCCGATGAAATTCGATATGCGCTTGACACCAATATTCTCTTCTTCAATGTGGAGTCCAGTGCAGAGTTGGAGTTGATTCACAGTATTGCGCGCGACGCGGGAAAGAAAGCGCGGATTTCCATTCGAGCGAATCCCGACGTTGATCCGCGCACGCATCCGTACATTTCAACGGGAATGCAGAAACACAAATTCGGCGTGAGTCTTCCCGAAGCGAGGGATCTCTATCGAAACACGCGCGCGTTCTCGAATGTCGAGGTTGTGGGCGTACAGTGTCACCTGGGGTCGCAAATTACGGAAATGGGACCCTTCCAGGAGGCACTTGCGAGCCTCCGGCAATTCGTCCTCGAATTGCAATCAGATGGCGTCGCTTTGAAATACCTGGACTTCGGTGGCGGTCTCGGCATCTCATACAGTACCGAAGAACCACCGTCGCCTGCCGTCTATGGTGAGACCGTGGCCAAGGCGACAAAGGATCTGGAACTTACGATCGTGCTCGAACCCGGACGGGTCATTGTCGGCAACGCGGGTATCTTGCTTACGCGGGTTCTCTTGAAAAAGAACCAAGGTACGAAAAAGTTTCTTGTCGTCGATGCTGGAATGAATGATCTGATCCGCCCCGCCTTATACGGATCTCACCACCAACTCTGGCCGGTCCGCGAGCAGGCCAGCCAAAAGATGGAAACAGCCGACGTTGTGGGCCCGGTGTGCGAATCGGCCGACTTCTTCGCGAAGGACAGAGATGTCGCTCTGCTCGAGCCTGGCGAACTCCTCGCGATCATGAGCGCCGGGGCGTACGGCTTCAGCCTTTCATCGAATTACAATTCGCGGCCGCGCGTCGTAGAGGTCCTGGTGACGGGCAAAACTTATCAAGTTATCCGCAGGCGGGAAACGTACGAGGATCTGGTCCGGCTGGAGGAGACCCACAACTAACAAAAGGGGAACGAACCACAAAAGGCACAAAAAGGATCACGAGAAGGCACAAGGAAATCGCGAGAGGCTCTTCTTGTGTGCCTTTTGTGTACCAATTTCCTTCCTCACTGTCGCGAAACGTGTATTATCTTTCCCCCATCCGTTTTGGACTGTTGCATAAAAAAGAGAAATCTACATGAAGCGAAAGACTGTGATTTTAATTCTTTTAATTTTTGCTTTTGCCGACTATGCGCTTAGCCAGTCAGGCGCTGGCCTGGGAAGTATTTCCGGCGTGGTGCTGGACGCTTCGAGAGCCGCCGTACCCGGTGCTTCTGTAGTGGTGGCGAATGAGGCGAAGGGAATCAGACGGAATCTGGAGACAAACAGTCAGGGCGTGTTTACGGCCCCTGCTCTAATTCCTGCGGAAGGGTACAGTGTCAGCGTCAATAAGAGCGGCTTCGCGACGTACCAGGCGACCGGGGTCACTTTGACGGTCGGCCAGAATATCGATCTTCACATTGATCTCGTCGTAGCGGGTACGGAGGCGAGCGTTGAAGTCACCGCCGAAGCGGTACTGGTCGATGACACGAAGACCGACGTTTCCCAGCTGGTGAACTCGAGGCAGATTCTGGAACTGCCGATCAACGGGCGGCGTGTAGATTCGTTCGTTCTGTTGACACCGGCTGTAGTGCCTGACGGGGCGTTCGGTCTGCTTAGTTTTCGCGGCATTGGCGGCCACAATGCCTTTCTGACGGACGGCAATGACACGACCAACACCTTCTACAACGAGAACGCCGGACGAACGCGGATCACCAGCCCGATTTCGCAAGAGGCCGTTCAGGAGTTCCAGGTGATCTCCAACAATTATGCCGCTGAATATGGCCAGGCCATGGGCGGCGTGGTGAACACGATCACCAAGAGCGGAAGCAACGACATTCACGGAACCGCCTATTGGTTCTTTCGTAATCGAAGTCTGAACGCGCGTGACCGTTATGCCTCGTTCAATCCTCAGGACATTCGACATCAGGCCGGCGCGAGCCTGAGCGGTGCATTTATTAAAGACAAGCTCTTCTATTTCTGGAATTACGAAGCCACGCGCCGGGATTTTCCAGCGATTGCCACGCAGACGAGCGCCAACCTTTTTACTGCAGCCGGCACATTGGATACAGCGAGGAACCCCTGTCCCAATCCCACTGCAACGATCCAAGCGACGGTCGCGCAATGTCAGACGGCGATCCAGATGTTGACAACGCGGAATTTCGGAACCGTCTCGCGCACTGTGCAGCAGGACCTCGGCTTTGGCAAGATTGACTACCACCTGTCCGACAGGAATAGCCTGAGCTTCAGCCTGAGCGGCTTGCGCTGGGTTTCCCCACACGGCATACAAGCAACCGGAATCGTTTTTTCCAATGGAAATGCCATCGGAAACAATGCGGACTCCACGGTCCGGGATGCATACGGCCGCGCACAATGGACGGCCATCGTAAGTCCACGCGTCGTCAATGAAGGCCGCTTTGGATGGTTCAAAGATCGGTTGCACGACACCGCGAGCCCGGACTTCCTTTATCCCGGCCTCGGTCTAGCCAGCTTGACCGTCAACAGCACCGGTAATCTGGGTGTTGCCAACTCCTATCCGCGCTTGAACCCGAGCGAGACCCGCTTCGAGTACGCGGACAACGTGAGCTGGAATACAGGTGCGCATACGATGAAATTCGGAATCGATATCACACACACCGAGGACTATCACGTCCAGCTCATCAATCGGTATGGCGGTTACAGTTACGCCACACTGAACAATTTTGCCTTGGATTTCAGCGGAAACACGGCAGGTTTGAAGAATTGGAGCACGTACTCGCAGGCATTCGGGAATCCGCTCGTCGACTTCAACCTGGAGACTTATGGCTTTTATGGGCAGGATCAGTTCCGTATCAATCCCGACGTGGTGCTGAATTTCGGCTTGCGCTATGACTACACCTCAATCCCACAGCCCAGCGTCGTGAATCCGGACTACCCGCAGACCGGTGTTATCCACTCGGCAATCGACAACGTCGCTCCGCGCGCGGGGATTTCTTATAGGTTGAACTCGAAAACGGTTGCTCGCGCCGGATACGGCATGTTTTTCGCACGGTACCAGTCCGGGCTGATCAACAGGCTCTTCGCCAATAACGGTGCGTATCGAAAAAACATCACCTACAACAGTGGCACACCGGAGCAACTGGCTGCAGGAGCGGTCTATCCTAATTATCTGCCGTCGACGTCGTTCAACCCGCCGGCGGGAACGGTGGATATCACTTTTGCGGATAAAAACCTGCGGAACCCTTACACCCATCAAGCGAATATCGCCCTCGAGCGGGAGATCACCGCGAACATTGATTTTAGTATCTCTTATCTGTGGGGGCGCGGCGTGCGGTTGTACGGAGTCCGAGACTTGAACGTTGGACCTCTCGGGCCGCCCATCACGTATACGATTCTGGACCGCACCGGGAATGTAGCCGGAACGTATACGACTCCCACTTATCGGACAAGAGTCGATCCCAGGTACCGCCGTGTCAACCAGCTCGAAAATCCCGGGCTGAGTTATTACGACGGATTGGCCGTTCAGGTGAATAAGCGGTACAGCCGCGGATTTCAGGCGTCGGTGTCTTACACCTGGTCGCACGCCATCGACTTCAACCAACCGACGGGAGACCCCAATGTCTTCTATGACTCGGGCCCGACGAGCTACGAAAACGGCAATTTCCGTGCTGAAAAAGGCTCGTCAGCCAATGATATCCGCCATCGCGCAGCAATCAGCCTCGTTTGGAGTCCGACATTCAGCGCGACGAGCAGCGCCTTGGCTCGTCATCTTATCAACAATTGGCAGTTGAGCGAGATCACCACGCTTCAGTCGTCGCGGCCGGTTACCGCCACGACAGCAGTCTCAGTATTTGCTTTCCCGGGCGCCCTCGTTGTCGGCTCGCTAAATGGGTGTGGGTGCAGTTCCCGCGTGCCGTTTCAGCCGATCAGCAATCTCGATTTGGATCGCATCTACCGCTTCGATGCGCGCCTCTCCAAGAAGGTTCCCTTCACAGAGCGCGTTACCGGTTATCTCACTTTTGAAGCTTTCAACATATTTAATAGGCAATACAACACGAGCCGCCGTACGGACGAATACAGCTTGAGTGGTACGACGCTCAGCTACATCCCGTCTTACGGGACCGGCAGTTCGACGGCGACCAGCCCGGATGGCACCAATGCTCGTCGCGCTCAGGTTTCGTTACGCGCGGTGTTCTAGTAACAGAAAGGAAACAATGCCTGTCATGAAGAAGATAGTCGTTTCGATAGTCATCATTACTGTTCTGCTCAGCGCTGGATCCCTGTTCGCACAGTCGGAGATCGCCAGCGCGACTCTGAATGGCGTTGTAACGGATCCCTCGAACGCTGTCGTTGCTAGTGCAAAAGTCACGGTCCACAGCACGGAGAGTGGTCTGACGAGAACCATGGAAACCACGACTGCGGGCCTTTATAGGTTCGGTGGTTTGCGTGCCGGGAATTACGACTTAACTATTGAGGCGCCGGGTTTCAAGACGGTCGTTCAAAAGAACGTCCCTTTAACCGTTGGTGCTGTCGTGACAGTGGATGCCAAATTGGAAGTCGGCGGCGTCACGGAGACTGTGTCGGTCGCCGAGGAAGTCCCGATGATAGAAACGACGCGTTCGAATGTGGCGACCACAATCGATATGCGCTCCGTCGCCGATCTGCCGATCAACGGTAGAAGTTTTCTCGATCTGGCCGTTCTGACTCCCGGTGTCGTTAGGGATCCGACTCGGGGCGGCGATCTCGCTTTTGGTGGCCAGCGAGGTCCGAGCAATGCGGTGTTGGTGGACGGTGCCGATTCGAATAATTTGTTCTTTGGTCAGGCCACAGGCCGAAGCGGTTTTCGTCCTACGGCTTTCAGCCAGGGTGCGGTACAGGAATTTCAGGTCAATGCCAACGCTTTCGCGGCTGAAATCGGACGGGCTGGCGGCGGCGTGCTTAACGTCATCACGCGCAGCGGTACCAATGACTTCCACGGATCAGCCTTCGAGTTTTATCGGGACAAGGGAATCAACGCTAATGATTTCATCAACAACCGTAACAGGGCGCCGAAGCGTCCATACCATTTCAACCAGTTTGGCGGAACTTTCGGTGGACCGATCCAGCGGGACAAGCTGTTCTTCTTCCTGAGCTATGACGCTCAGCGGAACAAACAGACGAACATCGTGGTGCCGAACATCACGCCGCCGGGCGGGGTGGCGGGTCCGTTTGGAAAATATCTGAATCCCTACCTGATCGGTTTGGAAAATAACCTGGGACTAGTGAAGGGCGATTGGAACATGTCCGATAAAGACTGGCTCAGCATCCGATACAACCTGAGCCGCTATACAGGTCTTAACCAGGAATCCTTCGGTTCCAGTGTCGCTGAGGAACACTCCGGCGGCAACGAAGTCAACACAGACAATATCGCGGTTGTCTACAACCGGACTCTGGGTTCCCGGATGGTCGCGGAGATGCGCTTCAACTTCGTACAGGACAAACAACCTGGTTTTGCTAACACGACAGGGCCTGAAGTGAACATCATCAACGGAGTTCTTTTCGGCGCCAACAATTTCAGCCCGCGATTCACGAAT
>Ga0137365_10004185_pt1 | contig 11573 bp, 7 predicted proteins | sample SagtaG_9_FD_104799 | JGI IMG/M metagenome (GOLD analysis project Ga0137365, IMG submission 104799) | Vadose zone soil microbial communities from Sagehorn Ranch, Mendocino, California, USA - Sage1_L_40_16 metaG | ecosystem: Environmental > Terrestrial > Soil > Vadose zone | place: USA: California... | reverse complement strand
CTGGTCGTGCTCACCCTGCGCATCCAGCCGCCCTGGGGCGGCGAGCCGATCGGCCTGCCCATCAACATGCGTCGCTACAGCAAGCGCGACGGCCGCTCCCTGCTCGACCTGGGCCAAGAGATGTCTCAGGGGGCGCTGGCTCAGACCTGAATCCGTGAGTAAGGGACGACATCCGGGACGGCGAGATCGTGTCGGTGGTCCGAGATCCGAGTACGCGGCAGAGGTCGTCGCGTTGCTGGAACTCGCCGAAGAGGAGCGCAGATGTAGCCCCGGCGGGATTCGGGGCAACGTCCAGTCAACCCCGCCGCTGGTCCCCATCTTGCGGTCTGCGTAGCCGGAAGGTGCCGTCGTGGAAGCCACGGTCGATGCGCTCGCAGGCTGTCGGGCTTGCCCTTCGAAGGGTGTCCCGGGCGGTCGGCCGCCCGGGACACCCTTCGAGCTCTGTTCTTGGCGCCGCCGTCCGACGTGCAGGCGGCCTTCGCGCACCTTGTAGATGGATGCTGATCGGCCGAACAGGTCGGCCGAGGCTGTTCGGTATGTCCCGAGAACTGGCGACATCGCCGGTGAGACGGGCACCGGTGAGGGCCTACGTTGCCGGCATGACACGACGATTCACTCGACTGGATCTGGTGGCCGGCGTCGGGCTGCTGGTGCTCGCCTTCGGCGTGGAGGGCGTGCGCACGACGCACTTCGGACCGAAGGAGGCGATCTCGATCGTCTTCGTGCTACCACCGGTGCTGCTGGCGCCCTTCGTGGTCACGGGAGCGCGCTGGACCGCCGCGATCGCAGCCGCACTCTCGGCGTTTTACGCCATCGGCGCGGTGACGACCGCCGGCGAGATCGACTTCCTGGCCCACCCGGCGCTCGGTGTCGCATACGCCTCGATCGTGGCCGAGCTCGGCAGCGCTCTGGTCGTGGCGGTGGCCGGCGTCGCGGCAACCGTCCGACAGCTCGGCCGGGCCAAGTAACGGGGTAGGAGCACCGTTGACTCGCTGGCTGGCGCCGGGCGCGACTGATGGATGCGGAGGTCGCCCCAGCGTTCGTGCTCAGGACGGTCGCGCCGCCTGCTGCCGGCCGACGAGGACAACCTCAGCGGCGTCCGCCTCGATCCGCTGGAGGCGCTGATCAGCGATCGCGCGCACGGACCACGCCACCGCTGGCCCGCTCGGCGACTTCAGGTCACATGCGCCGCAACGGCCAGGGCGCAGTGCAGGGACTCGGCGCAGCTGGTGTCCACCTCAACGTCATAGGCCACGCCCGTGTGCACCACCTCGGCCTGCGATGCCGCCATCCCGGTCACCCGGTCGCCCCAGGCGATCTCGCGACCCACTGCGATTTCAACGTCACAGCGTGACGCAACCCAAAGCACGTCGAGGCCGGCGCCCCGATGGTCGAAATCGCCTCCGAATCCAGGTAGAGCAGCGTCCGGAGCGTGGAGTCGGAGATCTCGGAGCTGCCTCCGGCCAGCGCGACGCCGTTGAGGAAGAACTTGGCCGCGTCCCCGACCGCGAACGTGGCCACACCGCCCACGACGATGAGCCAGGACAGGATCCGGGGCTCGGCCGCGGCCGCGGCCAGCCGGCCGCGCAGGGCGACGACGAAGGGCAGGAAGCCGAAGACGAAGCCCAGACGGGCGAGGTAGTCACCGACCAGGTAGGCCTGGCCGCCGTTGCGGAAGGAGTCGCGGATCTGCTGAAGGGGCGCGTCGAAGGCGGGCGGTGTGCCGTGAAGGGCGCCGCCTCCGAACACGATCAGGATGATTCCGGCCAGCCCCAGGGCCGCCGCTAGCTTGACATTAGAGGTCGGCGGTTCGATCCCGTCGCCGCCCACCATCCCCCATACCGGCGGTCGTTTCTGAACTCACGGGAGGGCAGAAGTAACCGTTCGGGAGCGGAGCGGGAGGGCAGCGGGAACCTCTCCGGAAGCGTGCCAGACTAGAGGCTTGCAGTCTTGCCTGCCGGGCTGGAAGTAGGCAGAGCGACTGAGCTGAGCATCCACGCGCGAGCGGGCCGCGTGGTGCGGATCGGTCCAGGGCGCTGGCGAATCGGACCCACAGAGGACCAGCAGTGAGCGCCCGTCAATCTGCCGGCGGCTGGTCCGTCAACGTGCACCGGATCGAACGCGCTCGTGTTCTGCGGGCATGGACGCGACGCCAACTCGCCGGGATCGCACACGTCGATCCAAAGACCGTGACTGATATGTGCAACGGTAGGCGCAGACCACACCTCGGCACAATACAAGCGCTCTGTGCCGCGCTCGACCTGACAGTGGCGGACGTGATCGAGTTCCAAGACGAGTGACCGCCTCGGCATCCAACTTCAGGGGAAGTGGCTGGTGCGGCCCTCCGCGTGCAGCGATGCCCCACGTTGGCTAGAATGTGCCTGTCCTCGCGAGCAGGTTTGGAACATTGGAGTAGCCTGGAACGATGTGGCATTCCCCGATGCCTTGGGAAGTTAGGGCGTGGCGAGCGTAGCGCCGCGGCCACGGCCGCGTGGCATCAGCCGTCTCACTGTCGAGGGCTTCAAGTCGATCCTTAATGAAGCATCGATCGAAATACGGCCACTAACACTTCTTGCCGGCGTCAATAGTTCTGGAAAGTCGAGTATCATGCAACCGCTATTGCTTCAGAAGCAGACGCTGGACGTTGGCTATGATCCAGGCGCTCTCTTGTTGGACGGACCAAATGTTCGTTTCACCAAAGCTGAGCAGATGCTTTCCAAGACCGGGGGTCCCGGGCGACAGTTCTCCGTGGGTGTGCAGCTCCAAGGTGCTGCTGCCATCACGACAACCTACAGCTCTGGTAGCACTGGTCAGGGATTTCGGATCGAAAGTATGCGTGTTCGCGATCGCGATCGGGAAATCACCTATCGTCTTAACATGAGCCAGGCGCAGCTCGTGGCTGTTATCCCCGACACTATGCGCCAGGTCTATCAAATCATGACTCATCGGGAAGAATCCCATGGGGAAGCCTCATTCCGCATGGCACTGGCACGCGATCGATGTTTTCTCACCGTGCATGCCGACGCAAATGGCGGACTGCGCCTGAACATTGGTACGCCGGCCGATGTTCTGCCAGCCATCATTCGAGATATTATCCATGTGCCGGCGACACGCGGCCGCCCTCAGAGACAGTATCCTGCAACAGCGGCTACTTCGCCGTTCTCTGGGACTTTTGACTCGTACGTCGCGAGTGTGTTGGCGCAATGGGAGGCGGATCATGACGCGAAGCTGCCTCTGGCGGGCAGGAACCTGGAGACCCTGGGTCTGACCTGGAAAGTCCAGGCGCGCAGGGTAAGCGAGGTGGAGCTGGAGCTGCGGGTGGGCCGACTACCGCATGCGCTTCGTGGAGGCGCCCATGATCTTGTCAATATTGCTGATGTCGGCTTCGGTGTTTCGCAGTGCCTTGCGGTGGTGGTGGGCCTGCTTGCTGCTCAGCCTGGCCAACTGATATATCTAGAGGAGCCCGAGATACACCTACATCCGCGTGCTCAGTTCGATTTGGCTCCCCTACTGTGTGAGGCGGCGGCTCGCGGTGTCCGGGTGGTTGTGGAAACACATAGCTCGCTGCTTCTGCGTGGGATTCAAGTTGCCATTGCTCACAAGAAATTGGCTCCGTCCGCAGTAAAGCTTCACTGGTTCTCTAGATCAGAGCAAGACGGAACGACCGTCGTTAGTAGCGCCAATATGGATAGCCAAGGTGCGTTTGGCGACTGGCCGGTGGACTTCGACGAAGTGGTACTACATGCCGAGACTGCGTACTTGAATGCACCCGCATAAGTATTCAAGTGAATCGTAGGCGTATTGTCATCGATGCTGACATTTTGAGATCGGCGGGGTTGGCCCGGTCGGACAGTGAGACGGCGGTTGCCTGTCGGTCGTTTCTGGAGTGCGTGAAGGAGTCGAGGCACTACGTGACGCTGTCTCCGGAGATTCTGGCCGAATGGCGTAGGCATACATCGGTGTATGCAGCTACATGGCTGGTGGAGATGCGATCGCGCCGCCGTATCCACTTTGTGGAACCGGAGGGAGACGGAGGTTGTCGAGTGCAGTTGGAGGAGCTGGTCGCGGACGAGTATCAGATGCATCGAATGGATAAGGACATGCATTTGGTTGAGGCCGCACTGATATCTGACAGACTGATTGCCTCACGGGACGAGAGTGTCCGCAGCGACTTCCGCATGTTCGCGTGCGATATACGAGCGCTTAGTACGCTCACGTGGGTGAATCCGTGTGTCCCGGAGGACGAGGCAATGGACTGGCTGAAAGCCGGTGCGCCGAGCGAGCGGCATCGGTTCCTTTGTCCCAGGCGGGTCCGGCGACGGAGGCGCCGTCGGCGATAGCGGTGCTGACGGTAACCCCGCGCGGCTAGCTATAGACTAGCGGTTGGTCGCGGATCAGCGGCGGTGTGGTAAACTCGGCCCAAGTTCGGCAGGCGCGAACTTCAGATTGTAGGACATGTGCGTTCCTCCACTGGACGAAGACGGGGAGCGTTCAGTGATCTGCGGATGGCCGACCCACAGCCAGCGTTCAGGAACCTGACCACGGTCGCGAGCAGGGCGGGATTGATCCCGACCCGGGCTGCCGCCAGCAGGAGCGCCCAGATCGGCAGTGTGGTCAGCAGCCGCCTGGCGTTCAGGATCACGAAACTCATGCCGTCCAGTTGGCGACGAATGCCGGCCTCCTCTCACCGGCGAAGTCGCCGGTTGTCACGCGCGGGAGAGACGGAAGTACGATCGCCCGGTGGCTGGTCGCCCGCGGCGCTGAAGAGGCGGCTATCAGCGACCTCCTCGAGGTTGCTCGCGCCGGCGGCGGCGGGGCGCTGGTCATCACCGGCGGGCCCGGCATCGGCAAGTCCGCGCTCCTCGCCCACGGTGCCAGCCTGGCCCCCGACATGCGGGTCCTGCGGGCAGCCGGTGTGGAGACGGAGTCGATGCTCGCCCACGCCTGCCTGCACCAGCTCCTGGCCCCGGTCATAGACCGGGTCGGCGGCCTGATCGAGGCCCAGGCACAGGCGCTGCGCGTGGCACTGGCCGGTTCCGTCGCCGATCGGTTCACAGTCGCGGCGGCAGTCCTCACGCTCCTCTCGGACCTGGCCGGCGAGCGGCCCGTGCTGTGCCTGATCGACGACGCGCACTGGGTGGATCCAGCCTCGCTTCAGGCGCTGGGCTTCGCCGCCCGCCGCCTCGACGCGGAGCCGGTGGCGATGCTGCTGGCGGCCCGAGACTGTGAGGGTCTGGACGTGCGCGCCCTGGGCCTGCCCCGGCAGCCGCTCGTTGGCCTTCCCGCTCACGCGGCCGCCGAGCTGCTCGAAGGCCGCCGGGGACTCGCTCCTCGAGTCCGGGACGCGCTGGTGCAGGCCTGCGCCGGCAATCCGCTGGCGCTCCTGGAGGTGCCCGGTGCACTAACCGCGGAGCAACTGGCGGGGCAGGAGCCACTGCCCGACCTGGTGCCCCCGGTGGAGCTGGAGCGGGTTTTCCTGGAGCGCCTCGGGCGGGAGCCGCCGGCGATCCGCTCCCTACTCCTCGTCGCCGCCGCGGAGGGGTCCGGCGACCTCGAGACGGTGCGGGCCACGAGCGCGCGGTTGGCCCTGGACTCGGGCGCTCTGGAGTCACAGGACGCGCGCGGCCTCCTGGATATCGAAGGCTCGAACTTCCGCTTCCGGCACCCGCTGGTCGCGGCGGCGGTCTACAACGCTGCCGACTCCGCGCAGCGCAGGCGGGTCCACGGAGCGCTGGCCGAGGTGCTGCACGACGACCCCGCCAGTGCCGAACGCCGCGCCTGGCATCTGTCGCGCGCGGCCGCGGGGCCGGACGAGGCGGTCGCCAGGGAGCTCGACGAGGCAGCCCGGAGCACACTAGCCCGGTCCGGACCCATGGTGGCGGCCTCCATTTTCGAGCGCGCGGCCGACCTCAGCCCGAGCGATCTCGAACGCGCTCGGCGGCTCCTCGACGCCGCCGGCTCCGCCTGGGCAGGAGGCGACGCCGCGCGGGCCCGCTCGCTGCTGGCTCGCATCGAGCGTATGGGCACGACCCCCATCCGCATCCAGGGCCAGTACCTTCGCGGTCTGATCGAGCTTCGTTCCGGCGTGCCCCGCGATGCGCTGACGCTCCTGCTGCCCGCTGTTCGCGAGGCGGTCGGCGAGCGGCCGGAGGCAGCCGTCGGCATGCTCATGGCCGTCAGCGAGGCCTCGTTCCAGGCCCGGCTGGGCGAGGCCACCGACGAGGTGGTCGGACTGGCGGCGAGGTTGGCCGCCAGGGCGGACGGGGTGGACGGCCTCCTGGCGCGCCTGGTGCTGGCGGCCGCCCGCCCGCCCCAGGCCGGTGGCCGGGCAGTCGAGCCCGCCGATGTGGACGGTCTGGAATCCATCGACGACCCCGAGCTCCTCGTCCGGGCCGCCGGCCAGGTCCTGGCGCTGGGCGAGCGAGAGTGGGCGGAACGTGCGCGCACCGAGCTCCGGGCCACTGGCCAGACTGCCCGCAAGCGCGATCCGAGCACCTTCGACGAGCTCACACCTCACGAGCTGCGCGTCGCGCAGGCCGTGGCGCAGGGGCTGAGCAACCGCGAGATCGGCGGTCAGCTCTTCATCAGCCCACGGACCGTGGACTACCACCTGAGGAACGTCTTCCAGAAGCTGGCGATCTCCTCGCGGGCGGAGCTGATGCGGCTGGCGCTCAGCGGCCTGCAGTGAACGTCGGTGCGCAGTCGGGCTGACCCGACTGCGCACCCGCCACGTCCGTGTCGAGGGGTGGGAAGAACGGGAAGATGGATCCCCCCGCACACACGGTCGACATCGCGGACAACATGTGGAAGGCGTCAGCGCTGGACGCCGCTTTCCGCCGCCGATAGCACTCGAACCCGCCCTGCCTGACCACGGTCAGGCCATGAACGGCATGAGCTCCGGCGGCATCGTCACGAAGGGCCGCATCATGTCGCGGTCCTCGTGCTCGAGGATGTGGCAGTGGTACATGTACCGGCCGCTGTACGTGGTGAAGCGCACGGCGATCTCGACCATCTCGTTGGGGTTGACGCGGATCGTGTCCTTGAGGCCGCGTTCGTTGTCGTCGATCCTGTGGTCGAGCTCGTCGTCGGGGTCGCGTTCGAGCGTGACCGCCGCGCTGATCTCCACGTCCTCGATACCACCGTCCGGGATCTCGCAGCGGATCGGACGTCGCGAGACGATCTGGAACGGGTCGAGGTGGACGTGGATGGGGTGCGTGTCGCCGGTCAGGTTGATGAGCTGCCAGACCTCGTGCTGGCCGAGCATCGGGAAGAACGTCGTTGCGTCCTCGAAGTGCGCTGCGACGGCGCGGTAGCGAGTGGTCCTCTCGCCTTCGGCGACGGTGACGACCGGTCCAGCATAGTGGTCGTCGACCACCGCGAGCTCGCGCATGGTGAGCATGTTGGGTTCGTCGTCGAGCTCGCGCTCGACGAGCGCGATGGCACGCCGCGGCGCGTGCGCGAGCGCGTCCGGCGCTGGCGGCCCGTAGTCACTGGCGAGGGCGCCGGGGATCACATGGGCAGCGGCCGGGCCCGGGACGACTCGGAAGCGCATGACATGCGGATAGGGCAGGAGGCCGTCGACATCGGCGGCGCTCTCGGCTCGGACCGCCGGGAACGGGGCGCCGTCGAATGGGGCGGCGGCGGTGTTGAGGAGCGTGAGCTCGCTGCCGGGCTGGAGGTCGGAGAAGTCGACGAGCAGGTCTGCGCGCTCGGCCGATGCGAGCACGAGTCCGTCCGGCGGCACGCCGACGGAGGCGCGGAGCAGTCCGTGGTCAGTGCCGATCTGGGTGATCCGCCGGAGCTCGACCTGGCCGTCACGGAGCAGCACGAGCCGGAAGGTGCGGGCATTGGAGCCGTTGATCACGCGCAGGCGGTAGGTGGCCGGCTGGACGTCCAGTACCGGCCAGACCTTGCCGTTGACGACCGTGAACGGCGGGAAGGCCTCCATCACCTCCGGGTCGGTCTTGTGGACCAGCCGGCCGGTCAACCTCCCCTGGTCGTCGAGGTCGAAGTTGCGGTCCTGGATCAGCAGCGGCACCTCGAACGGCGGCCCCACGGGCAGCCGGAGCTCCCGCTCTCGCTCGTCGCGCACGATCCACAGCCCCGCCAGCCCGGCGTACACGTCGAGCCTGGTGACGCCCATGACGTGGTCGTGGTACCAGAGCAGCGCCGCACGCTGGTCGTTCGGGTAGTGGAAGACGGCCGACTGGCCGGGAGCGAAGAGGTTCTCGGTCCAGCCGTCATAGGACGCCGGGGTGAGGCCGCCGTGCAGGTGTACGACTGTGTGGCCGGTCAGCGCCGCCGCATGCTGGTCCGGCGTGCCGCCGCTCAGGCCGGGGAGGCACTGCACCGGTACGCCGTCAGCGTTGGCATTGGCGGGGGCGATCGTGACGACGGCGGGCAGCGGGCCCGAGAGCTCGTTGCGCCACTCCACCGTGACGGGCCGCCCGCGCTCGGTCTCGATCGTCGGGCCCGGGACCGTTCCGTCGTAGCCCCAGATCCTCGTCTCGGGCAGGTCCCGGTGGAAGCGGTGCGCCCCGACGCGGATGCGCACGGTGATCCGGCCGTCGTGCTCGGCCGCCACCAGGCGCCGCGGCATCGGCACGGCGTCCACGAACTCAGCCAGCGGCGCGATCAACGGTTGAGCCATCGCCCGACCCTACCGCCTGCCGTCGCGCGCTCGCCCGGCCGCACGACGCCGGGCTGCCGTCCCATCCAACGAGCGCCTATCCTCGATCGATGGCCGGCCCCGTCCGGACCGACGCGGTTGGCGATCTGATCGGGCGCGAGGCCGAGTCCGAGCTCATCGCGGCGGTGGTGGACCGCCTCCCGGCGGGCGGCGGAGCGCTGGTGCTGCGAGGCGAGCCCGGGATCGGCAAATCTGCGCTTCTGCACCTCGCCCGCGAGCGAGCCGAGGCTGCTGGTGGCCGGACTCTGACCACGGTGGGAGTGGAGTCGGAGGCCGAGTTCGCGTTCGCCGGACTGCACCAGCTGCTGCACCCCGTCCTTGGACACGCCGCCCGGCTGCCCGCTGCGCAGCGGCGGGCGCTGGGCGCGGCCCTTGGCGCCAGCGAGGAGGTCGAGCCGGATTCCTTCCGAGTTGCTCTCGCGACCTTCCAGCTCCTGTGTGAGGCGGCCGAGACCGGCCCGATCGTGCTCATCGTGGATGACGCGCACTGGCTCGATCGCCCGACTCTGGGCGCGCTGGCGTTCGTCGCCCGGCGGCTGGACAGCGAGCCTCTTGCGATGGTCGCTGCTGTGCGAGCTGGTCGTGCGACCTCGCTCGATGATGCGCGGCTCCCGACGCTCGACGTCGAGCGGTTGAGCGCGCCGGCGGCGGCCGAGCTGTTGGATGGAAGGGCGGCCGAGCTCCACCCGGTGCTGCGCGCCCGCGTCCTCGCCGAGGCTGCGGGCAATCCGTTGGCGCTGGTCGAGCTCGCCCGCACGGCGTCCGCGTCGGCGACGCGCCTGACGCCGGCTCCGCCGACGCTCACGGCACGCCTGGAGCAGGCTTTCGCCAGCCGGCTGGACGACCTTCCCGCCGAGACCCGGTCGGCCTTGCTGGCCGCCGCGCTGGACAGTCGAGCGTCGTTGGGCGAGATCCTGCGGGCGAGCGCGGCATCCGTTGTCGCCCTCGACCCTGCGGTCGAGGCCTGGCTCGTCGAGATCCAGGACGGCGCGGTGCGCTTTCGGCACCCGCTGATCCGTGCAGCCGTGCGGCAGTCGGCGAGCGCGGGGCAGGTGCTCGCCATGTATGCGGCTCTGGCCGAGGCCGTCGCCGACCCCGAGCGCAGCATGTGGCATCGCGCGATGGCGGTAGAAGGGCCGGACGAGCTCATCGCGTCCGCTCTCGAGGAGCACGCCCGAGCGGCGCGAGGGCGCGGCGCCGTCACCGTTGCGGGCCTGGCGCTCGAGCCCGCAGCGGCGCTGACCGCCGATCTCCACAACAAGGGCAGGCTCCTGGTCGCGGCCGCGGAGATCGCCTATGAGCTCGGCCTGGTCGACGTGGTGCGCCGCGTCCTCCAGGAGGCGGAGCCGCTCGACCTCGCTGTGCTGGAGGCGGCGCGGCTCGCGTGGCTGCGGCAGGTGGTCAGCGGTGACGTATGGGTCAAGTCCGGCGCCACCAGGACATTCGTGGAGATCGCTGAGCAGATGCGCAACGGGGGCGACCCCGACCTTGCACTGCGGTCCCTGGTGCCTATCGCACACCGCTGCTGGTGGACGCGTACCCGAACCACGACGCGGCAGTACCTCGTCGATGCCGCGATGGGAATGGGCCTCGGCAACGGCGACCCGCGCGTGCTCGCGGTCATCGCGCTGGCGCACCCTGAGATGACAGGCCCGTCCATCCTCAGCCGGGTTGCACGGCTCAGCCTCGGCGAGGTCACCGATGCGGTCGCCGCGATGCACGTCGGAATCGCGGCGGAGAAGGCGGGCGACTTTCAGATCGGAGCTCGTTTCCTCGCGCGGGCCGTCGAGGGACTCCGCGAGCAGGTCAGGCTTGGCCTGCTGACGCAGGCGCTCGTGCACTTCGCATGGGTGGCCATTCCGGCAGGTGAATGGGGAGCGGCCACGGCGGCCGCTCAGGAGGCTGCGGCCCTGGCGCGCGACACTCGCCAGCCCCAGTACGGCCTCACCGGAGAGTTGGTCGGCGCACTGGTCACGGCGCTGCGTGGTACCGCGCCGAACATAGAATCCGTGCTGGCCGAACCCGAGCAGGCCGTTCTGAGGATGGAGGGCGGACCCCTGCTCGCGACGGCGCACCTGGCGCGTGGCGCCGCGACCCTCGGCGAGGGGCGGCACGCGGATGCGTTCCGACATCTGTGGCCGGTCTTCGACGAGACTGGCCCGGCCTTCCACCGATTCATGCGTTGGCCTGCCTTGCTCGATCTCGTCGAAGCCGCCGCCGCCAGCGGGCAGGCGGCCCGGGTGGCCGGCGCCATGGCGGAGCTCGAATCGATCGCCGCGCGGAGCGAGCCGCCCATCCTCAGCCTCAGCCTGGTGTGCGCGAGGCCGCTGCTGGCCGCGGACGAACGGGCGGAGGCCCTCTTCGTGGCGGCGCTGGCGCACGACCTGGCGGGCTACCCGTTCCTCGGTGCCAGGACGCGCTTCTCGTTCGGCCGCTGGCTGCGAAGGCAGCGGCGCACCGCCGAATCTCGGGCGCCGCTCCGCGAAAGCGTCGCCCTTTTCGACGCCCTCGGCGCAACCGTCTGGAGCCGGCGGGCCCGCCAGGAGTTGCGGGCCACCGGTGAGACGATCGGGGCTCGCGCGGTCGATCTCCGCGATCGCCTCACCGCACAGGAGCTCCAGATCGCTCAGCTCGCCGCCGAGGGATTGTCCAACCGCGAGATCGGCGAGCGCCTCTTCCTGTCCCCCCGCACGATCGGCGGGCACCTGTATCGGATGTTCCCGAAGCTGGAGATCACCGCTCGAGCGCAGCTGCGAGACGCCCTGAAACGAGTCGGTTGACTCAAGCGAGGCAGTCCGCTCACCGCTGACGATCGTCGGCATGAGTGAGAAGCCGACCGTTGTGCTGGTCCACGGCGCATGGGCCGACGGTTCCTGCTGGAGCG
>Ga0137365_10004184_pt1 | contig 11574 bp, 11 predicted proteins | sample SagtaG_9_FD_104799 | JGI IMG/M metagenome (GOLD analysis project Ga0137365, IMG submission 104799) | Vadose zone soil microbial communities from Sagehorn Ranch, Mendocino, California, USA - Sage1_L_40_16 metaG | ecosystem: Environmental > Terrestrial > Soil > Vadose zone | place: USA... | reverse complement strand
GGGAAAATTTGTTGACTAACCCGAATCTGCATAGAGATTCGCCGACTTTGTTACTGCGCATCTGAATTTGCCGCGATCGACGCGCATCCGCGTTATCGTGAACGAATCAATTAGAGAAGACAGTGTGTCTTCCTTCCCGCGTTGCGCTGCGGCGATTTACCAAATGAAACCTGGAACCATTACTCACACGATCGCGGCCCTGTTGTCGTCGATTTCCTCTCTTTTCGCACACTCGACGCCCGAAAAGGCGGAGTCCCCCAAGACCAAGGCCAGTAAAAAATCGAACAAATTACCAGACGATCTTTTCCGCAATGTTGGTTCCCTTTTGTTCTCGCCCAAGCATTCCGCATCGCCTGAGCCGGGAGAGCGTTATCCATGGAAAAAAGACATCGTGACAACCGTCTTTTGGATCGGCGAACAACCGAGCGGAAATAATCCGGTCCCGAATCGGGCGAGTTCCTGGGACAAAAATTGGACCAAAAACTACGGGGGTTTTGACGACCCCAATCCCGCGCGCCGGAGCAATTACATTCCCGTAAAATTCACGCCCCGGCAGAATCCGTTCTACTGCGCGCTTCCTTACAGCGACAAGGCAACAACCGGCCATCGCCCTGAAGCGGTGCGTGTCGTGCCGTGGTTTAAGGAGGCATACCAGGGCCCCGCTATTTCGACTTGCAAAGATCGATGGGTCGCAATCCACAAGGGCAATCGAACAGTTTACGCGCAATGGGAAGATGCCGGACCATTCCGCACCGATCATTGGCAGTACGTTTTTGGCAATGAGCGTCCAAAACCCAATCTCAACAAGGGCGCCGGTCTCGATGTTTCGCCGGCCGTGCGTGATTATCTCGGATTAAACGAAACGGACGTGACCGACTGGAAGTTTGTGGAGTTTAGTGAAGTGCCACGCGGACCCTGGTCGACCCACGGGGAAAACAACACCTTCGTAATTAACGATGGCAAAAAAGGTGAGAAATTGGCCGAAGCGCCGAAGGGCGGTGGCGGCATCATTGCGCGTTAAGCGCGGAGCGACCCACGTGATCTCTCAATCGTAAGCGATTCGAAAATTAATGAAGAATCGCTGGCCGCTCCGTCTTTTTTCTTGCGCGCTCTTCATTGCATCTGATCCCACCTTTGCTGCCCAGATCGAGGTGCGCAGTGAGGGTAGCAAGAACAGCAAGCCCCTCAGCGCGAAATCACCACAACATCGTTTGCTCGGGTTTACTTCAATCGGGTTCTCCGCCAGGAAGCTATCGGAGCCTTCTGGGTCTGCACGGCGGTATCCTTGGAAAAAAAGTATCGTAACAACTGTCTTTTGGATCGGCGAACAGCCAAGCGGAAATAATCCCGTCCCAAATCGCACAAGTGCCTGGGACAAACAATGGACAAGAAATTACGGCGGTTTTGACGACCCGAATCCTGCCCACCGAAGCAACTACATCCCGGTAAAATTCACGCCGCGACAAAACCCATTTTATTGTGCGCTTCCGTACAACGATAAGGCACGTACAGGTCATCGGCTTGAAGCGCCACGCGTCGTACCGTGGTTTAAAGAAGCGTATCAGGGCCCTGCCATCTCTACGTGCAAAGACCGATGGATCGCCATCCGCAAAGGCAATCGCACGGCTTACGCGCAATGGGAGGACGCAGGACCTTTCCGTACCGATCACTGGCAGTACGTTTTTGGCAATGAACGTCCGGGGCTCAATCTCAATACCCACGGGGAAAACAACACCTTCGTAATTAACGATGGCAAAAAAGGTGAGAAATTGGCCGAAGCGCCGAAGGGCGGTGGCGGCATGATTGCGCGTTAAGCGTTTTTCTGTAGGGGAAGCTGACAGCTTCCCCTACAAGGACAAGGACGCGATCTCACACTTGTGATACAAGTCGCGCTGATCCACGCGATTTTTCGGTCGAAAGCGATTGGAAATAGGATGGAGGTTCGCCGCGCAGTTCGTCTTCTTTGTTGCGCAATTTTTCTTTTACTCGCGTTCCGTTTCATAGCTCCCATCGAGGCGGCCACTGAAGACGCCAAGCTTCTAATCGGCAAAGTGGCGATGGGCGATTGGACCAGCGATGCGCCGGGGGTGCGGCGCAAAATCACAGTCACGGATCTGCCGGCGCCCAGTTCAAATGTGCTGGCAATAAACATGCCCCGCGTCGTCGGTCGTCCAGCGGACGCGCAGCTTCAGGTACCGCCGGGTTTTGAAATCGATCTCTACGCCAGTGGGTTTCGCGATCCACGGTTTCTACTCACCGCGCCGAATGGAGACATCTTCGTCACTGAGAGCCGCGCCAATCAAATCAAAGTGCTGCGTGGGACAAAGAACGTCGGTAAACCGGACGTGACCGAAGTATTTGCGGAGCGCGATCTGAACAAACCATTCGGGATCGCGTTCTATCCGCCCGGTAACGATCCCCAGTTCTTGTACGTGGCAAATACCGACGGCGTAATTCGTTTTCCTTACCGGAATGGCGATCTCAAAGCGCGCGCTCCAGCCGAAAAATTGGGTGCGAAACTTTCCGGCGGCGCGGCACGTCTGCGCAGCGGCGGGCACTGGACACGCGACATCGTTTTTTCGCCCGATGGCAGGAAAATGTATGTCTCAATCGGCTCGCGCTCGAATGATTCCGATAATGCTGCGGAAGCGGATCGCGCGCGCATTTTCGAATTCAATCCCGATGGCAGCGGGCAAAAAGTGTACGCGTGGGGAATTCGAAACGCCGTCGGGATCGCATTTCGACCTGGCACCGATGAACTCTGGATGAGCACAAACGAGCGGGACGAGATCGGGGAGGATTTGCCGCCCGATTACATCAGCAGTGTGAAGCCCGGAGGCTTTTATGGCTGGCCCTGGTTTTATCTCGGCAACCATGTCGATCCCCGCCACAAAGGAAAACACGCTGATCTTGCCGATAAAGTGATCGTCCCCGACGTGCTGGTGCAGTCGCATTCGGCGACGCTCAATTTGTGCTTTTACACCGGCGACCAATTCCCCGCCGAATACAAAGGCGACATCTTTGCGGCCTTTCACGGTTCATGGAACCGAAAGAAACGCACTGGTTACAAGCTTGTTCGGGTGCCGTTTGATCACTCGACCGGGAAGGCGCGGAGCGAATATGAGGATTTCGTCACCGGTTTTGTCACGCCCAACGGAAACGTTTGGGGCCGGCCTGTCGGAATTACCGAGGCCAAAGACGGTAGCCTTCTTTTCAGCGAAGACGGCAACGACACGATCTGGCGAGTGAGCTATGGAAGGTAATAACGCGCTTAGGCGCTGCGGAACATAGGCTGTGGGCCTGGCCGGTTGGCGGGCGTAACATCCGCCGATTTAGCAACCAAATGTCGGCGTTTAGGCGCGACCCGATTTTGCTCGCCCTGTTCGACGTTGAACGTTGGGCGCTCACGTTGCTTCGCGTTCCGTGAGATATGCGTCTCCCGGAATGCGATCGAAGAAAACTTCTTAATTTTTCCTTCATCCCTCCAACTTTCCTATACATCAGCAGTCAGGGCTAAAAGCCGATGCGAGGTTTTGGCGGTTGAGGCGGCAGCGCGGGCGGATCGATTATGTCCATCACGGGTTGCAAAATCGTGACGATGACAGCCTCATGAACATCGAGTCGCTTTTTTAGCTCCTTTTCCAACAAGGCAAGTTTTTGAGCCAACTCGCGCTTGTCGCCGAGCAACGCGCGCATTTTGAGAAACGCGCGTACCACAAACACACTCATCTGAACCGCACGCGCGCTGTTGAGCACATTTGCAGCCATGATCGCACCGTGCTCAGTGAAGACATACGGGAGATATTTGCGATGCTGGCCGCGACCAGTCTTTAAGGTGCCAATTTGGTACCTTAAAGCTTCGAATTCTAGGCGCGTGACCTGAAACATGAAATCTTTCGGAAAACGATCTGCGTTGCGTTTGATCGCGCGGTTTAATGATTTGGTCTCCACGCGTAAACCCGGGCAAGATCAAAATCCAACATGACCTTTTGTCCTCGAACCTCGCGGATGAGTTCATCCAGTTTTGGCGCATTCGCCAGCCGTCTCTCCTTCATGACGCGCGACAGTAACCTGATCGAGTTTAGATTCGCAATGCGTGACTAGTTGCCCGAGTGACGGTGATGAGACGTAAAAGCCGCCGTTGGAATCAAACGCGAGGAAAAGGGGATTGCTGCTGGCTGCGTTGCGCATAGTCTGCATTGCGCAGCATGAAGATCGGTTTTGCTCAAATTAACCCGACCGTGGGGGATTTGAGCGGCAATTTTGAGAAGATCATCGGCGCTTACGAGCGTCTCGCTGCTGCCGGAGCGGAATTGGTGCTAACACCGGAACTAGCCATCCCCGGGTACCCGCCGCAGGACCTCGTCTTTAAATCGCGTTTTGTCCCGGAGAACCTTGCCGTTCTCGAGCGACTTCATTCTCGCGTGGGAAAAGCGGCTTTGCTCGTCGGTTTTGTTGATCGAAATGAGGGACGCGGCAAGCCGTTTCACAACGCGGCCGCGTTACTCGAGCGCGGCAAACCCATCCGCAAGGCGCACAAGTCGCTTTTGCCGACCTACGACGTCTTCGATGAAGATCGCTATTTCGAACCGGCTGGGCGGGTCGAACCATTTGATCTGTGCGGCAAAAAACTTGGCGCGACGCTTTGCGAAGATATTTGGACTGAGCATTATCTGCCGCGGCCGCTTTACGACGTCGAACCGGTGCGCGGCCTGATCGAGCAAGGCGCGGAGATCATCGTCAACCTGAGCGCGTCGCCATTTAGTTTGCATAAACCGGCGGTCCGCCGCGAAATGGTGGGAGCTCTTGCTCGCGCTTATCACCGGCCGATTTGCTATTGCAACGCCGTTGGCGGCAACGACCAACTGATTTTCGATGGAAATTCAATCGCGGTGAATGCGGCTGGCGAACTGATCGCCCAGTTGCCGAGCTTTCGAGAAGAGGAAGCGATGGTCGACACGGATGCGACTGCAGTGATCGACTTTCGCGAAGGCAAAACACCGGAGGAGCTTTTTGCGGCGTTGTCGCTGGGTTTGCGCGATTATTTGCGAAAGTGCAATTTCAAATCCGCCGTGGTCGGCCTGAGCGGCGGCGTCGATTCCGCAGTGGTCGCGGCGATCGCGGTGGATGCGCTCGGGGCGGAGAACGTAGTTGGGGTTTCGATGCCGAGCCCGTATTCCTCGCGCGGTAGCGTTGATGATGCGCTCGCGCTCGCTCGCAATCTCGAGATCAAATGTCTCGAAATTCCGATCACAAATGCCTTCACCGCTTTCAAGTCGCAGTTCGCAGACATTTTCAAGGGACTTCCGGAAAACGAGACCGAAGAAAACATGCAGCCGCGCTTGCGCGCAATGACGTTGATGGCGCTTTCGAACAAATTCGGTCATCTGTTGCTCACGACCGGAAATAAAAGTGAGCTGGCAGTCGGTTATTGCACCATTTACGGCGATATGGCTGGCGGCCTTGCGGTGATCAGCGATGTCCCGAAAACGATGGTTTACGAGTTGGCGCGCTGGATTAACTCCGATTATTCAGCGCAGAGTGGTCGCAAAGGCGACCCGCCTTCGCAAGGGTCCGGCGCGGCAGGGATCATTCCGAGATCGATAATCGAAAAGCCGCCAAGCGCTGAGCTAAAGCCAAATCAAAAGGACCAAGACACTCTTCCGCCCTATGAGATTCTCGATGAGATTCTGCGTCTTTACGTCGAAGAAAACTTGAGTGCGCGCGACATTATCGCGCGCGGATTTGATGAGAAAACGGTGCGCTGGGTGCAGCGACGCGTTGATCTAAACGAGTACAAACGTGAGCAGGCCGCGCCCGGATTGAAGGTAACCAGTCGCGCTTTTGGTGTTGGCCGTCGGATGCCGATCGCGCAAAAGTATGTCGATTAGCGGAAAGGTCTGCACCGTGCAGGAATCGAACCTGCAACCCAGTGATTAAGAGTCACTTGCTCTGCCAATTGAGCTAACGGTGCCTTTGCCCAGGTAAATTCAAACCGGCTGAAATTAACTCTTGCGCTTTGACCACCGCTTTTGTATCCCTTGGTTCAAATGAAGCCAATTCAGTGGGAAAGAACAAAAACTCAACATCTCATCCGGTACGTCCCGAAGGGCACGTACTATGCCCGATTTAAAGCGGGCGGCAAGCTTATCCGCAGGTGTCTGAGGACCGATGTATACTCAGTCGCCAAGCTCCGATTGCCTGATGTGATTGGCGAGCATCGCGCGCTCGTTGAAGCTGCCGCCGATCGATCCTCGGGCAAATTAACCTTCGGCGATATAGTCGCCACTTATCGCCAGAGGATCGAATCCGATCCGCGCCTGAAGCCAGCCTCCCGCCGCTACCGGCTGATGACAGTCGATTTTATCGTAAAGACGTGGGCCGGCATCCTGGATAAAAACGTTCGCAAGATAACCGATCGGGAATGCCTCGAATGGTTCCGCACCTATCAAAAGCGATTTGCTCCGAGCGTCGTAAACAACAGCATCGGCACGCTTCGCGCGATTTTTAACGAGGCAATCGAGCAAGGCGCACGATTCACAAATCCGGCCGCGGCGCTCAAACGTCTGCGACTACGGCAAAAGGTGCTGCATTTGCCGAGTCGCGATGAATTTATCCAGTTCGTCGAAGCAATCAAAACGGCCGGCGCCCCGCAATCAAAGCACTGCGCGGATTTCGTTTCTTTTCTTGCTTATTCCGGGCTGCGCAAAGGCGAAGCAAGATTTGTCACCTGGCGCGACGTGGATTTCAATCGCGGAGAAATCACAGTCCAGGGGGATCCGCTCAACGGCACAAAGAACGATGAGGTCCGGCGCGTGCCAATGATTCCCGAGCTGCGGCAAATGCTCGAAGCGCTGCGGGAAAGCCGAGCGCACGAAAAACCCGACGCGCAAGTTCTGCGCGTTTTCGAAGCCGAGAAATCAATGCGCCGCGCTGCGACCGCGATCGGCATTTCGCACATGCGGCATCACGATCTGCGACATTTGTTTGCATCGACGTGCATCGAATCCGGCGTTGATATTCCAACCGTTTCGCGCTGGTTAGGCCACAAAGATGGTGGCGCGCTCGCAATGAAAGTTTACGGGCATCTGCGCCAGGAACATTCCGCACTGCAAGCGCAGCGCGTGCGGTTCGCTGCGTCGCCTGAGTCCAACGTCGTCGCGTTCACTGCGCGTGCTTGAAATATGAAGGTGCCCGCAACAGACGTTACGTTTGGCCAATCACGAGGGGATCGCGGCGTACTTTCAGAACTTCGCGCTCGGGGCACACGCGAGCTAGCAAATTATCTCGTCGAGAAAATGGGATACAAGCCTGCCGCCGCGATGAAGAACGCGGAACGCTTCTTTAAAAAATTAGAGGACGTAGACTGGCATCTGAGAAGTTGGGAAGCTCTCGTTAATCTTGATGGTCGTAACGATGACCGGCTGCGCGCCGCGCGGAAACAGCGGCAGCAATATGAAAAATCCGCGTATGGAATTGCGTCGAGCACGACAAGCAAAGGTCGTGATGCGGCGGTCTTTCTGGAAAAATACGAGCAATTTCTTCGTGCAGACATTTTTGACCCGCTTGTCCTTCGGCCCCGATTTTTAAAGGTGCTGGCGCCGATCTTTAAGGCTCTTGACCCGATTGTTCAGGCTCTGAACACGTACGACGACGCGTTTCTTGAGGCTCTCGTTACGGCAGTGCGATTCCGTAAACGTTGTGAAAGCAAAAGCAGCAGGAGTCAGGCTGCAAAAGCCAGAAAACTATTAATTGAGGTGGCGCTTCTCCAAGGCCCTAAAGAATCAATGACCTGGCGTGAAGCTCAGCAGAAGTTCTGGCCTGAATATAGAGGCGATCCAAGGAACTTTCGAAAGCTGCTCGATGAATGCGGATTCGTATATAAACGCGGAAGGATAGGCCGGCCGAGAAAAATGGGGTACGAAAAAGGATAGACCGTACTCTATTTAATTCGTCGCGGTTGAATCACAATCGGCGGGTATGGATACATCCCTGCCGGAGAAAATTGAGGATAGGCAGGCGCAAATTCAGCGAATTGTTTACACAACTGCCGAGGCTGCGGCTGCGTTAGGAGTAAACGAAGCCACGATCTACCGATTAATCGCGCGCAAGAAGTTGCGAACGGTGCGAGCGCTGCGTCATAAGCGGATTCTGAAGAGTGAGCTTGAAAGGTACGTCGGCGGCCCGATCGTCGTGCCGCTGTTTGAGCGGTCGAAACGTACCAAAAGTCTGCAAGCGGCCTAACAAGTCCTCACTCGGCTAACGAGAGATGGAGAAAGCCTGTGGTTTTATGCAAACGAGGCCACCGCCTAGCAAAAAGAAAGGCCGCGCTTCGAAGCACGGCCCAAAGTCGCTAGACTTGCCTGAGTTAACGTCGTCTGATTCAGCCGGTCAAGCACGATCCTGCCTGCTCGAAACGCCGCTGGCGATCTACGTCCGAACTAGGGCAGCGGCAAAATGAATCACGCCGCGCCACACAGCGTCGAAGCCGAACAAGGCGTGCTCGGCTCGATGCTCATCTCGCCGGGCGAAACGATCGCGGAGTGCGTCGAAAAAATTACTGACGAATATTTCTTCGTCCCAGCACATAAAACCATCTACGCCGTCGTGGTCGAGCTTTGGAATACTGATCAAGCGATCGATCTAATCACCCTCACCCAAGAGCTACGGGATCGGAATCTACTCGACGCGATCGGCGGCGCCGGCTTCGTCACCAGCCTCTTCACATTCGTTCCGACGGCGGCGAACGTTGAGTACTACATCGACATCCTTCGCGAGAAATACGAATTGCGGCGCTGGATCCTGGTCGGGACGGAAATAGTACGCCGCGGGAACGAAGGACTTGAGCCGGCCGAGATTTTAGCGTTTGCAGAAAGCGAATTTCCCGCGCTGCGCTCTTCGCGCGAACGGCGGATCCAATTTTTTTCGCCGTCTGAATTGCTCGATTTTCATCCTAGCGGCGAGTTGGTTCTCGCAGGCGACTGCCACATCATGCGCGGTGAAGTATTCGTGATTGGCGGCGAGCCCGGCATCGGAAAAAGCCGAGCAGCCACTCAGCTCGGCGTGTGCGGGGGAACGCTGCGACCTTGGTTCGGATTGGAGGTACGCCAGCAGTTTAGGACGATGATCATCCAGACAGAAAATGGGCGCTACCGATTAAAGCAGGAATTCTCTGCGCTAAATTGCCAGGAAATCGAGAACTGGATTCGGGTAAGCGAACCACCACCTTTCGGATTGGCTCTCAGTAATTCGCAATTCCAAGCCGATATTCGCGGCGCGTTGCGAAGTTTTAAGCCTGATTGCGTTATTTTGGATCCGTGGAACGCGGCGGCCAAAGACGATAAGCAACGCGATTACGCCGAGACGTTCGATGCGATTCGCGCCCTCCTGCCAACTGGAGAGGAGAAGCCGGCGTTTGGCGTTGTAGCCCATACGAAAAAACCGCAATTGAACGAAAAGCGGACGGGCGGAACCTGTCTGCAGCATCTCCTAGCGGGGAGCTACATCCTTTCCAGCGTACCGCGGTGCATTTTCGTGATGGTGCCAGGGGCCGATGACGAAACGGACGATTCAATTGTTTGGTGTAATCCGAAGAACAACAACGGTGAGAAGTCAGCGCGTTCTGCCTGGCGCAGAACCGGGAGCGGCTTCATCCCGGCCACGGATTTCGACTGGCGAGAATTCGATAAGGCGCCAGACGAACGAAAAGTAATCACGCTGGACCACCTTCGAGAGGTGTTCGACGGCCGCGAGTCTCTTTCCCTAAAAGATGCAGCGGCCAAGCTGGCGAGAATTGCAGGCATTCATGAGCGGTCCGCGTACAACGCGCTGGGTCCTGGTGGAAAGTTCGCGACGTGCCTCAGGCGGGAACAGGGGAGACTTTCATTCATCGAAAATCTCTAAGGAAATTAGGATGAATGAATACGCCATAGGCCGTTTTCCGCGTCAGCAGGCAGACCTCAATGGCCCCAGCGGCCAAATTAGGACACCACGCGTTTTGTTAGGTTTTGAGTCTTAGCCCGCCCTCAGAAGATGCCCAACGACACAGCATACTTCGACAGCCAGGCATCAGCGGCCGCCACGCTCAAGGTCGACATCCGCGACATTCGCGAAGCAAAAAAGGCCGGATGTCCTGCTTTCCGCTCAGGGAGAGTGTACGAGAAACCGCTTCTGAAATGGATCGCGCGAAACAAGTCGAAGCGAACGAAACGCAAAGATGATCCGAAACATGTGCTTTGCGAAGCTATGATTTCTCTCGCGAAACGATTCGACGGCGGCCTCATTACCACCGACCAATACTTTGATCGTTGCGAGAGAATCATCGCGCTTCGCGGCTTTTTCTCTTAAGCCGTTTTTTGCGCCCCCCATGTGTGCGAAATTTTGAATTTCATGGGAACTTGTTTTTCGGACGCCACGTGCGCAAACGACAGGAGTTGAAACAACCGCGCTCGGGCGCCGCGATCGTAAAAGTTATCTAGGTGGGGGGCCATCCCCAGATCGCTGGCATGAAACCGTCATGAAATCGGCCTCAGCGATCGGCTTCTATTGGCAGCGCGTACGGGAGTCGAACCGTATTTTATCTCACACTCATGGTGAAAATTCCGAATAATTTTTCCACCATCCGAATCGATTTCGACCGCGTCGTGCCAAGATACTGTGCCACGACTGTCGCCAACGAGACTCGCCGTCTACAGTTCGGGGACTCGACGCCCGCGGGATCAATTACGTGAAGCGCCGCGAGTCAGCTATGCCTTCTGCACAAACGCGCGAACGCGATGAAGCCCAGTTGCACCGTCCGGGACTTGGTCGCGGTATTCGCTGATTTGAAGTTTGCCCTCGCCATCGGTAGCGCGAACTACCAGTTTGGTTTCACCTTCTTCGTCGGGCGTCCATTGGTAGCTCCAGAGGCTCCAGCTCAACTTCGTTCCAGGTTTAGTAATCTCAGCGGCATCCCACGTTTCACCGTCATCGCTGCTGACCTCTACCTTCGAAATTCCGCGGTCCCCACCGAAAGCCATCCCGCGCAGTTCGACCGGTTTCCCAACTTGGAACGGCGCTTCGAAATGGCCTCCCCTAACTTGCGGCGCGTCGAAGCGACTGTGGGTCGGGATCGCGTCGCCTTGGCGGCCCCACCCCTGCTCTTTGTAAAACCCGCAGCCATGACGCCGGTGCAGCCGACCATCCACTTCATCCAACAGCTCGATGCGGGTAAGCCACTTCGGATTTTTCTCGCCGTAGAGGCCGGGCACGATTAGGCGTAACGGATAACCGTGCCGCTGCGGCAACGGCTCGCCGTTCATTTCGTAGGCGACAAGCGTGGTCGGCTCCATCGCCTTCGCGAATCGAAACGTCTCGTAGTAGCCGTCGGCCGCGCGAAAGAGAACCGTAGTGACATTAGGCTTCGGTTTTACCTGCGCGAGCAGTGCCGGCAGCGGGACGCCTTTCCAAATAGCGTTCGAGCAAAGGCCACTGCCTACTCCGTAGGAAATACAAAGCAACGTCGTTTCCTGCTCGACAGCCGGCATCGCGGCAATGTCGGCAAACGAATAAACACGCGGGTTTTCAACTTGCCCG
>Ga0137365_10004183_pt1 | contig 11575 bp, 10 predicted proteins | sample SagtaG_9_FD_104799 | JGI IMG/M metagenome (GOLD analysis project Ga0137365, IMG submission 104799) | Vadose zone soil microbial communities from Sagehorn Ranch, Mendocino, California, USA - Sage1_L_40_16 metaG | ecosystem: Environmental > Terrestrial > Soil > Vadose zone | place: USA... | reverse complement strand
GGGCCGGTCGTGCACCGTGGTGCAGCAGGTCAGCGTAGGGCTGGATCTCAACCTGCCGGTGGGCACCAGCGTGGCCCGGGCGGCCTGCGACCTGACCACCGATCCGGCCAGTGCGACCGGGGCCTGGCTGACCGCTGTCGGCTGGGTGTTGCGGGTCCTGGCGTGGGTGTTCGCCGCGCTGTTCATCGCTGGCTTCACCAGCGCCGTACGCAAGACATGATCTACTAGGTGCCGTTGCAGTATTAAGTGTCAAGGGCTCAGCGTGCAGCACAACTGTGCAGCAACCGAGCCGATCTCCAACAGCCGCGACGAACCTCAGACGGCCATGCACCCTGCGGATTCGGCCGGCACCGACCGAGCTGCCGGTAGCTCGCATCGAGGGCATCAAGGATGGCGGAGCTGGCGGCATGCGATTCTGCCCGACCTACATCGGCGTGAGCGTCGGTGCGTCCTCGATCTCGCTTCCGCTCAAGAGGACTACCCCGAGCTCGTGGCAGAGGTTCTCCCAGGAGCCGTCGTGCGGGGTGCGCTCCGGCACGAGGACAGCAACGACGCGCTGGTGTCCTAGTCTTGCAAGGCGGTGGCGGTACCGAAGTACCTGACCAAGGCCGAGCCGCAGTTGACCTTCTTCATTATCGTCGCTGATGCTTTTGATCTCGGCGACGAAGACGGTTCCGTTTGCCTCCCAGGCGAGGTCGAAGTTTGGCTCGGAGGGAAGCGGGGAACGTGGTTCGATTCCTGGGTTCCGCAGAACCTGGGCGAGCTCGTTTTGTATATCTGCGTGGCCTTTGAGACCGCGTTCGACAAGAGCTGGATCGGGGGTGGATGGCTGCCGCCCGCTAGGCCATGGACCCACCTGAGCTTGCCGGTAAGAAGTACCGAGCCCTTGTGCTCCTGGAGCGGGCGGCTGTGGGCTCTCCACTAGTGATGCCGCGGCGGCCCCGGTTAGCTGTGGGAAGAGGCCGAGGAGCTCTGCTGGCAGCTTGCTCACGTAGGGCTGCATCGGCCGGAGCTGGCTGCCGCCCCAGAGGAAAAAGGGAAAATACAGGCTTCCATCGTGGTCAGATTTCAGCTGCTCAAGGACTGCGCGAATGTCGTCTGCACGTTCGCGCAACTGCGCGAGCGTCAGTGGCTGCTCCAGCGGAAAGGGACCATCAAGGTCGAGCCACCAGCCCGGCTGGGCGCGCGGCGTCAGGAGTCGGCGCCGCGTTGCGGCACGGTGAGGAAGCCACACTGTCGGGGCTTCGGTGACATGGCCCGCGGCCCGGGACCAGGCGGTGATCGCATACTCATTAAGGCTGTAGTGAAAGACAACGTCATCGGGCTCGACCCACCAGATCAAGGAGAAGCCAGGACTGCGGTTGCCGACTGTGTCGCGTTGCGGACAATGAAGGTCTACGCCAATGTCGGGCCGGTCGGTGGTCTCCAGCCAGAACCGCTGCCGTGGGTCACCGGCCCACCAGGCGTTGACTGGGCCCGCTTCATTGAGCCGATACGCCCCGAGGGGATCGGTAAGCCGGATGCGCCGAGGCGTCGTTGGAACGAGGACGGCACCTGGTACTTTGAGCAGCACAGCGGCAACAAATGCACCCCGATACCCCAACGAGGGAACACCGACTTCGATCTCCCCTGTCTCCAGCAATCGGTCAAGGCCACTTTGCACCCATTCGATCGGCACCGGCTCACCGGCCGGTGAGCGATCAGTGGCGACGGTCACGATGTCGCCCGCTACAGCCATCACGGTGTTCGGTCGGCCGGTGACAGTGTGGATCTGCTGGCCGACCAGCGATTCAAGCAGCGCGCGGGCATCCATTTCGGCAGACATGGCACCGATTATCGATCCCATGGCCGTAACCTCGCACCGCCTCGCGCGGGCATAATGCTCGCGCCCCAGCCTGCCGGGTGCTGGCCACGATGCATATCCGGCGCACAAGCTGAGGGCTTCGTGACAGGCAGCTACGCGACTCGGTTGGTCGCGGTGACACCCACAACCGACACCAACAAGCCTGGACGTCCCAGACCCAGGTGGACTCTGGGAGCACTTCGTGCCAGGCCACAGACAGTGCTGGACACCTTGGCCATGCTTTGCAAGCAGGGGGCCAGGGGTTCGAGTCCCCTTAGCGCTACGTCGGTCTTGGCCCCCAGTCGCGGGTTCCGGGGTTGAACTTGAACCTGGCGATCAGGGTCTTGCCGGTCCCGTCGGGGTGGATCTTCCACAGCGCGTACTTGTCGCCGCTCGTGGTGTCGCCCGGCGTGCCTGCCTTGTGCCTCGTGGTCTTGAACAGGATCCACCGACCATCGGGTGAGTACGACCCGTTGCTGACATAGACCCCGATGCCTTGGAAGTGCGTCACGAACCGCAGGCCGGTCCGGTCGGAGCGGATCGTGGCCAGGTTGGTGGGTCTCGTTTGCGGTTCGCCGCCTGGCCCCGCGTTGTCGCTGAAGTCGATCCGCCTGCCGTTGGGAGCCCAGTCGCCGCCGCAAGCGCACACGTCGAAGTCGTATGGGACGACGGTCTTGAGGTGGGTTCCGTTCATTCGGACCGAATAGAGGGCCTTCACGTTTTCGTCGACACCGTTGATGACGCCGAGACGCTACAGCCGGCCGGATCTTGCAAGCCAAACTAATCTGGAAGGTCGCGGCCATGGCTCTGACGCACCGGCTCTACGAACTCGACCTCCTGACCGACTGGGGCTACCGCACCATCTGCGTCCAGCTCTCGCGTCTGGGATACCGGCGCTCCGAACCCCAAGGCATCCAGCGGGAATCATCTCAGCTGCTCAGCAAAGTCTTCCGCTCCGTCCGCGAAGACGGTGACACACCAGCCATGATCGCGGCGGCCATCGGCATCATCAGGCACGAATTGCAGGACCACTTCTCCGGCCTCACGATGACCACCCTGCCAGGCGGCCACGGCAGTACCGCAAGAGCGCCGCAATATGGTCTGCATCTTGTGCCGCCAGCCGATGGACCATAGAGAGTCAGGCATGATGCGCGCGTCAAGCTGGGCTTCGTCATCGGCGTAGGTGTAGATCTCCAGCGTGACGGCCAGGCGCGAGTGGCCGAGGATGATCTGGGCGCCACCTGCCGGAACGCCCAAGGCCTTCAGCAGCGATGCGACCATGTCACCGCACGCGCGGTGACCCGCCACCTCATCCAGCTCTCCGACACGCGACCGAGGCTGGAGCTGCGTGAGCTGGCTGAACGCTTCGGAGTCTTGCCATTATCAATTCGGAGTCTTGCCGTGATCAAACCGAGTACGACTCGGAGTCGAGTAGAGCGGATAGACAGAAACGCTCTGGGCCTGCACTAACTACCCCGCCTACGCACCCGAGCTCAACCCCGCCGAGGGCATCTGGTCGCCACCCCAGTCGCGTTCCGTCGTCAGCGACAGCAGCCCACGGGTTCAGAGAAGTTCCAGACAGCGACCCAGATTTACGTCTTTTCGATAGGGACCCTCTTCCGCGCTGTCATACTAGGACGAGTTGGACTTCACAAAGCGGGCGAGTTCAACGGGTGGCCTTGGGGCCAACTTGGCAAGAACGTCTTATCCTACCGACTTTGGCTGGACGTGGCGCTTCGCGACTACGTAGAAGGTAGACTTAATACGCGACCATACGGTGACATGCAGCCGCGGGTCCCGTCTCAGGTCTCAATGGTCTGAGCGGACGGGCGGAAGGGGTTTTACAATGGAGATGCGAGCCGAGCAGCGGGCTCTCGACAAGATCTACAAGCGCAGAGATCGTTATGAGATTCCTGAATGGCAGCGGGACGAGGTATGGCCAAAGGCCAAGAAACAGCTGCTTATCGATACCATCCTACGCGGCTGGAAGCTTCCGAAGTTCTATTTCGCAAAGGTCTCAGACGTGCCAGAGGAGTTCGAGGTTGTGGACGGCCAGCAGCGCCTGACGACGATATTCGAGTTCTTCGATGGGCAACTTCACCTCTCCGCCGACTTGGCGAAGCATTTTGGAGGAGCCACCTATGAGCAATTGCCCGACCGGCTGGTAGATGCCTTCGACGACTACGAGATCTCGTACGATGAAATAACCGAGGCGAGCGAAGAGGAGCTCAAAGAGTTTTTCCGGCGACTCCAGGGAGGCCTTACCCTCACGGCGAGCGAGAAACTAAGTGCCGTGCATAGCAGCCTTACTAACTTCGCTCGACAGCTCTCTAAGCTCGCCTTCTTCAAGGAGAAAGTCGCAATTCGCGATACCAGGAAGGCATATTTTGATATCGCCGCTAAAGTTGCGGCTATAGAGATTGACGGAATCGATACAGGACTCCGATTCGAGGATCTTAGAGACACGTTCACTGCGAATGCGAACTTTTCCGCCGCGTCAAACACTGGTAAACGCCTCAAGAACACATTTGAGTTTCTCAACCGCATTTTTGCAGACCGTAATGCGGTGCTGCGGAACCGGAGCACTATACAGTCATTCGCGACACTTGCTTCGAAGATCGTAGAAGAGGGCAGAGACAAAGGGTCGGAACGACGTCTTCTTGCATTCTTTGAACATTTTGGAAAGGAACTATCAGCACAAGTCGAACTAGGGCAACGGGCGACGGGCCAGGATTATCTAGAATTCCAGCGAACGCTATCGGCCAACGTAAAGGCTGGACCGAAGATAAGGCATCAGATTCTACTGCGAAAGCTGCTACTCTTCGACCCGAGCTCCGTAGACCTATTGGGTGCGCAAGCTATTGTCGAGAGCGGGCTTCGGGCAGATATCGTCCGGATCGGTGAGTCGATCGGCTCTCTTATCGAGAAGGTCAACGAGAGCTATGCAGGCAAGAACGACGTGGATCTCTTCAAGGCAACGAACAAAACCACAGCCGCCATCGGCCGCCTGCGGAAGCCTATCTCCAACTTTGATTCCTACAAGACCTTCATCGATGATCTCTACTTCGTGTTTCGTGAGAGTGTCGGTCAGCGGCTAGCGGGGAACCAGCCAAAATCTTTCGTTGATGTAAACGACCTTCGAACGGCGCTCCAGCACGATGTTGATCACGGAAAGGCCTCAGAAGTCGCCGCCAAGAAGAGAAAGCTCGCTCAGACTTTCAAGAGGTACGGAGGAGAAGGCGCTCCCGCTGCTCTGGCCCCCGAGCGCTTCCCGATCATACAAGCGAGCATCCTTGCGGCGATTGAAGCTGACCTTCAGCATCTCCTCTAGAGAACAACGCTGTAGAGCTGGCAAGGCCGACATCATCAGGACGATCGGGTGCCGCACTCAGCTGACCGGCCGCAATAAGGACGGTGACGCAGGCGTCAAGCATCCCGATCCCCAATTCACACTGTTGAGCTGTCAAGCTTCGAGCCGACCAAGCTGACACCGCCGACCGGCACCAGGAGCATGCCTCGACCTTGCCGCCAATCTTGTCGGCGCCGTGCTGACAACGGTCTGGAAGCGCGGGGTCAATGTGGACCCCCACAGACGCCCGCGCGCCGTACGACCCCGTTCAGACGCACGATGATGGACTCGCCTGCACCCGCGAAGCCACCTGAGAAGCGGAAGGTCGGGTCGTTTGGATCTGCCTCTGGCCACCGGTAACCGGGCGAACGGGTAGTCTCATTCCTAGTCTCATATATGTTCGTGCATCTGCGTCTATCACCGGCTACTAACGGGCGCTGAGCAGGGCCTATAGACCGTCATGGTCAATCTTGGACGGTCATCCTTCATCCTGAAAAGCGGAAGGCCAGTAGTTCGACAGGTTCCTAATCATTTTGTGCACCAGGCTACTCAAACACCTCGGCAGCCTACAGCGTCGTCAGCATGACGGATCGCACGGGCGAGCGCCCGGGCAGCGAGTTGCCAGCTTAGGCCTGTCAGAAAGTAGTGATGTAAGCAGGCATTAACATCTCAGGAGTGGTAGCTATTCAGCAGGTCGGGGCTGCGTGGCCAGCGGGCCAACCGGGAGCTCGACGCGGTTGTCCTGTCTGACTGAATCTGGTCCTATCCTGGCTGTCCGCGCTGGTGCAACATGCCCCCCGCGAGAAGGACGGGCAGGAATGGCGGTCCAACCCAAGACCGATCAAGGCCGGGCGAGACGTCCACCTCCGCCAGGTTCACCATGTTATGGGGCGACTCGCGAGGTGAATGTGAGATGCAGGGCGTGTAGGCAGCTGGTGCTGGCGGGTGGGGATGTCGGGTTGTCGACCCAGGCGTTGCGGATCGACCGCGAGCATTGGTCAGTACCGAGGACGTTGTGGCCAAAGCTGGGCACCTCCTTCACCCAGGCGCGGCTGAACGTCGTAGCGGCCTGCCGGGCGACCGGCAGTGCGCCGAACGGGTCGAACTGTCCCGCGAACATCAGGGTCGGGAGGTTGGTGTGCACGGGGCTCACGACGGACGGGTCCGCCGGGCGCACCTTCCACCGCGTGCATACGTCAAGGTAGGGGTCATGGACGAACGCCTCGATGTAGGCGGGGTCGTGGCCGGCGAGCTCGGCGAGGGCGCGCCGGTTGGTGAATGGCTGGATGTCGCGGCAGAGGATGGAGTAGTAGGCGCCCTCGGTGAGTGGATGAAGGTCGTCGCATTTGGGCTGGTATCCGTCGCAGTAGGTCTGATCGGTTGCCATCCTGGCGGCGATCGGCTGCAGCGAGGAGCTTGTCGCCGAGCCGAGGACCTGGTGGATCAGGGCGGGAATCTGCGGTCCCGCGCCGTCTCGGGGGATGGCCGCGAGGAGGTCTCTGAGCCCGCGGAGGAACAGCGCGCCGTCGAACGAGATCCTTATGGGCGGCTGGCCGGATGGCGCGGGAACGGTTACTGTGACCGGTTTGCTGGTGAGCCGTGCGAGGATCTTTGCCACGGCCTGCGCGAAGTGCGGGAAGCGCCGGTTGCATGAGGGGTCTGCGGAGCACGCCGCGTCCATCTGGCCGATCGCGTGGCGGGTTCCCCGGATCGCTTCGGAGAAGGGGTCGGTCTGCGGGAAGTCTGCGCTGTCCAGGATGACCTCCCGCACGTGCTGCGGATAGTCCCGCAGCGCCTGCAAGATGACGCGGGACTCCGTGCCGGTCGCGGTGAGCCCCCACTCGTGGACCTGCAGTGCGTTCCGCAGATCCTCGATGTCGGCCGCATTTTGGTGGAGGTCGTAGCTGGACAGATCGTTGCCCTGCTGCCGCTGGCGGTGGTAGCAGGCGGCGACCGCGTTCAGGAACCGTGACCGCAGGGTGGCATTCCCGGTCGGGACGCGCAGTGATGACACCGAAAGCCTCTCCACCTCCGGGCATGCGAGGGCGGGCCTGGAGTGGCCGACTCCCCGCGGGTCCATGATGATGACCTCGCGGTCCAGGCGCTGCGCCATTGGCGCGATCCCCGCGTAATCGGGGACCACGGCGAGGTCTCCGGCGACGAACATGGGATCGGGCTTCGGGTGCCCCTGCGGCGGCTTGATGCGTGTGACGAACAGCTTGATGGTCGGGCCCGCCGGGCGGCTCCGGTTCTCCAGCACGGTGAGGTAGCCGCATGTCATCTTCAAGACCACGATGCCCTGCACATCGGCCGGGCATTTAGCCGGCACGACCGTGGGGGTGAAGGCGGCCGATTTGCTGGATCCGGTGCACGCGGCCGCCAGCGCCGCCACGGCCACGAGGGCGACAGCGACATGCCGCCTGCCCGGGGAGATGCGCGAGATGAGGCTCACGAGAACCTCACGGTCTGCATGATCTTCTCGGCGGCGGCGAGGTTCGCGGCGAAATGGGCGGTTAGATCGCTCCACGCCACCGCGACCGTGGTTCCGTGGACATCGAAGATCCAGATCCGGTCGGAGTAGCCGGCTTCGAATGCGGCGCCGAAACCGCCAGCAAAGACCGGGAAGTCCGGTATCGTTCCCATCCGCACGCAGGGATGGGAGTCGCCGTTGCAGGACGGGGGGCCGGGCAGCTTGCCGACAACCTGGACGTCGAGCTGCTGGCCCGAGATCCCGCCGATCGTGACCGGGGCGGGCTTGGCCGTCACCCGAAGGTGCGGGTTATGGATGAGGCAGTTGATGAGCTGTTTCGGCGAGGCGGTTAGCCGACCGGGCGCGTTCGGGTCGCACACCTTCGCGAACCGAAGGAAAGCGAAGCTCGCGAAGTAGTCGTTTCCGTAGCTCTTGAGCGAAAAGTTCGCAAAGTCAGGTACGTCCGCACCCCCGCCAGAGGTCACGGTGGTGCTGAAGGTGAACGGCGGCCGGAACTGGACGGTTCCATACTTCCCTGGTGGCATGGGGATACTCACGTCACCGGGGATCGTCCCTGTTGTCGCGGCTGCCGGGCTGCTCATGGCAGGGCTCCCCGAACTTCCCGAGCTGCACCCGGTCAGGATCCACACTGCTAGCACCGCTACCACCGCCGGTGTGGCGATCGTCCATCGTTTCATCGGTCCCCTCCTCGGCGTGGGCTTCTGCTGGTACACAGGCCGGGCGAGGCGGGGAGGTTACGCGGCATCATCCACGGGTGTGCCAAGGTTTTGTGCTGAACAGGGCCCGGCGCAGCGCACATGTGTCGCTGACCGGTGTGAACACCAGCGTCCGGCCCGCCCGCTGCCACCGGTACACCCCCACGTCGTTGGAGCAGCGGGGATCGTTCACGAACGCGTTGGTGGTGAACCGGTCACCTTGGACCCGGAATGCGATCGAGACCAGATCGCCGTGGAAGGACCGGGGCGCGGACAGCGTGAGCACGCCGTTCGCCTTCAGCCGGAGCGTCCACGTGCCGGCCATCCCGCTGTCCCGGATCACCTGGGAGGTGGCGCCCAGCGTCGAGGTGTAGCTCCCGGTGATCACCGCATCGGGCCCGGGCGTCAGCGTCGGCCCCTGGCTGACTGCGGGGTGCTGGATGCGCTGGTCAAAGCCGGTGACCTGGGGTACCGCGACCCCGACAGCGGCCAGCGCGGCAACCGTCCCCACGATCAAGCTGGCCCGCCGGGCACGCCGGCGCCGCCGGCCCCGGGTGATGGCCTCTGGCAGCCGCCGGCCGACGTCCGGCTGGACGGTCGAGGCCGACCGCTCTAGCCCCTCCCGCAGGCGGCGTTCAACCGACATCTTCGCCGACCTCCTCCTGGAGGAGCCCGCCCAGCCGCCGGCGGGCCCGCATCAGCTTCACTTTCGTCGCCGACACCGTCCAGCCCAGCACCGACGCCACCTCCGCGATGGGCCAGTCCTCGTAGTAATGCAGCACAAGCGCTGCGCGGTAGGTGGGGGGGAGCCGTCGCATCGAACGGAGCAGGTCAACGTCGCCCGGCTGGGGAACCGCCGGTGGTTCGGCGTTTCTTTCCAGGACAGCCCGGATCCGCTCCCGGTTCTGGTGGCGGATCGCGAGCCGGATGGCCACCCGGCGCACCCAGGCCCCCGGCCGCTCATAGCGCGACACCCTGCCCCAGTGCGAGTAAAGCTGGATGAACGCGTCCTGGGTGATGTCCTCCGCCCGCTGCCGGTCGTGCAGGATCAGGAAAACCGTCCGCGACACCGGCGTGAACTCGGCCGCGTACATCGAGGCAAATTCCGATTCCTGATCCTTCACCGCCGCCCCCCGCCACGTCCGCGGCGTCTGCGGAGCAGTCTCCAGCGGCGCCGGTCTCGGGGCAAGGGGCAGCGGCATTACGGCCTCCTAACCCGACACAGGCGCGAGCAGGGCGAAAGGTTACACGCGGCACCCGCCGGATCAGTGCCCTGGCCGCATCGCCCGTTCAGAGTGGCCACACGACACCATGGCGGCGCGTGTCCCAGATCAACGCGCGAGCTGGCTGTCGGCCGACGCGGCTACCCCGCCATATCGAGACGCTCGCCGCCCGGCTCGATCTAGTCGCCAGCTTCAGCGACCACACACTCCTCGAATGATCAGGATTCGAGCAAACGTAGTGGCAGAACCCCTGGGACGAGCAAGATTCAATGACAGAAAGGAACATCAACTGTCACAGGACATCGCCGATCGTGGTCGGGTTGTGATCAGCGACGGGGCCGCTGGCGTGTCTCGTTGATCTTGGTGCTTGCTTGCTGATCAATAGGGGTGTGCGGTCTTCGCCCCGTTCGCCTGGCGTCCCGGATGCGCCTGCCGGGCTCTGGGCGCGCCTGGAGGCGGCGGAGCGGTTGATCGGCGAGCTGCAGGCGAGCCTGACGGTGATGACCGATGCCCATCGCCGCGAGCTGCAAGCCAGGGACGCGGTGATCGCCAGGCAGGCGGGGCGGATCGCGGAACTTGAGCGCCAGGTAAGGCGCGACTCCTCTAATTCGTCGAAGCCGCCGTCGTCGGACAGCCCGTTCACCAGGGGCCGTGACCGGTCGCTGCGGGAGAGGACCGGGCGGCGGCCCGGGAAGCAGCCCGGCGCGCCGGGCAAGACATTCAGGCTGTCCGATCATCCGGATGAGATCATCGAGTGCGTGCCGGCTCAGTGCGGGCGGTGCGGGGCCGACCTGGCCGGACAGCCTGCGGTGAGGATGCAGCGCCGGCAGGTCTGGGACATCGCCCCGCCGCCCCCGCCGCGCATCACCGAGTACCGGAAGGTCACGAAGGTGTGCCCGTGCTGCCGGGCGGCCAGCGCGGGCAAGGTGCCGGCGGAGGTGACCGGGCGGGCGGTATACGGGCCACAGACTCGGGCGCAGGCGGCGAATCTGGTCTGCGGCCATCACGTGCCGGTATCGCGGTCCGCGCTGCTGCTGCGGCAGATGGCGGGAATCACGGTGTCGGCCGGCTGGATGGCCGGGATCCGCGGCCGGGCCGCCGCCGCGCTGGCGCCGTTCATGGCCCATGTCCGGGTCCTGCTGGCCGCCGCCCCGGCGCTGAACGCGGACGAAACCCCAGCCCGGGCCGCGGGTGCCCTGTCGTATGTACACGTGGCCTGCACCCGCTACCTGACTCACCTGCACGTGGGCGGGCGGTCGGCTGAGGACATCGACGCCGGCGGGGTCCTGCCGGGCTACACCGGGGTGCTGATGCGCGACGGCTACGCCGGCTATGCGCACCTGACCAGCGCAGTGCACGCCTGGTGCGGAGCTCACCTGCTCCGCGACCTGAAGGACATCTACGACTTCGAGCCGGAACAGCAGGGCTGGGCCTCGGCCATGGCGGACTTGCTGGTCCACGCCAGCGGCCACGCCGCCAGCGCGCGCGAGGCGGGAAAGGAGTGCCTCGATGAGGACGTCCTGGCCGGCCTGCTGGAGCGATACCGGCGCTGGCCGCCCAGGGCCTGGCCGCCAGTCAGCGACGACATACCCGCGCCGCCCGCGACGCGAGACGGGTGGCGCGCCGGTTCCGCGACTACGAGGACCTGATCCTCAGATTCGTTACCGATCTTGCCGTGGCGGAGTTCACGAACAAAGAGGCGGAAAGATCAGTCAGGCCTGTCAAGGTCCAGCAGCGCGCCTCCGGCGGCTGCTGGCGCACCCTGGAGGGCGTGATCGAGTTCGCCACCGTCCAGTCCTACCTGTCCACCGCCGCCAAATGGGGCATCGACCCGCTCGACGCGCTGCGTCTGCTGTTCACCACCGGGCCCTGGCTCCCGCCTGCCCTGACACCCGCGTAACTACCGCCGTCCGCATCACGCACTTCACCAGGCAAGCCCTAAACCAGCTGAATAGCTACCAGGAGTGGTCTGGT
>Ga0137365_10004181_pt1 | contig 11577 bp, 9 predicted proteins | sample SagtaG_9_FD_104799 | JGI IMG/M metagenome (GOLD analysis project Ga0137365, IMG submission 104799) | Vadose zone soil microbial communities from Sagehorn Ranch, Mendocino, California, USA - Sage1_L_40_16 metaG | ecosystem: Environmental > Terrestrial > Soil > Vadose zone | place: USA: California... | reverse complement strand
TTCTTCTAGCAGTTTTTTAGTTTGGTCGCCATAAAGGTCTCCTTGCTGTAAATACAAAGAGTTAGCCAGCCCATCTAGCATACTCATAACTAAACTTAAGTCTGATCCAATGTGTTGTGAAATGCTCTTTGTAGATTCTATTTGACGCTGTTTTTGTTCGTCAAAAAGACTCTTTCTGATACTGGCTTCAGTAATACTTTCAATATAGAATAATAATGTGAATGAAAGTGCTACAATTACAATGATAGCAACGATACCTATTTCCTTTAGCCTTCCTGATAGCAAATTCACTCTATATTCTCCTAGATATTAGAGTTACCAGTATCTAACCTTTTTTCTAAACCAATTAAATCCCGCTTTACCCTGATACTCGCGCGTTTTTTTTAGTGTCAATATAGCATGAAATTTAAGTGGTGCTGACGGTTTGAAAATCATTGATCCAGAAAAATTGTTGCTCGAGCGATTGAAGTACATATATCATTTTATGAACATCAGTTATACCCCAAAAGAGATCTAACGATTTAGCCGAGATTCTGCGAGAGTAAAAATTGCATTGGTAAGTAAACCTAACTCCATTGCATAACTTTAGTTAAAAATAATGCTTGTATACTCTTCTCTTTCATCAATATATTTCGTGATATTATCTCTTGCTTGTTACTTAAGATAGAACCTGTTTCTAGTAATAGTAGGTTTGCTAATCTGCACCACCTCATGACATTGATATAGAACTATTTGGGATCTTCATTAGCCCTTGTATCGAAGATCAATCTCACATATATGATAGGGAAATCATTTGTGCCATTCCCGCAGATCCTGCGATGACCTAGGAAGAACCTGATAGATTCCCTGAAAGTAAAATGAACTTGCAGTTGGCTATCATTTATGAAATGGGTGATCCTAACGTTTACGGTCTCATCAACCATGATTATGGCAAAAAAGAGATCTATTATGACTCCCAGAATATCAAAGGTCCAGAGTATTCGCAGGAAGCCCAAGTGTACTTTTCCATTGACGACGAGAGCTTTCCCTACAAGGCGTCAAAGGCCGGGGTAGTAGATATATTGGTTTGAAGTATCTTGTAATGATAACCCACGGGCCAAGATACTACATGTGAATGCAAGAAATGGTATTCAGAAATCGCTTGAAATCAATCCCAAGTCCTTCTCTACGTGGGATTTTGGCAAAATGTAAAACGCAAAATAAACTGCTTCATGAGTAATGCACAGATGAGATTTAAAAGGCAATTATTGTGCCAGTTCTGGCTTGAATATTGGAAGGATTAGTTCCCGCAAATACAAGGTGTCCTATCTTATTTGCTAGATACTGAAAGACTATATTAGTGATAACTGGTCAGCAGTGAATTTCTTTTATTGTCATAATAACTATGTAATTTTATGATACAATATATATCTTTTACATAATATCGTACTGCTTTGACCATTTCTTCATAGTAATTCTATTAGAAGAATCCTGTCAAGGGCACTCATTATTATTGTGTGAAGTCAATTATGCTTTTCATGATGGTCGATTTCGCCTCTGAAGAAATATCATACAGTTCTAAAACCTTCGCCGGTTCCTTTATCAGTATATTTCTGAACTCTGGTTCACTAGCAGCTTTAAGTAAAATGTCACTAACAATTTCTGCATCTTTCTGTTTTACATCCAACTGGTACGACGATAGAAAATCAAATATATAATCCTAATGCAGGAGTAGTAAACTTGATATTCGTTCATTTTAAAATGTATAGTAGTGACTGCTAGACCGTTACATCTTCAAAGCAGAAAGAAATGGACTCCAGATGGTACTTCAAGAATACTACCTTCCCACGAGACCTTGGAGAAGGTTATCCCCTTATCAAAAACAATTGGTGTAACTAGACTTGCAGATATTACACATATGGACGTCCTACATATTCCAAACTATTCTGCTGTCTTACCAGGAACAGAAGATTATATTTGGGTATATAATGGCAAAGGTCAAACAAGAGTTGATGCTAGAGCTAGTGCATTGATGGAATGCATTGAACGCTATTCCTCATTGCCGAGTAACTCTTGTACAAGTATTATTCAAGGAACCTATGACCAGTTATCGAAGACACATAGAGTGCTGCATCCTGATGACATGATAGAACCCCTTACGTTCAATTATAGGAATAACATGACGATGGATTTCGTCACTGGATTTGATCTATTTACTAATGAAGAAATAATAGTTCCTGCACCGCTTGCTCTATTTAGATACTCACCTAACCCCCCTGCGGTAAATCCGTTTGCTTTTCACCACACGAATGGACTTGCATCTGGCAATGTACTAGAAGAGGCAATTTGTCATTCATTATGTGAAGTAATAGAAAGGGACGCAACGAGTATAGCAGAACTACGTGCTAGCGCAATGCCATTTCATTTGTTGCAACATATTGCAAAGACATTAAATGCGAAAGAATATCCAATAGCCGCGATCCCTGCCAACAAATTTATAGATGATGCAGGCATTTTTCCTGATGTTGATATACAAGCCGTTGACTTTAACCCATTAAAGATTATTGTCAGAAAATTTCAAAAAGCAGGAATTCCTTTAATTATAAAGGATATTACATCAGATATCGGGATCCCGACATTTAACGCAAGCAGTATAGAATGGCTGACCCATGATTATGGTTATCTTGCAGAAGGTCACGGAACACATCCGGATTCCAGGATTGCACTTTTGAGAGCTGTAACTGAGGTCTCGCAAACTAGAGCTGCTAACATCCAAGGTGCACGAGATGACCTTAGGAAGATTAAGTACGGAGAAAACAATACTGATGATAAACGCGCATGGCAATTTATGCCGTCCAAGAAGGTTGTTAAATTCTCTGAAGTTAAAACATTCTTTAACGAAGATATTGTTGATGATATCAAGCTGATTTTAAATCATTTAGCTGAAGCTGAATTGAAAACAGCCATAATTGTTGATTTGACTAATCCACAGATAGGTATTCCCGTAGTACGAGCGATAGTACCTGGTCTTGAAACCTTCAAAATCACCAAATCCATTATGGGTCGGCGTGCCAAAAAGTCCTTCAAAATATTATGAATAAGCCCATTATTTTCCTCGGGCCCAGCCTTAGACATGAGGAAGCAAGAAAAATTTTTGACGCAGACTACAGGCCTCCAGCGAAAAAGGGAGATTTTCTAAGGCTATCAGGTTTTACAAATGACGTCAGGATAGTGGGTTTGGTTGATGGTCTCTTCTTGCAGGACTATCCACCAACACCGATAGAAGTTTACCATTTAACGATAAAAAAAAATGTAATAGTTATCGGAGCTGCTAGTATTGGCGCATTGCGTGCAGTAGAATTAGAAAAATATGGTATGATTGGAATTGGTAAGATCTTTCAATTATATAAGCGCGGCAAGATTGATGCTGACGATGAAGTTGCTGTTACTTTTGCAGACGAAGAAAAGAGTCTTCAGTCAGAGGCAATGATAGATGTTAGATTCAATCTATTTATCGCAAAGAAGGAGGGAATCATTGATGAAGCTACAAGGAAAGCAGTAACTAGAGTTGCAAAGAATCTGTATTTCCCGAACCGGCATTACGCGAATATCATCGACCAATCAAAAAAACGCTATCCTAATTTGATCGAGAACCTGGAGGCATTTCGCTCGCATATCATCAATAAAAGGGTAAGCCTAAAACAACGTGATGCAATAAAACTTATAAAATATGTGAGGAAATGTTATGAACAACAACAATTCATGTAGCTACCAATAAATATTGTGTCGTGAAATTAATGATTTGTTATTTTATCTGGTATGTAGTCATAGAATAAATAGGAGCAATTTCTCTTATATAACTTGCAGATATTTACCCTGCACAACGTCCAAGGTCAGTGTTAGATACCTAACTAACATTATCATATAATTTAGATAATGTTGTGATTACATAGCACCATAGAGATGAGTTCGATCTTATATTTTCAATAAAATTTATGAAAAGACATTATTATGCCTGTCTAGCCTCACGTTCTTAGTCTACTTCTATCGCTCCTTCTTTCCCATTAGCCGATGTTCTCCCTCTCTCTTTTTCCTTACTCTCTTCCTGCAACTTCTTATCTATCATTGATATTTTTACTGAACTCCAAAATTGTCTTTTTAAAAGTTGGATGCAATTATCACAGACGACATCGTTTTTTTCATAGGCATCACAAACAAATTCTTTACCACAGTCTATGCACCTCATTGTTTTCTTCTTGCTCATTCCTTCTTTCCTAACTCTTTCTCTTTATCTTGTTGTCTAGATGTCCTTTGTGCATCTCGCTGCTGGCCTCTCATACTCGGCCTCACTGCAAAAAGCGAAAAATCCACGATCAAATTCATTTACTCGCCAGCTAATTCTTTGTCGCTCGTTGTTTATATCCTCTACTACATATTCTTGATTTCTTGTCTCTTGAGTCTTAAGAGACTTCGCCATACTGGGCTGTAGAAAGAATGCCGCATTATGTGTGAGCTGTTCTTAATTCCAATAAATGTTTCATGTTGCTTCTTTTGACAAAATAATAGACCAAGATGGATAATCTACAGCACAGATTAGGTAAGGCCTTATCATATGCGTGATAAACCGGCTGGCAAATTTGCCCGCAGGCACGCATATATTGCTTGCCTATCCCATTCGTGATCTATGCTGAAACCCGCGCAGATTGTGCAGCGGGGAGTCTTCTGACTGTAAAAGTCCCTTATAAAGCAGCTGGTAGTATTTTATGATACAAACATCAAGTAATTTTAATCATTTATGTTTGATTTATGTCCGCGAATAAGAATTGCATGATCTTTATATTCACGATAAATAATTTATGCACACCATAAAACTCCAATGTTACAGAATATTGTCATTTGCTTTCAAAGGATTTTCATGGACTAAACTAATGGCAAAAGTAGTATCTGAAATATGATCCAAATTACAAAGGGTTAAAAGATAAATGTAGTACAAGATGATGACAATTATAATGATCCATCAGATGACAGAAGAATTGATTTCATATTTTTGCTAATTAAGTTATGATACTAACTTCATTATGGAATGATCTTAGGTTGGGTTTATTATTTTGTCTAGTTGTTCTATCAAATCTTGATTCTCAATGGGTTTTTTAATAAAAAAACAACTTTTATCTTTTATATCTGCAAATTGAGGAAATACTTCCTTTCTTACCTGTTCATTATACATCTCACAAGCTGTTATAAAACATATCTTGATTTTAGCGTCTATCTTCCTTATCATTTGATACAGATGAAAACCATTCATTTTTGGCATTACTATATCTAAAAGTAACAGATCGTATGAGTTAGTTACAAAATTCTGAAGTGCTAAAACAGGATCATTAAATGCGTCTACTTCAAATCCACTATACTCTAAAACTGTCTTGAATACTAAATTAATATCCAATTCATCCTCGACTCGCAACACCTTCTTTACGTTTCTTTCATTCCTCATACTTACCCTAGAACCTTCAACTTGTCAAGAAACTGTGCTGATTGATTTATCATCAAGGTTGCATATGGTAGGGTAGCAGTAGCAGTGATAAAGTGCCACACTGCATCCTTAAGCGATAAAAAGGTAGCAGTTACACATATGAGGAAATGATGATAATAGATTGCCAATCTTCCAAACATAACTAGTTAGTACCAAGTTGCCAAATTATAATATGGGTAAAAACTCTTTTTGATTTATTAACTGTGCTGCTGCGAATAATCTATATACATCTAAAATCTGCAACGCGAAGAAAACAGTAACAGAGAGTATTCTTAGTCTCTTTGGTTGGGAAACAATAGATATAGGAGGAATTGAAGGAGCTAGGCTTCTTGAAGCCCTTGCAATGCTATGGATTACGTACTTTTTTGAAACAAACACGGGAAATCATCTCTTCAAGTTACTAACAAAATAAACAGGGAATAACCCTGACTAAACCGTGGTAGGATGGGCTGTAACTATTTAACAAGTTAATGAAAATTTCGGAATTAACATTGCTCATCACATTAAAGGCAATTCACCTAATCGACCTCGATATGCTAGTTACGGAGATATTCTTTTCCATTCAGGGAGTGAATAAAAATACAACATGTAATTTCCAATACGAATTCCCGATTCTTTTATAGATATTGGTGATATCGTACCATGTTCTTCTACTGGGACCATTACCGTCTCAGCTGGTTGTAAAGTAGCAACTACAGCTAACCCGCCAGCAATTTTAGCCATTTTTATAAGTCGTTTTACTTCATAACCCTTCAATTTCGGTATTCTCGTACTTGATTTTACCTGGATTAGCCATTTTATTGACTTGTGCGCAGCAATAATATCTGCTGGTCCTCTGCTTCCTTGTGATAGCTTTACACCCCATCCCCTACACTTCATGTAAATTGCAATAGTAATCTCCGCTTCTCTACCAAATTGACTCCATGTGTAAGATGTGGCCAGCAAGATAGACATTTATCTACTTAGCTTTATGTGTTATTCTCAAAAGTGGTTAACATAGTAGTCAATACAAGTGGAAGAAACATAAAGCACTGCATAGCTAATCTGTTAGTTATCTGTATATGATGATTTACAAACACCTTAGCGTTGGATCCTGGAAATTAACAGACCTAGTAAAGGAACCGCTGGGGAATGAATTTGAGCAATATTTGACAACCATTGAATCAGATGTAAAACAATTTGAATCAAGAAAAAAAGAACTTCAATCAGAGATTCCTGTCCAGGAATTTGAAAATCTTCTACATTTAATAGAAGGTATAATTACAAAAGTTAGCGTTATAAGCGCATACGCACATCTAAAATATTATGCCAATACATCTTCAAATGAAGCGGCCGCTCTTGTAATAAAAATGGAAAAGTTGGCCTCTGATATTACTAATCGGTTGTTGTTCTTCGATTTGTGGTTTAAGAAAGATATCGATGAAGATAACGCTCAACGATTGATAGAGGCAGTGCCATCTGATTACAAAGAATTTCTTACGCATAAACGATTGCTTGCTAGGCATACATTAGCCGAAAATGAGGAGAAGGTCATAAGTACATTAGAGGTTACGGGGACCGGAGCACTTGTAAAGATTTATGACAAAATGACAAGCGGTTTTGAATTTGTCATGATTATAAAAAGAGGTAAGCGGCTAGTCAAGAAAATGTTCACTAATAAGGAAAAAATGTTGTCTTTTATACGCAGCCCTAGGTTTGAGGAAAGAGAAGCGTCTTATAAGTCACTTTGGCAAATCTATAAAAAAAATAGTGGTGTATTAGGCGAAATATATCAAAACATTGTAATCCAATGGCGTGATGAACATATCTCTATGCGTGGCTACAATTCGCCTATTTCTGTTCGAAATATTTCGAATAATCTAAATGACGCTACGGTGGAAGTGCTTCTTGCTGTCTGCAGAAAAAATTCTGTTATTTTCCAAGACTACTTTACAGAAAAAGCAAACCTGCTTGGTATTAAAAAATTACCCCGTTACCATTTATATGCACCCATATCATCAAAGGTTGTCGACCAGAAAAAATTTACTTATGGTAATGCAGCAGAGACTATTCTTGACACGTTAGGAGACTTTGATCTTTGCTTCAGAGAATTCGCTGAAAAAATATTTAATGAGCAACATGTGGACTCTGAAATCATACAGAATAAACGTGGCGGTGCATTCTGTTATACTGTGACTCCGAAAAGAACTCCGTACATACTGTTAAACTTTGATGGCAAGACAAGAGATGTATCTACTATGGCTCATGAATTCGGTCACGGTATACATAGTCTAGCGGCTTCAGATAAGCCGATATCAGTATCACATGCTTCGCTCCCTCTAGCTGAAACTGCGTCTGTATTTGCAGAAATGTTGCTCAACGATAAGTTAGCTAAAAAAATGTCAACTAGAGAACGTAGATTACTACTGGCAGAACAGATCGATGACTTGTATGCGACGATAATGCGGCAGGCTTATTTTACGATTTTTGAAATAGATGCACATCATGCGATTGCAGAAGAGAATGCAACGATTGACAAAGTTTCTGAAATATATCTTAATAATTTGAAAGAGCAATTTGGTAGTTCAGTAAATGTCTCTCTCGACTTTCAATGGGAGTGGATGTATATACCACACTTTTATCACAGTCCTTTCTATTGCTACGCATATTCATTTGGAAACTTGCTAGCACTTTCTCTGTATCAACAGTATAAAGCTGAAGGAAAATCATTTGTACCCAGATATCTTAATATACTCTCATCAGGTGGCTCAAGAAAGCCTGAAGAGTTATTAAAAGAATCAGGGATTAATATATCAAATGAGGAATTCTGGCAACAAGGCTTTGACTTTGTTGCAATGAAAATACAAGAATTAAGGAAAGTAAATAACTAAGCAGTTATCAGATGTTTTAAGACATGCCTTTTATTTAATAATTACAATTGCTGTCATATTATTATTATTATCCATGTCATACCTTTCAGCTTTATCATTTTCTCTACCTTTTTGTTATATCTCTACGATCAGTAGAAATGTAATATTCGGTCAGTTTTTTTCCATAACATTCTCCACATAAATCGCCAGAAATATTCCATTGTGGCATGGCCCTGTATCGAAAATTAATAGTATTTCCACAATTTACACATTTCATAAGTGTCTTACCCATTAAATATCATATGCATGTGTCTATCCGGAATAAAAGTTATGATGATATTAAACCAGATTCTTTCTAAGATATTAAGCGGTACTATACAAAAATAGAAACACGCGCACTTGTCCTGACAGATTCTCATGTATTGCATTACTATTTGTATAGATCAAACACATCTCATATACAATAGAGAGTACAGCATCCTAACTGCTTATGAGATGTATTATGGAAAGTGTGAGAATATATTCTATGTTTAGTAAGCCAGTAGAAAATGACGAGATATTAGAACCTGTTCATAGAATAATGGATTCCCAGCAGTAAGAAACAGTTCAAATAAACCAAATAAATATAGGAAGACACTTAATGATGAGATTACTACTTTCCTATTTTTCCATTTTTCCATTTTTCCATTAACTACAGCTGAGAGAGCTCCCAGAATATCTTAATGAGAATAAGGTCTAGTGGAGAGGATAAGTATATGCAGAAAGGATTAGAAAATTGGATCAGAATACACTATTGAAGTGAATAATCAATAATTTTTTTCTAGGCATTTATTATGCCTATTGTTATCATACATAATGTGGGAAAGATTTACAAATTTGAATTTTAAGTCACCTGCATTACTGATTGTCGTTGGAACAGGGTTAATTTTTATCTTATTAGTTAATAATACATATGCGATAATACCAAATAAAATACACGTAAACATAACATCACCTTCGGAAGGTCAACGAGTTCCAGTAGACAGCAGCATCACAATGTTCGGAACGTCTACAGATAATGCTACTACAGATTGTACCTTGTACGCTGGATGGAATAGTTCAATGCCCTATCAAAAGGTCTTGGCTGTAGGGCCTGCTGGCATAAATGACTTTTCAACATGGATTTTTTCATATACAAAGAATTACCATCTCATTACTGAAGGAATGAATACTCTAACTGCTAAAATATCCTGTTACGCTAATCCTGTTAATTTAACAAAATATGATTCTGTCAATGTCACAGGAGTATTAGTAGATAAAGATAAAAATCGTGATCGAGGACAGTCAGAAATACCGGCTAACTATAGTATATTAGATGGTAATAATATTAAATATTCAAGAAACCCAACAGAACAAGTACCTGATGATAATAGTAGTACCATCCCTTTCTGGTTTCCTCCATTTTTTAGTGGCAATCCAAATAGCAGTAACGATTATTATAATGAAAGTAACACCATAGCTGCAGCAGCAGTACCATCAGAATCAGAAAAGAAAAATCTTGTAATCTCAATAGTTGTAGCGAAGAACCCTGTTGTTTGGGGAAATGAACAGATGGTAACTGTTAAGGTCTCTGATGCAAGTTCAAATGAGAAGATTAATGGAGCTATTATAAGAGGCACGATAGCTTCTAATACAACTGCATCAACTACGATAATAAAGGAATTCACAATGGTTACAGACAGCTCAGGTAGACTTTCATACCCTTGGCTGATAACAGGCAATATTAAACATGGTACATTTGCAATAGCAATACAAGCCTCTGCCTTAGGATTCAACTCTTCATCTGGTAAAGCATCCTTTGAAGTAATTCCTTCTGTTGCGAACAACATGACAGTATCTACTGTTGAAAAAACTGATAAAAACACATCACCGTCCACTACTTCATTATCATTGAGTTAACGCGTTAATAATTGATTGCACTTACAGAAAGAAATAACTGCTTATCAATATACTGTATATGCCAGTAATGAATCCCTGCGTTATAGTTCAGAAATTTAATATGAAAGGTCTACAATATGTATAAATCAGAAATCTAAAATCCTAAATTCAAATTCATTATTTAAATGGCCAGAGATTATGCTACTATCGCTTACTAATTTTGACAAAAAGGCTGGAGAGAGGTTGCGGAACAATATTACTGTGAGTTCCCTCTAACCCGCTATCCAAGGTGAGAAATTAATTTCTCGTTCCTTCTACAATAGGCATCCTTTTTTTAAAGAAATCAATATGAGTTGAATCTGTTCTATAACAATTGAAATTCACGAAGGATCATTGATAGGTTTGCTTGATCTCAGGTTAAAACACGGCATCACTGTTGATGTAGAGCAGGTCACGCATCACGAACCACGACGACCGGCTCGGAAAGGGATGAAGAATATAGGTATGGAGAATTGGCTTATTCATGCCATAATGGAGTTCTACTATATTATTAGAGTAGTAGCAAAGTGCACTACAGTAGTTGATGATGCTATTCGGTGTGTAATGGCGAATAGAGAATCTGCGCATAAACCAGACTCTATTGGGTCAAATAGAAGTATGATGTAAATAACAAAATGTTTCTAAAAAATAGTTGCTTGAGCATATAGATAAGCATTTCTAATTATTTTTTTTATAATCATTGTCGAGGATAAGATAAGATATTACAATGAGTATTATTAATGCGTAAATTTCTTCACCTATCTGTTAAATTGTATGTGTGCACATAAAATATTGGCATCTGTAGTAATACGCGATTCACCGAAAATGATGAAATTGAATCTGAATTATATGATGAGTTCTTAGCAATAGATCTAACAGAACAAAAAGAATTTGAAGAATATAAAAGAGCTAAAAAAACAATTAAAAGAAGATTGAAGGACTCAGTTTCGACATATGTATTAAGCTCTAGTGCAGTATGTAGTGCCTTACTATTTCAAGCAATTGATATAATCCAATGATCATACTACATCTGAAGTATAATATTAGCCCTCTCATCTAGACTTACAACTGAAAATCAGTTTTAAAATAAGAATATATTTATTATAGAATTGGTAATGAAAAAACATTTCCTTACAGACAGGAATTCAAGCATAAGCATTTGTGGATAAAAGGCTAAAGGTCTTGTGATTCGTAAATTATGCTACTTACATATCTTGGTTTACACATCCATAAAAGGAAGAATTGAATGAAATAGCGATA
>Ga0137365_10004180_pt1 | contig 11578 bp, 10 predicted proteins | sample SagtaG_9_FD_104799 | JGI IMG/M metagenome (GOLD analysis project Ga0137365, IMG submission 104799) | Vadose zone soil microbial communities from Sagehorn Ranch, Mendocino, California, USA - Sage1_L_40_16 metaG | ecosystem: Environmental > Terrestrial > Soil > Vadose zone | place: USA... | reverse complement strand
CCAATACGCTTGGCATGGCTGTAGCTTGTAGCACCCAAATGCCGATTTGCCGTTGTTGCTGGCCGCTGCTGGTTCTTCCGGCTTTTGTAAATTCATCTTCAACCAAACCGGCTAATGTAGCGCTGCGTTTAAAGAATTGTTTTGTTTTTAAAAGAGCAAGCGCAATGAATTCCGGCGAGTTAGGATCAATATCGCCATAATTTTCTTTATAGTTTTCTTCTTCCATCATAGGAGCATTCTCCCGAACGGCCACTTCTTTATCTTCATTTTTATGAGCACCCCAGATATAGGTCTCGGTCCCTTTTCGAAGATTCGGCGTTGTCCAATAACGGTACTCGGGAACCCTTCTTGTTAGTTTTCTTCTTTTTTTTCCTTTGCCCACGTAGCTCGTTATCGTTTTCGTTCCAATGCGCTCGCTATGCCGGTTCGGTGGCATGGCATTGCAATGTATCGAGATAAAAAGATCGCCATGGTTTTCATTGGCAATTTCAGCACGGCGGTGCAGAGGCACAATATTTTCATTAGTTCTTGTTTCCACAATATTTACATTTGGCAATGCTTCATGTAGCTGTGATACCAATTCCCTGTCTATAGCGAGGCAGATATCATCTTCATAAGAATATGTTCCTTTTGCACCATTGTGGCCACCTCCGGGCATCAAGCCGTGACCCGCATCTATAATAATTGTTTTTAAAACTTTCTGCTTACTGCCGTTCTCAGGAATAAAAGAAAACAGGACAGTAATTAATAAAACAAAAAAAACAACCAAAACGGTTTTTTTCATCATCCGGAAAATTATTTATTAGCTCCGAAAAACTCTCCAATAAAGAAAGTTTTATCTCAATCTTCACAAATTGTTTGGGGTTGCTGAAATAACTCCTTCATTTAAAGACCTATTTTTGTTCAACCCGTATGAAGCAACTGCGCAAATTTAGATTAAATTATTTTTCAGCCGGGATACTGACTGTTGCTATTGTAATGATATTTTGTCCCTTAACGGGAAAAGCTACCGGTGCTCATGTACCATCAAACCTTTTTTACAGCACTTTAACAACCCAGCAGGATACCGTAAAGCCTCTTTTGAAATCCGATTCTCCCCGGATCAGAAAAGATAGTTTAAGTGACTCAACAATTTCAACAGCTCTTACAGATACGACAAAGCCCGGTCAAAGAATTGACACATTCTCATTTAAAATGTCAAAAGATTCACTGGATGCGCCCGTCGTGTATGAAGCAGAAGACTCGGCGGTTGTAATGATGCAGACAAAAAAGATTTTATTGTATGGTAAAACAAAAACAGATTATAAAGACATCACGCTTACTGCTCCTAAAGTTGAATTGGACCAGGAAACCCAGATATTAACTGCTTACAATAGTTACGATAGCCTGGGTGAAATACTGGAACGGGCAAATTTTAAACAAGGTGCGACTGCTTTTCAAAGCGATACCATACGTTTTAACTTTAAAACACAAAAAGGCTTAACCAAAAACACGTACACGTCAAGTGGCGAAGCGTTTATCCACGCAACCTATGCTAAAAAAATTAATCCCACCACTATGTACGCAAAAAATGGAGTGATGACTACCTGCGATCTCGACGACCCTCATTTTGGATTTCATTACAATAAAATCAAAATCATTAACAACAAGCTTGCGATAACAGGGCCTATTCATCCTGAGTTTGAAGGCGTGCCTGTTCCAATTTATTTACCGTTTGGAATTTTCCCATTGAACAAGGGTCGACATTCCGGTTTCCTGCCACCCCAATTCACGACAAATGAGCAATATGGCTTAGGATTGGAGGGCCTGGGGTATTACAAAGTTCTGAGTCAATATTTCGATGTAACACTCAGAACTAATATCTATTCTTATGGCGGATGGTTGGCCACCATTTCTCCTACTTATCGCAAAAGATATAAATACAATGGTGGTTTGAATCTCACCGTTCAATCAACGAAAATTAATTTTAAAGGCGATCCTGACTTCTCAAAAAATACCAGCTATTTTATTACCTGGAATCACACAGTCGATAGTCGTGCAAGACCCGGCACAAGTTTTAGTGCGAATGTCAGTGCGGGTTCTTCAAAGTTTAATCAGTATGTACCCAATAGCCCACAGCGCAATTTTCAAAATCAATTGCAATCATCTATTACTTATTCAAAAAACTGGAAATGGTCTAATCTTACACTAAGCGCCAATCACAACCAGAATAATAATTTGCATTATATAAATCTGAATTTGCCGGATGCAAGTTTCACGGTTAATACCCTATATCCGTTCCAGAGCAAAGAAATGGTAGGCCCCAAGAAATGGTATCAGAATCTTGGAATTGGTTATAATGGTTCATTCAATAATTCGGTAAGCTTTTATGATACGCTGGCCTATGGAAAAAATGGAAGAAAATCGCTTTTGCAATACTTGCTTGATACAGCTCAGTGGTCGGCGCATCACAGTATCCCGATAACATTATCCCTGCCACCCGTTTTCGGAGGAGCTTTAATTATTTCTCCGGGAGTTTCATATAGCCAGAACTGGTTACAGCGAATTACTACGTACAGTTGGGATCCAGCTGCAAAAAAAGTTGATACAACATTTCGGAAGGGAATATTTATTGACCAGCGTGCCAGCTTTTCTTTGAATTTTAATACAGCTATTTTCGGAAAGTATGAGTTTAAAAATTCAAAAATAGTTGCTATCCGGCATGTGGTGCGACCCTCACTGAGTTTTAGTTTTACTCCCGATTTTAATAAGCAGCATTTGCGGGAAGTACAGGTTGATACAACGAACCGGAAATTGCTGTATAATGATATAGGAGGGAGCATTCTTTCGTATACTGGTGGAAGAAGGTTCGCTGGCTTAAGTTTTCAACTGGATAATAATGTTGAAATGAAAGTGAAATCAAAAAAGGATACAGCTAATGATGGAATTAAGAAAGTAAAACTGATCGATGGCTATGGATTTTCAGCAAGCTATAATCTGCTGGCCGATTCCTTTCGGCTAAGCCAGCAGAACAATTTTTATTTACGTAGTACCCTTTTTGAAAAGATAAGCATTACTGCCAGCGCCTCCCTAAACCCCTATGATTATGACCAAAAAGGTTTTCCTGTTGACAAGCTTTTTTCTCATAACGGAAAATTTTACCCGGGAAGAATAACCAATGGCAGTCTTTCTGTTTCCACAAATTTCAAGAGCAAGCCAAAAGACCAAAAAAAGGAAGAAGAAAAGAATCAACAAATGAATGAGATCTTAAATGACCCTAATCTTATTGACCAGCAAAATCTGATTGACTATATGCGACAAAATCCCGCTGAGTTCGTTGATTTTAATATTCCCTGGAGTTTAAATACAGGACTCAGTCTTTCTTTTTATGAGCGGATGAAAACCGACTATAGTGGCTTTGAAAAAAAAATCAGTTCCAATATTAATTTCGGGGGTAATTTTTTACTCTCTCCCAAATGGAATTTTTCAGCGAATGGTTATTATGACCTTGATACGAGAAAACTGCAAATGTTCACCATGAATATTTCAAGAGATATGCATTGCTGGCAAATGGCCCTCAGCATCACACCGGTGGGCTTGTACCGGTTTTTTAGTATTAACATCAGTCCCAAATCATCTATGCTGCAGGATCTGAAAGTAAATCGTACCCGAACGTTCACGAATTTTTAAAATTCAAAATCCCGATAGCTATCGGGACCAAATCACAATTTTTTCATTCTTTATGTTGCAATCCCGCTTTGGAATTTGTGATTTAATAGTTGTTATTTTTCAGATAATATTCCCTCATTAAATCAAAAACATGCTCTTTTAGTTTTTCCACGGAAGGAAAATTTTTTGGAGAAACCGCTGCCAGGTAATGTAATTCAATTTTTGCCGGCCAGAAAAAAAATTTTCTCGGCAATGCTTTCATCGAATTAAAAATAAGAGCCGGCAGGATAGATTTTCCTGAATCAAATGAAAGGCGAAAAGCGCCGTCATGAAAACGCTGAAGGGGTTGAGTGGTTTTATTTCTTGTTCCTTCCGGGTAGATGCACATATGTAATCCCATATCCAGCACCTCTTTCATTTTTATATAACTCATCTTTCGGCTCTCCTCATTTTTTCTATCCACCAGCACACTTCCACGTTTATAGATCATTCCGAATAACGGAATTTTTGCCATTTCAATTTTAGCGATGGTTTTATTGGCCCCGGGCGTAAATGGAACGGAGACCGGCACATCCATCATGGAGTTGTGATTGAACACAACAATATAATTTTCTCCCTCTTTAAAATTTTCTTTGCCCTTTATACGCAACCGGATGCCGGTGACGAAAAAGAAAATGAGCATCCAGATTCTGTAAATCTCATGCATGAAATGGGACCGCCGTGGTTCTTTCCAAAGTCCGATCACCCACATGGGTAAAAAAAAGATCAGCATGGTAGAAACAAAAATGATAGCTGCCCACAGTGCAGAAATTCTTCCTAAAATATTTTTGAAAAAATTCATTCTGAAAAACTGAAACCGGTTATGTCATTAAATAGTGAAGATTTGAGACGGGACCATTCATCTTTTAGTACACTATAATAAACAGAACTGCGGCGCCGGTCATTCCACATGGTCATGTGGCTGCGAAGCACACCTTCTTCTGTTCCTCCGATCTTTCTTAATCCCCGCTTTGCACGTTCATTCAAAACATCTGTCTTAAATTCCACCCGTTCAAAATTCAATTCATCAAATGCATATCGCATCATGGAATATTTTGCGTGTCGGTTCATTTCTGTGCTTCTGAAATTTTTTCCAAGCCAGCTCCAGCCAATTTCTATCCGCAAGTCATAGTAAGCAATATTTCCCAGGCTGCTGCTGCCCGCAATTTTGTTCGTTGCTTTATCAATAATAGTGAAAGGTCTCCTTGAGCCAGCAGCTTTATCGGTAAAGGCAGAATCCAGCCATTTGCGCAAATGATCTTTATCAGCAAGATTAAGAGTAAAATAATACCACATTTCTTCATCCTGGGCAAGATCAAGGAATGTGGTAAAATCAGATTCCTCAATTGGTCTTAATAAAACACGGTTGGTTTCTAATGTCAATCCCGGTTCAATGATTTTCATTATCATTTTTATTTATTCACTATTATTTCTTACTTATCATCTGTCATTTATAGAGCCCAGTCAATGGGATCGATTCCATTTTTTACAAGGTATTCATTAGTTTTTGAAAAATGCCGGCAACCCAAAAAGCCAGTAACAGAAAGAGGAGAGGGGTGGGCCGCTCTTAAGATCAGGTGTTTGTTTTCATCAATTAGAACTTTTTTTTCCTGCGCAAATTTTCCCCAAAGCAAAAACACAATATGTTCTTTCAGATCGGAAATTTTTTTAATCACCGTATTAGTAAATTCGGCCCAGCCAATTTTTGAATGACTCATCGGATCACCGGCCCGAACAGTGAGTGAAGCATTCAGTAAAAAAACTCCATGGTTGGCCCATTTTGTGAGATTGCCACTCACCGGGATTTTTATTCCTATATCATCATGCAATTCTTTAAAGATATTTATTAACGAAGGAGGCGGTGGTACGCCGTCCTGAACGGAGAAACAAAGACCATGTGCCTGGCCCGGCCCATGATAGGGATCTTGTCCTAATATCACCACTTTCACTTTATCGAATGGAGTTGTATTAAAAGCATTAAAAATTAAACTGCCGGGTGGATAAATTATTTTTCCCTGTGATCTTTCAACTTTGATATGATGAACAATATTTTCAAAATAAGATTTATCAAATTCTTCTTTCAAAACTTTTTTCCAGCTTGCGTCAATTTTTACATCCATAGCCTGAAATTTGGCATACCTGTAAATAAATGCGTTGGTTGCCGAAGTTACCGTAAAAAAGAAAAAATGATTTTTTATTGAAGGCAATTACTTTTATGGCAAAATAACCCGGATGAGACTTTTTTTGATCAGGTATACTAAAATTGCTTTTACCTATTTGCGATTGCATATTTTCTTTAACCTTTTCTCGGGTTTTTTTTCAAACCTGGTATATCTCAGCAAATTTTCCTCCTGGGCCAATAAGAATAAAAAAATTGCCTTTAATGATTTTCCCGGCAAATGGGATTATAATAAGCGGTTCTCATTATATAAATGGGTTTTTGAAAATGAGAGTTTGACAAATGCTGCGATTAATTATATGGAATTCGGAGTGGCTGATGGGCATTCATTTCGTTGGTTCGTGAACGAGAATGCAAATTCCGACAGCCGGTTTTATGGTTTTGATACATTTACTGGTTTGCCTGAAGATTTTGGTGTTTACAAAAAAGGAATGTTCAATACGAACAACCAGATGCCGGTTATTGATGATAACAGAATAAAATTTTACCAGGGTTTGTTTCAGCAAACCGTTCCTGATTTTTTACCCGAAGTAAATAAAACTAACAGGAATGTGATTATGATGGATGCCGATCTTTACTCAGCTACTTTGTACGCTCTTACCAGCCTGGCTCCTTTTTTGAAAAAAGATGATATAATTTTTTTTGATGAGTTTGCTGTACCCACTCATGAGTTCAAAGCCTTTAATGATTTTGTTCAGGCGTACTATATAAATCTTCAATTGATTGCTGCCGCCAGCAATTATTACTTTGCTGCCTTCAAAGTTGTCTGATACCGGTCAAAACATAAAAGCCTTATCGCTAAGGCTTTCGGTATTTTCCTGGTGATCCGGACAGGATTCAAACCTGTGACCCGCAGCTTAGAAGGCTGCTGCTCTATTCAACTGAGCTACCGGACCAATTTCCCTTTCTAAACAGGGGTAGCAAATTAACTGAAAATTTTTTATTGGGGAACAATGCGATCTAATAATATCTTATTCTCACATTTTTCATTGAGCCGTTTGTTGCGATATACGTTTTTATTAGCAATGGATTAACCGATACCAATCTTGAAACCTGGCCATTAAAATTGCCATTGACTATACCGCTTTGATAACCTGTAATTGTTATATCTGCGAAATCTCCATCACTTATCATATTATAAACAAGCGTACTTATCTGTATATTAATTGTGGCAGTATGGGGATCGGCTGATTGACTGCTGAATACATAATGATAATTACTAGGTTTTAAGCTGTCATTTGGTGTTATAATTTTTAGTGTTATAGAATTTGCGGAGTTTGTTGCCCCGGAAAAAGTATAATAAGTGTCCGATGAATTTGTAACTGCTGGTTTGGAACCATCGACACCATATCCTGAACCTGTTGTCTGACCCTTGTAATCATAATGGACACTATCCAAATCAAAAGAAATTTCAGGATCATTATTATTGTTCAGGTCTGAACTTTTGTGTGAGCATGAAAAGAGAATGAAGAATACAATGATCGCTAAAATTATTTTCATCTTAAAAATTTAAAAAGGATTGCAGAAAACACATCTCGTTCATATGTGCTTAAGGTACAGGTGAAGTTATTGAATTAGAAAAGAAATTCTTTCTTTTATCATTGATTTTTCAAATACATAAAAATTATCATGGTATGATTTTTTCCGGTTTTGTTTATTCGGGATCATTTTGAAAATAGAATTAACCGCGGATCGAGTTACCGGGCAATTATGCTTTCAAAGTGAATTATTCATTTCAATCATAAATTTTTTACTTCTATGGAACAGGATCAGGAAAACCGGCACTTCGATAATATGAGACAGCAAATGCATACTGCAAGTCGTGGCTTTGCATCTATGAATCCCGAAAGGCAACGTGAAATTGCCAGGGAAGGGGGCAAAACTGCACATGAAAAAGGAACAGCACATGAATTTAATTCAGATGAAGCAAGGGTAGCCGGGCGAAAAGGTGGGGAAAGTGTAAGCCGGGATCGTGAACACATGGCTGAAATAGGAAGAAAGGGAGGACGCTCTTCTGGTCATCGCCGGCAAGATTAATCTTTCCCGTTTTCATAAGTTTCTATTTGGCGCATATTCATTTACTTTGAGCCACCTTAGTTATGAGTATGTCGCAAAATTTTAATTACGGAATTGATAAGCTTACCGTTGGAAAAGCTATTGATATTATATCCGGAAAATTAAAAGGAATTCTGAGTGATGCTGCGATCAAAAAAATAAACACTTCACACCAATACGTTGAGCACATTGTTGCAAATAATAAAACTGTTTATGGAGTAAATACAGGCTTTGGCATTTTAGCCAATACAAAAATTTCAAAAGAGGATACAGCAACACTTCAATACAAAATTTTACAAAGTCATAGCGTGGGAGTCGGCGATGCAATTCCTATCCAGATCGCTAAGCTTATGCTTATTACAAAGCTGCATGCGCTGGCACAAGGTTATAGTGGAGTAAGATTGGAAACCCTGCAAAGAATTTTATGGTATATAGAAAATGATATTATTCCCGCTGTGCCGGAAAAAGGAAGCGTGGGTGCCAGTGGTGATCTGGCTCCTTTGGCACATTTGTTTTTACCATTGATCGGGTTAGGTGAAGTTTTTTATAAAGGCACAAGGAACAAGGCACAAGAGGTGTTAAATAAATTTTCGGTAAAGCCAATCCAGTTAGGTCCGAAAGAAGGTCTTGCTTTAATTAATGGCACTCAATTTATTTTATCCTTTGCAATAAAGGCTGTGCAGCGAATGCATAATTGTTTGGAGGCTGCAGACATCATTGGAGCCATGAGCCTGGAAGCATTGACAGGGACCAAAGCTCCTTTTGATGAACGTCTTCATGAACTTCGGCCATTTGCCGGAAATAAATTAGTAGCACAACGATTGAGATTGATGTTGAAAGATTCTGCCATCATGCAATCTCATGTTGATTGCGGCCGTGTACAAGATCCTTATTCGCTTCGTTGCATGCCGCAGGTGCACGGTGCAAGCCGCAATGCCTGGATGCATTTAAAAGAGTTAACTGAAACGGAATTAAATGCGGTAACTGATAATCCAATTATTTTTTCTGCTGATGATACTATTAGTGGAGGAAATTTTCATGGACAATCATTGGCACTTCCTCTTGACTATGCTTGCTTTGCAGCTGCCGAGATTGGAAATATTTCTGACCGCCGTTGTTATCTGTTATTGGAAGGCAAATGGGGATTACCCATGTTATTGATGAAAAATGTAGGATTGAACAGCGGCTTCATGATCCCTCAATACACAACAGCAGCATTGGTCACAGAAAATAAAACACTTTGTTTCCCAGCCAGTGCTGACAGCATTCCAACTTCACTGGGACAAGAAGATCATGTGAGCATGGGCAGCATCAGTGGAAGAAAGCTGAATAAAGTGCTGGACAATTTGGAATACATTTTAGCCATTGAATTACTCACAGCTTGCCAGGCTATTGAATTCCGTCGTCCGTTAAAGAGCAGCGAAATTTTGGAATTTGCTCATGAGTATGTGAGAAAATTTGTATCCTTTGCTGAAGAGGACAGAATTTTTGCTGATGATATTGAAAAGATTAAAAATGTTATTGCTGATTTTAGTTTTGTAGAAAGAGTGAATGATTATGCTGAATCTAAAAAAATCAATTTGAATGAAAATTTCAAGGACTTTAAAATATAGTTTTCACGCTAAGATCGCAAAGGGGCAAAGAGGCAAAGAGAGATTTTCTTTGCGACTTACTTACTTAGTGCCTTTGCGTGAAAAAAACCATAGAGATACAGAAAGTACAAAGTTTTACTGAGATTCTCCGTGCTTCTCTGCATTACCTTTATGCCTCCGTGGTAAATTATCAGCGAAACTCCATAATACCCACAATCATGCTACAAACAAAACCCAAATACGACCCCGTCAAATACAAAACACCAACAGGTACCAAACTCAGTTGCAAAGGATGGATACAGGAAGCAGCATTGCGAATGCTGCTCAACAATCTCGATCCCGAAGTAGCCGAGCAACCCGATGAATTGATTATATATGGCGGTCGTGGAAAAGCAGCCAGAAACTTTGAAGCCCTCGATCTCATCATGAAGGCCCTCAAAGAACTCAATGATGATGAAACCCTGCTGATACAGAGTGGTAAACCTGTCGGTATCATGAAAACACACAAGGATGCACCGAGGGTTTTAATCAGCAATTCACAACTGGTTCCCAACTGGGCCAACTGGGATCATTTTGATGAATTAGAAAAAAAAGGATTGATGATGTATGGGCAAATGACGGCCGGTAGCTGGATATATATCGGCAGCCAGGGAATTGTGCAGGGCACTTATGAAACCTATGCCGCTATCGCTGCAAGATATTTTAATGGAACACTCAAAGGTACACTCAATGTCTCTGCGGGTTTGGGTGGCATGGGTGGCGCACAGCCATTAGCTATTACCATGAATGAAGGCGTGGCACTCATTGCGGAGGTGGAGGAATCCAGAATTGATAAACGGATTCAAACAAAATACCTCGACGAAAAATTTACCAGTATTGACAGGGCCATCGCCCGCGCCCTGGAGCTCAAAGCCCAGGGCCTGCCCGGAAGCATTGGCGTAAAATGCAATGCGGTTCATTTATTACAAAGACTTGTCGAAAAAAAAATTGTTCCGGATACACTTACCGATCAAACCTCAGCGCACGATCCGTTGATCGGTTACTGGCCGCATGAAATGGACCATGAATATGCAAAAACATTAAGAGAAGAAAATCCGAAGCAGTATCTTGAATATGCCTACAATTCTATTTTTCTCCATGTCAGGCTGATGCTGCAATTACAAAATATGGGGGCCATCACCTTTGATTATGGCAATAATATCCGTGCCATGGCGCAGAAAAGAGGATTGCAGAATGCATTTGATTTTCCCGGCTTTGTGCCTGCTTACATACGTCCTCTTTTTTGCGAGGGCAAAGGTCCCTTCCGCTGGGCAGCACTCAGTGGCGATCCAAATGATATTGCCGTTACTGATGAAGTCATTGCCAATATGTTTCCGCACAATCAATCGCTGCAGCGTTGGCTCAAACTGGCGCAACAAAAAATTGCCTTCCAGGGATTGCCGGCCCGCATCTGCTGGCTGGGACAAGGTGAACGGGAGATGGCAGGTCTTGCATTTAATGAACTGGTGCGTACCCGAAAAGTAAAAGCTCCCATTGTTATTGGACGTGATCATTTGGATACAGGTTCTGTGGCCAGCCCTAACCGCGAGACCGAAGCCATGCTGGATGGCAGTGATGCTGTAGCTGACTGGCCCATATTAAATGCATTGGTAAATACAGCGGGTGGCGCATCATGGGTTTCATTGCATCATGGTGGCGGCGTGGGAATGGGCTATAGCATACATGCAGGCATGGTCATTGTTGCTGACGGAACCGATGATGCAGCAGCAAGACTGAGCCGTGTGTTGAGAAATGATCCCGGTTTAGGTGTGATACGTCATGCTGATGCCGGTTATCTTGAAGCGCAGCAAACAGCCAAAGAATATGGTTTAGATATAACTGATAGATTGATACGTTAACATCTCTGTGTTCTTCGGACACTCTGTGCCTCCGTTGTTTTTTACCACAGGGAGGATAGGAATAAATTCAAGGATTACCAGGAAACGGTTAAAAAAAAATTTAGGCCGGGGATAACCTTAAGATAAAAAAAAAAACAAAAACAAAAAAAAATTAATATGCCAATAAT
>Ga0137365_10004175_pt1 | contig 11582 bp, 14 predicted proteins | sample SagtaG_9_FD_104799 | JGI IMG/M metagenome (GOLD analysis project Ga0137365, IMG submission 104799) | Vadose zone soil microbial communities from Sagehorn Ranch, Mendocino, California, USA - Sage1_L_40_16 metaG | ecosystem: Environmental > Terrestrial > Soil > Vadose zone | place: USA... | reverse complement strand
GGCGGTCGGCTCGTCCAGTGCCGGTATCATGGTGATTGCTTCTTGAGAAAATCAGCGGTGTAACCAAACAGTACCGATACGGGCGTATGGTGAGAGTGGCGGGGGGTTGCGGGAGATGAGGGTAAGTGGCGGGAATTGTTGTTGTTGGGGGTCGCCGCGGGCAACCAGCGCGGCGGGGGCATAAAAGCCGCTCAGTGAGAGTGCTTGCGCGACGCTCGTTGGATGGAGCTTGAAACAAAAGGACTTACGCCAAAGAGCAGCAGAATCCAACGAACATCGCGACGGCCCGCCTGGCCCCGTTCGTAACTCCTACGAAATAAAAGGGTAATCCAATGCACATGCCGACGCAGAGCGCCAATCCTACGCGCATCCAACGAACATGCCTCGACGGAACTTCGCTCCTCAGTCCAGGGATCGCCGCGCTTGGCGGTCCAGATACCGGAGCAGCAGCGACTCACGCTCGATCTTCCCACCAGCCGCGCGGCGAGGTGCGCCACGCCTCGATCGCGCCTTCCTCGATCTTATGCAATATTGTGTCCACCGAGCAGCCTGCGATCCGCGCCGCCACGCTGACACTCACCGTCTCGCGCTCACGGGGGGGGCTGGCGCGCCGCGCTCCTTCATGTCCACCTCCTGGCGGTGTTTGCGTTATTTTCGCCAAGGTGCTTCCATCATCTGAGCGGCCCGCGTGAGATCAATCCGAGCGCGAGTCCGCATCGGCTTTCACCGGAAGCGGTCTGCCCGAATAGCACCTTTGGCAGAGATTCGCGCGGAACGCGGGAACGGCTCGACCGCGACGCTGCCAGTGACCTTCACACATCCCCGGCGGGCATGGCAGCGCGCGCCGTTCGTCCGCACTCTCGCTCGCAGCCAGCGGTTTATCTTCAGCTCCATAGCTCGGATTCGCTGAATGCCATCGGACGAGAAAAACTTCGTCGATCCACCAGGTCCCATGCCGATTGCGCCGCGCGCGAAGCGCGCCGCTCTTGCAGAGCCGGATTACCTCGTCCGATTCAATCCCCAAGAGATGAACCGCGAAGCCGACATGCACTTCCTGCGGCGGCGCTTTCGCGATCGGGACGGAGGAGGAGCTCACGAGCGAGCCTCCGCGCGGCGGCTGGCGAGCTTCCAGACAGATAGAGCGACAAAGGGGTGAGTCAGTTCCGGTAGACTGCGCAGCGAGCGGCGCATTTTAGAACTGCGTCAGGATACCAGATTAGAGGAAGGAAAGTCGAAGAGGTTTCCGCCATCGAAAGCATCTTCACCGGCGAACCAGAAACGAGGAGTTCGCAAAATGGGCCTCCGCAGTGTTCCGTGCGGTCGCGCTTCAGCGCGTCCGTTTTTCGATATTGCCTGCGGCCAGCAGCCAACCAGGAAGATTGCTAGTGAGGATCGGATGCGGCCCGTCCTCTCCTTCGGCACTACCCCCAACCTCACCCACAACCACCACGCCGACTGCGCGTCCTCGATCATTCAGGATCGGTGAGCCCGACATCCCGGCTTTGGTTCGGCCCGTGTCGAGCGAGGTACCGTACCAACCTGAGTTTAGATGTAGATTCGTCGGAATCCAGTGAGCACCGTCGAGATCGAGCAACCATCCTTTCCCGCTTCGCGCCTTGCCGATGAGAAGCACGGGCGCGTCACCAATCAACGCGTCATAGGCTTCCGATTCCTTCACGAGCATCTGGTTATCGGGACAACCTAGCACAGCGATGTCCGCGACGGGATCAACGAACAGGCATTCGGCCCAGACGTTTCGCTTGCCACGGAGTCGCCCCAGAAGATTCGGATACGTCCGCTCTTCCGTGTACGACCAGGTACAAGCGGGCGGCAATTTCGGCAGGCAATGCGCCGCCGTCAGCACCAAGCGACGCTCTGAGAAATGTCCGAGAGCAGTGCCGTTGCGCACCTCGATGATGAAGCCACGGCCGTCGCCCACCTTCACGACACAGCCAGGATTCACACGCTTGTTCACCATCGGGCACCTGGCTTCGACGCGACTTCGCTGCGGCTAGAAGCGATGGTGGCCCGAAGATCGAAGCCGCAGAAGCGGCATTTCAGCGCCTCGGGCTTCACCCACTCCGCGCACTCCGGACACTTGCGGAGTCCCCTTTTTTGCGGGTTGGAAGGACCGGCCGCGACGAGCACGAAGCCGACGAGAGGGCTCAGAAGCAGCGCCAGGACGAAGAACGCGATTTGGTTTCGCCCTTTCCGATGAGCGAAAATCATGACGCCATAGGAGAGAAACAGCCACGCCACAGCAAGGGCGATTACACTCACGTCTTCCATTTCGACCTCCTTCAGTTTCGCCTGCGGGAAGCGCGGCTAATCGGGCGCCGCTCCCGGTTTTTGAAATTCGTTTGTGTCGAACACGATCTCTCAGCTCACGGTCACAGTGACGCTACGTCCAGTCGGAAGAACATCGCATTCCTGGAGGCCGTGGCCGGTGATCGTTGAAACTCGGTCCTTCCGGCCCAGTTCATCCCAGAGTTTGCAGTGCCCGAGCTGCTTGAGGCATTCAACTGGATCGCACATTGCGCGCATCACGGCCCCAAACCTCCGATTCTTCTTCAGCCAGCGCGCACGTTCTAGAAATGCTTGGTGGATTGTTGGAAAATATCGGCCCGTTTTGAAGATGTCGTTCGAGTCGCCGACGAACTTATCTGCCCAATCTCCTGAAACGTGAATGGCGTCGGCTAAGAGGATGCTGGCGCGAACTCCAGTGACCTCCTGGGCCGAGCGCGCCGAAAGCAGAAAAAAGGAGAGAAAGCGAGCCATTTCAAGGTGATTAAGCACCGCGTGTGGCAGAAGACTGCGTTGAATGCATGCTTCTGGGGTCTCCTCGCTGATGCGCGCCAGCGCCGCGTTCAACGAAGACATTATCATGGCGTCGATGGGAGGAGCTTGTCCTTCGTGCAGTCCACCGAAATCCCGATAGAGCCCTCCCGGCAGCGGCCTTCTCCCTCCTCCTCCGCTCCTCCTGCGCTGGCTCCTTATCGCTTTCCTCAGTTCATCTGTACCCGCAAGTCGAATGAGAAACCGTCTCTTTGTGCTTTTCATGTTACCTCCTTGTTAAACGTCTATAAATCAGAATCACTGAACCTAAGAGCGACGCGCAGCTTGCCGACGAACTGCTGGAAACGAATCAAGCCGCGCGCCGGAGCATCCGTTTCAACGACCAGATCACGCGGTTGGCTTCGGCCATCGTTCGAATCACTCCGCTGCGCACCGGAGACTTGCTCGAATGAAGAAATGCATCGAGGCGTTCGCGCCTCCAGCCGAGCTGGCCCAGCAAGCGATGCAGCAACTCCAATGTCGGCGCGTCCACCAATTGGACTTCTTTCTGCTCCTGGCCACGCCTGCCCGCAGTGCCGTAAGCTTGCGCAAGTCGGCGTGAAGGCCGCTTTCTCTTCAGCAGCTCTTGAGGCAGCAGTTTTTGGATTGCGTCTATCGCTGTGTTTGCCTCGTCCGCACGCAGGTCGCCGAAGGAGGAAATCTGCCGTCCGATCGCGTCAGCTACCCAGCCCAGGCGCGCCTCGCGGTCTTTCGCATCTCTGTTCGCCTGGCGGCAGAAGATTCCCCATAGCGTTTGGAGCCGCTTCAGTTGTTTCCCGGTGATGAGGCTTCCCGTCACGCCGCCCTCCTGCTTTTCCTTACCTGGCCTAGGAACTTCACCAGGCGGCGGACAGAAAGATACTTCACCACGCGCGGCTTGCCGTCGCCGCCGCGAGCGAAAATGTCCTCGACGCTGCATGCTGCAACGATCTTTTTGAGTTGCATTTCGCTGAGCTTCTCTGGCTCGCCGTTTCCTAACTCGCGCGAAGAGATTTCGCGCACTTCATCCGCAAGCAATCCGGGCAGTGGGTCCTTGTGATCGATCCGCGAGAGCCACTGTTCGAGATGCGCGCGCCCGCGCAAAAAATTCTCATATAGATTGTGGCTGCCCGCCAGGACCAGGCCGCAGCCCGAGCGGTCGTGCAACTCGCGAAGAATTTCCAGTGAAGGAACCTCCAAGTGCTGCGCCTCATCCACCACGATCGCGGGCGGTCGATTTCGCGCGCGGAAGTCGGCGAAGATGCTAGAGAGGAGCCGCTCGACACTGGCGACGTTTGTGAACACTCCGGCTTCGCGCCCGATGCCTTCAGGAGAGCGCGCGGGGTCATGTCCACTGTGGCGTACACGTAAAGGGCGGGATTTCTCTTCTCGCGGTTGCGCTCCGCGATCATGTGCGAGAGCACGAACGTCTTCTGCGTACCTGGCGGCCCGTAGAGCAGGCAAACGTCGCCTTCGTCACAAGAAGAAGCCAAGTACTCCGAGATGATCTGGAAGTTTTTTGTGCGAAAGAGTCGTCCCGTAGTCTCCGGCAGAGCGCCTCCCTCGGCTATGATAGGATTGCGTTGCAGATAATCCCAAATCTGCTTGCGGATCAGCGAATCGCCACAGCCATCCGTCCGATAGCGGTCCTGCACAAACAAATTTACCGTCGATTCCCCCCGCTGAACGCGCTCTGCGAATTGCCCTGTGGTGAGGTCCAGCACGCCGAGATAAGCTCGCAGCGCCTGGCGCACGGTTGCCGCGTCCGGCGCCTCGATCCGGCTATAGCGATGGCGATCTTTGTTGGTGACTCTCATGAGTTGGATTCCTTTTTCAGGAAATCGCGGACCGCGTCGGACACAAACGGAGAGCTCGCCTTCTGCGGTGCGGCGTCCTCCTCGACCGAGTCGGAAACGAACGGTGAGTCTGAGCCCTCGCCGTGCCAGAATTCCACGTCTTCCGCAACAGCATCGGAAATAAACGCAGGCTGATCTGGCCGCCGCTCGCGCGATGCCGGCAACTGCCGTGGCAAAGCTCCCGGCGCAGCCGCCGGCAGCAGCCGGCCATCCGTCCCGGTCCGTGCGATCGCGCGCTCCATGAGCGCCTCGCGCTCCGTCTTCCAGCCTTGTTTCGAAGCCACTGCGGAAAGCACCGCCAGGTAGTCCGCGTAGCCCTTGCGCAGCGAGCGCTCGCGCCGCATCGCGGCTTTGATCTGGTCGCGCGTGATCTGTCCGTTCGGGCACTGCGCGACAAATTGCTGGATTCTCAGTTCGCCGACGAACTGCAGCGTCTCCGCGTCCGCCGCGATCGCTTCGCCCAGGTTGTAGGGATCGCGCAGGATGGCTATCTCCCGGCCCTGGCGCGTGCCCAGCGCGAAGAGACTTTCATCCACCGGCTCGTACCGCATTCCGTCGAGCTGCACGCAGCCGCCTTTTTGCACGATTCGCTTTGTTCGTTCGGAAAAAAGAATGTCCAGCAGCCGCGGATTGATCTTCGGACGGCTCAGCTCCGGATGCGCCGCTTCCATCACTTCGTTCGGCGTGCGATGGTCCAGCGTCTCCAGGCGCGTTTCGTTGTACTCCTCGATCCACTGCACCGTGGCGACGATGAACTCGGCGTCCGTCGGCAGTGGGCTCGATCCACGCTTCCCAGCGAGATATTTTTTGTGTTGGTGCTGCGACTCGTCTGCGGATTCCGGCCGGTTGCCGGGCATGTTGCCGACGTAGGCCGGGCGCCAGAGCACGTCGAAGCGTTTGGACCAGCGCGCGAACCACGATTCGATCGGCTTCGAACGCGGCCGCTTGGGGATCGCGCTTGTGACGCCGATGCGGTTGCGTTCGAGCAGCGCCTGCGCGCCTTCGGAAAGCGTGATGAGCTCCAGGTCGCGCCGCACCTTTTTATAGTCCTCGCCGTTGTCCCAATAAAAATTCGCGGGGAAGCCGTGTGACAGCGCCGCCATGCGGATCGCGGAGTTGATCGTGCGGCTCGAAGGCGTCGGGGCCAGGCAGAAGCCCACAATCTTCCGTGAGCCCCAGTCGTAAAGCGCCGTCAGCCACAGCCGGTACGCCTGCTCCTGCTTCATTTCGAACAGCGTGTTGCGGACCAGCACGTCGAACTCGCGGTGGTCGCTCACCCACCAGTCCATCACCGGCACTTTGATGCGCTGGATAAACGGAGAGCAGAGCCTCTCATGTGCTTCCTTGCCAGCGCGCGCGAGCACTTTCAGCGGTTCCGGCAGCGCATTCAGGAAATTCCGCGCCGTGTCGTAGCACGGCGGCTCGCCAGCCTCGCCGATTTTTTTCCAGTCGCGGCACAACGCGTCGTATGCCTGCTGGCCCCACAGCCCTTCTCCCAAATATTTGTTCTGGAGATACGCGGCGGCGGCGGGATGCTCCTCGAAGAAACGTGATTTGTCCTTGTCGCTGCGTGGCTTGTCCGCCAGCGCCGCGTAGCCCCCGGAATTCTTCTTCTTTTTCCCGCCGGTGAAATGATTGTGCCAGCGCCAAATTGTGGCCCTCGAAACCGGAGGCTTCTGCTGCGATCCGATGTACGTAGCGAGATCATCCATCGTGCTGACGGTCGTGCCATTGGCCAGACGAATCTCTGGCCGTCGCCCGTTCGTGCTCTTTCGAGCATCGAGCAGCGGCTCGATCGCTTTCAATCGCGTGCGTGCCTGGTCTTCCAGGTCTTCGGGGATCGCGACGCGCGGCGCTTGAGGAGCTGACACAGAGGCGAACAATGGCAATGTTTGCTCGGCTCCGCGAACAATCGCGAGACCCTTTCTCACTTCATCGGCATACTTGGCCTGCGCGCCCGCCGGAAGAGAACTCAGCGGAAATTCAAACGGATACTTCCCGTTGCGCGCACGCGATTCGGAGCGGCGCGCGTGCCAGGAGCGGGCATTCCGCCGCACATGCCCTTCTGACAGTCCAGTGAGCGCGCAGACCTTTTCGAGCGTGATGTGGACCTCAGCCATTGTCGCGCCTCCGAAGAACGCGCGCGGGAATCGCTAATTTGAGAAACGCTCGCAACGTGGCAAGACTCGGCAGGCGCGAGCTGTCGCGGGTGAGATACGTCCAGACCTGTCGTAGCGCTTCGTGAATGGCCACGGCGGTCCAGCCGTCGTAGTGTCGGACCGTGACAAAAGCAACGACGTCGGGACGCTTCGAAAATGCCCGCGAAATCCCTTTGTCTTTGCGGGCATGATCCGCGAGCGCCGCATAGCCGCCACGCTCGAAAAGTTTGAGCCAGCGAAAAACCTGCCGCTCCGAGACGTGCGACTGGCGGGCGCGGTGGCGAGCCAATTCGGTCAGCGTAGAAATCTCCGCGCCAGATGGCAGGAGCACTCGCGGGCTTTCGCGCACTGCCTGCCGCGCTCGGAAGCGTAGCACCGGAAGGATCACGCGAAAGCGGCCGCGCGCCGTCGATGGCCCGATGATGCGCAGTCGCTTTCTGGTGCCGCTTCGGAGCCGTTCACTCGGATTGGAATTTCCGGTCATAACTCACTGAGGCTGAATCGACTGCGAGCCGAGCGCCTTTTCGACCGTATCCAACCGAAAGAGCGATTTAGCGCCGTCTTGGTCTTTCACCACTACCCGATTGACATAGCGGGGCGGCCTGAGCTCCGTGACAGTGAGCACCTGCCCCTCGAACGGAAGTTTTCTGGCGTTGGGTCCGAGCACGTCGGCTGTTCGGAAGACGAACTTGTCCCCCACCATCACGGTCCCAAGATTGGTTAGCTTCGCTTTCATTTTCCTCCTCCTCTTCATCCAACTAAATCGATCTGCGCCCTGGCCGGGCTTTCGACCGAATTCACCAGTTTCAGCAAAACCTCCGGGTTGGTGCGCGCGACCAGCTCCAAGGCTTTTCGAATGCAGCCGGGCTCGATGAAACGCCGGGTGTAGACCCTCTCAGATATCCGTTGCAACGGCGCTGGAGAGCCCGTATTGCCTTTGGCAGGCCGTTTGCGCAGCCATCTGGACCGCCAGGCGCGCTGCCGACAGGAGCTTCCGGGCCGCACATCGAAATACTTGCGGCTGCGATTCGAGGCCGGAAAGCTCCGGCCGCAGCCGCACGCGCAAATCACCTGGCGCTCGCTTCCCTCTTCTGGCCGGATTGATTCCACGCGGATCACGGCTATTTCTCTTTCGCCTTCCGAGGCGTTTTGCTGACTTGTGCCAATTTGCTCAGCCTGTGTCTCTGCTCGGCTTCGGTCTCGCCGACCTCAAGAAGAAGCCTTAACCGCTCTCCCAAAACATGCCTTTGCAACGCGTCGTCCTGCGTGACCTGGCAAAAGCTTTCGACAAGCCTGGCCGGGAATGCAGGCTTTCTTCTGAGAACGATCTGCCCGCTGCCTTTCTCCCGGCAACGAACAGAGGGGCAAGCGTAGGCGTTCAACAAATAGATTGAGATGCCCAGGCTCTTAGCAATTCTTTCGCGAGAAATTCGCTTCCGACATCTTCGCAACACGTCAGCGATGATGCTGGGCACTTCCGTCTTTTCGATGTGACCTTGCTCTTGTATAGAATCATGGCTCATAAAATACATTGCTTTCCTGCCTTAAAATACTAGGATGTCCTAGAGTACGTTGTCAAGGGCTTTGATTTGCATCTGTGCGCCAATCCGAAATGCAGCGCAAGATGCCGCTGGGGGGGGAAGGCGGAAGATGACGTTGCGCCGCATGGTCGATCACGCGCTTGTTTTGGATGGCGAGCCTGCCTTACTATCCACGCAGAGAGTATCCGCGCGCGGGAGCGTGTTGCAGTGAAAAACGAAGAGCGGCGCAGAGTCTTGCAGGAAACCGCGCAGCGCATCGTAAATCTGCGGAGATTGCTCGGGAAGAACCGCTTCTCGCTTAGAAAAATGTCTCAGGAACTATTTGCGAAGCATCTCGGCGTCAAGCCTGCCGCAGTAGCCGGTTGGGAAAGGGCGGAACGACGATATGCTCCCGGTCCGAGAGCACTGGGGAAGCTTGTTAAGGCCTCCCTGGACGCAGGCTCACTTGAAGATGCGCTCTTTTTTTCGCGTTGCGCGGGCTGGGACATAGACGTTGTTGTGTCTTTTGCAAAGCTCGTCCTGGTCAAGCGCCAACAAATCCCGGAAGACGGCGAGATCAATAGAATTCCGGAGACTGAGAGACTTCAAGAGGGCGGATATGGCCTCGTCGGCGTTAAGGAATTTCAACCATCATCCCCACCGGGGATCGTCCTGTCCGCGCGATTCGTGCGAGGAAGCCAACCGCAGGCATATGTCCTAGACAAAGGATTCGGGGGTTCAAAATTTTTCGGTGCAGGAGACAGGATTTTCATAGATTGGTCGCTGGGCTTCGGCGAAGGGATCGAATCGCTATGGGGTCAGCCCGTGCTCCTCGAATTTGAGCCGCTCGGATCCGCTGGCCGCGTTTCCGACTATTCGCTGCATCTTGGATTATTTCTCAAAGAGCCTGGCCCAGCGGGCCGGTCGCAGGCCGTCCTCCTTCAACCTTTCGGCGAGAAGCTCATTGTTGGAATCTCGAACTCCGATGGAGAGCTGGCGATGCTGCCTGGCGTGAAAATTCTCGGTCGCGCCTTTGGCTGGCTTTCTTCCCCGATAACAACGACGCAGATTCCCGCGCGGAAGGCAGAAGGCGAAAAAGTGAATTCGCGCGCGAAGCCTATGCGGAAGGGGAGCAGTCGATGAACGGGAACGACAAAACGCAGGCTGCTCCCGAGCACGCCGGACATGGCGGCGCGAAGCCTGAAAACGCGCGGCGGCCAAAGACGTTCGTTTTTGTAGACGTAGAAGGTCCCATGACCGAACAGGAAGCCCGCGAACTGCGCGAGCTGGTCCGCGATCTGAGCGGCGTGGCACCGTCCGATTTTGATGGCGTGCGCGACCGCGCAGGCCGGTTTCGGAGTTATGTGCATTTCGCGGTGCCGACTGAGGAAGATGCTGTTCGCGTAGTTCGCGCTCTACACGGCCAAGAGTTTCGCGGGAGAAGAATCAAAGTCAAGCACCGGAGCAAAATTCTCGCAGGCACACGGGGCTGATGAGGACTTCGGGCTGGCAGGGTACGGGGGGAATGAAAAATGGTAACAGGGCGATTTTCCGCTGGACGTAGCACGGAAGACAAACTTCAGCTCGCATTTGACGCCATGCTGGGGGTGAAGGAAGCGATGGCGGACAAGACCGTGCCGCGCTTTCGCGGAAACGGGCTGCGCGATGCATTCCAGGAGGTCACCGGATCGTCAGACCCAGTGGACTTCTTCGACGGCGGTTTCTACCGCGTGAAGGAAACGGTGCTGACGACGGACTTCCCGAACCTGCTGAAGAACTCGATGACCAAGCGGCTGATCCAGGATTACGCCGAGTACGGGATGGGCGGCGTCGAGCAGATCATCAGCGATACGGAGGTGGCGGACTTCAAGACGCAGGACCGCATCAGGGTGGGCTACTACGGGAACCTGCCGACGGTGGCGGAGAACGTGTCTTATGCCGAGCTGACGAAGCCCACCGACGAAATCATCAACTACTCGATCGCGAAGCGCGGGGGCTTCCAGGACATCACCTGGGAAACGATCCTGAACGATGATTTGGGCAAGGTCATTTCGTTCGCGCCGCGCATTGCGCGTGCGGCGCGCCAGACGCTGAAGCAATTCGTCACTGACTTCTTCGTGAACAATCCCAACTACGTTCCGGACGGGCTGGCGTGGTTCCACGCGACGCACACGAACCTGGGAACGATTGCGCTCTCTTCGCCGGAGCTGGACACGCGCGCGATCGCGCTGGCGAAGCAGTCGGAGAAGGACTCCACCAAGCGCCTGGGGCTGAGGCTCGATTGGATCATGGTGCCGGTGGACTTGGGGCCGCTGGCGCACAACCTCAACACGAACCAGAGCGGCACGAACAACTGGTACGGCCGCTTCGGGGCCAACGACGAACGGATCATCGTTAGCGAACAGATGACGGACGTAAACGACTGGGTGGGCGGCAGCCTGCCGAGCCGGGCGCCGTTCCTGGAGATCGCGTTCCTGCGGGGCTTCAAGACGCCGCAAATCTTCATCGTGCCGGCGGAGCAGCGGCGCGCCATCACGGCAATCGACAAGATCCAGCTCTATGGGCTACAAGTGTTCGGCGGCGGGATCATCGATTACCGCCCGGTTTTCAAAGAGGTAGTGCCGTAGAGCTGAGCTGAATTTCGCAGTGGCGTGGGTGCTCCTCGCCGCTGCGGAAAAGCCGGGCAACCTGGCTGCAAGCTGGTGGAAAAAGGGGGCCGCCTCGGACCTTCATCCGGGGGAATCGAACCGGCCCTCTCCACCAGGCGCAACGAAAATGTTTCTTGGGTTGGAGTTGAAGGGAAAGGAGCAAGATGAAAAACAAAACGGAGGGCTCCACAGCGCCGGATAAGAGCAATGCGAGAGATGGCGGCACTAGCTCGTCGGCTATAGATTCGGCGAAGGAACAATTGGGAGAGTTCCAGGCAGGGGCGCAGCATGACAGATTTCTTCGGACTGCATGGGAAAGCGGCGCAGAGATCGTGCGGGTAGCCGCGAGCGCCGGGCGCAGGCCATAACAGGCGCAGGTTCGAACTGAACGACGCTTGCGGAGTTTGCGGAATTCAGAAATCGACGCAAATGCCGCTAGAAATTTTTTGTAGTTGTCGGGGGTAAAGCAGCATCCCGGAACGGGCGCATCCTCACACGCGCAAACAAGCTGGCCGGGAAGAAAAAAACTCAGGGCCTCGGGACTTGACCCAGGATGGCCGCCGCAACTCCCGCGACGCCACTCGC
>Ga0137365_10004171_pt1 | contig 11585 bp, 11 predicted proteins | sample SagtaG_9_FD_104799 | JGI IMG/M metagenome (GOLD analysis project Ga0137365, IMG submission 104799) | Vadose zone soil microbial communities from Sagehorn Ranch, Mendocino, California, USA - Sage1_L_40_16 metaG | ecosystem: Environmental > Terrestrial > Soil > Vadose zone | place: USA... | reverse complement strand
TGTACTATGATGATTTTTAGATGGAATTGATAATATTTTTCTGCTTTGGACTTTAGTTCTCTCTGCTGCCAAAAGTAATATTAAAAATAATGATACCAAGCTTAAAAGGATTCTGTATCAGCCCACGAACGTGACGCCGGGGGTGGGATTCGAACCCACGAGTCCCGAAGGACATCAGCTTTCACATTAGGTATTTGATCTCGAGGCTGACCCCTTTTAGGGTCTATAACTTACCTAGCTTGGGTACCCCGGCATCATGTTGACAAGATATAGTAATTTAATGCTTTTTCTTAAACTTCGAATTTCACAGCTGTTCAATCTCAAATCATCTCGTCAGCAAAAGTTTCATGATGCGTTTCATCTTATATTTTACAAAAAAGAACACTATTATTAATAATAACTCATTTCTGGTTAATTAAAATCCTGCAAGTCTGGTTGACGGCTTATCCTATGTATATAAATGTAGCGAACCATAATATCACAAATGATTTAGTAGAAAGGATGAAAGATGTAAATCCTTCAGACTAATAACCACGATTGAGACATAATTTCTATTCCACTAACCTAACCATAGCCCTAATATTTCAAAAAAAATTTGAAATCCTTTTTCATAAGACAGTTAAAGATAGAAAATGCAGATATATATCGATAGAAAATTGAAGTGTACTATCCTAACTCTGTTTGTAGTAAATAGATATTGTACAAACTAATAGCAGGCGAATACGATAACCCAAGAGCGCCTATTGCTAAATAGTTATATATGTATGCAATGTGTGCTGTGCACAGAAGCAAGCGAGTGAACTTACTCCTGTGCACAATGTGCATCGCATACATACACTAGTTAACATTGAGACTTTCAGTGTCTGAAGCTGAAGTCTTGCCCTAGAGGGCTAGACTTTGATTATACCAAGATGCCTGAACAAGTAACGAGGTAGTCTAAAAGGCTTTTTCATGTTTCAAAAAGATAGTTCTTCCTAGATCTTTTGAATCTTCTACATTGAAGAAATATTTCTACTAGTCTACAAACTCTTATGGCTTCAAAGCGAGTATACATTCAGCATTGGCTAAAAAAAAGACGGTAGACTATATAACAAAAACCAGAGGATTAAAGTCATATCTACGAAGATTTCGGTAGACCAATTGGAATCGTTTAATTAACTTGCAGAGTGTATGTTCAAAGATTGGCTTATCGATAAACCTACTCCATCTACAATCCTACGAAATAGTATAGGTCTTGACAAAAGTTAGGAGGGGGTAATTTTTTGCGGCATGGCTAGCCTGCATTTGCTGTCATCGTGGTGTTGGAAAGGGTATTCCAACACTTTCCAAACAATTTATTAGCTCAGCCTGTACCTGTGCTGGAACTCCTAGGGATGTTAGCTTGTCTTTAAAGACATCTAATGACACTGGTTCATTTCTGAGAAGTAAACGGAGTTCGTCCAAACTACGAATATCTGTGTTGAAGAATCCGTTTATTTGGCCTGATATAAGGAACTTCTTGAAACATCTTCACAGGTCTTAGCTGTTGGTATTGGTGTTGTGTTATTACCTGTTGTCTGATTAACTGGCTGGTGCCGCAGCTTGTTGAATGTTGTCGCTTTGATCAGCAAATCCAGTCACTTGATTATCATTGCCTAATGTGTTTTGGCCTACTTCTGACTGCCTGCACGTGTTAGATCTATAACACAGGTTTCCCTGATTCATATGTTGGGCTCTACTTCCTGCAGCATATGACTGTATAGGAGCCAGAATTGTTCCTGCAAATATCAATGATGCCACTAGTGCTGCTATAACTACAACTGTAAATTTTTTGTATTCCATAATTCTTCAAAGTACATGATTTTTTTAATTTATACAGATTAAGCGACTAATTGTGGTACTTTCGTCCAGCTAAAAAAATAGAGAGTATCTGGGATTAGATTACAATCCAATCAAAGAAAGTACTAAACACATCGACAATTTTGAATAACTAGTCTTTGTTTGTTGTAATTCTTTAGGATTTTTATTGAGTGCAAACCGGGGATTTGCAGTTTACTACTTTATGTTAATTTTGATTTAAGTAATGGCGAATGTTACTATAGTGAGCAGCTGAGAAAACATATTATTCAATGTCCAGCTGCGGAACAGTATCTTATGAATTCTAGCATTAGTAATAATTGATAGTTACTTTTCAATATCTAGCTTTTCCACTTGTCTTGAGTGGTCTGAAAGAAGACAATAAGCAAGATGTATGTATTAGAAGAAAATGTTCTGAAAATCAAGCCCACCTTTTTTTTCTTGGCTAGATACAGAAGACTTTCTATGACGCCATCCGGACTCCCCCCTTCGCAGTTGGCACGGCCAGGGCCGCCACATTAGTAATCGTATATCTGAGCCTCGGATTTGCTCTCGTATACTTCGGACTAGAATTAACTTGGCCCTATACAGCCTGCAGACTTCCTGACAGATCAATAAAATAGCGTGTTTAATCAAGTCAAAATAATGGTTGCCGGTAACCAACCAAAAATACGGTAAAGCAGCACTGCTGCTACTACATCGAAACACCCTAGCTAAAAGAAAGGTAATATTCCTTGACCAACACAGTGAGCTACATTTACAGATGGATTTTCGGCACTATTTAGCGGCCCTTAATTCAAGTGTCTCGTAGAATCTTAATGCAAAGGAGAGCGTCCTTTAATTAAAATTAAATAATGATGCTAGTTATTAACATTATGTGTTAGCATCCCCTGCAAAACTTCCTACACGTGAGGATATTAAAAAATTAACTGTAACTGACATTGCTATAATGAATGAGTTGGCATATTTCCTAAGAGACAGCCTCAAAAAATATATCTCAATTGATCCTTTTACTGCACTAGACCCATTTGGCAATAAAGATGATTATACCTACTCTATTATTGTTGACATAGAAGAACCGATAAGAATAATTGCTATGGTTGCTACCAAGAAAGATCCTCTACCTCAGATACCTTGGAACAACATACTTGATGGCCGCTTGATTAGATTGTCATTATCAAGACTGGATGCTGCGGGATTAAAGTATGAAATGATGCCAAAGGACACTAATAACTTCTATCCGTATAGACGATCTGGTAGGATTGCGGGATATATTATGTTTGCATTCCAAATTTGTGGACGCCACTAATGACTTTATAGAACAGTGGGAGATTTCAAGCCATCGATTTTATTTCTTGCATTCAATAGCTAATTTAAGTGACTATATCACTGGCTCTTCTCTTATCTTCAAGTTTCCATCAGATAAAATTTCTATTCCCATAATTTCAAGAATTACTTTTGCTTGTTCGTTTCTTTCCCTTCCAAGTATCTTCTTGGCCATTTTTAATCTGTATGCCGGGGCCCAATGTTGGCCTATTTTGTATTTACCACGCATTTCTTTCGGAACTACCTTGATTACAGTAACTTCATGCACAGATGACATATGAGAGTCGAGTGATTCATATTCTCCTTCCGTCTGGTACTTGTCCATCAACATATTCAGTGCCTCTGCTTTCTCTTCAGTATCTTCAACGATTACTGCGTTTCCTTTCATAACCACACTGATGTAAAGGGTATCAGCTTGTGACGCATCAGTAGGATGAAAGTAGTATGATGGTAAGAAGCAAATATGCCGATCAACTTCAAATCCAACATTTGAATTTCGCTTAATATTCTCAAGCTTTTCGCCTAAAGGATGGGAATGCATGTAAACTCCATCTAATTTTATTATATTATGTGACTTAATACGTGGATCGGCTGATTGTATATACACAAAATTCATCGGTATAACTTGAGGATAGCCGTGTATATCGATGGATGCAATCCTACCAACGGGTTGGCTATTTAGAAACTCAATGATTTTCTCCTTAGATCGTATTTCCAGTTTCTTTACGAGCTGCATTTAGGTTATTTCTTACAAGGTAGTATTATAATAACTAGGCATAGTGTGGTCTAAACCTGACTTGGCCTCTGAGGTCTGAAAGCTCTAAGAAGCACCATATTTCATTTGGCCATCAAGTCAGAGACTATACACAAAAATTACAAGAAAAGACCTATCAACTGAGAGAGCACAAGACACGATCACAAGATGATTTTAGCCACTTCTGAACATGGAACGTTTCGAGAGTAAAAGGTTCCAGGTGTTATATAACTTGCCGGAGCCGTATTATCTAGGAAGCTAAGGTTATAATGCTCCATGCCACTTCTGAGAGCCTGCTGTTTAAGTAGTAGGATTTTTAGACTTTGATTGTTGTTTTTTTGCTGCTTCCATGTTATCTTCCTTTATTTCTTCTAATCGATCTTGATCTTCTTGGTGCATATTATTGTTCTCATCATTATCCTCTGAGGTTTTATTTGTCATAATTGTTGGATGTTATAGTGATTTCAAATAATAAAACTTTCTTGGTACTGCTAATCAAGTTTCATAGTAGATAACGAGTGACGGCTCCTTTATAGTAAGCCACTTGAGATTGATCCAGAAAGTACAACTACCGTGTCATATTGTTAGGATTTGATGAATGGGATACAACGGAAGAATCCATGTTACAGGAAGATAAGGTGCTTCTGAATCTGCGTATCGCACTGCTCCCATAACACATAATCCTAGAATTGCATGCAATTATGTGGTCACCACGTCTACATCTGAAATCCGCAATAGAATTGAGGATATCGTGAGTCTAGTCCATTTGTATAATCAGAAATCTCACTATAGTAGTAGGGTAATGGCAACGTCTAATTCGGTTTACCGAGAGAACATCTGACAGTATAATAAGGGCAGTCAGATAAGACGCTGTGACGGACTTGGCGGGGCAGAGACAGGCCATAGGGATTTTGGGTATATTTTTTGCAATACTAGGAGGCGTCGCATGGTTTTTTCGGCAGCATATCATAGCAATAATTCTATGGGGTGTTGCAGGAATAATATTGCTTAAATTGAATAAGCACAGTAAAAAGACACGGCGACAGAAATAGGATAATAATAACTATAAATGATGTGGAACTGCCACTATTTGGATGGGAGGTACTCACATATATTGAAGAGTATAGAAGAAGGAAAGAGTCTGGTGTAGAAAGAAGGGGAACTTTTTTTCTGTAAAGATAAACATTTTTAAAGTTTCTGATTCCACTTTTAAAATAACTAATCAGTCGCTTATTTAATATTATTAGTCTTATTATCCTTATTATCTATTTAGGTCCTCTTTTGTGATTTCTATGGTTGAAAGCCTGTGACATTTGCTGCGTTATCGTTTCCCTGTATTTGGCATATAGCATCTTCGTTAACACAAGCCTGAAATGCAGTCTGGCGAAAACCCTTTTTCTTAGCGAATTTCTCATTTGTCAATAGGGATGTACAATAGATCTAGCCAAACTGATTACTAATTATAGTCTTATCTCTGAATGTCGCTAATTAGTTTCAGTATATTCTTAATTATTTCATTATGAAGAGGTTCTTTTTTCTCCATAGAAACTCTCAATACGTGTTTATCTAATGGAAATGAAGCAAGTTTTATTTTTTCTCTTTCTGTCATAGTATAAATGACTTTACCGAAGTCATTATCAAAATCTTGACTTAATACATTTCTAAAGGCGAATTCTAAGTATAGTTTTGAAGTATCACTTTTGTCTTCCATTGAGTTTAAACCATGTCTCATTCCGCCGGCTATGAGCTTTCCCATTACGTTAATGACACCAACGAACCTTATGTTGGTATTAAGAGCGAATATACTATCACATAGTTTGTCATACTGGTAGTTCGTAGACATATGTCTTCTCTCTCCCCCACTCCATTACCAAATCTACACAAGAGATGTTTTTAAATGTACAAAACTATCGAACTTTAGATAACACATATAGGTATTGAAGCCTCCATTATAGTCTTTGCCCTTATGAGCATAGGAATAAGATCACATTCTTTGCTAGTCTCTAACAATTTTGCTACAATCTGCATCCGGTACTGCTCTATGTTCAGTATCTTATGCTCGCCAGTTTACACTTTACAATATACTTGACTTCTTCACTTTCTCAAATAATAATTCTACTTTATTAGACCGGATTGATACGATATAAGTATAATCGTATCCAGAGTAAATACTTGCATATCTTGCAAACAGACGCGCAACAATGAATAACTCTGCTCGATGTAAGGTTGTGCAATTATTATAATACAAATATTTTATTCTATAGGCAGTAAATTCTTTCTTTATGCTATTCTATCTAGACCCTTTTCTTTAAGTACATTATTTAAAACACCTAAATCATATATTTCGGAGATATCCGGCTTCTTTCCTTTAGCTAAGAATCCTAGGTCATATGCATTATCTGCTAACTTGAAGAGTGATTGTCTAATCGGATCGTATGTGAATCCTAACCTCGAAAATGCATCTCTTAATTCATCCTCTGCAATAGTTTTACCTGTCAGCTTCTTGATTTCAGTATTAAATGACTTAATAGCTTCTTCTTTATGGTCATTAATCCATGTTGTTTCATTAACATGGGCTGTTAGTAGCTTTTTAATTACGTCTGGGTTATTTTTAAGATAATCTGTTTTAGCAATTATGTTAGCTGTTACAAATTTACCACCTGGCCATAAACTTCTTTCATCTAAGAAAATTCTTCCATTTCCTTCCTTTACTAACTTTGCACCCCATGGTTCAGGGACCCAAGCACCATCAATCTCTTTCTTTAACATTAAGGTAAGAATATCAGAATTAGCTACAGGTACTACTGTGACATTTCCACCATTCTCTACTGTTTTATATCCATTATCCAACAAATATTTCCTTAGTGCTACATCCTGAGTATTACCAAGTTGAGGTGAAGCAAATTTCTTATTCGCAAAATCTTTAGACGAATTAATTCCAGCATCATTTCTAACTACAAAAACTGCTCCCCCACTAGCTGCTCCAGCAATTATTTTTAGATCCTGACCGTTTGATGCTATATAACCATTGATTGCAGGATTTGGTCCAACATATGCTATGTCTATCTGATTTGCAAATAATGCCTCTATGGCTGAAGGGCCTGCGTTAAATACAAATGTTTCAATTTTGAAACCATGTTTACTTAATTCTTTTTGGAAATCTCCGCTTCCAACTCCTATAACAGCTTGAGCGTGATTTAGATTAGGAAAATATCCAATTCTTATGACCTTTGATGATATAATGGTATCGTTATTTTTATTATTAGAACCATTAGAGCTTAATTTAGATAATGTATTATAGAATAACGAACTAATAATTACCGCTGCAATTATAACTGTAGCTATTCCCAGTTTTAACTTTGCATCCACTACATGACAAAACATTTAGCTATATATATTACTGATTACAATTACGCAAAGTTCGTGTATATACGCATTTGTCATAACTAACATCTTGTATATGTAATAATTTAATATGCGCAGTTTTTGGCATTGTAACATCAATAATGGCGGTCCATGAACTAGCAAAAGGAAAAATATAGTAAGAAAGCCCTAGTGGAGAAGGTTTGGCTTCCATTGTAGATAAATCTCTAGTACTAATTAAGAAAATTTTCTATCTACACATGTGGGCTATCGTGAAAGTACAAGAATGTAATTTATTATTAACAAAAATGCGCCAAATTTGCATCATTTTATCTTTAATTGCATGTTTGAAGTACATTATATATTGTAAATACTTTCGAAAGCACATCACGAATGTTCACGCTATCACAAAAAACAAAGTTAAAAACAGTACAACTTAATGTTTCAAAAGGTTACTCTGGAAGTGAAAGCTATGTCGTTTTGGACGACTTAAATATCGATATTAAAGACGGCGAATTTGTAAACATGGAACACTGTCGGAATGGAGATTAGAGAAGAGTCCGAGGATATATTATTTGATGAAAAAGAGGGAGGTAGACTTGGAGCCACAGTATTCCATTGAAGAGGACAGAAAGGGAAAAGGGAAAAGGACAGTTGACCTTAATGATGTAGCCAACATAGTACTATTTCTAGCAGCGTTTGTCGGGATATGGCAGCTAGTATTTACCCTTGGTATATGGCCCAAGGTATCTATGCCGTCGCCAGCTATGGTTGCTGAATCTTTTGTGCAACTGATTCAAAATATTACATTAATTACAAGTATTGGAATGACAATGTGGCGTCTTGCAATAGGATTTGCAATTTCAATTACAATTGGGGTAGGAATTGGCCTAGCAATGGTAAAGTTTACAGGCTTTGGAAAAACGATGAGCTCATTTGCGGTAGGTTTGCAATCTTTTCCAAGTGTGGCATGGGTGCCGTTTGCAATCTTGTTAATTGGTCTTAACGATTTTGGCATTCTATTCGTGGTAGTTATGAGTTCAGTCTTCTCAGTCATGATATCTACCTACAGCGGGATTAACAACATACCGCCAATTTACATTCGTGCCGCTAGGAACATGGGTGCAAGAGGATTGTCACTTTTTAGGTATGTGATGATACCTGCTGCAACTCCCTCTTTGATTGTAGGAATAAAACAGGCATGGTCTTTTGCATGGCACGCGTTAATAGGAGCTGAGATATTAATAGCTGCATCTGTGGGGCTTGGTCATATCTTACTTGTTGGTAGAGAATTCCAGCTTATGGATCAGATAATTGCATCAATGATAACTATTTTTGCAATTGGTCTTTTATTTGACAGACTTGTTTTTTCTAAGCTAGAAGAAAAAGTAAGAGACAGATGGGGGTTAAAGCAGGGTAACGAGTAGTTAGTATTTCGATTTGCTATATTAGAATGTCGTATTAGGAATTAGTAAGATAGTTGTAAATACCGAATTACTGGTGATTATGTCCTTCGAATAATCCTCCTAGCGTGCGGACTACCAGTCTGGAACACTAACCCTTACACCTTCAAATGCTACTTCTATTTAGATTTTCTATAAGATCGACTGACATACGAATATACCTGGTTTTTTTGCAAGAAAACTGTTTTTAGGCGCTCCTAGGGTTCTAAGATCTTCGTGAGACGTAGGTTAAGGAACGACCTTAATATCCCACTTAACAACGTCATGTTCCACTGGTTGATTGGCTTCTAAAGGAACTCGTATTACTTCTAATTCTATCTTATGATCTCCAACTGGCATTGGTTTGAAGAACAGATAATAACTCTCTGCCATTGCATTTTGCTTTCCAACAATAGGTTCTTTAAGTTCGTAGGGATTAATTGGAGGTATAGTGAAAATGAATGGTTGAGAAGTACTTTGACGTATAATATTAGATGAAACATCTTTACCATCAACTTTAACCTGCATCAATTTCATCACTTTGTTTGAATCTTGTGCACACTTCAAAAGATCTGCAGCTGACTTGCCAGGATATTCACCATTATTACAGACGCCACTGTATACAGTCAAGTAGAGTAGTTGATTAGCTGATATTGTACATTTTTGGTTTCTTGCATTAACATTTTTTTCTACCGCACTGGCCGGATCACCCAGAAAGACTACCGATTGGTTCTTACCCACAGTTCCACCGTCTCCCTTAAGGCATACGGGCCAAGTTTCATGATTGCTAACAGGATGATCAACCCAAAAGTCCCACCACTTTCCTATTAGAGGTTCCAGCGATTTCATTCCAACTGGAGGTGAGTTAGTTGAATAAAAGCCAACACCAGATTGACTAGCATATAACTTTATAGGACTACCAATAATGAGGATTGTTGCTATTAATACAGTCAAGTATATACCGAATCTTAGGCTATAAAGAGATAATAGATGCATCAATTTAACCATTGATTCACACTGGAATAGATCGATATAATCTTTTGTGCTAGTGCGTTTAATTAGCCAACAAAAATTCAGATTCTATATAGAAATTGGATCTTTTTCAAATTGTATTTGATTTTATTTGTTGGCACATACGTTCAAAGATATTATGATTTCTCGTTAGTTTTTTCAACTGTTTGCCTAAGAAACTTAATTCGTAGCTTGATGTTCTATTCTAAAGACATATGTGGCAATTACCGCAAGTTTATGGTTCACGCTTGTTGTTAACATGAGGTTTCTTCTTATGTATTTCATTCAGTACCTCATCTATCATTGTTTTCACGTCTTCTTCGCTTGGATCCAAACTGTCCCTCATCTCATCAGACAAATTCGTTTTGTTAACGAGAGGTAAGATCCTTCTCTGCATTTCCCGTTGTACCTCCGCTAATCCCATCTTCTTCAATACGTCAGAATCAACCTCTAAACCTTTATAGATCTCTCGTCGCAATTCAACATCCCTAAAAACATATGCTGCACAGCCTAGCATTCCAACAAGAAGTAGATACGATGATAGTCCTAAGAACAAAACGGTGACAAGTCCAAATGGTGGATAAGCTGCATAAAATGTCCCAGACTGTATCGAACTAAATAATAAGATGATCCCTATCGAACAAATTATCAAATAGTTTTTCATGTTTTTTCTTTTCATCTTCCTTCCAATAAGCCAGAAACCCATAGCTAAAAGCAAGCCAGCTATTTGATGGCTAATTCCTAAGAATAGTTGGAATTCCTTGGAGTATACGATTTTGATCAAACCCGGATCAGTTATTAAGTCTTGATCATTTACGATCAACGAAAAAAATTGATATACTAATGGAATGCTGACTATTAGCCAGAATTTCTTTTTCCCGATTCTACCTGCATATGGTTTGAGTAACGAGATGGTAACGATCCAGGATAGTATTACCAACAAAGGCAAAACATAATTTCCAAGTGCGTAGATGAATGCAATATTAGAAGAGGGAACAAGCACATCCATAATTAGAGATGTATAAACCCTGGAGTATATCACCTGAGGCTGCAATCTAAACTGTTCAGTAAGCAAAGGAATAGTGATTAAAATTAGGAATAGAATTGCAACAAAAACAACTCCGTAAATTAGGAGTGAAAATGATCTAGTAAACCTAAACCATTGTATGAACCTAAAAGACAAGACTCCAAGGATAATTACTGACCAAAGATGACTGAGGTACACTACTAATATTGAGAATACCTTGCTATATCCGTGGAAAACTAACATTTGTGAGATCATGATAACTAATATGAGTGAGATAGAGTATTGAACTATGGAAGTACCAGTATAAGCAATTCTGAACAATAACGTTTTACTACTTCTCGCTTGGAAATCATTGACTTTAGCGAATAATAGTAATATGATATTGATTATTGAAGCAATAATAACAAACGATACAAACAGTAACATATGCAAAGCACCAGGAGTTCCAAAATCAGTTCCGTAGAAAACTTTGATGAACTGAGAATCCACTACAGTAAGAAAAACCACAACTGAAACAAGTACTAGTACGAGTTTGCTACCACTTACTGATTTAAGGATAGATAGCATTACTTTGGATTACAGTCCCTCTATTCTATCATATGGCCAGGCTATATATCCTACCACTTCATATTAATCTCGACTATGGCCAGTACGTTAGAACCACAAAATTGATTTAGTGGTTTTTGTGAACTGTTATCTGACTTCTTACTCTAACTCTGCTATTAACTGTCTGATCAGATGATCTGTTTCAACTGGCTTTTTAATAAAACATCCCCCTATAGTTCTTAAAGGATATAATTCTCTAATTGCTTGTTGATTTATTTCT
>Ga0137365_10004169_pt1 | contig 11589 bp, 10 predicted proteins | sample SagtaG_9_FD_104799 | JGI IMG/M metagenome (GOLD analysis project Ga0137365, IMG submission 104799) | Vadose zone soil microbial communities from Sagehorn Ranch, Mendocino, California, USA - Sage1_L_40_16 metaG | ecosystem: Environmental > Terrestrial > Soil > Vadose zone | place: USA... | reverse complement strand
CTCGTACGGGTCCACCGGCGGCTGCTCGTACGGGTCCACCGGCGGCTGCTCGTACGGGTCCACCGGCGGCCGTGGCTCGTACGGGTCCCCCGGCGGCTGCTCGTACGGGTCCACCGGCGGCGCCGGATAGGCCGGTGGGTGGCCGCCGCGCCAGCCGGGCGAGCCGGGCGAGCCCCCCCACCCGGCCTGTTCGCCGACCTCGCCGACCTCGCCGACGGGGTCGGTCTCGTCTGCGTTCGGGTCCATTGCAGCACGCTCCCAGCCGCTGGACGAACGGTTCCATTGGCTCATGGACGCCTCGTTCCACGTCGCCGGGAAACCGCCCTGCCGCATGCCAAGACGCACAGGGTATTGGCACTATAAGTCCTGTATCCCCGGCTGGGCCGGCACGAAGTCGCACGAAAGATCTATCCCGCAAGTGCCAGCACAGTTACCTGCTGCCCTGTGTGACCCCGGATCGGCCTATCTTCTCACCCGGGGGCACACCGCCCACGTGGCTGCTAACACGGCTGATGGGAGGCGTGGTAACCGGGCGGCGCCGGCCCGAGCACAAACCCGTCGTTTTGCGGCTCAAGGAACAGCGTGATGTTCCAGAGCGTGCATGCGCTGTGGTCCGGGCCATCTTCGGGGCGCTGATGACTGGTAAAGGTGACCGCCGCCGTGACGCGCCCGTCCGCGGCCGTCGAGATTCCGGTGAGCGTGGCCCTTGAGTCGGTGGTCGATCCGTAACCGGCCTGGAATCTGGCCGGCGTGAGGCCGTTGCGCAACCGCTGATCAATGAGCCGCGAGTAGGCCCGATAGTCGTGGGTGTTAATGGCCGTGAAATAGCTGGTCAGCAGGTTCACGACCGGCTGGGCACCGGGGTTGCGCGCCACTGCGGGCGCGACCGCCACCGTGCCGTTGCCGGCCGCGGGATTGCCGGACGGCGACACCGGTGGCGGCGATCCCGCCGACCCTGCGCTCACCGGTGCGTGGTGCCGATGGGTCAGCCAGGCATATGTGCCATATGCCGCGCCCGCCACCGCGAGAAGGGCGACCGAAGCGAGCGCGGCGATCAGGGTCTTCCTGTGCCCGCGACCGGGCGGCGGCGGTGCCCAGGCCGGGCCGGGAAGGCCGACGGTTTCGGCCGCCGCCGGCGGCAGCGACGGCGGCGGCGCGTCCTGCGGAAGTAGCGACGCCTCACGGCTGTATCGCGCGAATGGCGCGCTCAGCGTCTCATCGTGGTCACGGTCCGGCCGGTTCGCGGAAGGTTCCCGGTACAGGTTGGCGTACGGATCGTCGGCCGCCGACGGCGGTGGCGGTGGCGGTGGCCATGGCCGTGCCAGTGGCGGGAGAGTCTCCTCGGGCCGGTCCGCGGGTGTCTGGTACGGGGCGCCACATCCAGAGCAAAACCGCGCCGTATCACTCCCCGGCTGCCCGCATGCTGTGCAAGACTCCACGTCGCCTCCCCCGCCCCCCGGCTAACCCACAACCTTAACGGGCACGGTTGCCTGGCACGCCGCCGAGAGCGAGGCGGTGGGCGAACTCGGCCGCAGCGGCACCGGGATCGGGCGCCTCGGTGATCGCGCGCACCACGACGACCCGGCGGGCACCCGCGGCCATGACGTGATCGAGATTATCCAGGTCAATGCCGCCGATGGCGAACCACGGACGGGTCGTCCGCAGCCCCTGCGCGTATGTCAGCAACCGCGGGCCAGGAGCGGTACGGCCGGGTTTGGTCGGCGTCGGCCACACCGGCCCGGCGCAGAAATAGTCGACGCCGACGGCCGCCGCGGCCGCCGCCGCCTCCGCTTCCGCGTGCGTCGATCGCCCGATGAGCGTCTGCGGCCCGACGATCCGGCGCGCGATCGGCACCGGCAGGTCGTCCTGGCCGAGATGCAGCACGTCGGCGCCCGCGGCGAACGCTACGTCCGCGCGGTCGTTGACCGCGAGCAGTGCGCCATGCCGCTCGCAGGCCGCGCGGAAGACCGACAGGTATCCGATCTCCTGTCGAGCCTCAAGGCCCTTCTGCCGCAGCTGGACGATGTCCACCCCGGCCGCGAGCACCGCGTCGAGGAACTCCGCCAGGTCCCCCTGACGTTCCCTGGCGTCGGTGCACAGGTAGACACGGGAGCGGGCGAGTCGCTCATGTCGATCGGTGCGCACGCCCGCACCTTAACGGCCGCGCGGGAGACGGCCGGTCACCGGTCGGGCGTTACGGCCTGCGGGCCAAGCCACTCGCGCAGCCGGCCGTTTAACACCGACCGGTAGCTGTGCACCTTCCACAGTGGCGGACGCCCACCTGCGGCCGCTAGAACGCCATGGCTTGGGCCCTCCTGTTAACCTCCGTGCGGCGGTGCTCCGCGATCGCCTGGATCGGGGTTCCCGGCAAGGATTCGTCGGCCGTGAACAGCCAGCGCAGCGCCTCGCGGTCGTCGAACCCACAGTCCAGGAGCAGGGTCAGCGTGCCGTGCAGGCCCTTGACGACCTGCCGGCCGTCGAGGAACGCGGCAGGCACGGCCAGCGAGCTGCCCGGGCGATCAACACCGAGCAGCTTGCGGTCCCGCAGCATCTGCTTCACGCGTGCGGGCGGAACGTCGAGCTGCCGGGCGACGTCGGGCAGGCTGAGCCAATCACCGACAAGAGCATCGGTTTCAGGATCGATCTGTGCCACGCTCCCCAATTTCCCACTTCCACCCGTCCGCCAAACGCGCGATCGGCACGGTCATGACACAAACTTTCCCGCCGGCTGCCGCCACGGCCCGGCCGTCAGCCGATGATCGCGTCTCGCAGCGGCACGTCAGGGTCGCTGAGCCGGGCCGGGTCCACCGCCGCCCCCGCCGCGAGGACACGCTTGGCCTGGCTGAGATCGCGCGGGCGGTCCACCGCGAGCAGCGCAGCCAGCCGCCCCCCGGCCAGCCAGCAAGCGGTCCAGCGCTCACCGGCCGGGTCGCCGCGCCAGATCAGGCGGTCCGTGGCGCCGTGGTGCCCGGCGTACTGCACCATCCGGCCGAACTGCTCCGACCAGAAGTAAGGGACCGGGTCGTACACCTCGCTGCCGCCGAGCACGTTGGCCGCCGCCACTTCGGGCGCGTGCAGCGCGTTGTCCCAGTGCTCAACCCGCAGCCGGCGACCGTAGCGCCGCGACAGGAACGCGCTGCAGTCCCCGGCCGCGAAGACGCCGGGCAGCGAGGCGCGCAGGCCCTCGTCAACGGCGACGCCGTTCTCCAGCTTGATCGGCGAACCGTCCAGCCACGCGACGGCCGGCCGCACTCCGATCGCGGTGACGACGTCGTCCGCCTCGAGCTGCTCGCCGCCCGCGAGCACCAGCCCGCCGCCGGTAACCTGCCCGACCGCGGTGCCGAGCCGCAGATCCACTCCCGCGGCCGCATACCAGCGCTGCGTCTGCGCGCCAGCCTGCGGCCCGATCGCCGCGGCCAGCGGCGCCTCGCCCGCCTCCACCACCGTCACCAGGCAACCCCGCGCGGCGGCGGCCGTCGCGAGTTCGGCACCGATCCAGCCCGCTCCCACCACGGCGAGCCGCCGCCCCGGCGTCAGCCGGTCGCGAATGGCGCGCGCGTCGTCGATCGTGCGAAGGAAACGCTGCGGCCCGCCACCCGGCAGGCCGACAGGCACCGAGCCGGTGGCCACGACCAGCCGGTCGAATTCGTGCTCCCCGCGGTCGGTCAGCAACGTACCCTCAGCGATACCCACCGCCGTCTCGCCAAGGACCAGGTCAACGCCGAGCGTCGCGAAGTCGGCGTCGAGCGTGGTGTCGTCGACGCCGCCGCGCAACAGCTGTTTGGATAGCGGCGGCCGATCATATGGCGCGTGCCGTTCGGCGCAGATCAGCGTGACCGCGCCCGCGTAGCGCCGGGACCGCAGGGCCTCGATCGTACGCATGCCCGCAAGGCCGCCACCGGCCACGACCACCCGCGAAACACTCATTCCGCATAAGGTATGGGAAGGGTCTCCGGTGGCAGGACACCGGAGCCTTCGGCGCGCGGGAGTCTGGTGCGGACCGGGCTGAGAGGGAGGCTGGTGAGCCTCCGACCGTACGAACCTGATCCGGATCATTCCGGCGAAGGGAGCGGATCAGATGGCCAGCCAACGCTACGACACGGTGATCATCGGGGCCGGTGTGATCGGTCTCGCCACCGCGTTTCGCGTGGCGCAGCGCGGGCTCACCGTCGCCATCGCCGACCCGGAGCCAGGCAGCGGAGCCAGCCGTGCCGCGGCCGGCATGCTCGCCCCGGTCTCCGAGGCGTGGTACGGCGAGGAGGAACTGCTCGGATTCGGCCTCACCGCGAGGGAACGCTACCCGTCGTTCGCGGCGGAACTCACCGAGCTGACCGGGGTGCCGACCGGCTACACGCAGGCGGGCACGCTGCAGGTCGCCTACGACAGCGACGACCTCGCCATGCTCGAACGGGTGCATGAGCTCCATCTGAAGCTGGGGCTGCAGGCGCGGCGAGTCACCGCGCGTGAGGCGCGCAGCATTGAACCGATGCTCGCACCCACGGTGCGCGGCGGTGTCCACGTGCCCGCTGACGGCTCGGTCGACCCCCGGCTGTTGACCCGCGCGCTCCTGCTGGCCGTGGCCCGCTGCGGGGTCGCCGTGCACCGCCAGCACGTGCGCGAGGTCACGCTCACCGCAGGCGGCGCGGACGGCGTGGCGCTCGCCGACGGCACCAGGCTCGCTGCCGCCTCGGTCGTGCTCGCGACCGGCTGGCAGGCGGGTGAGATCGCCGGCGTGCCGCCGGCCGCGCTCCCCCCGGTCCGGCCGGTGAAGGGCCAGATCCTGCGGCTGCACAGCGAGCAGCCGATCCTGACGGGCGCGGTCCGTGGCATCGTGCGCGGCTCGTCGGTCTACCTCGTGCCACGCGCCAGCGGCGAACTGGTGGTCGGGGCGACACAGGAGGAGCTTGGCGCCGACACGCGGGTCACCGCGGGCGGGGTCTGGGAGCTGCTGCGCGACGCCCGCGAGCTCGTTCCTGGCCTCACCGAGCTGGAGCTGGCCGAGGTGACGGCCGGCCTGCGCCCTGGCACGCCGGACAACGCGCCCGTGCTCGGCCCGTCGGCGCTGCCCGGCCTCGTGCTGGCCACGGAGCATTTTCGCAGCGGCATACTGCTCGCCCCGGTCACCGCCGATCTCATTGCGGAGTTTTTGGATACAAAACGGCTGCCGCGCGCCGCGGCTCGTTTTTCGCCGGCGCGATTCTCGGCTGAGCCGTTGGCAGCTGAGCCGTTGGCAGCTGAGCCGTTGGCAGCAGCAGAGCCCGCCGCCGGAGAGGCGCCAGCATGAACGTGATCATCAACGGCGAGCCGCGCCAGCTGACACCTGGTGCGACAGTGGCGCACGCCGTTAAGGCTGTTACGTCGGCTACCCATGGCGTGGCCGCGGCGCTGAACGACGAGGTGGTGAGCAGGACCGCGTGGGATGCCACGCGGGTCACCGAGGGCGACCGCATCGAGGTGCTCACCGCTGTGCAGGGAGGCTGAACAAATGGACGATCCGCTCATCATCGCGGGCGATAGGTTCAGCTCGCGGCTGATCATGGGAACGGGCGGCGCGAAGAGCATGGACGTACTCGGCCGTGCGCTCGACGCGTCGGGCACCGAGCTGACCACGGTCGCGATGCGTCGCGTGGACCCCGCCGCGCGGGGCTCGGTGCTCGAGTTGCTGCGCACCCGCGGCATCCGGCCGCTGCCGAACACCGCAGGCTGCCACACCGCGGGCGAAGCGGTGCTCACGGCCAAGATGGCGCGCGACGCGCTGGGCACCGACTGGGTCAAGCTCGAGGTGATCGCGGACGAGCGGACCCTGCTGCCCGACCCGGTCGAGCTGCTCGACGCGGCGGAGCGGCTGATCGCCGACGGTTTCACCGTGCTTCCCTACACCAATGACGACCCGGTACTCGCGCGGCGTCTCGAACAGGCTGGCTGCGCGGCGGTGATGCCGCTCGGCGCTCCCATCGGATCCGGCCTCGGCGTGCGTAACCCGCACAACATCGAGCTGATCGTGGAAGGTGCCGGCGTGCCCGTGGTGCTCGACGCGGGGATCGGCACCGCAAGCGACGCGGCGGTCGCGATGGAACTCGGCTGCGACGCCGTGCTGCTCGCCACCGCGGTCACCCAGGCGCAGCGGCCCGATCTGATGGCGGAGGCCATGCGGGATGCGGTGATAGCGGGGCGGCTGGCCAGGCTGGCCGGGCGGGTGCCGCGGCGGCGGTACGCGAGGGCCTCCTCCCCGCCGGTGTCCGGCTGAGGGGGGCGCACCAGGCGCCGCGCGTTTCTGGCCAGCCAAACGGGCTTTGCCAAGCCAAAAGGCAGGCAAGTGTCCGTAGACTCATCGCAAATGGACGCCACGCTCGCGGGCTCCCTCGTCGGGCAATTGCTCGACGGTCGCTACCGTGTTGAGTCCCGCATCGCCCGCGGCGGGATGGCCACGGTCTATGTGGCCACCGACACCCGGCTCGACCGGACGGTGGCGCTGAAGATCATGCACAAGGAGCTGGCCAGTGACGCCGACTTCGTCCGCCGGTTCATCGGCGAGGCAAAATCGGTGGCGCGCCTGTCTCACCCCAACGTTGTCGCCGTCTTCGACCAGGGCAGCGACGGCGAACATCTCTACCTGGCCATGGAGTACGTGCCCAGCCGTACGCTGCGCGACCTGGTGAACGAGCGAAGCCCGCTCGCGCCGGCCGAGGCGCTTGACATCATGGTGCCGATACTCGCCGGGCTCGGCGCTGCTCATCAGGCGGGCTTGGTGCACCGTGATGTCAAGCCGGAGAACGTACTGCTCACGGCGGACAAGCGCGTCAAGGTGGTGGACTTCGGCCTGGCGCGCGCCGTCGCGGAGGCGCGCCAGACGAAGACGGGGATGGTCATCGGCACGGTGGCGTATCTCGCGCCCGAGCAGATGTCGCACGCCACCGCCGACGCGCGGACCGACATCTACGCCGCCGGGGTCATGCTGTTCGAGATGCTCACCGGGCGTCAGCCGCACACCGGCGAGAGCCCGCTCGAGGTCGCGTACAAGCACGTCAACGAGACTGTCCCGGCACCGTCGAGCGTCGTGGGTGGCCTGCCGCCGACGGTTGACGCCCTGGTCGCGCTGGCCACCAACCGCAACCCGGAGCTGCGGCCAAACGACGCTAGCCACCTGCTGCGCGCCGTCTACGACGCACGGCAGCGGCTGCCCGGCGGAACCGCTTTCCCCGAAGGTCGGGGGGGCCGCGCGGCGCACGCCTTCCCGCCCGGCCGGCACGTGCCGACGGGCCAGCACGTGCCGACGGGCCAACCGGCACACGCCTTCCCGCCCGGCCAGCCAGCACCCCAGGTGCCCTACGTCCCGCAAGACCCGAACGGTGCCCAGGGCACCACCAGCGCCCCGCCCCCCACCAGCACCCAGGGCCCGCACCGCCCCAACGGCCCTCATGACCCCCAGGCTCCTGGCAGCCAGGCGGAACAGTCGATGATCTTCGGTGTTCCCGGCGTCCCCGGGGTGCCCGCGCTGCCCGCGTTCGGCCCGGGATCGCGGGACGCCGGCCTGGTGCCGTTCGAGAACGGCGGCCTGGTGCCGTTCGAAGGCGCCGGCCTGACGGGCACGCCGCACACGGATTTGCTGCACCAGCCCGGCGGGCAGAACCATACGCTGATCGTGGCTCGCTCACCGGGCAGCCACGCACTGCGCGAGCGTGGCCTGGGCCGCTGGCTGTTCAGCCGGAGGCTCGCCTACCTGGCGGGCGGGCTCGCCGTCGTGGTGCTCGCCGGCCTGCTCATCTGGTGGCAGACGGCGGGCAGGTACACGAAGGTGCCCAACGTCACCGGCCTCACCGCGGCCACAGCCGCCGCCGAACTGCACAACGCGGGATTCTCCGTCAAAGTGGGCCCGCCGCAGCTCGACAACGGCGTCCTCAAGGGCGAGGTGGCGCGCACGATTCCGCGGATCGGCAGCAGTGCGCCCAACGGCTCCGTCATCACGCTCATCCCGTCCGCTGGCCCCCACATGATCGCGGTACCGAACGTGACGGGTAAGGCGGTCGCCGATGCCCAGAACGCGCTCAGGGCGGCTGGGCTGGTGCCTGGATCGGTTCAGCAGCAGACGTCGGACACCGTCCCCCAGGGCGAGGTGATCAGTACCGACCCGTCGGCGGGGACGTCGTGGCCGCAGACCAAACCGGTCGAAATGACGGTCAGCGCGGGCGTCGGGCTGCCGGACTTCACTGGCCAGCCAAAGGAGAACGCGGAGCAGTGGCTACAGCAGCACCAGCTGCAGTTCCAGGAGCAGCAGGTGAACAGCACCACCGTGCCGCAGGACGGCATCGTGAAGCAGAGCCCGGCCGCCAACACCCCGATCAGCCAGGGTGAGGTGGTCACACTCGAGGTTTCCGCGGGCCCGGCGATGGTTCAGATTCCCAGCGTGACCGGCATGTCCGTGCACGATGCCGCCAAGCAGCTCGAGAAGCTCGGGTTCCAGGTCAGCATCGTCGGCTTCGGCAAGGGCAACGTTCTCGCCTACAACCCGACCGGCCAGGCGCCGCAGGGCAGCACCATCACGCTCGTGGCGGGGCCGTAGGGCTGGGGAGTTGCTGTTAAACTCTGTCCCGTGCGTCAGCAGTTCTGGTTTACCTATGGCTACCGACCCGGAGTTGGGACGGTCGCCCGCCAGACACTGCACTGACGGAGCGACGTGACAAAAGCCCCGGGCCGGCATGGCCCGGGGCTTTCTTCGTCTCCAGGACACGTGTAAAGGAGAGGACCCATGGTCGTCGTGATGGCGGCGGATGCGACGACGCAGGACGTCGACGCGGTAGTCGAACTCGTGCGGACGGCGGGCGGCGAGGCATTCGTCAGCCGCGGCGTGTCCCGCACGATTGTCGGGCTGGTCGGAGACATCGAGCAGTTCCTGGCGCTGAACCTGCGCAGCCTGAGTGGCGTCGGCGACGTCGTCCGGATCTCGGTCCCGTACAAGCTGATCAGCAGGGAGAACCATCCCGACCGGTCGGTCATCCGGGTCGGCGGGGTGCCGATCGGCCCGGACACCCTCACGGTCATCGCGGGACCGTGCGCCGTGGAAACTCCGGAGCAAGCCCTCGCGGCGGCCCTGATGGCCAAGGCGGCCGGCGGTTCGCTGCTGCGCGGCGGGGCGTTCAAGCCGCGCACCTCCCCCTACGCGTTCCAGGGGCTCGGCGAGACGGGCCTGAAGATCCTCGCCGACGTACGCGCCGAGACCGGGCTGCCCGTCGTGACCGAGGTCGTCGACCCGCGCGACGTCGAACTCGTCGCGAGCTACGCGGACATGCTCCAGATCGGCACCCGCAACATGCAGAACTTCGCTCTGCTCCAGGCCGCGGGTTCGGCCGGAAAACCGGTCATGCTGAAGCGGGGGATGAATGCCACCATCGAAGAGTGGCTGATGGCCGCCGAGTACATCGCGCAGCGCGGCAACCTCGACATCGTGCTGTGTGAGCGTGGCATCCGCACCTTCGAGACCGCTACCCGCAACACCTTGGACATCAGCGCCGTCCCTGTCGCACAGCGGCTGTCCCATCTTCCTGTCATCGTGGATCCGTCACACTCGGGCGGGCACCGCGAACTCGTCGTCGCGCTGTCCAGGGCCGCCATCGCGGTCGGTGCGGACGGCATCATTGTGGATGTCCACCCGCACCCGGAAACCGCGCTATGTGACGGGGCGCAGGCGCTCGTGGACGGCGACATCCGCGAGCTGGCCAGCGTGGCCCAGCACCTGCCGCCGATCGTGGGCCGTACGCTGACGCCTGCCCCGCAGAGCGTCCCCATCGGCTGACCCGACCGGCCCCGCGCACCCAGCGCGGGTGGGTTAAGCGGACGCGGGTGGCTTAGGCAGATGCGAGGCGGTACTCCTGCGCGGCCGATACAAGGCCGTCGACGAGGTCATCGGCCCCGAGCCTGCGCTCGATCTGGCGCAGGTCGGCGGCATTGGCGCGCGTCTCGACCCGGCGCGGGGTGAGCAGCGTGCAGCAGTCCTCGTCAGGCAGCTCCGAGATGCTGAGCGTGCGGATCCGCCGCGCCTCGGCCATGATCTCCGTCTTGTCCCAGCCGATCAGGGGGCGCAGGATCGGCAGCACCACCGCGTCGTCGAGGGCGGTGATGTTGGCCAGGGTCTGGCTGCTGACCTGGCCAAGCGAGTCACCGGTCACCAATGCGGCCGCGCCAAGCTTCCCCGCGAGGACCTCTCCAGCCTTGAGCATGAGCCGGCGCTGCGCCATGATCTGCAGCCGCTCGGCCCCGCTCGCGGCCAGCCGCTGCTGTGCCTTGCCGAAGGCCACGACGAACAGCCGCGAGCGGCCCTGGAACTGGTCCAGTTCCCTGATGAGGGCGTACGCCTTGTAGATCGACTCCGGGCCGGTCAGCGGCATGCCGGAAAAATGCAGGAAGTCGCAGCGCAGGCCGCGCCGCATCATCCGGTAGGCCGCCACCGGCGAGTCGATGCCGCCCGACATCAGCACGAGCGCGCGGCCGCTCATCCCGACCGGCAGGCCGCCCTGACCTCGCATGCCGCCGGTGAAGACGAACACCTCATGCTGGTCGACCTCGACGAAGACCTCGGTGTCCGGATGGCTCAGGTCCACGCGCAGGCCATGTGCCCGCTGAACCTGCGTGCCGATGTGCGCGGCGAGCTCGGTCGACCGCATGGGGAATCGCTTGTCCCTGCGCCTGGCCCGCACGCCGAACGTGCCGGTGCGGCCGGCCGTCAGCGCCACCGCCGCCGCGGCCGCGGCATCCGCGTCCTTGCGCACCCGCAGCGCCTCGTGCACCCGTACGATCCCCATCACCGCGCAGACCCGCTGCGCGACCGCGTGGACCGCCTCGAGCGCGGTCGGCCCAGCAGGCCCGGTCGCAACGGGCCCGGTCTCAACGGAGCCGGTCTCAACGGGGCCCGTCTCCGCCGGGTCCTGCTGGTTCTTTATACGCAGCACGATGACGCCCTCGCGCCGCCACACCTCCACACCGAAGGTGAGATCACGCACGGCCGCGCGGATGTTCTCGTGCAGCATCCGCTCGAAGTGCTGGCGGTTGCGCCCCTTGAGGACGACCTCGCCGAGCTTGAGCAGGACACACGGCTCGGGCGGGTCGAAGGCGGACACCTCCATAGTGTGCCAGGTACATGACCATCGCCGGTCGGCACGGGCCATTTGGCCCTGTGCCGGCCGGACGGCCCCGGGCCAAACTCATCATCACGGTGCCACCGCGGCGCCGCATGGGCCCTGTTGAGACCGACATGATTCACGTTTCCCGCCGCTGCGGCTCGCTTATCACCGCTGCTGTCACCGGCCTGCTGATCGCCGGATGCGGCAGCACGGCGACCCGGGCACCGGCCGCGCCCACCACAGGCACAACCTCACCAGGCCCGGCGGGAACATCTCCCGCCGCGCCCGCGCCATCCGCCGAGCCGACCGCGCTTGCGGGCCTGCCTGCCGGTTACCTACCGTTGTTCCCGTTCGCCAGCCTCACGGAGGCTCAGGCGTGGGAGGCGAGCTACCGGTCCGGCGGCCACCAGCCGTGGCACCTGAGCGCTGACATGACCGCGACCGCGTTCGCTGCCTACCTCGGTTACACCGGTGT
>Ga0137365_10004161_pt1 | contig 11595 bp, 10 predicted proteins | sample SagtaG_9_FD_104799 | JGI IMG/M metagenome (GOLD analysis project Ga0137365, IMG submission 104799) | Vadose zone soil microbial communities from Sagehorn Ranch, Mendocino, California, USA - Sage1_L_40_16 metaG | ecosystem: Environmental > Terrestrial > Soil > Vadose zone | place: USA... | reverse complement strand
TCGCCGATGGTGAGGTGATTCAACGCGCATCTGAACGCGCGCTCCGAAACGGCGTGACGCTCCAGGACGCGCTTGCATGCGTTGCGCGCGCGAAACAGCAAATCGATATGCCCGTTGTCCTCTTCAGCTATTTTAATCCACTGTTGCAATTCGGCCGGGAGCGGCTAGCGAACGAGGCTAAACAAGCCGGAGTAGACGCAGTGCTGGTCACCGATTTGATTCCTGAGGAAGCTCAGGCTTGGACTGAAACGCTGCAACAGCACGAACTGGATCCAATTTTTCTTGTCGCACCCACAACGTCCGGCGAACGGCTCGCGCGGATCGCGCAGCAAGCGCGCGGGTTCATCTACGCTGTTTCACGCGCGGGCGTGACCGGTGCGCGAGATGAAATGACACAGGACGCCGAGAAACTTGTTCGTCGCGTGCGAATGGTCAGCGTTTTGCCTGTTGCCGTCGGGTTCGGCGTCTCGACGGCAGAACAGGTGCGCGAAGTCTGGCGCTTTGCCGACGCCGCCGTGGTCGGCAGTGCAATCGTGCGCGAAATCGAAAGATTGAAAACGGCGCCGGATTTGGTGCAGCGTGTTGGCAAATTCGCCAAGTCGTTACTCGCGACCACTTAGCAGAACGTTCGCAATCCCGCAACGCTCCACTTGCCCTAAACAACTTCAACGCGCTAAGTTCCTCGCATGCGCAGAGTGGTGAAGTCGGATCAGCGACCTTTGGAAATCAAGCCTCAAGAAGAGTCGGTCTGGATTTGCATGTGCGGCCTTTCCAAAAACCAACCGTTCTGCGATGGATCGCACAAAACCACCCGAGACGAGGAAGAAGGCAAGACTTACGAGTACGATGCTGAAGGGCACCGTCACGAAATCTAAGATCGACAATTACAAGATCGACAATCATGAGCGCTGACACTCTCTGCTGGAGGATATCCCGGTGACCAATCTCGATCGCGCGATTAAATTTTATTCAGCGGTTCGAGGCAACGAAGTCAGGAGAATATTGGAGGCCCGCACGGTTTTCGCGCCATCATCGTCGACTCGCAAGGCAATCGGGTCGCGCTCCATTCGTCCGCAGTTTAATGTTTGACCTATGGGAGACCCACGAAACGTCGCGCACGATAAGAAAGTCATCCAAGAGAAGCATCACAAGGGCGAAGATGTGGCAAAAGGCGCCGTTCATGCGCCGCAGCCCGGTAAGAAGACGCACCTGGCCAAGAAAAAACAAGCAGCTGTCGCGCAGGTGAGTTCCGCTGTTAAGACTGCTGAACCTGCAAAACCGGAGCCGAAACCAGATCCGACACAGTTGGAAAAGTCGCTGGCTGTTCTCGCCAAGCTCCGGGAATTGGAGTTTCACTCGCGCGGCAATATCGAGAAGTTGGCTGAACTTAGCTTGACGATCGAAGACGAGCTCAAGCAGAAGGCTTTCGTTGAAGCGATCGGGGCTCTCTACTCCGCACAGGACGCCTTCCACTCCAAGATCGTAGCGCTGATCGCAGGCTACGAAGCGGAGTGCGAACGTTTGAAGCCGACGGGATAAATTTCGGCGTCAATCGCAATGCCGTTTTGCGCGCTAAGCGCAGCTTTCTAAGAGGAACGTTTGTAGCCACCCGCTTGTGCGCGTTGTGAACGACCAGCCACGCGCCGATCCGAAAAGTCAAAAATCAACAGCTCGTAGAGCCGTGGCTACAACCAGAATTTGTAGATCAGTCCGAGCGCTCCGCTACCGAGCACCACGGGAATAATATCCCACTTCCAGCGCAGCATTCCGACAAACGCGATCAAACTAACGACAACCGCGAACCAGTCGATGGCGCCGTGGTTTGGGAAGAGCGCGTTGATCGCGAACCATACCGCTAGATTCATCACGACACCAACAACCGCCGCAGTGATCGCGGAAAGCGCGGCCGTGAGTTTTATGTTGCCACGCAATTGCTCGATGTGCGGTCCGCCAAGAAAAATCCAGAGGAAACAAGGCGTAAAAGTGGCCCACGTAGTGATGAGAGCGCCTAAAGTGCCGGCAAGAAGCGGAGATAAGCCTTCCGGGTGTTGCCATGCGCCGATGAACCCGACAAATTGCAAAACCATGATGAGCGGTCCGGGCGTTGTTTCGGCGAGGCCCAGGCCGTCCATCATCTGGCCGGGTCTCAGCCAGCCGAAATGAAAAAGCGCCTGTTGCGCCACGTAAGGCAACACGGCATAAGCGCCGCCAAAAGTCACCACCGCTGCCTTGCTGAAGAACAATCCCTCCTGAAAGAGCGTGCTTTGCCAGCCCCTGCACAAACCGACCGCCACCGTCGGCGCAGCCCACAAAGTTAGCCAAATTAAAACAAGTTTGATCGCTCGCACCCACGACGGCCGTGTGTGTTCGGGCGATTCAGCCGCATCGCTCAGCACGGATTCGTCAACGACGCCGTTGTGACCGCTCACAACATTAAACTTCTTTTTCCAAAATCCGCCACCGATCAATCCAATTACACCGGCGCTCAAGATGATGACCGGAAAAGGGACATGAAAAAAGAAAATCGCGACGAACGCGAGGACGGCGAGTGTCCACATGATTTCGTTTCGGAGCGCTTTGCGTCCGATGCGGATGACGGCGACGGCGACAATCGCCATGACGGCCGGTTTTAATCCGTAAAAGATCGCCGCGATCCACGGGATGTTGCCGAAGGCGGCGTAAACGTAACTGAGCGCCCAAAGGACAAAGATCGATGGAATGACGAAAAATGATCCGGCAACGATGCCGCCCCACGTTCTGTGCAGGAGCCAGCCGATATAGATCGCGAGCTGGATCGCTTCGGGACCAGGCAGGAGCATACAGTAGTTGAGCGCATGAAGAAAACGCGATTGGCTAATCCATTTCTTTTTCTCGACCAGCTCAGTTTGCATGATGGCGATCTGGCCGGTCGGTCCACCGAATGAGATGAACCCCAGCTTCAACCAAAAACGAAGCGCTTCGGCGAACGACGGCGCAACATGTCGATCTTGGTTCGCAACTGTTTGCTCTGCGGAAGTCGCCTTCATCGTCGTTGCAAAAATGCGTAGAGCGCATCGAAGCACTCGAAACCGCGACGCAGAATTTCCTCATCGGGCAGTCCCTCTTTTGCCCAACCTTTGAGCACGCGATCGATTCCCACACATTCGACCCGCTGAAATCTCGCGTCGTCCAAATCGGCATCATGAATCATTTCACCGATCTTCACGACGGCCTTGTCTGAGACGGCAAAACGCTTGGTCAGCGTCTCAAACGTGCAGTTGTTGCCATGGTGCGAGAATTCCGCGTCCAACATGTCGAATGGAATCGCCTCCGGGACGGGCTGGGCGGTTGGTGCGAATACAAATTTTGCTTTGGGATCGATGAACTTGGAAATTAACCACGCTGATCCCACGCGATCGATCTCCGGCCGAGGACGGGTCAGCCAGGTTCTCTCGCAATATTGCTTCGCGTCGAGGGTTCGGAGCTTCAGCAAGCGCCTCGGTCCCTCGGCACGACGGAGCAACATAGCTACGTCATGTCCACGGGAACTGTCGAAGAAATCGATCTGCCGAAGCTCGCGGAACTGTTTCATTAATCGCTCGAGTTCAGCAACTGCGAAGTCTGCATCCGATTTCCCCCGGCGCCGCGAAATGAAATTTTGGAGCGCTTTTTTTAGATCAACATATTCTTTGTCGCGTGCCGCGTTGAAAAGAGAGACAACTTTTTCTCTCGTCAGGCCTTCGATCTTTTGCGCCCGAACCAAAGTCGAATCGCCGCCGTAATCGCGAATCTGCTGCGCCAGCCATTGGAATTGCTCATATTGGGCCGGTTCATCTGGCAGTAAATACGTGGAAGTCTTAATCTGCACCGCGCCCATCTTCCTCAATCGACGCCAGACCGCGACGCGCTCGGTGTTGCGATTGGTCGGCAGACTGAACAGAAGCAGCAGCCACGAGGTCGCCTTCATTACATCTCATGCTGTGTAATGAAATATGTATTGCAAATAGTATTTGCGCTTACATCCAACCCACGTTTCGTATGCGAAAGAACTAAACGCAACAATCAACCCGGGAGGTTGAAGAAGGAACCCAATGAAAAAAACAATCGCGGCAATATCAATCGCCGTAATCGGCAGTCTGGCCTGTCCGGTTTTTCTGACGGCCGCAGAAGAGAAAGAGGAAACGGTCAAAATGGCCGATCTGCCGACTGCGGTGCAGACGACGATCAAAGATAAAGCTGGCAAAAAGGAGATCGTGAAGATCGAGAAGAAGACGGAAGAGGGCAAAACCGTCTACGAAGCCGTGGTAAACAAAAAGGGCAAGCAGTGGGCCATCGAAGTTGATGCGAGCGGCAAGTTCCTGAAGAAGTACGAGGAGAGCAAGGAGAAGGAAAAGGGCGAGAAGTAATCGAACGCAATGGTTCTGGAGCGTTCAATCGCTCCAGAACTAACGGCTTCACCAATGAAAAAGCTTTTTATCTTGGCGGCGATTTTTGCCGCGACGGGCACCAGTGCGCTGGCGGCGCTCGATACGGCGAAGATCGACAATCTCACCGGGCTCAAGGGCAAGCTGAACGAGAAGGAAGGCGTTTACAAAGTCACTTTCCCGCGCAACGACGTGAAGATCGCTGTCGATAGGTGGACGATGCCGCCGTTCATGGGTCTCGGCACTTGGGCGGCGTTCACCGAAACAAAAAACGGCGCGATGGTGATGGGCGACACGGTCTTGTTTGAAGATGAAGTAAATGCAGTGATGTCAGCCGCGCTCGACAACGGACTCAGCGTGACCGCGCTGCACAACCATTTCTTTTTCGATGAGCCAAAGGTTTACTTCATGCACATCGAAGGCGAGGGCAGTGTTGATAAGTTGGCCGGAGCAGTCAGGAAAATGTACGACACAATCAAAGCGATCCGCGGTCCGAATGCGAAACCGGCCGAGTCATTCACGGAAATTGGACAGGTCCCGCTACCCGAAAAGAATTCAATCACAGCTGGACCTCTCAACGAGATATTCGGCATGCAGGGCGAAGCGAAGGATGAGATGGTCAAATTCACAATCGGCCGCCCGGCGAAAATGCACGGCGTCAAGATCGACAAGGAAATGGGCGTGAACACGTGGGCGGCCTTTGCCGGCAGCGACGACAACGCCGTTGTCGATGGAGACTACGCCGTTACTGAAGATGAACTCCAACCGGCGCTCAAAGCCCTTCGGGTCGGAGGAATTAACATCGTGGCAATCCATTCGCACATGACGCACGAAAATCCGCGCATCCTGTTTCTGCATTACTGGGGAAGAGGTTCGGCCAAGAAATTGGCCGAAGCCGTCAAAGGTGCCCTCCTCGTGACTGGATTGTCGGGCGTTACGACGCCGGCGGTGCATTGAAAGTCGCCGGACAAACTGAAAGCATCAAATGAAAACACTACTCCTTGCATCGCTGGCCGTCACCGCGGTTACAGAATTGTCATGGGCCGACACGGTGACCTTTGATAATTTCAAAACCGGAGCAGCGCCCCCCGGATGGATGGCGACGCAAACTGGCAGCGGCTCGGCGAAATGGTCTGTCGAGAAAGACGATTCGGCACCGAGCAAGCCGAACGTCTTGAAGCAATCGGGCGAGGCGACATTTCCCGTCTGCATCAAGAATGACACCAACCTCAAAGACGGCTTCGTTGAAGTGAAATTCAAGCCGGTTGCGGGAAAGGAAGATCAGGCCGGCGGCGTCATCTGGCGGGTGCAGGACGCGAACAACTATTACATCTCGCGTGCCAACGCCCTGGAGGATAACGTCACGATCTATCACACGATCAACGGCAAGCGGGTGGCGTTCAAAAATATCAACACAAAGGTGACCTCCGGCGTCTGGCACACGCTCCGGGTGGACTTCGAGGGCAACAAATTCACCGTCACATTTGACGGCACCAAAGTAATCGACGCAACTGATGAGAGCTTCGCCAACGCCGGAAAAGTGGGCGTGTGGACGAAGGCCGACAGTGTGACTGAGTTCGACAATTTCAGTTACGGAGGCAAGTGAAACGTTTAGCCCTTGTTATCGTCATCGCAGTCGTCTGCCATTCTCTCGCCGCCGCTGAATCTGGTGACGCGGGGCTTCAACTGACGCAGACAATTCCGCTGCCTGGAGTAGAAGGACGGATAGATCATCTCGATCTCGACTCGGCAGGCGAAAGATTGTTCGTGTGCGCGCTTGGCAACAATACCGTCGAAGTGCTCGACTTGCGCAAAGGCGAGCGCCTCCACACGATCAGCGGTCTCGGAGCGCCACAGGGTGTCGTGTATGTTCCCGAACTGAACCGGCTATTCATAGCGAACGATAAAGCCGGGCTATGCGACATCTATGATGCCAAATCCTTGCAGCAAATCGGCAAAGTGGACTTCCAGGATGACGCGGACAATGTGCGTTACGACAGCGCCACGAAACAAATCTACGTCGGCTTTGGTAGCGGCGGAATCGGGATAATCAACGCGGCCGACGGCAAGCGCGTCGGCTCGATCAAACTCGCAGCGCATCCAGAATCTTTCGAATTGGAGAAACACGGTCGGCGAATTTTTGTAAATGTCCCGAACGCTGGCCATGTAGCCGTGATTGACCGCGACAAAGGCGAAGTCACTGCGACGTGGAAGACTGACGCCGAATCTGCAAACTTTCCGATGGCGTTTGATGAAGCCAACCACCGATTATTTATCGGATGCCGCATGCCATCGAAGCTCGTGGTCCTTAGCACGGAATCAGGCGACGTCGTTGCGAGCGTCGACATCTCCGGCGACCCCGATGACGTTTTCTACGACAGCAGGCGCCATCGAATCTACGCGATATGTGGCGCCGGCAAGATCGACATCATCGAGCAGGTAGATCCAAACACCTACAAGCCGGCCGCGAAAGTTCCTACGGCAAGTGGAGCCCGCACAGGACTTTTCGTTCCGGAACGAGACGCCTTATTCATTGCGGTGCCGCACCGCGGCATGCAGGCAGCGGAGATTCGGCGCTATCAGGTCCGGTGAGTTGAAAAGCGGCTGACTCTTCGTCACGTTGGCTTTGCTTCAGCAGTTCAGCTTCACTCGGTTCTGCTCGCACCAAGCCCATTGTGCAAATGGTTCGACCATGTCGCTCTTGAACCCTTCAGATTTTTCCGCCCACTCCTCCGTGTTTGTGGCGAGCGATGGAGGGAATGGCATTTACCTGGAACATCGCGAGTAATGCCGGCAACACGATGAGCACAAGCGGCAGCGAAAAAATCAGTCCCGCAATAATCGCAATCGCCAGCGGTTGCTGCATGGCCGAACCGTGACCGATCCCGAGTGCCAGAGGCGATAGCGCCAGGATCGCCGCGAAGGCGGTCATCGAAATTGCGCGCATGCGATTGATCCCGGCGAGAACAAAGCGGTCGTCGCTGGCTGGTAGCGCGCGAAATTCGGAGTAATAGAAAATCGCGATCTCGGTGACAATGCCGACGATCATGGTCATGCCCATGCGCGAGGTGATGTTGAACTCGGTGCCGGTGACCCATAAGCCGATGAAAACTCCGGCTACGGCCAACAGCGGGACCAGCAACATCGCGATGGCGACCCGGAAACTTTCGTAGAGAAAGAGCAGGAGCAGAAACACGAGGAGGATAGCGGCCAGTAAAATGATCGTTAGGCCGCGGAAGGCGATTTGTTGTTGTTCGTAAAGCCCGCCAAAAGTGTAAAGAACGTTGTTTGGAATGACGCCGGATTTGGCGAGCGCCCGTTTCACATCGCTCACTGTCGAGCCGAGATCGCGGCCGCTGATGCGCGCGGTCACCGCGACCATGCGCTTCAGATCTTCCCGCGTGATTTCGGGCTGGCCGTTGAGCGGCACGAGGGTGGCGACGCGTTTGAGTGGAAACAAATGGCCGTCCGGCGCGCGCAATAGGAGATTGTCAATGTTGCGCATGGTTTCGCGCACGTCGCGCGGGATCCAAACGCGCACACCGATCAGTTTTGGTCCCTCTTGAATGTGGGTGGTAACGTTGCCGGCGAGGAAATCATCGAGCGCTTTGGTGACCGCGTCCGGATCCATGCCCTCGAGGCCGGCCTTGACGCGATCGACCTGAATGTTGAGCGCGTCACCCGCTGGAACAATCCCGTCCTTAACTTCAACGACGCCGTTTACCTTTGAAATCGTCTCGGCAACTTTCGGCGCCAGCGTGCGCAAAACCGCTTCGTCATCGGAAAAAAGTTTGACCTCGATCGGCTGGGGCACGCTCGTGAGGTCGCCAATCAAGTCCTCCATTAACTGCGTGATCTCTATCTGAAGACCCGGGATGTGCTTTTCGATTTCCATGCGCACGTCCTCCATCACACCTTCAATCCCGCGGCGCGGAAATGGTTTTAAGCGAATAAAGAAATCGCCGATATTTGCTTCGCTAATGGCGCCACCGAGTTGCAAGCCGGTGCGGCGCGAGTAGGTCTGCACTTCCGGAGTCTCCTGCAAAATCGACTCCACCTGCCGAAGCAAACGATCGGTTTCGGCAAGTGAAGTTCCGGGCGGCGAGATGTAATCGAGAATAAAACCGCCTTCGTCCATTACCGGCATGAAACCCGAGGCAACATTCTTGAAGGCGAGGAAACCGAGGAAAAGAAGCGGAAGCAAGAACACGACGACCAGGCGAGGCTCGCGCAGCAGGCGCTGCATCTTCTTGCGATAAACTTCGTGCACACGGCGCATGAACGCACCGCCCTCTTCCAGGTCAGCGTCTTTTCTTTTCAACGAGGTCGCGCACAGGATTGGCACGGCCAGCCACGCCACAACGAACGAGATGATGAGACTCGCCGCCATTGTCAGGGAAAGAGATTTGAAAAATGCGCCGGTGACACCGGTTAGGAATGCGAGCGGCGTGAAAATAATGATCGTCGCCGCAGAAGAACCAACCAGCGGGTTAGTGAATTCTCGGGCGGCGCTCAGCACGCGCGAATGCGGATCGCCTTCGCGCCCGCCACGGACGCGCCGGACGATATGTTCCACCATCACAATCGCGTCATCAATAATCAGGCCCACGGCAGCGGCCATGCCGCCAAGCGTCATGATGTTGAAACTCATTTTCAGGACGTAAAGCAGCAGGATCGTAGCGGCGAGCACGGCCGGCACCGTCAAGATCGCGATCAATGTGACTTTCCAGTCGCGGAGAAAAATGAGGAGAACGAATGCGGCCAGAACCATGCCGATCAGGATTGCGTCGCGCGTATTATGTTGCGACGCGATGATGAGATCACTTTGATCGTACCAGCCCGCGATTTTCACGCCGTCGGGAATTTGTTTTTTTATGTCGCGGAGTTTCGCCTTGATGCCCTTGGCAATTTCCACCGTGTTCCCAGACGGCTGCTGATAAACCTGGAAAAGAACGGCGTCGTGACCGTCGGCCGTAACACGAATCCATTGCGGCTCGGATGAATGCTCCACCGTGGCGACATCTTCGAGCAAGACGACGCCATCGGGCGTTGAACGCAGCACAGCATTCTCAATTTCGTCGAATTTTTGAAAGCGGGTGTCCGAAACAACGAGGTAAAGCTTGTCGTACTGTTCGAGGCGACCGACCGCGACCAGGACATTCGAGGCTGAAAGTGCGCTGGCGACTTCAGCCAGCGTCATCTTGAACGATTGCAATTTGTCGGGATCGACCGTTACGCGATACTCCTCGACGCGGCCTCCCTGAACGCCGACGCGCGCAACTCCTTGAACGGTGGAAAGCACCGGGCGCAGGGTGTAGAGCGCCAGATCGCGGAGTTCGACGAGCGAATGCGAATCGGAGACAAGACTGTAAGCGATCGCGGGAAAGACGGTCGGATCGAAGCGTTCGACTTCGAACGATGTGCCGGCCGGAAGGGTTGGCAGAATTTTGTTTATCTGTGATTCGGATTGCAACCTGGCCGCGACCATGTTTTCGCCCCAGTCGAAATTAATGGAGACTTCCGCCGTGCCGCGGCTGGTTGTCGATCTTACGCTGCGCACGCCGGGAATAGCGCGGACCGCTTCTTCCACCGGCGTTGTAACTTCGATCGCCATGCGCTCGGCCGGGCGATCGCCGGCATCGAGAGTGACGCGGACGCGCGGGAAACTGACCTGCGGGAAAAGTGCGACCGGTAATGAAAAACTCGTGACTGCGCCACCCAGCGCGACCGCGCCGAGCAAAAACAGGATGGAGCGCGCATGGCTCTGCGCCCACGCGGTTAGGTTCATTTCGTTTTTTGGATTTCGACCGACATGCCCTCTTCCAGTTCGTAATTGCCGACAGTTACGACGAGATCGCCCGGATGAAGATCGGCCGCGATGACCTGCATTTCCTTTTGATTTTCGAGACCAACTTTCACCGTGCGCTTGACTGCTCTGTTATTCGCGACCGTGAAAACCTCGTAACTGCGCGATTGATTCGGTAACACCGCGGCACGCGGCACGACCAACGCGTCTTTTTCGCTGTGTTCAAGTTCACCGCGCACATAACCATCCAGCAACAGCTTTGTTCCTTCCGGCAGCGCTACGTAAACATCGACAAGTCGCGTCGTTGGGTCGATGCGACGCGTGACCAGGCGCACTGTGCCGTCCACTTTGTCTGCCGTTGGATCGTTCACCGGAAAGATGGTGACTGACACGCCTTCTTGCGCCGCCAAAAGGTCTTCCGCTTCCACACCGAGTTTCACTTCGATTTCAGTCTCTGCGACCATTTCGACGAGCGGGCCGCCCGGCGGAACAATTTGCCCGTCTTGCACATTTACTTTGGCAATCACGCCGGCCATGTCTGCGTGGATGCGGTTATCACCTCCGGCGCCAGCGCGCTGCAAACTGGTGAGCTGCGCCTCTGCGTCGCGCGACGTTTTTTCCGCCGCGCTTAAGTCCTGGTTCGTGGCGAGCTTCAAATTGAAGCGGTCCTGCGTTTGTTTGAGTTCTTTCCGCGCTGCTTCGGCGGCATTTTTCGCCTGTTGAAATTGCACCTGCGCCCCTGGGCTCAGCTCAACTTCGGTTAACGGATCGTTCTCTTGCACGAACTGACCCGGCGCCACCAGGATGTGTCGCACGCGCGTTTCGAATGCTACCGACATGGAATGCGTTTTGCCGGGCTGCGCGATCACGCTCCCGTAAACGATCACTTTTTCGCTGATCGTTTTCCGTTCCACTTTCGCCACCTGCACTTGCGCAACCGGTCCGCTCGTTTTCTCCTCGCCGCCGGTGCGGAATCGTTGCACGAGATAAGCAAGCCCGGCGACGATGAGGATGACGATCGCAGTGATGAAGATTCGCTTTTTCATCGCAAGTTCATCGCCGCATTGGACGGCAAGAAACGGCCGGAAGCAATCTCAAGCGCGGTGTGCGCTTCGAGCAATTGCTCCTGCAACTTGATCAGCTGAATTCTTTTTTGCAGTAAGTTGTTGCGCGCAGTGTAATAACTCAGCACATCGACGTTACCCTGTTCGCGCGCTTTCTGTGCGGAATCGACGAGTCGCTCGAGAACGGGCAGCGCTTCCTGTGCGGCTGCTACTTGTCGATCTAACGAACGAATGTCGGCGATGGCCATCGCAATGTCGGCACGCGCTTCAAACACGCGCTGGTTGTATTCGTCGAGCAAACGCTGCCGGGTTGCGCGTTCGG
>Ga0137365_10004160_pt1 | contig 11595 bp, 10 predicted proteins | sample SagtaG_9_FD_104799 | JGI IMG/M metagenome (GOLD analysis project Ga0137365, IMG submission 104799) | Vadose zone soil microbial communities from Sagehorn Ranch, Mendocino, California, USA - Sage1_L_40_16 metaG | ecosystem: Environmental > Terrestrial > Soil > Vadose zone | place: USA... | reverse complement strand
CGGCTTCACGCCGGACCGGGTGGTCGCCGCCGCGCACGCCAGCTTGGAGCGTGCCGGGGTGATCACCGGCAGCACAACCGGAAACTAGGGGTGTCGGACACCCCTCTAGGGAGGCACATCATGAGCGACGTCCTCGCCGAACTGTCCGCCGCGGGAGTCGCGGTCTGGCTGGACGACATCTCCCGGGACCGGCTGCGCACCGGCAACCTCGCCGAGCTAGTCCGCACCAAGCACGTGGTCGGGGTGACCACCAACCCGACGATCTTCCAGAAGGCCATGGAGAAGGGCACCGCCTACGACGAGCAGCTGCACGACCTGGCCCTCCGCGGGGTCGACGTGGGCGAGGCGGTGCGCGCCATCACCACCTACGACGTGCGCTGGGCCTGCGACATCCTGCGGCCGGTGCACGACCGGACGGACGGCCTGGACGGGCGGGTGTCGATCGAGGTGGACCCGCGGATCGCGCACGACACCGAGCGCACGGTGGCCGAGGCGAAGGCGCTGTGGTGGCTGGTCGACCGGCCGAACCTGTTCATCAAGATCCCGGCCACCGCCGAGGGGCTGCCGGCGATCACCCGCACTCTTGCCGCCGGGATCAGCGTCAACGTAACGCTGATCTTCTCGCTGTACCGCTACGACGAGGTGATGGACGCCTTCCTGGCCGGGATGGAGCAGGCCAGGGCAAACGGGCACGACCTGTCCCGGCTGGGCTCGGTGGCCTCGTTCTTCGTCTCTCGGAACGACACCGAGACGGACAAGCGGCTGGACAAGATCGGCAGCGAGGAGGCCAAGGCGCTGCGCGGCACCGCCGCGATCGCGAACGCCCGGCTCGCCTACCAGCACTACGAGAAGGTGTTCGGCTCGGACCGGTGGAGGGCGCTGCAGGCGGCCGGCGCCCGGCCCCAGCGTCCGCTGTGGGCGTCCACCGGGGTCAAGGACCCGACCTACGACGACACCAGGTACGTGGTCGAGCTGGTCGCCCCGGGGGTGGTGAACACCATGCCGGAGGCGACCCTGAACGCGGTGGCCGACCACGGACAGATCCGCGGCGACACCGTCACCGGCGCCTACGGCCAGGCCCAGCAGGTGCTGGACCGGCTGGCCGCGCTCGGCGTGGACTACGACGACGTGGTGCAGGTGCTGGAGGACGAGGGCGTGAAGAAGTTCGAGGACTCCTGGGAGGAGCTGATCGAGTCCATCGGCGGTCAGCTGCGCCAGGCTGGTGCCCGATGACCGAACACGATGGCTCGGGGCCCGACAGGGTGTTGAGCGAGCATGGCGGGCTGTCCGTCGCCGCGTCCGCGGCCATCGCCGACGCCATCAAGGCGGTCTCCGTCGAGGCGGCGCAGGCCGAGGTCGCCCGCCGGCTCGCGGCCAAGGACCCCACCCTGTGGGGCCCCGACGCCGAGCCGGAGGCGAGCATCCGGCTGGGCTGGCCGGACCTGCCCAGGACGTCCCGCGAGCTGCTCCCCCAGCTCGCCGAGCTGCGCCAGAGCCTGCAGGCCGACGGCCTGGATCATGTCGTGCTGGCCGGGATGGGCGGCTCGTCGCTGGCGCCCGAGGTGATCACCCGGACCGCGGGTGTCGAGCTCACCGTGCTGGACACCACCGACCCGGGCCAGGTCCGGGCCGCCATCGAGGACCGGCTGTCCCGGACCGTGGTGGTGGTCAGCTCGAAGTCCGGCGGCACGGTGGAGACCGACAGCCACCGGCGGGCGTATGCGAAGGCGTTCCGGGACGCCGGGGTGTCCGAAGAGAGGGTCGGCCAGCGGTTCGTCGCGGTCACCGACCCGGGCTCGCCGCTGGAGCAGACCGGCAAGGACGAGGGGTTCCGCGCGGTCGTGCTGGCCGACCCGAACGTGGGCGGCCGGTACTCGGCGCTGACCGCGTTCGGCCTCGTCCCGTCCGCGCTGGCCGGGGTCGACGTGGCGGCCCTGCTGGACGAGGCGGGGGCGGTCGCCGGTGCCCTCGGGTTCGCCGAGAACAACCCGGCCCTGGACCTCGGGCTGGCGCTCGCCGCGGCGTACCGGGTCGGGCGGGACAAGCTGGTCCTTGCCGACGCCGGCTCCGGCATCGTCGGGTTGGGCGACTGGGTCGAGCAGCTGGTGGCCGAGTCGACCGGCAAGAACGGCCGCGGGTTGCTGCCGGTGGTGGTGGAGTCGCCGACCACCGCCGGCACCTCCGGCGACGACGTGGCACTGGTCACCGTCGGCGGCGGCGGGCTGGACCGGGCGGTCGCCTCGGTCTCCGGGCCGCTCGGCGCGCAGTTCCTGGCCTGGGAGTACGCCACCGCCGTGGTCGGCTGGGCGATCGGGATCAACCCGTTCGACCAGCCGAACGTGCAGGAGTCCAAGGACAACACCAGGCGGATCCTGACCGCCGGGCTGCCGGCGACCACGCCGGCGTTCACCGAAGGCACGGTCCAGGTGTACGGCGACCCCGGGCTGCTCGGCGGGGTCGCGACGGTGACGGAGGCGCTGCGCGCCTTGCTGGCCGCGATCGGCGACCGGGGTTACCTCGCAGTGATGGCCTACCTGGACCGGCAGGCCGACGCGACCGCGGCCGACCTGCGCGGGATGCTGGCCCGGTCCACCCCGCACGCGGTCACCTTCGGCTGGGGGCCGCGGTTCCTGCACTCCACCGGGCAGTACCACAAGGGCGGCCCGCAGGTCGGCGCGTTCCTCCAGCTCACCGGCGCGGTGGGGGACGACCTGCCGGTGCCGGGCCAGCCGTACACGTTCGGCGTGCTGCAGGCCGCCCAGGCGGCCGGGGACGCCGAGGCGCTCGCCGGCCGCGGGCGCCCGTTCGTCCGCCTGCACCTGACTGACCGGGCGGCCGGGCTCGGCCAGTTGCTGGAGGCTGCTCCATGAGGTACGCGACGCCAAGCCTGGAGCCGGAATGAGGCATCCCGACACTCGTCACGTGGTGCTGGATCCACCGCCGCGCAACCCGCTGCGGGACCCGCGGGACCGCCGGCTGCCGCGGGTCCCGGAGCCGTGCGCGCTGGTCGTCTTCGGGGTGACCGGAGACCTGGCCCGCAAGAAGCTGATCCCGGCGATCTACGACCTGCACAGCCGCGGGCTGCTGCCCACCGACTTCGTGCTGGTCGGCTTCGCCCGACGAGACTGGGGCCACGGCGACTTCGAGGAGATGGCCAGGGAGAACGCCCGTTCGTACGCGCGTACCCCGTGGCGAGACGAGGTGTGGGGCCGGCTGGCCGGCAACGTGCGCTTTGTTCCCGGCTCGTTCGACGACGACAACGCTTTCGACCAGCTCGCCGGCTGGCTGGACGAGATGCGGGACTCGCACGGGATCAAGGGCAACGCGGCGTTCTACCTGTCCATCCCGCCGGCGGCCTTCCCGACCGTGCTGAAGCAGCTGGAACGCACCGGGATGGCCGACAACGAGAAGTCCGGCGGCTGGCGCCGGGTGGTGGTGGAGAAGCCGTTCGGCACCGACATCACCTCGGCCCGGCAGCTGAACTCGCTGGTCGACGACGTCTTCACGGCCCAGGACGTGTTCCGGATCGACCACTACCTGGGCAAGGAGACGGTCCAGAACCTGCTCGCGCTGCGGTTCGCGAACATGCTGTTCGAGCCGATCTGGAACTCCAACTACGTGGACTCGGTGCAGATCACCATGGCCGAGGACGTCGGGATCGGCACCCGGGCCGGGTTCTACGACCAGACCGGCGCCGCCCGGGACGTGCTGCAGAACCACATGCTCCAGCTTCTCGCGCTGACCGCGATGGAGGAGCCGGTGGAGTTCACCGCGGACGCGATCCGCACCGAGAAGCTCAAGGTGCTGCGGGCCATCACGGTGCCGACCGACCTGGAGCGTTACGCGGTGCGCGGGCAGTACAGCCAGGGCTGGCTGGCCGGGGTGCGGGTGGTCGGGTACCGGCAGGAGACGGGCGTGCCGGCGGAGTCGAAAGCCGAGACCTACGCCGCCGTGCGGCTCGGGATCGAGACCCGGCGGTGGGCCGGCGTGCCCTTCTACCTGCGCACCGGCAAGCGGCTGCCGCGCCGGGTGACCGAGATCGCGGTCTCCTTCAAGAGGGCGCCGCACCTTCCGTTCTCCCGCACCGACACCGAGGAGCTAGGGCACAACCAGCTGGTGATCCGGGTGCAGCCGGACGAGGGGGTGACGCTGAAGTTCGGCTCGAAGGTGCCAGGGTCGGCGATGGAGGTCCGGGACGTGTCGATGGACTTCCTGTACGGCGAGGCGTTCACCGAGTCCAGCCCGGAGGCCTACGAGCGGCTGATCCTGGACGTGCTGCTCGGCGACGCCACCCTGTTCCCACGCAACGCCGAGGTGGAGGCGTCCTGGGCGGTGATCGACCCGCTGGAGGAGTTCTGGCAGGGCCGGGAGCCCGCGATGTACCGGGCCGGCGAGTGGGGGCCGAAGAAGGCCGACGAGATGGTGGCCGGCGACGGCCGCGCCTGGAGGAGACCGTGACAACCCTCTGGGATACCAGCGGAACCGAGGTGGTGAAGGCGCTGGCCGCCGAGCGGCGCAGCGGCGGGGCGGTTCTCTCCGGGCTGGCGCTCACCCTGGTCGTGGTCGCGGACGAGAAGGACGTGGCGCAGGCCGAGGCCGCGGCCACCACCGCGGCGTCCCGGCACCCCTGCCGGCTGCTGGTGGTGATCCGCCGGCAGATCGACGCGCCGGTGCCCCGGCTGGACGCCGAGGTGCAGATCGGCGGTCGACTCGGGCCGGGCGAGGCCGTGGTGATGCGGATGTACGGCCGGCTGGCGCTCCATGCCGAGTCGGTGGTACTGCCGCTGCTGGCTCCCGACGCGCCGGTGGTCACCTGGTGGTACGGCGAGCCGCCGGACCTGATCGCGCACGACCCGCTGGGGGTGTTCGCCGAACGGCGGGTCACCGACGTGAGCAAGGCGGCCGACCCGGTGACCGAGCTGCGCCGCCGGGCGGACGACTTCGCGGCCGGCGACACCGACCTGGCCTGGACCCGGATCACCCCGTGGCGGGCGCTGCTGGCGTCCGCGTTCGACACGGTGCGGGCCACCCCGCACCGGGCGGTGGTCCGAGGCCGGGACCGGGACCCGACCACCCTGCTGCTGGCCGGCTGGCTGTCCGCCCGGCTCCGGCTGCAGGTGCCGGTGGAGGGCGCGGACGGCGACACGCGGGGGCGCACCAGCCTGGGCATCGCCGAGGTGCTGATCGAGCTGGACGACGGCGGCACCGTGCGGGCCAGCCGGGACGACCGGACGGACGTGCGGCTGCAGCGGCACGGCCAGCCGGACAGCCTGATCACCCTGCCGGACCGGGAGCTGGGCGACCTGCTGGCCGAGGAGCTGCGCCGGCTGGACGCCGACCAGCCGTACGCGGACGCGCTGGGCGCGGCCACCGGGACCGGCGGCCTGGCCGGCCGGCCGTCGCGCCGGGTGCACATCTGGCGTGACCCGGCGCTGGAGAAGGCCGAAGAGTTGAACGGGCCGCCGCCTCCCAAGGCCACGCCGACCGCCCCGGCCGGCTCCCCGCAGGACCCGGCCGGCCAGGCGGAGCACGGTCCCACCTGGCCGGGCACCAAGCCGGCTGGCAGCTATCCGGACGGGACCGAGTCGCCCGAAGGCGGTGGATGATCCGGATGACCGCGGCGCCCGAGGTGGTCGTGCACTCCTCGCCCGACCTGCTGGCCAAGGCGGTCGCGGCCCGGCTGGTGACCCGGCTGGTCGACGCGCAGGCCGCCGGCGGCTCCGCCTCGGTGGTGCTCACCGGCGGCGGGATCGGGACCTTGGTGCTGCGCGAGCTGCGGGACAGCCCGGCCCGGGACGCGGTCGACTGGCGCCGGGTGGACGTCTGGTGGGGGGACGAGCGGTTCGTCCCGGCCGACGACCCGGAGCGCAACGACCTGCAGGCCCGCCAGGCGCTGCTCGACTCGGTGCCGGTGGACCCGGCCCGGGTGCACCCGTTCCCCAGCGCGGACGGGCCGCTCGGGGACGACCCGGAGGCGGCCGCCGAGCGCTACGCCGCCGGGCTGGCCGCGGCGACCCGGCCGGAGGACCACGGCGACGTGCCCCGGTTCGACGTGCTGCTGCTCGGCGTCGGCGAGGAGGGTCACATCGCGTCGATCTTCCCGGAGATGCCGGCGGCGTACGAGGAGCGGCCGGTGGTGGCGGTGCGGGGCAGCCCGAAGCCGCCACCGATCCGGCTCACCCTGACCTTCCCGGCCATCAACGCGGCCAGCGAGGTCTGGCTGGTGGTGTCCGGCGCGGGGAAGGCGCCCGCGGTCGCGCTGGCCCTCGGCGGAGCCGGGCAGACCCAGGTGCCGGCCGCGGGCGCGCACGGCCGGACCCGGACGCTGTGGCTGCTCGACCGGGCCGCGGCCAGCCGGCTGCCGGCCGGCCTTGCCCGCCTCCCGCTGGCCTGACCGGCCAGGCGACAGGCCCGACCTCACTCGCCGCGCAGCGTGCGCAGCTTGGCCAGCGCCTCTTCCAGGATCGCGTCGCCGTCCGCGTCCGAGCGGCGTTCTCGGACGTAGGCCAGGTGCGTCTTGTACGGCTCGTTCCGCGGCGGCGCCGGCGGGGCCTGCTGCTCCCGCCCGGCCGGGAAGCCGCAGCGGGGGCAGTCCCACTGCTCCGGGACCGAAGCGTCCTCGGCGAACGCGGGCCGCGTCTCGTGCCCGTTGGCGCACCAGAACGACACCCGCCGGCGCGGCACGGACTCGCCTCGCTCGGCCTCCCCCATCGGTCCTGCTCCGACCCTGCTGCCACGGATGGCGCTGCCACCAGCCACTGTGCCCGCTCTCCTCCGACCCCGTGCGATGGCTGATTCTATGAAGCCGGAACGGCGCGCACGCGCCATTCGGCTCGCTCGCCGGTAAGGGCTTGTCTAGCCGCCCCTTGCTTTCAGCAGCAGGCCGAGGCCGACGATGCAGATGGCCCACAGCAGGCCGCTGAAGACGGTCAGCCGGTCGAGGTTTTTCTCCACCACCGAGGAGCCTGACAGCGAGGACGACACCGACCCGCCGAACAGCGACGACAGGCCTCCACCCTTGCCGCGATGCAGCAGGATGAGAACCACGAGCAGGCCACTCGTGATGATGAGCAGGATCCACAAGAACAGGATCATCGTCGGTCGGTGACCTCCCTCTCCTCGCCGAAAGCCTACCTGGCCGCGCCGGACCGGCTAGGGGGTGTCCGATGGATCTTGGTGGATGGCCGCGGCGATCCACCAAGATCCATCGGACACCCCCTAACGCACCCCGAGGGAGACCACGTCGTAGCCGTGGAACGCGGGGTGCACGTACCCGTTGCGCAGCCGGGCACTGCCCAGCAGCAGCGCCCGGTCCTCGACGATCGGCGCGTACGAGGCGTCCCGCATGCCGAGCAGCTCCACCTGCCGCCACGCGGCATCGGCCTGTATCGGGTCCGTGCTGGCGCCCGCGGCGTCGACGGCCCGCTCGATGTCCTGGCCGGCCACCCCGGCCAGGTTCGGGCTGGCCGTGGCGCGGACGCTGCGCCCGTCCAGCAGCGGGACCAGAAAGGCGTACGGCGACGGGAAGTCGGCGCTCCAGTCGCTGACGATCAGCCCGAGCTTCTCCTGCTTCACCACCGCCGGCGACCCGACCACGCTGGACAGGAACTCGCCGCGTGGGTAGCCGCGCAGGGCGACCTGGATGCCGACCCTGCCCAGCGCGAGCGCGGTCTCCCGGGCCACCACCATTCCGCGGCCCTCGTCCACGCTGGACAGCGTGACCCTGAAGCCGGTCGGTCGGCCGCAGCGGGCCAGCTCGGCCCTGGCCGCATCCGGGTCGCCGTGGTTGCCCGGTCCGCTGGGGTAGGGCGCGGCGGCCGGGTAGCCGGGCAGCGCCCGTGGCCACAGCGTGGTGGCCAACGCCGCCGCGTACTCCCCGCCGAGCGCCTCCTTCACCACCGCCTTGTCCAGGGCGTACTGCACCGCCCGGCGACAGTGCACATCGTCCAGCGGCGGCACGCTGGCCGGCATCGCCACGAACCGCACGGTGCCGGTGGTCGGCGCGTCCAGCCTGGCGGTCGTGGCCGGGTCGGCCATGGCCCGGGCCGCTCCGTCCGGCTGCAGCCCGCTGCCGCTGACGTCGGCGTCCACCGCGCCGGCCAGCAGCCGCCGGTCCCGCTCGTCCGGCAGCACCCCAGTGGCCAGCTCCACCCGGTCCGGCAGCGCCCGGCGGATCGGGTCGACGGTCCGGCTCCAGTACCGGTTGCGCACGAACGAGACCACCCCGCGGTCGTCGGCCGGCAGCACCCGGTACGGCCCGAGCGAGGCCGGGTGTGCGCCGTACATCGCGCCGGTGTCCCGGGCCGCCGGCACCGGGCTGCTGGCCGGCAGCGCCAGCACCCAGTCCCAGCCGGCGAACTGGCGGACCAGGTGGAAGACGATCGTCCGCGAGTCCGGGGTGGCGATGCTGCGCAGGCCGAGCCGGCCCTTGGCGCGGTCCCGGTACGGCCCGTCGTACGGCGCCTTCCGGTCGTCCAGCAGCCCGACCGCCCAGGTCGGCCCGCCGGGAAGCAGGTCGGACGCGAACAGCCGCTCGATGCCGTACTTCACGTCCAGGGAGGTCACCGGCCTGCCGTCGTCCCAGCGCAGCCCGGCCCGAAGCGTGTACGTCCAGGTGCGCCCGCGGTCGGCGGTGCGCCCGAGGCCGGTGGCCAGGTCGGGCACCAGCCGGGCCCCGGCATCGCCGGGCGCGGCCGCGAACGTGACCAGCTGCCGGGTGTAGAGCCGCATGATGTTCCATGCCGACGGCGAGTACGAGCGCGCCGGGTCGAAGCTGTCCACCCCGCCGGTGACCAGCCGCAGGGTGCCGCCGGCCAGGTCGGACGGGGCGCGCACGGCGGTCGTCCCGGTGTCCATGCCGACCACCGACGACGGGTCCGGCGGGCCGGTCCGGGTCCGGCACGCGGCCACCGATGCGGCCAGCCCGACGGCCAGCGCCAAGCGGGCGGCCAGCGCCAGGACACGCCGAGAGGCCGGCCGGGAGGCGGGCCTGGATGCCGCCGCCGGCCGGGTGGGGCCGGCCCGGGTCGACCTCCCGGCCGGCCTCACCGCTGCTGGACGGCGCCGACGGCGACCCGGCAGATCTGCGCGAACTCGTCGCCGTCCAGGCTGGCCCCGCCGACCAATGCACCGTCCACATCGGACTGCGCCATGATGCCGTCGAAGTTGGCGGCCCGCACCGACCCGCCGTACAGGATGCGGACGCCGGCGGCGAGCCCGCCGGAGTACAGCTTCCCCAGCCGGGCCCGGATCTCGGCGCAGACCTGCTGAGCATCCTCCGGGGTGGCCACCTTGCCGGTGCCGATCGCCCACACCGGCTCGTAGGCGATCACCAGGTCGGTGGCCCGCTCGGCGGAAACCCCGGAAAGCGCCGCGTCCAGCTGCGCGCCGCAGTGCGGCAGGTGCCCGCCGGCCTCGCGCACCTCCAGCCGCTCGCCCACACACAGGATCGGCACCAGGCCATGCTCGAACGCGGCCCGCACCTTCGCGTTGACCAGCGCGTCGTCCTCGCCGTGGTGCTCCCGCCGCTCGGAGTGGCCGACCACCACGTACTGGCAGCCCAGCTTCGCCAGCATGGGACCGCTGATGTCGCCGGTGTAGGCGCCGGCCGGAAACGGCCAGAGGTCCTGAGCCCCGTACCCGAGCAGCAGCCGGTCGCCGTCGATCAGCGTCTGCACGCTGCGCAGCGAGGTGAACGGCGGCAGCACGACGACCTCGACCGCCTCCAGCTCCGGCTCCCGGAGGCTGAACGCGATCTTCTGGACCAACGCGATCGCCTCGAGATGGGTGAGGTTCATCTTCCAGTTGCCGGCGACGAGCGGGCGGCGGGCTGCTTTGCTGGCCATCCGGCGCTACCCCTCCAGCACCGCGATGCCGGGCAGGGTGCGGCCCTCGAGGAACTCCAGGGACGCGCCGCCGCCGGTGGAGATGTGGCCGAACGCCGCCTCGTCCAGACCGAGTTGCCGGATCGCGGCGGCCGAGTCGCCGCCGCCCACCACGGTCAGCCCGTCGCAGCCGGCGATCGCCTGGGCCACCCCGCGGGTGCCCTCGGCGAACGGGGTGACCTCGAAGACGCCCATCGGGCCGTTCCAGAACACCGTGCGCGCCCCGGCCAATGCCGCGCCGAACTCGGCCACCGTGTCCGGGCCGACGTCCAGCCCCTTGCGGTCGTCCGGGATCGCCGCGGCCGGCACCACCTCCGTCGCCGCGTGGTCGCTGACCTCGGCGGCGACCACCACGTCGGACGGCAGCACGATCTTGTCGGGGTTGTCCGCGAGCAGCCGGCGGCAGGCGTCCACCTGGTCGGCCTCCAGCAGCGAGCCGCCCACCCCGTGCCCCTGCGCGGCCAGGAAGGTGAAGCACATCCCGCCGCCGACCAGCAGCCGGTCCACCTTCGGTAGCAGCGCCTCGATCACCCCGAACTTGTCGGAGACCTTGCTGCCACCGAGCACCACGACGTACGGCCGGTCCGGGCTCTCGGTGAGCCGGCGGAGCACCTCCAGCTCGCGCAGCACCAGCGTGCCGGCGCAATGCGGCAGCCGGAGCGCGATGTCGTAGACGCTCGCGTGCTTGCGGTGCACCGCGCCGAACGCGTCGTCCACGTAGGCGTCGGCGAGCGCGGCCAGCCGGTCGGCGAAGGCGCCCCGTTCCGCCTCGTCCTTGCTCGTCTCGGCAGCCTCGAACCGCACGTTCTCCAGCACCGCGACGTCGCCGTCGACCAGCGCGGCGGTGGTGATCTGGGCGCTCTCCCCGACCACGTCGCTGGCGAACCGCACCTCGCGGCCGAGCACCTCGGACAGCCGGGCGGCCACCGGGCGCAGCGAGTACCTCGGGTCGCGCAGCCCCTTCGGCCGGCCGAGGTGCGCGCACACCACCACCCGGGCGCCGGCCTTGGCCAGCGCGTCGTGCACCGGGGCGGAGGACACGATGCGCCGGTCATCGGTGATCTTCTCGCCGTCCAGCGGGACGTTCAGGTCCGAGCGGACCAGCACCCGGCGGCCGGCCACCCCGTCGGCCAGCAGGTCGTCCAGGGTGCGCACCTCGTCTCCCCCCGGCCGCGGGTCAGCCGAGCCGGGAGCCGACCAGGGCCGCGAGGTCGGCCAGCCGGCAGGAGTAGCCCCATTCGTTGTCGTACCAGCCGATCGCCTTCACCTGCGACCCGCCGATGACCATGGTGAGCGCGGCGTCGAAGGTGCACGACGCAGACGAGCCGACGATGTCGGAGGAGACGATCGGGGCCTCGGTGTAGGTCAGGTAGCCCTTCAGCGAGCCGTCCGCGGCCTCCTTGAACGCCGCGTTCACCTCGTCCCTGGTGACCTCGCGGTCCAGGTCGACGGTCAGGTCGATGACCGAGCCGTCCGCCACCGGCACCCGCATGGCGTAGCCGTCCAGCTTGCCCTTCAGCTCCGGCAGCACCAGCGCGGTCGCCTTGGCCGCGCCGGTGGTGGTCGGGATGATGTTGATCGCGGCGGCCCGGGCCCGGCGCAGGTCCTTGTGCGGGAAGTCGAGGATGACCTGGTCGTTGGTGTACGCGTGCACGGTGGTCATCAGGCCCCGGCTGATCCCGAACGCCTCGTGCAGCACCTTCGCCATCGG
>Ga0137365_10004143_pt1 | contig 11614 bp, 12 predicted proteins | sample SagtaG_9_FD_104799 | JGI IMG/M metagenome (GOLD analysis project Ga0137365, IMG submission 104799) | Vadose zone soil microbial communities from Sagehorn Ranch, Mendocino, California, USA - Sage1_L_40_16 metaG | ecosystem: Environmental > Terrestrial > Soil > Vadose zone | place: USA... | reverse complement strand
TCGATGAGCTGATCGAGGCGATGGAACAGCATGCCGTCGGCGAAGGTCAGATTGATCTTGTCGGCCGGCATATACTGCTCGAGCGCCTGGATGGTCGAGTAGTGGCTGCCCGATTGATAGCCGACGGCGATGGGAATGCCGGCGAGATCTGCAGGCTTCCTGACCGGTGAATCCTGGGGAACGAAGACGCCCGACGGCGCCACGGAATAGACGTCGGCATAGAGCCGACCCTTGCCCTTCGATGCAGCAACGCCGACGGTCCAGTGGCAGGCGCAGCTCACGTCCGAGCTGCGGCCGCGCTCGAACGACTGCATGGCGCCGACCTTGTCACCCTTGTAATGGTGCGCGCCGTCGGTCGACTTGATGAGCTCCTGAAAGACGTAGTCGAGGCCTTCGTCCTTGAAATATCCCTTCTCCTCGGCGACCCATTCCTGCAGCCGAAAGTGCGGCTCGATGATGAATTTGTCCTTGCTCATGTTTGCCTCCTTCTCATGTCGTTTCGTTGCGTCTCGAACGAGCTCAGCAGTAGGCGTGGTTGTCTGCACGCCTGTCGCGGTGCTCCGCGACCCGCCGCGCGCCGATCATCTTCACGTGCTCGTCCATCAAACGGCGCGCGCCGGCGGCGTCGCGTATTTCGATGAGTGACGCCAATTCCTTGTGGGCGTCGAGGATGCGGCGCGCCACGTTCGGCGTAAGCGTCGGATTATGCGCCGGCCAGGAGACGTGTTGCAGCGAGATGAGCTGCACCACCAAGACGCGGTTGTGGGACGCCTCGGCGACCGCGAGATGGAATTCGCGCGAGGAGCGCGTAAAGCCGGCGACGTCGTTGATCTTGCGCTCGGCCTCGGCGATGAGCTCGCGCAGCCGGGCATGATCCGCGGCGGTGGAATTGACGGCGGCGAGCTCCGCGGCGCGGCATTCGATGGCGCGCTGCGCATCCATGATCTCGCCGACCGACACGCCGGCAAGATCGAGCTGCACGGCCAGCGCCTCGGCGAACAGGCGGGCATTGCCCTTAGCGATGCGCGCCCCGCCTCCGGAGCCGACCTTGATCTCGACCACGCCTTGGGCTTCCAACGTTCGCAACGCGTCGCGCGCGACGATGCGGCTCACGCCGAAACGCTCGGCCAGATCCTTTTCCGTGCCGAGGAAATCGCCCGGGCGAAGCGCTTTGGCGAACAGCGCGTCGCGCACCTGAACGACGATCTGCGTCGACATGGTTGCGGTGCGGAAGGGAACAACCTTCCGCTCGCCGCTCTTCATGGCCGGATGAAGCCGCATGCAAAGCTTCGCCGCTGGTCGGGCCTGCTCACGGGAGAGCGGCCGCAAACGTAGTAACGATCATAAAGATGATATCTTTGCCTTACCGCAAGTCAACCCCCACAACCGCCGGCGTCAGTGCCGCGTCTTCGGGCCGGCGGGCTCGACGAGCGTTATCCACCGCTTCACCTCGCCACTCCCTCGGGCTGCCGCCGCGACCGGGCCCCAGCGGCGGCAACGGGTCGGCGACCTTGTCCGCCCTCGCCGCCTGGCAGCGCGAGTGATCTCGTCGATAATCTGCCTTCGCTGCGCCTGCGGGTGTTGCGCGCCGGCGCTCGAAGCATTGCGTGCACCACGCACGCGTCGCTCGGTCGCGCTACCTCAATCGCGCTGCGCGACCACCGTTTGCGCGAGCCATGTGCCGCCACAAAGCTTCGACGCGGCCTTGACCCCTTGGCGCAAGCGCGCAAGCTAGCGCCATGTTCGTCGCCTTCTTCCACGAGCTCAAAGCGGCCGGCGTGCCGGTGACGCTGCGCGAGTATCTCACGCTGATGGAGGCGATGGAGGAGGATCTCGCCGGCCGTCGGGTCGAAGACTTCTATTATCTCTCGCGCACGGCGCTGGTGAAGGACGAACGCAATCTCGACAAGTTCGACCGCGTCTTCGGCCATGTGTTCAAGGGGCTGGAGTTGATGAGCGAGGCGCTCACCCCCGAGATCCCGGCCGAGTGGCTCAAGAAGCTCGCCGAAAAATATCTCACCGAGGAAGAGCGCAAAGAGATCGAGGCCGTGGGCGGCTTGGACAAGCTGCTCGAACTTTTGCGCCAGCGCATGCGCGAGCAAAAGGGGCGCCACCAGGGCGGCAAGAAATGGATCGGCACCGCCGGCACCTCGCCCTTCGGCGCCTACGGCTACAATCCCGAGGGCGTGCGCATCGGCCAAGACGGGAACCGCAACTTCCGTGCCGTGAAGGTCTGGGATCGCCGCGAGTTCAAAGACCTCGACGACCAGGTCGAGCTCGGCACCCGCAACATCAAGATCGCGCTGCGCCGGTTGCGCAAGTTCGCCCGCACCGGCGCGCCGGAGGAGCTCGACCTCGACGGCACCATCAAGGGCACCGCGCACAAAGGCTATCTCGACATCCTGATGCGGCCGGAGCGGCACAACGCAGTGAAGGTGCTGTTGTTCTTCGACGTCGGCGGATCGATGGATTGGCACGTCAAGGCCACCGAGGAGCTGTTCTCGGCCGCGCGCAGCGAGTTCAAGCATATGGAGCATTTCTATTTCCACAACTGCCTGTACGAGAAGGTGTGGAAGGAAAACCGTCGGCGTTTCGATGACACCGCGCCGACCTGGGATGTGCTGCACACCTATCCCCACGACTATAAGGTGATCTTCGTCGGCGACGCTTCGATGTCGCCCTATGAGATCATGGCGCCGGGTGGCTCGGTCGAGCACTTCAACGAGGAGACCGGCGCGACCTGGATCGAGCGCGTGGCGCGAACCTATCCGGCCTGCGTGTGGCTCAATCCGGTGGCGGAGAAGGACTGGGACTACACCCAATCGATCCGCATGATGCGCCAGCTCATGGGCGGGCGGATGTATCCGCTCACGCTCGAGGGCTTGGACAAAGCGATGCGGGAATTGGTGTGCTAGGGCGCCGCCCGATTCGATGGGTTGCTCGCACGCGCGACGCGCTAGAGATTGCTCGGCGTTCCGATCCAGCGGCCCATGCGCGCCAAGTGGCGCGAGATGGCGATATCGGTGACGCGTCCGATCAGATTGGCCACCGGCACCGGGCCGTGCGCGATCTTGTCACGACTGTCGACGCTGTTGGCGCGGTTGTCGCCCAGCACGTACACGTATCCGAGGGGCACCCGGATCTCGGCTTCGTTGGCGAAACGCGCCTGCGGGTCGCCGGCGTCGACATAAGGCTCCTCGACCATCATGCCGTTGACGACGACATGACCACCCTTGATCGCAATGCGGTCGCCTTCCACCGCAACGATGCGTTTGATGTAGTGGACCTGCTCTTGCTTGGGGTGCACGTAGACTGCGACCTCGCCCCGGCTGGGGTGGCGGCTGCGATAGTAGGTTGCATCAGCGAGAAAGTACTCACCCATCCGCAGCGTGGGTTCCATGCTGGGGGTGATGGCGTTCAACCACAGCAGCTGGCCCGACGACTTGGCGTGGAGGGCATAAATGCAGGGCCCCGCGAAGATGAGGCAGGCGAGCACGAAGGCGCCGGCGTAGGTCGTCCATCGGTTGTAGCGATGGGGCGGATAGTCGCGCATCCGATACGCGCGCGAAACCGCATCGACCATGATGTAGAGCCACAGCCCCACCAACAGCGCCAAGCTGACGGCGAACATCCAGAAGCGCGCCAAAACGCCCATCATCGCGAACATCAGCAGCATGTCCGCGATCATGACCAAGATGAATAACGTGATTCCGCGGCGGGCTTGGCCGATGTAGAGGTGCCCCAGCCCAGGCGTCAGCGCCGTCAGCAGCGCCGTCACCCAGGGGGAGGGGCCGCGCCGTTGGTTTGATTGATCGTCCGCGCGGGCCGGCGCGTAGTCGGCAAAGGCCATCAAGTTCTCCGAAATCTTCGCGTGCGCGGTTCCCCGACGCCGAGACCGCACCTCTGGTTGAGTATTAGTCTCGCGACCTCGGGTTAAGGTTCGAGGCGGCGCACGATTGTTTTGCGGGGCCCGCTACAGCTATTGCGGGTTTTTCGAAGTCTGGACAATCTTAGATTGAACGGTCTCAGTCGTCGCTTCAACGCCGCACCGCGACATATGCCCCCGCCAACGCCATCGCCGCTGCGACGCCAAGCGCAGCCAACCGGACTGCGACATTCACACCAGCCGCCACCCCCTCGGCCCCGCCGGCCGAATGGGTGATATCCTCGATCAGCAACACGATGAGGGCGGCCGCGACCCATCGCAGCAGGCGAAAACGGTGCCAGGGCGGGGGAAGGCGGCTGAGCGCCGCAGCCGTTATTCCGCTCGCGACGAAGGCGAGACCGGCGATGCCCCACCAGGGTCCCGTCGTGCGCAGGTCCCGCGTCCCGCTGGAGAAAAAATTCTCCCACAGGCTCGCTAGGTCGAAGCCGGCGCCGGTCAGATAGACCTCAAGCGCGAGCGCGGCCAGGACCCCGCACGTCAGCGCCGTCGCGTAGATCAACGCCGGCGGCAGCGCGGTGGGGGAGAGTTCTCGTTTGGGCCTCTGCATGCCGATCAATGCCGCAAAGCGCCGGGGGTACAACGAATGCCCGGGGTGAGCCCGGGCATTACCACAGGTTTCGCCGCTGCAACCAGGCCGCGGGGTTAGCCGCGCCGCTCGGCCTCCCAGACGCCCGAGCAGGCACCGTTGCCGTTGCCGCTCCAGGATCCGGCGCCGCTCGTGCCCGCAAGCCGACCCTTGCCGGTCGCGGACTTGTCGCTGGCGCTCACGGTGACGACCACGGCGCCATTGTGGGCGACCTTGCCGCTGATGTTAATGGGCGTCGATCCCGCGTTGCCGAGGTTGCCGTTGGTGATGCGGACCGGATAGCGATAGGCCGGATCGCATTGGCCGGCCTTGGTCATGATCACGACGCTCCAGAGCCCGTCGTAGCTCGGCCCGGCTTCGGCTCCCTCGAGCGCGGGAAGCGCGGCCACGGTGGCGAGCGCTGCCAACCCCAATAGGCCCGCGGCCCGGGTGCAAACTCGCGAACAAGTCATGGTATCCCCTTCCTGTTTCGTGCCGGGCGCCGCCCCCGATATCCCGGGCGAAAACGGCACTGAACGCAGTGATCCTTGATGCGCCACCCCGTTAGTCGCAGAACAGCCGCGATTGGTTCAAATCCCCTCAACCCCGCTCGCTGCGACCACGGTCTCAGCGCGGCCTGAGAGGGCATGCGCCTTCAACGGGGGAGGGGGAAGCCTGCTGTCATTTTCCGGGCGCGCGGCGAGCGCCCGCAGTCGAGCGGAGGAGAGCATGCCGGCTGAACGCTTCGATTTTCCCAACGCCCGCGGACAAAATCTCGCCGCGCTGCTCGACCGGCCAGCGGGAGAGCCGCGTGCCTACGCGCTGTTTGCGCACTGCTTTACCTGCGGCAAGGACATCCACGCCGCCAAGCGTATTGCCGAAGGCTTGACCGCGCTCGGCATCGCCGTGCTGCGCTTCGACTTCACCGGCCTCGGCTCGAGCGAAGGCGAATTCGCCAACACCACATTCTCCTCCAATATCGCCGACCTGGTCGCGGCCGCGAACGAGCTGCGCCGCCGCGCCGCCGCGCCCGCGATCCTCATTGGCCACAGCCTCGGCGGCACCGCGGTGCTCGCCGCAGCCGCCGAGGTGGCGGAGGCGCGCGCGGTGGTGACGATCGCCGCGCCCTGCGATCCCGCCCACGTGACCGGCCTGTTCAGGGATCGTCTCGACGAGATCGGCGCCAAGGGCGAGGTCGAAGCGACCCTCGCGGGTCGGCAGTTTCGCATCAGCCGCGGCTTCGTCGACGACCTCGCCGAGCATAAGCTCCTCGATCGCATTGCCAACCTGCGCAAGGCATTGCTGATCTTCCACTCGCCGACCGACGAGGTCGTTGCCGTCGACAATGCAAGCCGCATCTTCGCCGCGGCGAAGCATCCCAAAAGCTTCGTCTCGCTCGCCGGCGCCGATCACCTCTTGAGCCGCCGCAGCGACGCGGCCTACGTCGCCAACGTTATCCACGCGTGGGCCGAGCGCTATCTCGACATGCCGCAACTCGCGCCCGAGGCGCCGCACGATCCCAACACCGTCGTCGTTCGCGAAACCGATCGGGGCCGCTTCCAGCAGGCGATCGCGGTTCGCTCGCATCGCTTCCTAGCCGACGAGCCGGTCGAGGTCGGTGGCATCGACAGCGGCCCGGGTCCTTACGACCTCGTGCTTGCGGGCCTGGGAGCCTGCACGGCCATGACGCTTCGACTCTATGCCGAGCGCAAGGCGCTGCCGCTCGAGCGGGTGACGGTCGAACTCAGCCATTCCAGAATCCACGCCGCCGATTGTGAAGATTGCGAGACCAAGGAAGGGATGATCGACCGCATCGAGCGGGCCATCACATTGCGCGGCGCGCTCGATGCCGAGCAGCGGCGGCGGCTGCTCGAAATCGCCGACAAGTGTCCGGTCCATCGCACCCTGACATCGGAGATCGACATCCGGACGGTGGAGCGGCGCGAGGCGGATGATCGCGGGACGCGCGGCGTGTAAAATTGACGGGCGAATCGACAGCCGGATGCGACTATGGCGCGACAACGGAGGGCACCGAAGTCGGCTCCCCGTGAAAGCGGCGATCCAGCGCCGGCTTGATTCCGCCTTCGCATGGATGAGCGGAGTTTCGATGTAACCTTTGCCGAGTTCATAATCGCGGAACCAAATGGGAGGAAACCAATGAACGCGGGCACGGAAGGTACGATCGACACGAAGCGGCTGATATTTCCCGCCCTCGGCGGGCTCTACCAAAGCATTGCACCCTACAGCTACGCCATCATCCGTTTCTGCGCGGGAGCGATCGTCATCTATCACGGCTATATGAAACTCTTCGGCGGCTTCGCTGGGCCGGTTGCGCAGAATGTTCTGACGCCGCTTGGCTTCCCGGCGCCGCAGGCCTGGGCCTACTTCCTCGGCGTCCTGGAATTTTTTGGCGGCGCGGCGCTCGCCGTGGGATTTCTCACGCGTCCGCTTGCGCTCATGTTCACCGTGCAGATGGCGATCGTGACCTACTGGCACGCGGGCAACGGATATTTCTTCTCGAGCCCGCGCGGCGGCTGGGAGTTCCCGTTGCTGTTGACGATCCTCTACGCGGCGATCTTCTTCCGCGGCGCCGGGCGTTGTGCCGTCGATCGCATGATCGGCAAAGAGTTTTAGAACCTACTCCGTCGAAGACGGCGTAAACGCTGGTCCGGCGCGTTATTGACCCGCGCTGTCGCGGCGGGGGCGGAGAATGCAATTTTGGCGGATCAGCCGCGGGGCCAGCGTCTGCGACAAGGCAGCGCTGCGACATTGCGCCCTGCGACACCATGCCAGCAATCGTAAACGCGACGGATCGTCTCTCCGCGATTGATTCGCCCGTGGGCGTGGCCGAGCCTTGCAGGCACGCAGTCAAGGCACAAGGGGCAAGCCATGAGCCTGCTGGTAATTTTCATCATAAGCTTGGTGATCGGTCAGTCGCTCTCCATCGGTTTAGGTTTGCTGGTCGAGCGTTATTCGACCCCCTACACCGGGCTGGTGACCTTCATCACTAGCTATTTCCTGATGTTCTGGCTGGCTTGGCGCTTTGCGGTCCGCATCACGGCGCCGAGGTCGCCGTAACGCGACGGGTTGAGCGGCGCCGGAAAGTCATCGACGAGCGAAGCGGCGTGAGCGGCCGTTATTGTCGGTTGCCTGATCCGTGCATCGAGAGCTCGGGCAGGGTGTCGCCGAACGCGGTGCCCTTCTTGCCGGCCGCGACGCCAACTTCGTAGAGCGCCTGCATGTATTGGCCGTCGAACGGCCCGCGGCTCGGATGGTCGAAGCTCGGGTCGACGTGGGCGATGCGCAGTGCGATGCCGTGGCGCTGCGCGCCGATATAGATCAACATGACCTCCGCACGCAGCGCCGCTGTCAGCGCCACGCCGATGGAGCGGCCGAGCACGCCGGGAATGTTGCGGTCCGGCATTTTGAACTCGGGTCCGAGCTTCGAGTTCACGATCACGTAGAGCTGGTTGAGCGGGGGACGCGATGTGCCGCGCGCGGAGAGCATCGTTTCCGGCATGACGAAGAACGGCGCGGTCAGCGTGCCGTCGCCGTGCAGTTCCTGGAATTTCTTGCCGTTCGCCTCCACCTCGATGGCGACGGGCGAAAAAAATCCGGGAATGCTCGAGGACGCGAGCAGGATGTCACGAAACAGCTTGACCCCTTGCTCTCCCCGTGCGGCGATCGCGCCCATGTTCCAGACCACGCGGCGTCCGGCATCGAGATTGGTGGTCGCGACGAACAGGCGCCGCCCGCGCGCGTGCTCGGCGGCGATCTCAGAAAGCAGCGTTGGCGTCACCCGCTGCTCGATCAAGCGCTTGAGCGGCCAGTAATCGAACAGGCTGTCGCGGGTCGTGCGATCTTCGAAGATATCCGCCGCCCCGATCGTGGTGAAATTCTTGTGCACCTCCTCGTCGTATTTGGGTCCGAGAAAGGCGAAAGGAGCAATCAGCGCGCCGATGCTCACCCCGGTCACGACCGCGAATTCGGGCCGCGTGCCCGATTCGCTCCAACCGGTGAGCACCCCCGCGCCGTAGGCGCCATCCGAGCCGCCGCCCGAAATCGCCAGCCAAGGTCCGCTCGCCTGCGGTAGGAGGCGCGCAAATTCCGTCTCCGAATCGCCCCAGATTCGCGCGTCCGGAATGCCGGGAATGACCGCAACGTCCTCGTCCTGCACCGTGAAGGGAGCGCGCTCCTGTTGCTCCTTCGGTGCAGCTTTGGGTGCCGCCCCTTTTCTCTCGACCCGCTTCTTGGCCGCGGCGAGTTGCTGCGCGTGCGCGGACGCCCACTCGAGCGGCGGGAACACAACCAGGATCGCGCAAGTCATCAGCCCGACGGCAAAACCCGAAAAAATACGCAGCCTATGCAAAGCTCTCCTCCAATCGCTGCGACGCGTCGCGGTCCGATAGGATTTTGGCATTCGCGATTACGAATCATCGCGGGAATGAGCGGAGGTTTCCGCCGTGCGCGCTCAACCCCGGCTCGCGCTCCACACGCCGGCGCAGCTCCCGTTGGGGCCTTGGCCGCGCCAGCTCCCGCTGCCGGTGCTGCGCGAAAGCCGGCCCGAGCCGACGGCGTATTGCGGGCCGCTGGAAAGCCTCACGGTGACATTGCCGGACGGTGATACGCGTCCCGTAAGGCTGACCGGTCCGCCGCCCGCGTAATAAACCACTCCTCTGCTGATCGTTACGCCGTACCGGTATGCTTGGTCGCAAGGACCGCTCCTGGTGACGACAGTCACGCTCCATGGGCCGTCGAACGACGCTGCCAGTGCGGACGTGCCGGCAGCAAACATCGTGACGGCGAAGAGCGTCGCCAGCGTGACGGCGCGGATGGAATGGCTGATCATGGGGACCCTCGTCTTGTGGCGCCTTTGGCCGGCGCCTGGTTGTGGTCGTTCTGCCTTTATCTTCATCATGGGCAGAGCGATGGCTGGCCTCGCTCACAACGCGGTGCGGCATGGTTAGCAGAAGGCATGTGATGAAAGAAGGGGTTTTGCCATCTCTACTGTTGAAATGGATCGCGCGCCACCCGCCCCACGATCATGTTATTATTGTGTTCGACGCGGGGCGCGCGCGACCCGCGCCGGCGCCGAAAATTCAAGCGATAGCAGGAGGAACGCCCATGAAACCGCTTAAGCTTGGTCTCAGCCTTGCCGCCACGCTTGCGATTCCACTCACGCTCGCACCAGCCTGCGCGCAAGGCGGTAAATCAGGGGTCGAGCGGCTTTACATCTTGAATTGCGGGGAGGGCGTCGTCGGCGACATCTCGCGCTGGTCGCCGGGGGTGAACGTGGGCAAGTCGATGGACTTCGTCGACAGCTGCTACCTGATCAAGCACGGCCAAGACTGGCTTTTATGGGATACCGGCGTGGCCGACGCCATCGCCGCCATGCCCGAGGGGCAGCGCCCCCCCGATCCGCGCATGACGCACTGGCGGCGGCCGAAGACACTTGCCGCTCAGCTCGATCAGCTCGGCGTGAAACCGTCCGACATCAAATACGTCGCCGTCTCCCACACCCATCCCGACCACATCGGCAACATGACGCTGTTCCCGCAGAGCATGCTGCTGGTGCAGAAGGCCGAGTACGAGTGGCCCGCACCGGTCGGTCCGCGCTTCAAACCGGACCATCCGGTGACCAAGCTCGAGGGCGATCACGACGTTTTCGGTGACGGCAGCGTGATGATTATCTCCACGCCCGGACACACCCCCGGCCATCAGAGCCTGCTGGTCAAACTTCCCAAGACCGGCGCCGTGCTGCTCTCGGGCGATGCGGTGCACTTCAAGGAAAATTGGGAGAACCGGCGCGTGCCGGAAAACAACGACAGCAAGGACAAGACCGTCGCCTCGATGCAGCGCATGGCGGACGTCATGGCGAAGGAAAAGGCGCAGCTTTGGATCAATCACGACAAGGCGCAGCGCGACGGCCAGAAGATGTCGCCCGAGTACTACGAGTGAGCGGGCGTATGCTTGCGCGCATTGGCAGCGTCTGCGGCACGCTCGTCCTCGCCTGCGCGATCGGCGCGGCGCAAGGAGAGACGGCACACGCGCAGACTGCCTATCCAAATCGCCTGGTGACGCTAGTCGTGCCTTATCCCGCCGGCGGCACGGCCGACCTTCTGTGCCGCCTTGCTGCCGACAAGGCGAGCAGCAATCTCGGTGGGCAGGTGGTGGTCGAGAACCGCCCGGGCGGCGCGGGCGGGCGCATCGGCACCGAGGCGGTGTTGCGCGCGCCGCCCGACGGCTACACGCTTCTGTGCGCGGCGCAACTCACCTTCAGCGTCACCCACCTCTTGTTTTCGAAGGCGTCGTTCGACCCGCGCGCGCTCGAGCCGGTCAGCGTGCTGGCGACCTATCCACTCATCTTGATCGCGCGCGCCGACCTCCCCTTCAATGGCTTGCAGGACCTCATCGCTTACGCGCGCGCCAATCCCGGAAAGATCAACTATGGCCATCAAGGCAAGGGCCAGACCGGACATCTCCTCGGCGAGCTGTTGATGCTCAAGGGCAAGTTCCGCATGACGGAAATTCCCTATCGCGGCAGTGCGCCTGCCATCAACGATCTGCTCGCTGGAAATATCGATGTGGTGCCGGATTATCTTCTCGCCAACAAAGCGAACATCGATGCCGGCAAGCTCAAATTGCTGGCCACCGGCAGCCGCGAGCGGCTCAAGGATTACCCGCGGGTCGCGACCATCGCGGAGACCTTGCCCGGCGTCTACGCCGATACCTGGATGGCGGTGGCGGCGCCTCCCGGCACGCCCACGGAGACCGCCAAAAAAGTATCGGAGGCGATCAGGCAGGGATTCCAGCAGAGCGATCTGCGGGCGCGCATCCTTGCGCTGGAAGCCGATCCGCTCGCCAGCACGCCGCAGGACATGCGCGAGTTGATCCACCAAAGTCTGGAAACCTGGGGCCCGGTGGTCGAGGCGGCCAAGATCGTCGTGGAATGACTCGCAAGCAGTACTGGCAGTGGACGATGGCGTTGCACGTCGTTTGTGAACTTAGGGACCAGAATCGAATGTAAGGCTGGATTCCCGCTTGCGCGGGAATGAGCGGAGGGACAATGCTTGCAGTTATGAGGAGCCGCTGATGGCGTTCAG
>Ga0137365_10004140_pt1 | contig 11619 bp, 11 predicted proteins | sample SagtaG_9_FD_104799 | JGI IMG/M metagenome (GOLD analysis project Ga0137365, IMG submission 104799) | Vadose zone soil microbial communities from Sagehorn Ranch, Mendocino, California, USA - Sage1_L_40_16 metaG | ecosystem: Environmental > Terrestrial > Soil > Vadose zone | place: USA... | reverse complement strand
GACCGGATGCAAACGGCTCGGCCAGGTGATCATCGAGGCGAACCTCCCGCCCGCGGTCCCGCTGCTCACCGGGCGGACCACCGTGGAAAACGGACCACCGAGAACGATACTTGACGCTGAGGCAAACGGCATGGAAAACAAGACTCACCAGGCACTGTCCGACTCGGCTGGGCATTTCCGCCGCGCAGTGCCCGCGTGTATTGTCTGGTCATAGCAATTACGCTGCTCCAGACCCCGGCAGCGCAGGAATACTGCCTGGCGGTGAGTTGAGTGAGCAGTCCTGGTGACCCCGGCACCGTGACCGGTACCGGACCTGGTGTCGGTCCGGCCGCCGGCCCCGTGCCGCGTCGGCACGATCGCCGTGATCCGTGGCTGCGCATAGGCTCTGCAGTTGGTATGAAATTCCCGCTTGTCGGTCAGCCCGGCCACGGCAGGACGGCATTCGTGCGGCGCCAGCCGATCCACATCGTGGACGGCCGCGCCGAAGGCGGCTACACCGGCGTGTTCGAGTTCATCTGCCCCGGCTGCGGCGATAATCCATACGTGGATTACTCCGAGATCCCGCTGCGGCTTCAGTGGCTTCGCGGGCCGCGCACGCTACAGGCGGCCCTAGAGGCGTATGACGAGCACCTCGGGCCGCTGCCCGGCCCGAATGGCGACAGCGCCGCAAGCTTAGGCCTGGCTGCGCGGGGGCCAGGCAGGTCGGTGTGTAACTCGATGATCATTGTTCGTAAGGTCACGCGGAGCCTGACCGCGGCTAGGCCGGGCTGGCTGATAGTTATCTGCGGCGTCTGCCTTGCTATCCCGTTGGCCCGGCTTGCAGCACTGCTGTTCATCGTAGGGCTTATGCCTGGTTCGGCCCGCGAGAGTCCGCCGCGCGGCGAGCTAGCGCGTTCGGTGCACGAGATCGTACTACTTGTAAACGGGTGGCCAACGCCACGCCAAATTTAATGCTGGCAATGCTGCGTCTCGTGCCGCAGCCCCTTGATATTGAGCTTGACGCCGGCCGCAGCCGCCAGGTCGCTGGCCTTATGGGTGGCCCAGTCGGGATTCCACGGCCTGGCGCCCATCGGGTCATTTGAGAACACGTAGGCGTCACCGGGTAGCTCAAGACCGACGGTGGCCAGCCCGGCGCGGATCGTGCCCAGGTGCTCGCTGAGCATCGCGCAGGTCACCGGATCGATGGCCAGGTACCGGTCCTGGTGCGTCTTGGTGTCCTTCCGGACCCGGAGGCCACCGACCACGACGTAATTGAAAGCTATATGCAGGACACCGCTGGCCAGGTCGACATCGCGGACCTGCAGCGCGCACAGCTCACCTCGGCGTGCGCCGGTGATCGCGGCCAGCCACAGGTACAGCGCCAGCATCGGGTGCGCCTTACGGCCCTCCGCGATCACCTTGGCGACGTCCTCGGGTGTGGTGGCGGGCAGCGGCCGCCGCGTGACAGCCGGCGGCTTAGCGGACTCAGCCGGGTTCCAGGCGATCCACTCCCAGCGCTTCGCCGTCGCGAAGGCGCCGGACAAGATGCTGTGGACGTTCCGGATCGTCTTCGCCGTCATCGGCTTGCACACGTGCGGCTGGCATCCGGCGCGCTTGCAGTCATGGTCGCGGGCGCGCGGAGCCCGGCCGGATCGCCGGTCTGTCGCTGCGTCACCGGCTACGACCGCGGTCCGGCCCTGGCGCACGACGACAAGTCCCTCGTCGGCCAGAACCGCCAGGGCGTGCTGCAGGGCCGCCACCGGCACGTCCTGCAGGATGCTCATCTCCCGGACCGAAGGCAGCGGCTCGCCCGCCGTGAGCATCCCAGACCGGATCGCGGCCCCGATCGCCTCCACCACCTGCTGCCAGGCGGGTCGACGACTACCCGGGTCAACAGCGAGGAGTGGCACGTTCCGGTGCTCGATGAACCGCTTCCCGGTGCACCCGGGATCGCTGCACCGCCTCAGTTGCGCGTACAGGAGGTCGAGCAGGGGCCCTCGGATCTTCCGGACCTGCAGGTGCCCGAGAGCGGGCTTGATCACCCGCCGGATGTAGACCTCGTTCGCCTTCCTGGTCGATAGGTCCCAGTCGGCGACCTCGGCGTACCGATCCATCAGCTGCGCCACGGTGGCGTCCGTCTCGGGCTGGCGCCCCGCCGAGGCCTGCTCGAGCAGCCTGCCGAGCTCGATCTGCGCGGCCCGTTCGGTCTTGCATGTCTTCCGCAGGCGGATCTGCCGGCCCGTCAACGGATCAGTCCCGGCATAGACACTTACGCGGAACGAACCGCTGGGGAGCTGCTGAATGTAACCGCCTCTGGCCTTGGCCATGACGGCACGCTAACTCGGCTGGGCGTATCCGTGCCACAACCCGTGCCACGTCCAACCATCATACGATACGTTTTCCCAGGTGGGGCGCCAGGGGGTCGAACCCTGAACCAATGGGTTAAAAGCCCACTGCTCTGCCATTGAGCTAACGCCCCGCTGCGCCGGACGAGCCGACGCCTGCTGGACCCCGGCTGAGACCGGCGTCTAGAGACGAAGCGTACCGACTTCGCGGCCCGGTCGCTGCCTGAGATTAACGGTATGCCGAGATCCCGGTGAGGGCCTGGCCGATGGCCAGCGCGTGGATCTCCTCGGTGCCCTCGTAGGTCAGCACGGCCTCCAGGTTGTTCGCGTGCCGGATCGGCGGGTATTCCAGCGTCACGCCGCTGGCTCCGAGCACCGTCCGGGCCTGCCTGGCGATGTCGAGCGCCGACCGCACGTTGGTCATCTTGGCGATGCTGACCTGCACCGGGCTGACCGAACCGGCCTCCTTCAGCCGCCCGAGGTGCAGCGCGAGCAGCTGGGAGCGGTACAGGTCCGCCGCCATCCAGCTGAGCTTGGCCTGGGTCAGCTGGAAGGACGCGATGGGCTTGCCGAACTGCTCCCGGGTCTTGGCGTACTCGATCGCGCTCTCCAGGCAGGTCCGGGCCGCGCCGGTGACTCCCCACGCGATGCCGAACCTGGCTTCGGTCAGGCACGACAGCGGCCCCTTGAGCCCGGTGACGCCGGGAAGCGCGGCACCGGCCGGAAGCCGGGCCTCGTCTAGGTGGAGTTCGGAGGTGATGGAGGCGCGCAGCGATAGTTTCTTGTGGATATCCCTGGTGGTGAAGCCGGCGGTACCGCGCGGGACCAGGAAGCCGCGGATGCCGTCCTCGGTCCCGGCCCAGACCACGGCGATGTCGGCGATGCTGCCGTTGGTGATCCACATCTTGGTGCCGGAAAGGACCCAGTCGGAGCCGTCCTTCCGGGCGAAGGTCCGCATGCTGCCCGGGTCGGACCCGTGATCGGGCTCGGTGAGGCCGAAGCATCCGACCGCTTCCCCGGCCGCCATCCGGGGCAGCCACTCGTTTTTCTGTTCTTCCGATCCATAGCGCCAGATCGGGTACATGGACAGCGAGCCCTGGACCGACGCGGCGCTGCGCAGGCCGGAGTCGCAGGCCTCGAGTTCCCGGCACGCGACGCCGTAGGCGATAGCCCCGGCCCCGGCGCAGCCGTAGCCGGTCAGGTGCATGCCGAGTACCCCCAGCTTGCCGAGCTCCGGCATGATGTCCCGGGGCAGCGTGCCTTCCTCGAACCAGTCCTCGACGTGCGGCAGCACCCGGTCGCGGGCGAAGGCGCGCACGGTGTCACGGATGAGCCGCTCCTCGTCGGTCAGCTCGTCGTCGATCTGCAGCAGGTCCGTACCCGGCGCGCCTGCGGACATGGCGGCTCCTCTCGTCTGGCTCAAGCTCAGGGTATTAACCGGGATCTTCCTGATGTCAGTCCGCCCCCGCAGTGGGCATGATCTAGCTATGACTGAGCCAAACATCAATCCGAGCAAGCGCCTGTACCGGACACGCGAGGGGCGTGTCGTCGCCGGAGTCTGCAGCGGCATAGCGGGCTACTTCGGCATCGACCCGACCCTGGTCCGCCTGGCGTTCGCCGTATTCACGATCTTCGGCGGGGCCGGCATCCTGATCTACCTGATCGCCTGGATCGTGATCCCGGAAGAGGGCGGCGACGGCAGCTCCATCGCGGAGAGCTTCGTCAGCAAGCGCCGCTCCTAGCCGCCGGGGGCAGGGCTCTCCGGCCCGTTCGGCCGTGCCTGGGTTAGCCGGCCGCGCAGGTGCGTCCAGCTCATGGCGAGCATGGTCGCAGCGGTCAGGCCGACCAGGCCGGCCAGCCCGACGGCGAGCGGGGCACCGATCAGCTGCGCCACCGCGCCGCCGGCCAGGATGCCGAGGCCCTGGACGGCGTACAGGCCGGACTGGGCGACGCCGAACGCGCGGGCCCTGGTGTCGGGGCGCAGCGCCTGCACGAACGCGGCGGCCGCGGCGAACTGGTAGGCGCCGCCCGCGCCCGCCAGCGTCCACAGCGTCAGCACGGCCCACAGCGGCGGACTCCACGCGCTGCCGATCAGCGGGGCGCAGGACAGGACGGCGAGCCAGCCCATCATCCTGATCCGCGCGGACGGGGCGGCGATCCTGCTGATCAGGAAGGCGCCGATCACCATGCCGAGGGGCACGGCCGCCATCAGCAACCCGACGGTCAGCGCGTTGCCGTGCAGGGAGCGCGCGTACGGTGCGGCCAGGCCCTCGGGGACGATGTAAAAGCCGGCCAGCCAGCCGAACAGCAGCAGGGTCAGCAGCACGCGGCTACCGAAGACGATCCGGACGCCGTCCGCCGACACGGACCACAGCGAGGCCCGGGCCGCGCCGGCGCGGCCCGGGGCGGGGCGGCTCCGCACCCCGGTCAGGAGGATGAGGGCCGACAGGCCGAACGTCACGGCGTCGATGCCCAGCGTCTTGTGCGGGTCGAGCACGGCGACGACGGCGGCGCCCGCCACGAAGCCGAGAATCTGGCTGGCCTGATAGGTGATATTGCCGATGGCGGAGCCGAGCACGAACTTGTCGCCGGGCAGCACGTCCGGCATGAGCGCGGCCCGCGCCGATGAGAACGGCACCCCGGTCAGCACGGTGCAGAACAGCAGGACGCACAGCGCGGTAAAGGGCAGGCTGGGGATCGCCATCAGCCCGACCGTCCCGACCCGGAACAGGTCGCAGACGATCATCACCCGACGCCGCGGGAACAGGTCCGCCAGACCGGACAGCAACGGGCCGCCCGCGATCGGCGGCAGGTAGGTGAGCGCGTAGGCCAGCGCGGTGAGGAACGGAGAATGGGTTCGGCCGTAGACCAGGATGGCGATGGCCACCTGAGCGAACTGGTCACCGGTGAAGGAGAGTACCTGGGCGCTCCACAGCGCACGGAACTCGCCGATGGCGAAGACCTCGCGGTAGGACGACCGTGCCTCGGGTGCCCGCCGGTGGCGGCCCGGGTGGACGGCCTGGGCCGCCTGGCCTTCGTCCCGGCCCTCGTCCCGGGCCCGAGCCTCGCCGGGCTCTGCCCGGAGCTCAGACGTCACGGTCTGGCTCGCGCTCAGGCGTCGGCCAGGGTGGTACGCGGCGTATGGCCGGTTTCGCCGTCAAGCATGCAACTGCCCCCACGTCGTCCAGTGACACCCGTCGAGATAGTTGCCCGTTCTAACCTCTGCGTAATCTTCATATCGCTTACCGTGTCTGATGCGGCGGATGTTTGCAAGAGGTATCGCCTGAATCCCGGCCGGCTTGGCCACGGTCTATCCGCTTTGCTGGTTCTTGGTGTCTTCCCATATGCTGGGGCGGTCCCGACGGCGGGCTGATGCCGTCCACGGCGACCGAAGCCGACGGCGCCCCCATCGTCTAGTGGCCCAGGACACCGCCCTTTCAAGGCGGCGGCACGGGTTCGAATCCCGTTGGGGGCACGCCCGGCTCAGGAAGCGCCCGGCGCTTGGCCGCGATGCGCTGGAGGGTCTCCCAGAAACCCGGGCTCATCAGCGGCCCGCGTGGTTCACGGTGGCCGGCCGAATTCATTTGTACCGAACGGGCCGGGCGACTCGCCCCCGGTCACGCGGGTCAGCCACGCCGCCGAGACCCGGCCTCCAGGGTGGAGAAGCTCTTGTGCATGGCGGCACGCATCACTAGCGGCGCGCCGGTGGTATGCTCTTCCGGGCGAAGGCGGTTGCCTTCTGCAGTCCCCATCACGGGGACACGTCGACTACGGTTGGCGGTACGAGGTCCTGTAGAGCAGCTTGGAGTGCTCGCCACCCTGTCAAGGTGGAGGTCGCGGGTTCAAATCCCGTCAGGACCGCAGGGATCCCCGGTGAGATTTCACTGGGGTCCCAACCAGGTCAGGTAGCTCAGTCGGTATGAGCGTCCGCCTGAAAAGCGGAAGGTCGGCAGTTCGACCCTGCCCCTGACCACCATTGCCAGCCCGGGCTGGCAGCCTGTATCACCTGCGTTTAGCCTGCTGAGGGGATGTTTTCGCCTCTATTTTAGCAGGAGTGCCGGAGTATGCCGCGGAGTGTCGTCGTGTCCGTGGGGAACTCGTGGGGGCCGCCCCCGACCCGGACTTGTGGGATTTCTGTGGGGCCCGCCGGGGCTTCCGGCGGCTCACGCAGTCGGCCGTTCAAGGACTTCAGGCTCTGGCTCGTGGGACAGATTCGCGGCTCGGCCCGAGTGGCTGTCTGGGTGCCCTACTCGGCTGATCTTGAAGGTGCCTGGACGAGATTCTGCTAGCCGGGTGCCTTCTGGGCTGTTGGCGCATCCCGGGGGGGGGGGCCGGGTAGCGGCCAAGACGGCGGTCTTAGGTGTCGGTCATGATGCGGTCGTAGGTGCGGCGGGCGCGGGCGCTGCGGGCGCTGGCGCCGTAGCGGCGGAGCATCTGCGGGGAGGCCCAGCCGTTGAGCTCCATCAGGTCTCCCTCCGGTCCGCCGCGGTCCAGCCAGGTGTGGCTGAAGTGATGCCGGAACCGGTGCGGGTGAACGGCCACGCCGCACTGGCGTCCGCGGCGGGCAGTCATCTGGTAGATCCCAGCGGGAGTCAGCGGCTCCCGGTTGTTGATTCCCAGCCACAGCTGGGGCCGCCAGGTCTGGGCGTGCCGGGAGCGGGCGCGCAGGTACCGGTCCAGGCTGCGGGCGGCCTGGTGGCCGATCTTGACGATCCGGTCCTTGCCGCCCTTGCCGCGGACGATGATCTCCCGCTGCCACAAGTCGACGTCACCGCAGCGCAGGCCGGCCAGTTCGGACAGCCGGATGCCGGTCGCAGTGAGCACCGCGATGATCGCGGTGTCGCGGCGCTGGGCGAAGCTGCGGCCCGCGCACGCCCGCTCCAGCCGGGTGAGTTCCCCGGGCGTGAACACCGGGACCAGCTTGTCGGCCACGCGCGGCGGCGCCAGCCCGGCCATCGGATCGGGCAGCTCGTCCTCGGCGGCCAGCCATTTGAAGAACTGCTGCAGGGCCCGGTACTGGTTGCTGGCGTAGGCGGTGCTGTAGCGGCCTAGCAGCCATGCCATCCACTGCTGGATGTCGCGGCTGGTGACCTGCTCCCAGCCGCCCCGGCCGACCTGCAGGCGGGCGGCGGCGAACCACTGCACCGCCTCGGTGTAGGTCCGGATTGTCTTGGCAGCCTTGCCCTCGGCGGCCAGGCGCAGGGCGAACGAATTGATCTCGGCTTGGAAGATCCCGGCGTCCAGCTGCTTGGGCTGCCGGGAACGCGCTCGTGGTGCGGTCATGGGCATGGCTCTCTTCCTGTCGCGCACTATCCGCTCCCAGCGCTACCTCAGGCACGAGACCGCACAGCATCCACAGGACACAGAAATGACCCGCAGGACCGTGCTCGCCGCCGAACGGGCCGCTGCAGCCAGCCCCCGGGTACCCATCGGCTAAATGCCGGTCGGCGGCCCGCAACGGACCGCGTCGGGGGTCGCGGCCCTTGCGTGCCGACGCGCCTGCCCGCGCGTAACCGCCTACGCTGCTGCCACGTTCGCCGACCGCGCCTACGCCGCCCGCTTTGACCCGTGTGCGTTCCCGGCCTCCGCTGACCTGCTGGCTGGTTTACCGCACATGCCGATGGGAGTGCGTAGAACACGCCTCATGCAGCGGGCCAGAAAGGGCGTTCAAGCATGCCTGCAGATGGGAGACGCGCCGTGCGGTCGTTCCTTCGGGGCCTCCCGGCGGTTAGCCTGGTACGTGATCCTTGGTGGGTGACTGAACGGGAAGACCCTATGGATGCCGCAAGCTCAACGGAGCGGTCGCCCAGCGATCCGATCGCGGAAGGAACTGCCTCCCGCGAGTACTTCCTGCTGAACGATCAGCCTTTAGTCCAAGTCGAGGACGATCCGCTCGGAATGGCAGATATCGCTGCGGGCATCGCTGCGGTGCTAGTGGCGTCCATGACGTCCTCACCGTTTGTGCTTGCGGTCGATGCAGGCTGGGGAATGGGTAAGAGCACCTTGCTCCGCCAGGTCGAGAATCATCTTCCGGATAATCCCCACATCGTCAAGCTCCGTTTTAACGCATGGACTGCAGAAGGCGAGAATGCTCTTGAAGGATTGATAAAAGCAGTCCTAGGTGAATTGGATAGAAATGTCCTGCGTCGTTGGGTCCGCAGACTGGCCCGGAAACAACGCCTAATGGGAATAGCATGGGTAGCCTTTGGAGTCGCAGCCCGCTTTTTTGGCGTTACCCGGATGGTCGACGAGCTATGGAGTCGCATGGCTGTTGACGCCAAGTCTCGCAACGAGTTTCGTAGTCTGATTCACGGCATGCTATCGGATTGGATCTCGGCGGTAGAAGTGGGTAGTCCCGACCGGGCGCTGGTTGTGTTTATCGATGACCTCGATCGCTGCTCCGACGAGGTTGTAGTAAAAATATGCGAGGCAGTCAAGTTGTATCTTGACGCTCCTGGGCTGATATTCGTCATGGCATGCGATCAGTCGGTGCTAGCTCGAGGCGTAGCGTCGTCCGCGCGCGGCGGCACAGGCGAAGGACGTTCATATCTTGAGAAGATAATCCAGGTGGCATACCGTATGCCCCCACCTAATGAGGAACAGATTAGGAAGCTGATCCATGAATATGCACAAAAGTCGGGCACTGATAGTCTCATCAAGGAGACTGTTGCGCATATCATCGCTGAAGGGACTGGCCGTAATCCTCGCCGGATTAAGCGCATTATCAACAGCTTCGTGCTAGAGTACCGTCTTGATCCTGCATGGCAGGAGCCTCCGCTGAGCAGCGTGCTACTCGTCACGGCAATCATTCTTCAGCATTTGTATGCGCCATTCTACGAGTTGCTTGTCGGCGAGGATACAGTCGGGAACCCAATCGAGGAATTCCTCGATTGGGGTCGGATACGTGGAATGCATACGCTGCCTACCTCCGACGACGATCCCTGGTGGACGATTGTTCGTCGCTCCTTCCAGGCACACAGGCTTCCGGCACCCGAGATGCCAATAGACGCCGAAAAGCTAGGAAAACGGCTGAAGCAGCTTGAAGGTCAACTCCCTGGGAGTTTTGTGGACCTAGCCGATAACAATCCATTCATAGCGCTGTTGGAGGGCGTTGAGGGATTGGGAGCCAGCGATGCGCTGCGGGCACAACTGGTTCGACGGCCATTGGCAACAGTATCCGTTCAGGCAGGGATGACAATCAACGAGCTCAAGCACTTGAAGAACCTCCATATGGGTTCCACATCCAACTACCGGCTTAGTGAATCGCTTCAAGCAGAACTACGACGCCTCCGTTCGATCGGTCTAATCACCTCGAAGCGCGCCATCTATGAGATGCCGGACGAATTCGATCTAGGCGAATGGATGGAGCTCACAGGCCGAGGCGAAGATTACCTTAGACGCTGGGGTGAGTAAGTAAAGCACTGAGATGTGCACTGTCTGACCGGGCGTACTCTTTTGCCGCGATGAGGGCCGGGCGTTCCCAGGAGAGAAGAAGCTCCAGTCGATGGGAACGCCGCCTCGTGGCTAGGCGCGGCAGGCTCCTGGATGCATCCGTTAGGTTGTGCGGGTCTCGTCGTCCCGCACAACCTGGAGCATCTTGCGTTGCTCCTCCCGGACCATTTGGTGAAACGGGACACGCGGCTCGTCGTTGTACGCGGCGTCGATGGCTCGGCGCGCTGCCCGGTTCTCTGCTTCGGTCAGTACATGGTCGACGTGGTACACCCACGCGATCCGCCCGTCAGCGTTAGCCAGGCCGGTGCGGATCCGCAGTCCAGCGGCGCGGCAAGCACGGCGCATTACCGCCCGCCACGCCGCAGCTTCCTCGCTTGAGCTGAATTTGCCCACCACCGTCCCGTCGCGCCGTAGCACCTCCACCTGGCGCGCGACGGCTCCGTCCTGGGAACCCATGTCACCAAGGCTATGTCCGATGGACCGTCGTAGCCCTGCACCAGGCAGAGCATGCTCGATCGGCACGAAGTCCAGGGATCTGGGTAGCGCTCCTGCAGCGGAGCATATGGAGCGGATCTGCAGGGCTTGGTCCTCGCACGCCGGTCAGGGTTCGTCCTACTGTCCGCAGCAGGCTCGCGTCAGCCGCCCGGCCAGACATCCCGTTCGGAGGTTGCGACTATGATCGATCTTTCCGGCCGCGTCGTCATCGTCACGGGCGCGACAGCGGCATCGGGCTCGGCGGTCGCCGAACTCGAGGCGCTGGGCGCCACGGCGATCGGTGTCTGGTGTGACGTCAGCGATGAGGAAACCGTGGCCGGCGCCAGGCGGGCGACGCTCGCTGCACGACTTCGAGACCGTCGCGGCGTTCCTCGCCGACCCCTCGCTCATCTTCCACAGGGGGACAGCACGGTCGTAGACGGCGGCTATACGATCTTCTGACCGGCGCCGTACACCCGGCGCGAGCTCGACTTCCGGCGTGAGGCACGCGGACAGCGAGCGTGGGCGCCCTCCCGCTACAGCCTCGCCCAACGGGCCATACTGGAAGCCTGCCGAGCGCCAGCCGCAGTGATCGGCACCACGCGGCCCCGAGTCGGCTGGGACCCGCCTTAACCATGCTGCCTGGGCTGGCTGGGGATCGTGGAATACAGGCTGCTGGGTCAGGACCGGGTCAGTCGCGGTCAGGGTCGTGTGCTAGCCACAGGACGCCCAGGGGCGGCAGGGTGAGGGTGGCGGAGTAGTCCAGGTCGTTCCAGCCGGGAGCCTGGGCGGTGACGGTGCCGGTGAGGGCGTTGCTGCCGCCGAAGTCGGCGTTGTCGGAGTTGAGGATCTCCGTCCAGCGTCCTGGCTGGGGGAGCCCGATGCGGTAGTCATGGCGGGGTACCGGGGTGAGATTGGCCAGGCAGGCCAAGGGCCGCCCGGCTGAGGCGGGGAACCGGAGGAATGACAGCACGCTGTTGCCGGAATCGTCCGGGTCGATCCAGCGGAAGCCGGTCCAGTCGAAGTCCTGCTCCCACAGGGAGGGTTCGGCGCGGTAGATGGTGTTGAGCGCCCGGACCAGTGCCTGCATTCCGGCGTGCTCGGGGTAGTCGAGCAGGTGCCAGTCCAGGCTGGTGTCATGGTTCCACTCGTCGTTCTGGGCGATCTCGCCGCCCATGAACAGCAGGGGCCGGCCGGGGTGGGCCCACATCCAGGCCAGCAGCGCGCGCAGGTTGGCGAACTGCTGCCAGCGGTCGCCGGGCATCTTGCCGAGCAGTGATCCTTTTCCGTGTGCTGCCTCGTCGTGGCTGAGGGGGAGGATGAAGTTCTCGGTGAACGCGTACAGCAGCGCGAAGGTGAGCTCGTGATG
>Ga0137365_10004134_pt1 | contig 11632 bp, 10 predicted proteins | sample SagtaG_9_FD_104799 | JGI IMG/M metagenome (GOLD analysis project Ga0137365, IMG submission 104799) | Vadose zone soil microbial communities from Sagehorn Ranch, Mendocino, California, USA - Sage1_L_40_16 metaG | ecosystem: Environmental > Terrestrial > Soil > Vadose zone | place: USA... | reverse complement strand
GCCGTTCAAGACCTGGTAGTCGCCGTCGTCGCCGTCCTCCGCGTCCTCGCGCGCCGCGACCAGCGGCCGCTCGGGGAGGCCGAAGCGCTCGACGACCCTGACCAGGGCGGCGCTCAGCTTCGGGCCGCCCAGGTCGTAGGGCAGCAGCCGCTCCTCGAGGAGGAGGTCCACGGACGCGGGCGGGTCGCCGGGCAGGAGGCGGAGCTCGACGTGTTCGGAATCGACTGCAGCGTGTGCGGCGTGGCTCTCGGATCGCATGCGCAAAGGGTAGGAGGCAGAGGCGCGGCCGAAAAGCCGGCCGAGAGATCGGACGGCCAGGTGGTCCGAATGGACCCGGTCCGCCGAGCACCGGAGCACGCGTATTCGCCATACGCACGCGAGGAGCGCAGAAGGACCGGGTTCAGGCGGGCCGCATGGGCGTTCGAGATCCGGTCGGGCTTTCGGCCGCGCCTCTCGGTGGTCACCGGGAGAGGTTCGGCGTACGCTTCCCGCAGCTCACGGACATCCTGAAGGAGGTGAGGGTGGACACCACCACGCCCGTCGCCACGCCGACCACGACCACCAGGGTCCCCGCCGTTCGCCACCTGGGCCTGGGCGCCTACTGGTTCGGCACCTACTTCGTCATCACCCCCGTGTACACGGTGCTGCTCCAGGTCCAGGTGACCGAGGCCGTCGCGAGGGGCAGCCAGGCCACCGCCATCGGCCTGGCGACCGGGCTGGGCGGGCTCTTCGCCCTGGTGCTGCCGCCGCTGGTCGGCGCCTGGTCGGACGGGCTGAAGACGCGCTGGGGACGCCGCCGGCCGGTGATGGTGGCCGGCACCCTCGGCCTGGTCGCCGCCCTGGTGGTCATGCTCAGCGCCCACGACTACCCGGCGATCCTCCTCGGGTTCGTCCTGACGGTCGCGTTCGTCAACGTCGCCGGCGCCGCCTTCGTCGCGGTGATCCCCGACATCGTCCACGGCGCCGAGACGGGCCGGGCGAGCGGCGTGCTCGGCTTCTTCGTGCAGCTCGGCAGCGTCGCCTCGCTGCTCACCACGCTGGTCTTCGCGCGGGCGGGGAGCATCCGCCTGACGTACTGGGCGATCATCCTGGTCGTGGTGCTGACGCTGCTGCCCACCCTGTGGGCGGCGTCCGGCGAGGGCTCGCGGCCGGTTCCAGCGCGCCCGCGTCCGACGCTCCGCGCGTTCCTCGGCCCGCTGTGGACGGGCGACTTCGGCTGGGCGTTCTTCACCCGCTTCCTCAACGTCGCCGGGCTGTACACCACCCTCCCGTTCCTGCTGCTCGCGTTCCGCGACCTCCTCGGCGTCGGCCAGCCGGACCAGTTCACCCCGCTGTTCATCCTGATCGTCACCGCCAGCGCCATCCCCCTCGCCATCGTCTGCGGCCACCTCTCCGACCGGCACGGCCGCAAGCGATTCATCTACGCGGCGGGAGCCGTCCAGGCCGGTGTCCTGCTGCTCTTCCTGGGCGGCTCGCTGATCCCCGTGTCGCTGGTCCTGGTCCTCGGCGTGGTCTACGGGATCGGCTACGGCGCCTTCTCGGCCGTGGACTGGGCGCTGGGCCTCGACACCCTGCCCGACCGCGACCGGCCAGCCAAGGACCTGGGCCTGTACCACGTGGCGGACGCCCTGCCCCGGGTCGTGCTCCCCCTCCTGATCGCGCCCGTCCTCGACGGCTTCAACCACGTGGCGCCCAACCTCGGCTACCGGGTCACGTTCGTGGTGGCAGCGGTGCTCTACGCCGGCGGCGCGATCCTGGTGACCAGGATCCGGTCCGTGCGCTGAGCCGCCCCCACCCGCCGGCCCTCCCCCGCATTGGGGAGGGAGCACCACCTCGGAGCGCTGCTAGTGGCGATCGCCGGGCGCCACTAGGTGAGGACCGGCTTGCCGCCGCTGATGACCTTCTCGAGCTGGTCGAGGGCGAACTGCTGGGCCTCCTTCGGCAGCGGCGCGTACTGGAGGTCCTTGCCGTACTGCTGGCCGTCGGTCACGAGCCACTTCATGAGGTTGACGACGGCCTTGCCCTTGGTCAGGTCGGTCTGCTCCTTGCGCAGGATCAGCCACGAGTAGCTGGAGATCGGGTAGGCCTTCGCGCCGGGATCGTCGGTGATGGAGAAGTTGGTCGGGCTGACGCCGGTCAGGCTGCTGGCGGCGGCGGTCGCGCCGTCCAGCGAGGCCTGCACGAAGCTGCCCGCCTTGTTCTTGAGAAAGGCCATCTGGAGCTTGCTCTGGATCACGTAGGCCAGCTCCACGTAGCCGACCGAGCCCTCGGTGGTCTTGACCTGCTGGCCGACACCCTGGTTCCCGCTCGCGCCGACACCGGCCGGCCACTGCACGGACTTGCCCTTGCCGACCTTCGACTGCCAGTCGGGGCTGACCTTGCTCAGGTAGTCGGTGAAGGCGTAGGTGGTGCCGGACCCGTCGGAGCGGTGGACGACGGGGATGTCTGAGCCGGGCAGCTTGGAGCCGCTGTTCAGCGCCGTGATCGCCGGGTCGTTCCACTTCTTGACCGTGCCGAGGAAGATGCCGGCCAGCGTCGGACCGTCCAGCTGCAGCTTGTCAACCCCCGGCAGGTTGTAGGCGATCGCCTCGACTCCGATGATCGTGGGCAGCTGCACGACCGTCTCGTCGCCGCCGGCCGCCTGGATCTCCTGGGCGGTCATGGGCACGTCGGAGGCGCCGAAGTCCACGGTGCCCTTGGTGAACTGCTGGATGCCGCCGCCGGAGCCGATCGCCTGGTAGTTGACCGACACCCGGCTGTACTTCTGGTTGTAGGCGAAGAAGGCCCGCGTGTAGTAGGGCTCGGGGAACGTCGCGCCCGCTCCCTGCAGCTGACCGCTGCCGACGTCGACCGGCGCCGGGGTGGAGCTCGTGCTGGAGCTCACGCCCCCGCACCCGACCAGGGCCACGGCGGCGAGCACCGCCAGGCATGGGGAAAGTCGCTCTGTTCGCATGGCTGCCACGCTAACGGCGTGCCAGTTAAGCCGGGGTTAGCCTTCGGTTAACGCTGGGAGTCCGGCGCCGGCGCTCCTATACTCCGGCCAGTGATCTGGGAGCGCTGGCGCCTGCGGATACGCGGGGAGGCAGCCCCGCCACCGCCCCCGCCGGGGCCCTTCGAGGACCTGCTGTAGGAGGCCCCCGTCGTCGCCCTGCTGCTCGACAGGGAGCGCCAGGTGCTGGCGGCGAACCAGTCCGGCCGCGAGTTCTTCCGGCTCCGGGCCGAGAGCCTGCCGCTCGGGCTGCTCGACGCGACCAGGGAGGGCCGGCTGCTCGAGGCCCTGCGCGCCGGCACCCCGTACGTCGAGGTCCGCCTGACCCATAGCCAGCGGACCGTGCAGGTGCGCCTGGTGCCGGGCCCGCGGCCGGGCGACACGCTGATGTTCCTGGTGGACGTCACCGAGCTGCGGCGGCGGGAGACGGTCCGCCAGGAGTTCGTCGCAAACCTGTCCCACGAGCTGAAGACACCGCTGACCGCGCTCCGCCTGGCGGTCGAGAGCCTGCTCTGCGAACCGACGCCGCCGGCGGCCGCCAGGCGGCGGTTCGCGGCCCGGGCGATGAAGGAGACTGACTACCTGGCCAGCATCGTCGCCAACCTGCGCGAGCTGGCCAGGATCGAGGCCGGGCCGCCCGCGCTGGAGCTGGAGCGCTTCGCGGTCCGCGACCTGGTGACGGAGGCCACCGGCCGGCTGCGGCTGGACCGGCCGCTCGAGCTGCGCGTGCCGGCCGAGCTCCACGTGACCGCGGACCGGGTCAAGCTGGCCCAGGCGCTCGACAACCTGCTGGACAACGCCGCCCGGTTCTCGCCGGCCGGCTCCCCGGTCGAGGTGGAGGCGGCGCTCGACGACGTCGAGTTCCGGCTCACCGTCCGCGACCACGGCCCCGGCATCTCGCCCGAGCACTGGCCGCGGGTCTTCGAGCGCTTCTACAAGGTGGACCCGGCACGGTCGCGCGACGGCAAGGATGTCGGCAGCGCGCGGGCGACGACCGGCTCCGGCCTCGGGCTGTCGATCACCAAGCACCTGGTCCGGGCGCAGGGCGGCCGGGTCTGGACGGAGGCCGCGCGCGACGGCGGCCAGGTGTTCGGGCTGGCCATCCCGATGCCCATCACCGTTCACCTGGCCATAACCTCTGCTTAACCGGGCGCCCGTATCGTCGGGCTCGTGGGCCAGGCACCGCGGCAGGTCGCGTCCGGGACGGCGACGACTCAGGTCGTCTTGAGGACCCTGCCCGGCGCGTCGGAGACCAAGATCTCGATCGAGGACGTCAGCTTCTTCTACGGCAAGTTCCAGGCGCTCAACGGCATCTCCCTGGCGATCCCCGAGAGGCGGGTCACCGCGCTGATCGGGCCCTCCGGCTGCGGCAAGACCACCCTGCTGCGGATGCTCAACCGGATGTACGACCTGGTGCCCGACAGCCGCGCCGAGGGCCGGATCATGCTGGGCGACGAGGACGTCGTGACCACCCGCAACCTGCTGGAGCTCCGGCAGCGGGTCGGCATGGTCTTCCAGCGGCCGATATCGTTCCCGATGTCGATTCGCGACAACGTGGCGTTCGCGCCCAGGCTGCTGGGCTGGAAGCGCTCCCGGATCCAGGAGGCCGTCGAGCGCAGCCTGCGCGACGCGGCGCTCTGGGACGAGGTCAAGGACCGCCTCGACGCGCCCGGCGCGTCGCTCTCCGGCGGGCAGCAGCAGCGGCTCGCGATCGCCCGCTGCGTCGCCGTGGACCCCGAGGTGATCCTGATGGACGAGCCCGCCTCGGCCCTGGACCCGATCGCCACGCTGAAGATCGAGGACCTGATGGACCGGCTGACGGAGAGCTACACCATCGTGATCGTCACCCACAACATGCAGCAGGCCGGCCGGGTGGCCGACTTCACGGCGTTCATGCTCATGCACCCCGAGCATCGCTATGGCGAGCTGGTGGAGTTCGCGCCCACCGTCGAGCTCTTCCAGCGGCCGAAGGATCGAAGGACTGAGGACTATATCACGGGACGATTCGGCTGACCCGCCTGCTACCGTCGGTCGCGTGCCGAGAGAGGCGTTCCGGCGAGAGCTGTCTCTCCTGCGCGAGTCGCTGCTGCGCATGGCGGGGCTGGTCGAGTCGCAGATCGACGACACCCTGGTGGCGCTGCGCACGTTCGACCGGGCGGGCGCCGACCGCGTGCGGATGAACGACCAGGCGATCAACGAGCTGTTCCGGCAGCTTCGCGAGCGGGTCTTCCAGGTCATCGCGACGCAGCAGCCGGTCGCCCACGACCTGCGCACGCTGATGGGCGTCCAGTACATCGCGACCGAGCTGGAGCGCATCGGCGACTACGCCGTGCGCATCTCGAGGCGCACGTCCACGCTGGCCGGCCTGCCCCACAGGCCGCTCCGCCCGGAGTTCGGCCTGATGGGCGAGCTGGCGAGCCAGCAGGTCAGGGACATCCTGGACGCGCTGATCGAGGAGGACGCGGCCAGGGCGCTGGAGGTGGCCGCCAAGGACGACGAGGTGGACCGCCTGCACAACCGGCTGTTCGACGCGCTGGTCGAGGAGCTGGGCAACGGGACCGATGCCGAGGACGCGCTCCGGTCGGTCACGCTGATCAACGTCGCCCACAGCCTGGAGCGGATCGGCGACCGCGTGGTCAACGTGGCCGAGGACATCATCTTCCTGGACTCGGGCCAGGTGGTCGAGCTGGGATGACCGGGTTGCATCCGGCCGCACTCCCTCTCCCTGCGATCTAGTGACCGACCGGATCCTGATCGTCGAGGACGACGAGGGCATCCGGGAGATCCTGCGATACCACCTGGCGACGGCCGGCTACGCGGTCAGCGAGGCGAGGGACGGCGCCGTCGGCCTGCGCCTGGCCAGGACCATTCGACCGGACCTGGTCATCCTCGACCTGATGCTGCCCGGCATGAGCGGGATGGAGTTCTGCCGCGCCCTGCGGCGGAGCAGCCGCGTGCCGATCATCATGGTCACGGCCAGGGACTCCGAGGTGGACAAGATCGTCGGCCTGGAGCTGGGTGCCGACGACTACGTCACCAAGCCGTTCTCCGTGCGGGAGGTGCTGGCCCGCGTCAACGCGGTCATCCGGCGCAGCCGCGAAGAGCGGCCGGAGCGGACCATCCCGGAGCGCGACGAGATCGGCTGCTTCGTCATCGACCGGCCGGCCCACCGGGTGCTGGTCGAGGGCAGGGACGTCAAGCTGACCGCGCGTGAGTTCGAGCTGCTGTCCTTCCTGGTGGCGCACTCGGGGCGCGTGCAGTCCCGCGACGTCATCCTCCAGCAGGTGTGGGGCGCCGACTTCATCGGGGACCGCAAGACCGTGGACGTCCACGTCCGCTGGCTGCGCGAGAAGTTCGGCGGCAAGGTGCCCTTCGAGATCGTGACGGTCCGCGGCGCCGGCTACCGGCTCGACCGACTGGACACCGGCCGGGTCGCCAGCTGATGGCCGTCGCCCGACGGGCGGCACCGGCCGCCGTCAGGCCGCCGGACGGCTTCCGCTCGCTGACGAGGGTGATCAGCCTGGTCGCCCCTCTGGTGCTGGTCGGCGTGGTCCTGATCGTGGCCACGAACGCGATGCCCTCGATACGCCAGTTCGGGCCCGGCTTCCTGATCGAGCGTCAGTGGAACCCGGTCAAGCAGGAGTTCGGCGCGCTGCCGTTCATCTACGGGACCGTCGTGACCAGCGTGCTGGCGCTGGCGATGGCCCTGCCGGTCGGCGTCGGCGTGGCGATCTTCCTGGCCGAGCCGGGCGCCGCCCGCGTCCGCGGCGCCATCGGCATCGGGGTCGAGCTGCTGGCGGCCATCCCGAGCGTGATCTACGGCATCTGGGGTCTCTACGTCCTGGCCCCCTGGCTGCTGCTGCACGTCAGCCGCCCGCTGTCCGAGCGGTTGGGGTCCTTCCCGGTGCTGGCCGGGCCGGCCCGCCAGACCAACCTGCTGATCGCCTCGATCGTTGTCGCGGTCATGGTGCTGCCCACGCTGAGCTCGATCTCGCGGGACGTGATCCGCGCGGTCCCCAACGGCCTTCGCGAGGCCGGCGTGGCGCTGGGCGCCACCTGGTGGGAGACCACCTGGAAGGTGGTGCTGCCCGCCGCGCGGGCGGGGATCTTCGGCGCCACCGTCCTCGCGCTGGGCCGCGCGCTCGGAGAGACCATCGCGGTGACCATGACGATCGGCAACCGGCCCGACATCCCGCCGTCGATCCTCTCCGCGGCCTACAGCCTGGCCAGCGTGATCGCCAACGAGTTCTCCGAGGCGACCGGGACGCTGTACCCGTCCGCCCTGATGGAGCTGGGCCTGGTGCTGATGCTGGTGACCCTGACCATGAACATCCTCGCCCTGCTCCTGGTCCGCCGTGTCTCGCGCGAGGTGCCGGTGTGAGCCGGAACCGCCGGCGGGTGGCCGGCGACGTCCTCGCCCGGACCGTCGTCTACCTGATGGCGCTGGTGGCGCTGGTGCCGCTCTCGCTCGTGCTGGTCCAGACCGTGGCCAACGGCCTGCCCGCCGTGGTGCACCCCGAGTTCTTCGTCAACGTGGACCGGCCGGTCGGCATCCCCGGCGCCGGCATCGCCCACGCGCTGGCCGGGACGATCATCATGGTCGGCATCGCGTCGGCGATGGCGATCCCGGCCGGCGTGGTCGCGGGGATCCATCTCGCGGAGTACGGCGCCGGCCGCGTCGGCAACACCGTCCGGCTCGCCTGCGACGTGCTGGTCGGCGTCCCCTCGATCGTGATCGGGCTGTTCGTCTACGCGCTGCTGGTGGCGCCGTTCCACCGCTTCTCCGCCCTGTCGGCCTCGTGCGCCCTCGCCGCGCTGATGCTGCCGGTCGTCGTCCGCACGACGGAGTCGGCGGTCGCCCTGGTGCCGGGGGCCCTGCGCGAGGCAGGGCTGGCGCTGGGCCTGCCCCGCTGGCGGGTCGCGCTGCAGCTGGTCCTGCCCGCCGCGATCCCGGGCGTGGTGACCGGCGCCCTGCTGGCGGTGGCCCGCGCCGCCGGCGAGACGGCCCCCCTGCTGTTCACCGGCTTCGGCAACCGCTTCCTGAACCTGAACCCGACCAGGGCGATGCAGGCGCTGCCGCTGACCGTGTTCCACAACGCCCTGACCCCCTTCCCCGACCTGGTCCAGACCGCCTGGGGCGCGGCGCTCGTGCTGATCGCGCTGACGCTGGTGATCAACGTGGCCAGCCGGGTGGTCCTGCGCCGGCAGATCCGCCTGGCCGGACGCATTTAAAGGCCGCGAGCGGCGGCTTTTCTGGCATTATTACTATCGCTTTTCTTGACCTCCCTGCTAGGAGATGCGCGTTCCACCCTCTCCCCCGCCGAGCGGCAGCCGCCGGGCTCGATCAGGCATCATCCACGGGGTGATCGCTAGCCTGACCTCCTGGCGTCCGCGGGACCGGGTGGCCCTCGCCATGATCGGGGCAACGCTGCTGGGATCGCTCGCCCTCTACATGCACAGCGCCTATGGCCACGGGGACATCACCCTGTACCACCGCTACGCCAAGGCCTTCTGGCTCGGCTCCCCACCGCTGCGATCGCTGCCCGCCGAGTACCCGCTGCTGTCGCTGCTCCCGTTCACGCTGACCCTGCTGCCGCCTCTGCCCGACTTCGTGTCGGTCTTCGCCGCCTGGATGGCGCTGCTGTTCGTCGTGGGCCTGGTGGCGATCCGGCGCCGGGAGTCGGCCAGCGCCGCCGAGGTCTGCGGCGTCTACCTCGTGCTGGGATGCTTCGGCACGCTCCTCGGCCGCTACGACCTGCTGCCCGCGGCCACCACCGTCCTCGCCTACTGGCTGGCCAAGGATCGCCGCTTCACCCTCGCCTACGGCATGCTGGCCATCGGCACGCTGCTCAAGCTGTACCCCCTCCTGCTCGTCCCGATCCTGGTGCTCGAGCAGTACCGGGCGCTGAACCTGCATGTCCTGCGCGACCGGCCGCCGCGGGCGGTGCTCCAGGGCGTCGCCCTGTTCACCGGGGCCGTGGTCGCCGTCTTCGCCGTGTCGGCGATCCTGAACCCCGGCGGCTGGCTGGGCCCGTTCACCTACAACTCCCAGCGGCCCCTGCAGGTGGAATCCGTGCCGGCGTCGCTGCTGTGGCTGAGCGGTCTACTGGGCTTCCCGACGGCGCCCGACCACTCCTTCCACTCCTACAACCTGGTCGGCCAGATCGACGGCATCCTCAGCGGGATGACCGAGCTGGCCCTGGTGGCGGGCTGCCTGTGGATCTACTGGCGGCAGCTCAGCGGACGGATGGCCTTCGGCCGCGCCCTCGCGCTCTGCCTGCTCGTGATCGTCTCGACGAACCGGGTCTTCAGCCCCCAGTACCTGATGTGGGTGCTGCCGATGGTCGTGATCATGGAGCAGGAGTACGACGTGACGTGGCTGGCGATCTGCGCCCTGACCACGGTCATCTTCCCCTACGCGTACGACTGGGCCGGGCTGCACGGCACCGGGACACCGGCCAGCTACCCTCTGTTCTTCCCGGCCCTGATCGCGGTCCGCAACGCGCTGCTGCTGGTGGCCACGCTCAGGTTCGGCCAGCACTCGCAGCTGGCACGCGACACCGTGCCCGAGCTGCGGGCGACGCGATCACCCGCCGCCTGACCCGCTCGACGCCAGGCCCGCTAGAGGGTCGCTCTAGCAGGGCGAGGGTGAGCTGATCCGGTTTGCCTGATCGCTGACAATGGCCGATGTCCACGTAGTACCGACCAGGGTCGTCATAGCCGACAAGCTGCCAGGGAGCGGGTGGCTTGCCAGGTCGCCTCATAGTCACGAACTTCCGCCGGGCGCCACTAGGACCAGGAGAACGCGTAGAGCCGTCGTTGGACGGGGACGTAGAGGCGGCCGGCGCTGGAGCTGAGCGAGACGAAGTGCTCGCCCGTGCCCAGGAGCACCTTCTGCCTGACCGTGCCCCCCTCGGGGTCGAGGCCCCACAGGAACCCGCCCTCGAAGTCGAAGTCCCAGACCAGGCCGCCGGCGACGATCGGCGACCCGGACCGGAAGTCGGGTCCCCGCCAGGCGACGTCGAACCGCGAGCCGGTCACCCGGAGCGCGACCAGGCCGTGGTCGCACGGCACGTAGAGCAGGGGCTCCCGGTACGCGGTCGCCCCGATCGCGTAGCAGCCGCCCTTGATCGGGTCGCGGAAGAGCTGCCCGCCGACCCCGCCCAGGTGCTCCAGGTCGAGCAAGTAGCCGACGCCCTCCTTGCCGACCTGGAACACCCGGCCGCCGGCGGTCAGCGTCGGGCCGACGCTGCCGATGTCGAGGTCCACCTGGTTCAGGTGCGCCCAGTTGTCCGGCGCGAAGAAGTCCTTCCGCGCCAGCGACGGCGAGAGCCTGACCACCGCCTCGCCGCCGTCGTACCGCTTCTGCTCGTCCGTGTTGCCGGTGGAGAGCAGGAGGTCGCCGTTCGGCAGCGTCACCGGGCCGCCGGGCGCCCAGATGGCGCCTGCGCGGTTCGGACTGGCCTGGAAGCGCACGTCGGGGCCGGCGCCGGTCGTGCTGACGCCGACGACGAACCCGTGGTACACGCCGCAGTCGCCCGCCCGGCCGCCGAAGGACGCGTACGCGCGGCCCCCGCCAAGGGCCACCGCCGGGCGGCTCAACTGCTGCAGCACGTCGCTGTCGGGCAGGTCGATCGGGTGCCGCCACCTGATCGCGCCGGTGGCGAGGTCGAGCGCGTCCATCTCGTAGCGGCCGGGGTCGAGGAAGGCGACCACGTAGATCGTCCCGGTCTCGGTGTCCACCGCCGGGGTCGCGGTGATGCCGAGCTCCGGGGTGATGTTGTTGCACTGCAGCTTGTGGCGGGTCACGTCGAACGGCGTGCCCAGCGCCGTCCGCCACGCCAGGCAGCCGCTGGCGGCGTCGAACGCGTAGACCGTGTCGTGCTGGGTCGCCTCGATCAGGAGGCCGCGGGCCACCAGCGGCTGCGCGAACATCGAGCCGTCCAGCCGCAGGCCCCAGAGCGCTCCCAGGCGTCCGCCGCGGGCGGCGTCGGGATCGACCCCGGCCCGGTCGCCGGCACGGTGGTAGACCGCCCAGTCGGCCGGGCCCGGCGGTCCCAGGGCGGGGCTCGGCCGGGGCCCGCAGGAGACGGGATCGCGGGCGCTCGCGGCCTGTGCGGTCGTCGAGCCGCCCTGGCCGCCGCCCGGCGTGCAGCCGGCCAGGGCGGCCAGCGCGGTCAGCGCCGCCAGCCCGGCGGCCAGGAGGGTGCGTGCCGGCCCCCGGCGACCGCTCTGGTACCTTGGTCGCCCATGCAGGTCGGGGCCGCCGGCGGGGAGGCCCGGCGCGCCGCCCCCGCCCCGATGGCCCTCGCCGTGGTGGCGGTGGTGGCCGGCGCCCTGGTCCTGCGTGCGCCCCTGCTCGGCGGCGGCCAGATCGACTACGACGAGGGCGTCTACTGGCAGTCGCTGCGGGCGATGGCGGCCGGTCATCCGTTGTTCACCTCCGTCTACAGCTCGCAGCCCCCGGCCTTCCTGCTGCTCCTCATGCCCCTGCACCTGCTCACGGACGGCAGGCTCGCCGGCGAGCGGCTCACCGTCCTCGTCCTCGGGCTGGTCGCGGTCGTGGCAGTCTATCGGACCGCCGCCACGCTGGGGGGTGCTCGCGCGGGGATGGTGGCGGCGGCCCTGCTCGCCGCGGACCCG
>Ga0137365_10004133_pt1 | contig 11632 bp, 11 predicted proteins | sample SagtaG_9_FD_104799 | JGI IMG/M metagenome (GOLD analysis project Ga0137365, IMG submission 104799) | Vadose zone soil microbial communities from Sagehorn Ranch, Mendocino, California, USA - Sage1_L_40_16 metaG | ecosystem: Environmental > Terrestrial > Soil > Vadose zone | place: USA... | reverse complement strand
TTATCGATATTCGTCTATTTATACATACATTTCCTTCTCTCATCCCTTGTTTCCTGCCCTGAAGGATGGACTACGGCTTTTTTTATTGCTTCCTCGCTTTCATCTCGTTGCGCATCTCGTGGGATTCCCCTGGTATGCGCGTGGCAAGAAATCCCACCAGTGAGGCCCACGCACCGGTCAATTCCATCGTGAATTCCTTGCCGCCTGGCCCCAGTAGAGAGAGCAAGAGACGATCCGTCAGCGTGAGGTAGAACCGAATGGAAGGACGCTTTTCTTGTTCCTCTTCAGCACCACCCTTGCGCGTAAGTGCTGAAGCGATTGCCTGGATCTGACTTGCTAGCGTCTGCTCACGCTGGCCCAGCACCGTGAGCAGTTCTTCCGGCGTCGGCTCGTAGGTGATCGAGGGAGATAACCAGACCGGAAGCGAGATATGTAAAAACTTCTGAAGCGCAAATGCGGAGCGTTGTTGTGGGGGCATTTGATGGAGCTGACGTAAGCCGCGATAGTCGCGAAAGGCGCGCCGGGTCTGGGACAGAATCCAGACCGCGCCAGCGAGAAGTAAGACCAGAAGCCAGAAATACAGGACGCCTTTCTGCTGTGCAGGCGGCACGGGGGTTCCCAGTGCACCCGCCAGAATCACCTGTCCATTGCGTAGCACGAACCCTGGAAGTGCAAAGAGAGGCGTCGTTAAGACAACTGAGAGCAACTGCACGGCGATAAGGAAAGAGTAGACGAGAAAGGTGACGAGATACAAAATCCTTTCAATATAGTGAAAAACCGTAATTTTCGGTGTGAGCCGTACCATGACGACAAAATCATCCATCTTTTTCAGGTCAGCCTGCAAGAACTTCGGCGCGGGGATGGTGAAGAAAGGGAATCGTTTCTGTTGCTTGTGTTCCATAGATCCTCAGAACCTGCTGCTAGGCTCGTTGGGGTGTATCGATCAGACGATGGTGGAGCGCGCCAGCCCCTCTGACGCTAAAGGATACTCCTCGTGTGTCCTGCCCGCTTTTCCGCTGAGCCGAATAAGTACCGAAATGGCTTCTTACAGCCTATAACAATTCTGCTCATAAATCAACGGGTATCAACGTTGGTCAACCTGCGGTTGGTTTTGTTCTCCAGAGATGCGGTCACAAAACCGGTCACAAATCAACAATTATCAAATTGATCACTCTGTGCCTTGAGTTGTTCTCGCCTCTCCGGCTACTCTCCCCATGAGGCATGCAGAGGTGGCCCGTAGGAGTGAGCGCAAAAACTGGTTAACGCTTCCTTCTTGAGCGACCTGATAGCTTATCCAGGCTACCACGCAGCTTTGCACCTGAACAATTGAATAGAGGGATCAATTCCTGGCAATGACACACTCATCTTGAGCAACATTCACGGGTCGGGGCCTGCCCTGCAAGGGATAACCGGGGGCAGATAGGCCAGAGGATCATCCTTTTCTCGCACAAAGATAGTATTTTACCTCTTATGTTAAAGCCTCATAATTAGCTCGTAAAACTTACGTTCTATATTGACATAGTATATGAGCTAATTATAATTAGTTATGTTATATAAGATATTCGTAATGCCTCTTCTCTATTTTGCACACTCAGAGGCTAGAGAGGAAAATGCTCTTTATGAAAGTAGCTCTCTGTAGTACAATTTTACTTCCTCTACTCACTTTCCGTGAGATACTTCATGTATCATCTATGGGAAGATTCTCCTCATGAGTAGTTCTATTGCTTTATTAAAGTGGCCTGGGGGCAAAAGGGCTCTGTTAAAACACATTCTTCCTTTTGTGCCAGCTACATTTAATTCATATTATGAGCCTTTTGTAGGAGGAGGAGCTTTGTTCTTTGCTCTAAAACCTTTAAGAGCTGTATTAGCAGATAGTAACAGAGAGCTGATAAATTGCTATATACAGGTTCGTGACTCTCCAGAGGCAGTTATTGACTATCTATCGCAACTACAAAATAATGAAAAAGAGTATTACACTATTCGGGCACGTCTTCCGACAGAAGACGTGCTCGGAGCTGCTCGCTTCATCTATCTTATGAGCTTGTCGTTTAATGGTATCCATCGTGTTAACGTACAAGGCCAATTTAACGTTCCATATAGCTATAATATAGAGGCACAGCCCTGTGATGCAGATAAAATACGTGCTGTGAGCACCTTCTTAGCTTCAGCTGAACTCCTTCACAAAGATTTCAAGGCAACTGTTGAGAAGGCCAGGGAAGGAGATTTCATCTATTTCGATCCACCCTACACCGTTGCTCATGGCAACAATGGTTTTTTAAAATATAATGCCCATATTTTTTCTTGGAAGGACCAAATACGTTTGGCAGATGTTGCCCGTGACTTGGCGGATCGCGGCTGTCATGTCTTGGTAAGCAATGCTGATCACCCCTCAATTCAGCAATTGTATAGCGATTTTCACAAGCACATCATTACACGTGCTTCATCTATCGCAGCATCAAACATGTATCGTCGTCCAATTACAGAATGCCTTTTTCATAAATAAGGAGCAAAAGAGGATGTTGAGTAACATCGAGTCAATCGAGGAACTTGGTGGTTTGGCAAGCTTGAGGAGTCGAGACTATGTGATAAAGACAGTCAAACCCGCATCCATTGAGGAAATGTTGGCACAAGGGTGGGAAATAGAAAGGAAAAATGAGAGGTCTGTACGACTCAAAAAGAGTAAGGTAGGTGATGTTGCGCTTACTGATCGGATCTGGACCTTATTGAAACGCATGGGCTTTCTTTATCTAAACGGCGATGGGAATGCACTCTTGACTGCAGATTTGAAGGTCCCAAATAGTCAAACCACGACGATAAATGTGGTTGGGATCGACATGGAAGTTGGGATGGCTATCTGGTGTAGGTCTTCAGAGGATAAGATGAGCAATCCATCGTTTCGGCAGGAACTAGATGAGTTTATCTTGACAAGGCAACGCTTTGCTCAATCAGTCAATCAGCAATTCCCATTGCCTCTTCATCAACATAGTAAGCGGCTGGTCGCATTGGCAGTGTTTACTTCTAAGATTAGTCTATCAGAAGATGATAAGAAGCGTGCGAAAGATGGGAACATCATTCTTTTTGAAGAGGATGATCTTACATACTATGAAGCTCTGGTCGCTCATCTTGGCCCTGCAGCAAAATATCAGTTCTTAGCAGATATGTTTCCGGGAAGAATCATTCCAGGATTAAATTTACGCGTTCCCGCGATTCGTACCAGGATGGGAGGTTACACCTGTTATACGTTTTCTGTTCCGCCGGAATACCTCTTGAAAATCTCCTATGTTTCACATCGATCAAAAGGGAGAAAATCGGATATCAATACCTATCAACGGATGGTTCAGAAATCTAGGTTACAAAAGATCAGCGACTACATAGACAAGAAGAACATCTTTCCTACCAACATTGTGATCAGCTTTGATATCAAACCTGATTTCCACCGAGGGCAGCAAGAAACCGAGCAGGAAAGTGGCATCATGGGCTGGCTCGATATACGATGCGCCTACAAATCAGCCTGGATTATTGATGGACAACATAGGCTATTTGCTTATTCGGGACATCCGCAGGCTTCAAAGGCCCGGCTTTCGGTCCTTGCCTTTGAAGCTCTACCTGCCAGCACTCAGGCCCAGTTATTCATCGACATTAATGCCCAGCAAAAAAGCGTCAAACAGTCTCTTCTTCAGGAACTTTATGCAGGCTTACATGAGCAGGCAACAGAACCAGAGATGAGAGTCAGAGCTATTATCTCTCAAGCTATTCTCACCCTCGGCTCTGATCCTGACTCAGTGTTCTACCAGAGGATACAGGCTGCTGATGATAAGAAAGATGAAAGACGCTGTATTTCATTGACGAGCATTTTTCGCGCTCTTGAGTCAGACTTTTACATAGTGGGAGCAAAAAAGGGTAAAGCCACGATATATGGTCCTCTGTGGGATAATGCAGGTAATGATGCGACACGAATGCGAACTGTATACATACTCAACCAATGGTTTGGCATGATACGCGAAGCAGCACCAGAATGGTGGGATGTAGGTTCTGGTGAAGGTGGTGGTCTAGCCATGAATGATGGTGTCACGGCATGTATTCTAGTATTACGCAGCGTTTTTCAACACCTTACCTCTAATGGCAAAAATCTTTCCCTTCTCAATGAGGAGGAACTCTTTGAGCAGATCAAGCCCTATGCGACCATTCTCAGCAATTATCTTGGCTCCCTCCCTGAAGAAGGAAGGCGGCAGTTCCGAGCTCTCCGAGGAGGTCAAGGACAGCTAGCACGCGCAAGACGCTGCGAGCAGGCGATCCATGAGAGTATACCAGCATTTGCGCCTCCTGGGCTGCAGGAGTTTATGGAGCGAGAGAAAGCACAAACAAATCTTAGAGCAAAAACGATTATTGACAAAATAGAGCATATTTTACAAAGAACCATTCTAGAAGAGCTACAACGAGAAATTGGTCCTGAGGAGACAGAATGGTGGATTGAAGGAATACCAAAGCAAATAAGGGCAAAAGTAATGCAGCGATACGAGGATGATGATGCTAAACGCGGTGGGAGAGAGTACTACTTTGACCTGATAGACTACAGGCACATTATATCGTACCATTGGAATATATTCGGCAAATTATTCGGCTATGGAAAAGGGAACATCGCCAAGGATAAGCGCACTGCATGGATTAACGATGTGAACGAGATGAGAAAAGTTGTAGCTCATGGATCCTCCGGTAGATCCATAACTTTAGAACAGCTAGCTGAGTTACAAGAGTACGAATCATGGCTTAATAATCAGATAAAGCAGGGAAGTGAAAACGAAGTGATCCCCGCGGAGGAGGCTGTTTAAGGAGTCAATCTGAGAAGCCTTTTAAAAGGGGTAGACACATGTTCATTAGGGTAGGTGAACGGCATTGGTGAGCCATACTAAACCCTTTGCAATTCAATTAAACGCTAGTAGCAATCAATGTCGCTTATGCCGCAAAAGGATTTCTTAAAAGGCATGCCTGTAAGCTCTAACATAAGTGTGGAATGAAATGAGCGTGAATTGATCGCTATCCGCGATAAAATCGCAAAAAAGCCTATCCTATCTGCGGAAAAAAGCAGTGATTCTAGCGTAATCGCAGAAAAAAGCATAGTTACTGGAAGCGCGATAGAAGCGCCTTTGGCTAGAGCAACCGAGCATTGTGAGGTGAGGAATTCCATAAAAAGCAGCCTCTTTCAAGCTGATGAACGAGCCTACGAAGCCAGTGCAGGTATTTCGCGCTTCCAGTAGAGAGTTTGAGCAAGACCTTGTGCTTTTTTTCGCAGATAGGATATAAACTTCGGTTTTTTCGCACTTATGTTGGAGCGCACACATGCCAATCACAATTTCAAGGCTAATAGCACCTGAAATATAATCGCGCCAGGACGCTTTTTTGCGGGCAGTAGGTACAATCACTAGCCCAACTTCCGCAAGGCCCGTATTTTCTGACCCCCTCGGATGGAAAATGCCACCTCCATCTTTCGCTGAAAAAGGACACTAGCTCCGTGCAGATCATGTTATAATAACCCAAGGGTATATCAAAAGGAGATTTTTTATGTCAGATCAAGCGGCAGGCGTCCTGGTCACAGCTGATATCGTTATTCCACGCCTCTCCCCGACAGGCTCGGGGTGGGAAGTGATCTTGATCCAACGAAATAAACAGCCACATCAAGGCATGTGGGCGCTTCCTGGCGGACACTTAGAAACAGATGATTCATCCTTAGAAGCTGCTGCTCAACGTGAAGCACGCGAGGAAACCGGTCTTGATATTCCTCTACACCTCTTTAAACAAGTACAAACCTATGAGGACTTTGAAGACCCACGCGGAAAGTATGTGTGCTTGCTCTACGTCCTCTCAGAACCATTAAGTTCAGATGTTAGAATTGAGGCGGGCGGCGATGCTTCCCGTGCTCGGTGGCATGCTGTAGAAAATTTGCAGAGCCTTCCTGACCTTGCTTTTAATCATATCAGGCTGTTACGTGAGGCTCTTCGCCAAATGTTTACTTCTTACTATCATATTGCTTTAGGGATGCAAGAAGTTGATGCATGTCAGTGTGAAATGGAAAATGCTCCGGGCCATCGTTGTTCAAATACGGCCTACTGGCGCTACAATGGTGTTGCAGTATGCCCAAACCATATCCAGTCGGTGATGAGAAAGCAAGAGAAGGATTTGGATTATATAACTGCTTCTTAAAGCATTTCAAGCTATGAAAGATAAGACATGATAGTGTGAGCATAGATCTCCGTCACCCTGCGCAGACTTTTCAGATCAATCCACTCATCAGCTCCATGCACACCCCCACATGTCACACCATAGCCGCACACGGTCGGGATGCCTCGGGTGATAAACATCCATCCATCGCATGCAGGACCGCTCCCTTCCAGGCGTGGAGGGGTTCCAGTAATCGCTTCTATTGATTTGGCTAGGGTACGCACAATCTCTGCCTGTGCATTCGTTTCCGCAGCTGGGACGACAATCAGGTCATCGAGGCGGTAATCCTCTATGGAGAGAGCGGTGAGATGCTCTTGTATCGTCCGTTTCACGACATCCGCTGAAAGACCAGGCAGGAGGCGCACATCGCCATACGCTTCACAGAAATCGGGCACGATATTGATGCCGCTGCCACCACGAATGAGCGTAGGAAAGGTGAATACAGATTTCCTCCTAGGAAATGCTGTTGAGTGCGTCTGTGGCAAGGGATGCTCTGAGAGGGCCTGGGCGATCCGTACCATATCAAGAATCGCATTTCTTCCTTGTCGCCCTTGTTCCCAGGCTCTTAATCCCGTGTGGGTAGCCTCTCCCTGAATGCGGAGACGAAAGCGGTAGAGTCCTCGATGCGCGATGGAGATTTTGTCCTCACCTGGCTCACCGACCAGTGCGGCGTCCCCGTAGAGGAGTCCCTGGTCGAGCAAATACTGCGTTCCGAACGGTGAGCATGCTCCTAGCTCTTCGTCTACAACAAAGGCAAGTATCACATTTCCGTCCGGCTTGATCCCGGCGAGCTGTAGAGCAGAAACAGCGTAGATGAACGCCGCGATTTGCGCTTTCGCATCTGCTGACCCGACACCATAGAGCCGTCCCTGTTCTCTTTTTCCATTCCATGGATCGTCAGCGTAACCTGTAGGCTCGACGGTATCCATATGCGTCGTTACAATCAATGACCTCTCGCCTCTTCCTGATCCCTGGAAGTGGCAGATGACATTTTGTCGTTGCGCAGAAGCGCCAATCAAATGAGCAGTGAAACCCAGGCGACGTAATTCCTCGTGGATCACTGCCGCAACCTCTGCTTCAATCGGAGCGGTTGCCGAAGATACTTCGGGCGTGAAGGGGTTCGCACTGTTCGCCTGTACCAGGCGCTGGAGAAAAGAAACTTGCTGTTCGAATTGCTCTTGAACCGAGGTAGAGATCGCTTGTCGTTTTTCCATTATAACCTGTTCCATCCCTATCAATTACATTCATGGCTATCAAGAGTCTGCTATACAGCATAATCGCGCTCCTTTTCGTACAACTCACTTCTATCGTCGCCCTAAAAAGCCTTTCTGAAAGAGGTAGGTACAATCACTGGCCTCAATTCGGCAAGACCGTTTTTTGTCGACCCCCTCGGCTGAAAAATGGGCATGAGCGAGAAGATGTTGAAGTCATACCTCCACGAGAGCATGCAGGGCGTCTAGAACGATTTAGATTTCAGCACGGCGTGCCAGGATATTTAACGCTTCTAGAATGGCGCTCCATGGAACGATTTTAGGGGCAGGATACCGCTCCGGATCATACAGAACCTGTACCCCACACTCTCGCAGCAAAGCAAGACTTCGTGGGAATGCAGGATGACGCGAAAAAGGGCCAGTGATGCAGGGAGCGGCAACAATAGGAAGGCCCAAACCCATCCCTTTGCACAACTGGCTGAGAGCTAAGGTGTCCGCATTGCCTTGAGCCCACTTTGTTGTTGTGTTTAGTGTCATTGGAGCAACGGCCATGGCGTCCATCTTCGGCCACACATCAGGCGTACCAATGGGCTTATATTCACTTCGGACGGGGTGGTCTGTAAGATCTTCAAGTAAGAGAATATCAATAAATTTTGTTGCCTGGGGGGTAGCAATGACGCACACGTCCCAGGAATCTGCTTGAGCAAGTGCAACAAAGTCTTGTACCTGCTGTGCAGGCGGGGCTGCGCAAACCACGAGGTACAAAACTGCCTTGGTATTGTCATTTTTCATATCCACCTCAAGCCGGGAGTACTCCTCGAAGGACCAATTGGGTGTCAAACTCTTTGACTGGTTGAGAAGATTCCCATTGCTTCTTTATGCTTTGCCGGAAATCAAGAAGCCGTTGTGTCACTAAAAGAGACTTTGTTTGATCCGTCATCATTAACGCTTGAGTTGCTAATCCACACGCTTCTTCTATCTCTCCTAACTGATTATGTGCTGCTGCTGAATCTGCTAGGAGAATTGATTGTTGACGGACCGATAACGCGCCGTATGTCAGGTTGGTTCCCTCATTCAGAGCAATGAGAGCTGCCTCCGGCTGTTGAAGTCGTAGATAACAAACACCTTTATAGCCTGCAAATCTTGCGTGATCAAATTTTATTTCGTGAGGATCTTCTTCAACTCTTGAGTGGTCCGTTAGACGCTCTGCCTGCCCTAAAACTTTCAGAGAAGCGTGTTCGTCATGAAGATTAGCACACGCTTCAGCTTCCATAGAAGCCATCCAGGCAAGAATAGTAGGTGTACCATTTGCACCCGCTAATTGCCTTGCAGCCTGTAAAAGAGGAAGAGCATCTTGAGGACGCTTACTGTAGATAGGTAAGGAACTCATACGAACTAACCCAATTGCCCAAAGCATAGAGTCTTCAGCCTCGCGTGCTGTCTCAATGGAAACATTATAGTATTCTCGCGCGCTGGCATAATCATTCATGTCGAAGTAAATTGCGCCAATTCTTTGAGTTATCTCACTGGCAATGGCACAAAGACGCTTTCTGGAAGCAGGTGATTGTGAACATTGAAGCAGATGTACAACTGTTTCAAGATGCCCAGTGAACCCATGGAGTAAACTACGATAACCAATGGTTGTACGAAGTTTCCAATAGTCTCTTGCAATCTGCGTGAGACCGTTTAATCCCACTTCATCAATGCGTGAAGATCGTTCAATAACCCTGGAGAGGCGTTCCCACAATGGTCTGTTCAGCATATTTTGAGGCGTTGCAAGAAAAGCGCTACCTCCAACGAGAATAGAAGCAATTTTTTTGCCTGCTTCGCGTCTGTTCACTTCGTCGGCACTTTCTGTTGTTAAGGTAACATCTAAAGAAGTTACTGGCTCAACAAATCCAAGTTCAAGGGCATCTTTCCTGAAAAGCTCACAGAGTTTCTCTTGATAAAAAAGGTCAGTCCCTCTTGCACCACGCTCCCAACGAGAAATCATACTAGGATCGGCGCCTATCAGTTCGGCTAACCGCTCCTGAGATAATCCGCGCCTTTTGCGCTCTCGCCGTAAAAGATCATTCGGCTTTTCAGGTTTATTTGACGGCCCGCCCATAACCTTGCACTCCTATCTACTGAATAGGCTGTGGAGTATTTAAGCCTTCCTGAGAAGAACCCTGTTGAGCAGCATCTTTATGCGGCCTACCGCGCTTACGTGGCTGTGCCATAAACGCTTTGAGAGAGTCCTCATAAACGAACCAATCTCGGCCCATTTTGACGCCCTCTACACGCTCATCACGCAAAAGACGCTGAATATATGTAAGGCTAACTTCTGCCATCTCACAAGCTTCAGCCGTAGACAACAGTACCCGATCACCTTCAACGCGCTGCGGCATTTCACTATCACCATACCTGTGTGTCTAGAAAAACAATTTCCACTTTCCTGAGTATAGCATAAAAATTGGGCACAACTACCCTTGACAAAATGTGTTTTTAGACGTACATTTATTTTAGAAATTGTTTTTCTAGACACACATTTTTGGCTGTCATGAAACCGGCAAGAGATCGGCAAGTTTTGGCAAGAGATCGTCATTCTACACACGCCGATTTCACTCTACAATTGCAGCATAGACCGCTAAGGAATCAGCGCGATCTATAACAAGAAAGACACCAACGGGTGCAACCGCGAGTGTCTTCCGCTCAACCCAAGTCACACATGAACGCTGATACAGCCTGAGAAACTTTCCAGCGTCCATGAAAGTTCGGGTCTGTGGGCATTATAACTCGCAGGCTCCGAGTAATCTATCGCCTTTTGAGGCAAAAGGAGCCATCTCTATGACGACAGCACAACGAACCTTCGCACAGCGTATCGGCTACTGTATAACCTGTGTAATCCCTGCTAGTTTGCTCTCCGATGAGGCAACGAGCCCAGAAGACGCCTCTAGTCTTCGTGTTGATGCCAGCCATGATGGTCTCAGTTACCTACAAGTCTCCCATGCACTTTCGGAGAATGTGTATGTCTGTCGTGTTGCAGCATCTCCCGATCGCGTTGCGCATGGCTACACGGTGCTCTTCACGGAAGAGCAATTATACTTCGCTCTGCCCTGGGACCATCGCCTTGAGTGGGAGGACCGTCTCTGCACTCAGAAGCGGGACCCAGAGTCCATTTTGACCCTGCTGCGCGCCTGCGCAGCGGAGGTCCGACCCCTGGTCAAGATCACTCCTTCTCAAGCCGTCGTACCGCCTCAACCCGTGCCTGCTGCGGCAGAGATTGCCTTTGAGGCACGCTCTGCACAAACCATAGAGATCCGTGCAGAAGAGCTTCAAGATGCCCTTGGCCTTACGCCTCGTGACACGGCCAAAGACACCGCAACCCATATTTCGCAGAAGGGCACCTATCGTATGCAGCAAGCCTTCTTGCGCGCGGCTGTAGATACCCTGATGACGCAGCTCTATCAAGGGCAAGACAGGGCGCATGCCCTCACCATCAAAGCCAAATGTGCCCTGGTCGCGCGTGTTCAACGCTGGCACCGCCAGACGCGACAGCACGTCGTGAACGCAGCTCTGGCCTTTGATGCGCAGGAGCAGCGGATGCTCTGGCAGTTGACGATTGGCGTTCCGGCTATGACGGATCTGGCAGCATAGATCTTATATGGGGGTCTATTCTCGCCTGTTTATCAGCGCTTATTGCGTAACGCGAAGGGGAAAATCATGGCATTGCCACACCCTGACGAAACCAGCATGCCTCGCCCGGAGCCGTACGGGATTTTCGGGACGCGCTGTCAACACAAACCGGGCGACTTGATTAGCGATGAACTCGGGAACTGGTACAAAGTCACGGAATCATCGACCTATTGCGCGGAAATCCGCCGCTATAACACGCCAGCGGAACTGGTAAAACACAAGGCATTGGATGGATCTAGAAAGGAAACCTGACTGTCTGGACAAAGAAGACCAGGACGAGATCGCCCTCCTGGAAGGTGAAGAGCGTGCAGTTAGCTGAGCAGACAATCATTAAAAAGAGTGACCCGCGCTATGCGGCTATCGATGCAGCGGCATTTGCCGCAAAGAATCTGTACAACCTTGCGTTGTACGAGTGGCGGCAAGCCTTTATCCATGAAGGCAAGTACCTGAACTATGCAGAGGTTTACCATCGGGTGAAGCATTCTGAAGCATATCAGACGTTACCGCGTAAAGTCTCCAACGACATTTTG